>Ga0209075_1000058_pt1 | contig 85156 bp, 69 predicted proteins | sample Stecom2011_FD_187523 | JGI IMG/M metagenome (GOLD analysis project Ga0209075, IMG submission 187523) | Agricultural soil microbial communities from Utah to study Nitrogen management - Steer compost 2011 (SPAdes) (version 2) | ecosystem: Environmental > Terrestrial > Soil > Agricultural land... | reverse complement strand
AACTACAACGCAGGCAATGCTATTGTAGCTGGTATTAAAAAGGAGATTTACCCTGTTCTTTTAAGAGACAGTAATCTGGATTCTACATCCAGTGCATTATATGTTACAAAGATAAGTGACGACTTAAGACCATACTTTGCATTCTTTGTACCATATTCAGTAGCAACAGTTGTAGTAAGCATTTTATTACTCATAATTTGTTTTATGGTAGAGAAATGGGTTGCCTTCATATTATTAGTCTCACTGCTGGTAATTCCCATGCAGATGGCAGTAATTGGAATTGGAGCTGAATCGATACATAAGAGGCACACAAATTTGTTTCTGAAATATTCGGCTGTATTCTACAACCGTTTGCAAACAATTGCAGAGATTGTAAATTTGAATAACTTTAAACCTCAATACAAGTTTTTGACCCGTAAGAGTGAGGAGTTGAATCAAGCAACAACAAACGTAATGAAGGTTGCAATACTTTCATCGGCCGTATTAGAATTGTTTGTAACTATTGCCATTGCAGCAATTGCAATATATCTTGGCATGAGTCTTATGGGAATTATGAACGGTCCCAATTATGGTAAAGGATACGATTTTGGAACTTCATTATTTTTGCTGACTATCACTCCTTACTTTTTCTTTTATTTGAGAAAGTTTGTGAGTGCATATCACGACAGGAACAAAGCATTAGCATCTGCAGAGTTGTTAATTCCATTACTAAACCAAGATGTTGAATCGCCTTTTATAGATGATAATGAATCAATTAAAGGTTTACAAATTAAAAACTTGACCTTCTCTTATCCAGACTCTGCTGTTAAAGTTCTTCATAATATAAATCAGGATTTTCCGAACAAAGGTTTGCTATTAATTAAAGGAATATCGGGATCGGGAAAATCTACATTGTTAAAAATTTGCACAGGAAGTCTTGCTGTTAGTGAAGGTACAGTTTCGGTTAATGAGAGAGACAATAACTGGTCGCGCCAATGGCTAAAAGTAAATAGCTCTTATATGAATCAGTTCCCATTTATATTTGATGGAACATTACGATACAATGTATTTCTGGATAAGCATTTTAATGAAAATGAACCATATCCGCATTTCCTGAATAGAATTTTAGAAAAAAAGGACGATGGCTGGGATACTAAACTTAGCCACAATGGTAAACAGCTTTCGGGTGGAGAGCGTCAGTTGGTTACTCTTGCCAGGATGATGTTACACCCTAGGCCAATTGCAATATTAGATGAACCAACTGCAAACTTAGATTCAGATACAACCGAAATAATTATTTCGGAGATTGTGAAGATATCAAGAGAAAGACTAGTGATAGTTGCTTCACATGAACAAAAATTTGAACCTGTAGCAGATACAATCTTAAATTTAAATTGGGGAGAAAAAATGTCATATGCGTGATTTTATTGTTACATATATAGTTGATCCTTTTAAGGATAAATGGAGAAAAGGATTCTTCTTGTTGGCTCTTTGGACGATTGCTTTTGTGGCTTTACCAGCTATATCGGGATGGTTTCTGGCAATTTGCAGTGTGGTTTTTGTAACAGCAAATATCGGTTTCTCATATCTAGTGCCTTCGGCAATAATTCGACTTCTTGCTTTATTTAGAACTGCAACACGATATTTTGAGAGATTGGAGAACCACAAAACTACACTAGATGTACAGCAAAGCTTACAGCTTAAAATATTTAAATCAGTATCAAAACTACCATATTTCAAAAAACAGGTAAACAACAACTCTTCCTTATTGGAAAACAGCACTCATGGTATTGATCATATTCTGAATCATATTCTTTTATGGCTATTGCCCTTTGCTGCACTACTTCTAACTATCTCGGTATATTTCATTTTTCTGGTAATATTTTCACGTGTGATAGCATTCGAATTCTTAATATCCTCTGCAGTACTATTGTTTTTAGTTCCACAATTGGTTTTTAGGAAAAACAAAATATTATATATTCAATTAAAAGATATTAGGGAAGAGAACCATCAAAACCTTATGCAAAGCTTCAGAGGGAGAATTGAGATTTCGAAATATAACATGGAGGATAAGGCTATAGAGGGAAATGAGAAAAATCGAAAGAAAATTGAAAGATTAGAAAGTAAAATTCAAATCAACTCATTCTATCTACAGTTAATTGCTGGACTAGGCTTTAGTTACATCGCATCATTCCTGCTTTGGCATTCAGGTCAGCAAGGCATGAATGCTCCACTTGCAATTGGTATCTTTTTTGGAGTAATGGCACAAGCAGAATTATCTGAGATGCTATTTTCTGGGAAATCGGAAAAAAGTTCTGTTGAACATCAAATAAAAGATATTAACTCTATTATAAATGAGGGCAGTACTTCCGTTGAAGAGGTTACTGTTAGTTCAGATCTGGAACAATTAAACCTAGTTAACCTCAAAGCTAAGATACCTGATACATTTGTAAAAGTAGGACCAATTTCGCTTAATATTAAAAAAGGAGATTGGATAGCATTGTATGGTGAAACAGGAAAAGGCAAAAGCACTTTATTGAACAGTTTATTCTATCCTGAATATGTAGAGGAAGGTCAAATTGTTTGGAATGATGAAAAGATTAAAAATCTTCCGATTCCCGAAGCAATATACGTTACACAAAAAGCATATTTGCTTACTGGCACATTGCGTGAGAACTTTGAAGGATACTCAGATAATGAGATAGAGGATGTTTTGAAGACTGTTGATTTAGCATCGTGGCGCTCATCCCTTTCTGAGGGACTAGGAAGCTGGCTAGGCGAAAATGGTGAGACTCTTAGTGGTGGTCAGAGAAAGAAATTGTTACTAGCACAGGCATTACTCAAACAGCCACAACTTTTGGTTGTTGATGAACCAACTGCTGGTATTAGCACAGAGAATGCTATTGACATTTTTAAAAATATTAAACAACGCCACCCTGGAATAACTATTTTGATGGCTACTCATCTTAAAGAGTTTGAAAAGGTTGCAGATAAGGTGGTAAGTATTTTATAAATGTGTACATTTGCATATTAATTTTAACGTAACAGAACCGGAGTTATTTATGTATAGAACAAACACTTGCGGCGAGCTTAGTCTTGCTGATGTAAACAGAGAAGTGACACTAGCGGGATGGGTATCCAAAATTCGTAAGATGGGAGGAATGACCTTTGTCGATTTGAGAGACAGATATGGTATTACTCAATTATCTTTTAATCAGGAGATAAATCACGACTTGTGTGAACAAGCTAATAAGCTGGGACGTGAATGGGTTATTCAGGTGGCTGGGAAGGTAATGGAAAGAAGTAGCAAAAACATTAATATTCCAACTGGTGAGATTGAGATTATTGCAACTGAATTGAATGTATTAAACACTTCTAAAACTCCACCATTCACAATTGAAACCGAAACAGACGGTGGCGATGAGATAAGAATGAAATATAGATATTTGGATCTACGTCGTAATATTGTTCGCAAAAACCTTGAACTCCGTCATAGAATGGCCTTTGAAACCAGAAGGTACTTGGATGAGAAAAAATTTATGGAAGTGGAGACTCCCGTTTTAATTGGTTCTACACCTGAGGGAGCTCGCGACTTTATTGTTCCGTCACGTATGAATCAGGGTGAATTCTATGCACTACCTCAATCACCTCAATTGTTTAAACAGTTATTGATGGTTTCGGGGTTTGATCGCTACTTTCAAATTGTTAAATGCTTCCGCGATGAAGATTTGAGAGCAGACAGACAGCCTGAGTTTACACAGATCGACTGTGAAATGTCGTTTGTAGATCAGGACGACGTATTAAATATATTTGAAGGCCTTACAAAGCATCTGTTCAAGAAATTAAAAGGAGTTGAGATTCCTGATTTTCCACGTCTTAGTTATGCTGATGCGATGAAACTTTATGGTTCAGACAAGCCTGACACGCGCTTTGAAATGAAATTTAACGAGATCAAGGAGCTAACAACAGGTGCTGGCTTTGGTGTTTTTGATTCTGCTGATTATGTTGGTGCTATATGTGCAACGGGTTGCGCAAAATTTACTCGAAAGCAAGTTGATGAATTAACAGACTTTGTTAAGCGTCCACAGATAGGTGCGCTAGGCCTTATATATGTAAGATATAATGAGGATGGTTCTATAAAATCTTCAGTTGATAAATTTTACAGTGAAGATATTCTGAAAAAATGGATTGAAAAGTGTAACGCAAAACCGGGTGATTTACTTCTTGTTCTTGCAGGTGATACAGAAAAAACCCAGAAGCAGCTGTGTGAACTAAGACTCGAAATGGGGTCACGACTAGGATTAAGAGAAAAAGAGAATTATAAATGTCTTTGGGTGGTAGATTTTCCATTACTCGAAAAGGATGAAGAGTTGGGCAGGTTTTTTGCTAAGCATCACCCATTTACATCCCCTAAAAAGGAAGACATAGAGCTGTTAGACAGCGATGCCGGAGCTGTAAGAGCAAATGCTTATGACTTGGTTATAAACGGCGTTGAGATTGGTGGTGGCTCTATTAGAATTCACGATAGCAGTCTTCAAAAGAAGATGTTTTCAGTTCTAGGATTTACTGACGAACAGGCGGAAGCGCAATTCGGGTTTTTAATGAAGGCATTTCAATATGGTGCTCCTCCTCATGGTGGTATCGCATTTGGATTAGACCGGTTTGTTTCAATTCTTGCAGGACTTGATAGTATTAGAGACACTATTGCATTCCCAAAAAACACAGCAGGCAGGGATGTGATGATTGACGCCCCTTCAATAGTTAGCTTGGAACAACTTGACGAATTGGGAATAATGTTAAAGCCACATGAATCTAAGTAAGCTGAATAGATTTTTTTTTAACATTATAATAAAAGCTGCCACTTGAAGGCAGCTTTTATTATATAAGAAATTATTGATTTCAGAAATTCTACAGTGAATAGCCCTGAGTATATGTTTTATTAAATAGTCTGTTTGCTTGAGCTTCCGTATCATCAACAAATGTTTCTGTAGAAGGGTTCCACTTAATTGGACGTCCCAAATCGTAAGCAATATTTCCAAGCGTGCATACTACACATGAACTGTGTCCGATTTCAACTGGTACTACAGGCTCTGTTCTGTTTTTAATTGATTCTATGAAGTTGGCAAGGTGAGGAATTTGAGTTTCATAAGCACCTTCACCCTCATCTCTTACACCAGGCAATAAACTATCGTCGGAGGCAATATAATGCCCTCTTGAAATCTCTATCCACCCTTTGTCACCCCAAAATTTAACACCTTGAGTTCTTTGCTCATTAAAAGGTTCTTCAGTCATTACTACTCCGTTTTCGTATATGAAAGTTAGAAATTTTGTATCCTGATAACCTGCAGGTATAATTTCTACGGGTCCACTCTTGTCCATACCTATTGCCCATTGAGCAATATCAAACATATGAGCACCCCAGTCGGTAGTGTACCCACCACCTAATTCTTTATACCAACGCCAACCTCCCCAAAACTGTTCATTCTGCTCTGGGCTAAGGGAAATTGGAGGGTTTAGTTCTGAATTGTAGTGCACAAACTCAGACGGCCCCAACCATAAAGGCCAGTTTAGGTCTGCTGGAATTGGCTCCTCTGGTAAATCGTAAGGCTTAGGAGGTGCTCCTACATGAGCATTAACACGTTCAATCTTACCAAGTTTTCCTTCTTGAACCATTTTTACGGCATACTGAAAATTGGCATCTGAACGTTGCTGACTTCCAACAGCCAAAATTACTCCATTATCGCGAACAGCCTTAGTTAATGCCTGTCCCTCTTTTATTGTAAATGTTAGTGGTTTTTCTAGGTAAATATCTTTCTTTGCTTTACACGCTTCAATAGCAATAAAAGCATGAGAATGATCGGGTGTAGCAATAACTACCGCATCTATATCATCACGAGCTATCAGATCGGAATACTTCTCGTATGTTTCAACAGAAACCTCTATTCCGTCTGCCGCATAATGATCATTAACTCTTTTCAAAAATCTTTCTCTTTTTATGCCATAGACATCACATCCTGCAACTACTCTGACATTCGACATACCAATGTAACCATTTAGTAGATACATTGCTTGCTGACCTAGGCCGATGAACCCAAGACGTATAAGCCCATCATCAACCTTTTCTTTTCTGTTTTGTTTACAAGATGACAGGAACTGAGGAAATACCGCAACTCCAACTGCACCAACAGCTGCGGACTTGATAAACTTTCTTCTTGATAATTGATTACTCATGACTTTAGATAATAATTGTTAGTATAACTTTTTGTTTCTCACACAAATATAACCCCTTTTTTAAACTATTACCCAATTTTAACAACAAAAAAAATCATTTTTACCGATTTACAGATAGTTGAATATGATAAAAGTTTCAACAAATGAAGTTTTTGAAATACAAATGGCTGTGAAAACAACTATTGGAAATGGTAAAAAAAAATACCATAAGTTTTCAGACTAAGCCTCAAACTTATGGTAAAAATAATTTTAGCAAGGATCTATTGTAGTTGCCCCAGACTATTAGATTTTAAACAGCTTACTACAGGTTAGGATTAACACTGTTCCAATCTTCTGTAGCGGGTATAATTCCCATTGAAATAACCTCATCACGTAATTTAACAAGGTGCCCGTAGCTCTGTTTTAATTCTTCAATTTCAGCATCAGTACCTTTAACTTCTCCAAAAGAGACACCATTCTTATCTAACTTCGTTTCCATTGCCATCATTATATGATCGAATCCTTGACCGTTAACATAGCAACCTGAAGGCCATTTGAATGCTTCTCCTCCCATTGTTGCACGAATCATTTCAACTGATGTGTAAGCAGGGCTTTGGAAAGACGAGCGTCCGCGTAGTTTAATTATGTTTGCTCCACCTTTTGTAACACGAACTTTAAGATCAGCCCATTGCTCTTCTGTAAGCGCATCTGTTCCTATTAGTTCAGAAAGCGGTTTACCATCGATTAAAGCAGTTGATGCAAATACAGCCATTTGCTCTCCGTGTCCGCCATAAGTACGAGCACCGGTTACTTTGCTTTGTTCAACTCCAAAGTGTTTAGCTAGTTCACTTTGCAATCTTGTGCTATCTAATGCAGCAAGTGTTGTAACTTGTGAAGGTTTTAGGCCTGAATAAATAAGAGCAACTAAACCAGTTATATCAGCAGGATTGAATATAACTGTAAGATGCTTAAGTTCTGGGCAATACGCTTTAATATCTTTCCCAAGCTGAGCTGCAATTTCTGCATTTCCTTTTAGAAGGTCCTCACGTGTCATACCGTCCTTGCGAGGAGCACCTCCAGAAGAAATCATGTATTTTGATCCTGTAAATGCCTCTTTTACATCAGTTGAGTATGTGAAGTTTACTCCTTCGAAACCACAATGGCGCATCTCTTCAACTACCCCTTCCAATCCTTTTTCAAATGGATCGTAAAGACAGATGTTGGGTGTTAAGCGCATCATAGCAGCTGTTTGGACCATATTGGAACCAATCATACCGGCAGCTCCAACAATAGTTAATTTGTCATTCGTTAAAAAACTCATAATTTAATACTATTTTAATGTTAATATATCTCTTACTAATGGGAAGTTTCAGGACTTCAAATATACAAAATGTTACTGTAACTGCACTAATGTAATATTATAATATTCACTAAACTTACACTTGAATTACACTAAAGAAGACTCCATGCTACAGAAAGTCCTGCCATGACAATTGCCACCATACTCATAAGTTTAATTAGAATATTAAGAGAAGGGCCGGATGTATCTTTAAAAGGATCGCCAACCGTATCGCCTACTATTGATGCCTTGTGAGACTCACTCCCTTTGCCACCAAGATTATCCATTTCGATATATTTTTTTGCGTTATCCCATGCTCCTCCTGAATTAGCCATAAAAATTGCCATTACAAAGCCTGAACCAAGAGCACCAGCCAATAGCCCCATGACACCCGACACTCCCATTAATAAGCCAGTAAGAATAGGAGCTGCTACAGCAAGTAATGAAGGGAATAGCATTTCACGTTGTGCTCCTTTAGTTGATATAGATACACATCGTGCATAATCGGGGGTTTCTTCGCCAGTTAGAATTCCTTTAATTTCACGAAACTGACGACGAACCTCTTCAACCATGTTTTGAGCAGTTCTGCCTACGGCATTCATCGTTAAACCGCAGAACAGAAAAACCATCATTGATCCGAGGAATATTCCAGTTATAACTTTAGGATTCATCAGAGTAACCTGATAATAGTTCATAAAATCAACAAAGCTGGCCTTTGCTACCTCAATCGTTTCACCATTATTCATCTCTAACAGTATGTCTCCTGTTCTTAAAAGTGCTACGCGAAGCTCTTCAACATAAGAAGCCAATAGAGCTAAACCTGTTAACGCAGCAGATCCTATAGCAAACCCTTTACCTGTTGCAGCTGTTGTGTTTCCTAATGAGTCGAGCATATCGGTTCTATTTCTAACTTCGTGATCAAGCTTACTCATCTCTGCTATTCCTCCTGCATTATCTGCAATGGGGCCATAAGCATCTGTAGCAAGTGTTATTCCTAAAGTTGAGAGCATACCAACAGATGCAATAGCTATACCATATAAACCCATACTCACATTCTGGGCAACAAGCATATTTGCAATATCGAATCCAGTGGCAGAAAGAAATGATATGAGGATTGCGAATACTATAGTTAACACCGGTATAAAGGTTGATATAAATCCGGTTCCTAAACCGGAGATAATAACTGTTGCTGGACCAGTTTTTGCACTTTCGGCTATCTTAATTGTAGGCTTATGAGAGGAAGAAGTAAAATACTCAGTTCCCTGTCCAATTATTATACCTGCTAAGAGACCTGTGATTACTGAAAATGAGAGTCCTACCCAATTGCTAAATTCAAGTAGATATAGTATAATAAAAGTACTAATAGCTATAAAAAATGCACTAATATTTACACCTCTATTAAGGGAGTCCATTAGCTCTTTTAAACTAGCGTTCTCTTTAGTTCTAACTATAAAAACTCCAATTATTGATAAAAAGACACCAACTGAAGCTATGATCATAGGCGCAAATACTGCTTTCTGCTGCATAACTGGATTAAGCACAAATGCTGATGCACCAAGTGCAGCAGAAGAGAGTATTGATCCACAATACGACTCATATAAATCGGCTCCCATACCCGCCACATCACCTACATTATCGCCCACATTATCAGCAATTGTTGCCGGGTTTCTTGGGTCATCTTCAGGAATGCCTGCTTCAACTTTACCAACTAGATCAGCCCCAACATCGGCTGCCTTAGTGTAAATACCTCCACCCACACGAGCAAATAATGCCTGAGTAGAGGCACCCATACCAAAAGTAAGCATTGTAGTAGTTATCATAATTAGTTTATGACCAGCATCTGCATCTTCCACAAAATGATCGAGTATTAAATACCATGCAGAAATATCTAAAAGAGCTAGCCCAACTACAACTAACCCCATTACCGCACCAGAACGAAAGGCAACTTTTAATCCCCTATTTAGAGATCGCTGTACAGCATTTGTTGTTCTGGCAGAAGCATATGTTGCTGTTTTCATTCCGAAGAATCCAGCTAATCCCGAAAAAAAACCTCCAGTAATAAATGCAAATGGCACCCAACTGTTTTGTAAATCAAAATATGCCATCACAGCAAAAACAAGTGCTAATATTATAAAAACGATGAGCACTACTTTATACTGCTGTTTAAGATAAGACATTGCGCCTTCACGGATGTATCCGGCAATAGTTTTCATTCTTTCTGTGCCTTCACTCTCATTCATCATTCTTTTAAAAAAGTAGTAAGCGAAGAACAGAGCTACAATTGAAGCAAAAGGAACAAGATAAAAGTATTTCATAGGCTATTTATTTAGATTCCTTGCAAATATGCAAAAAATATTATAAATAATTGATAAAAAGGTATAACAAAAAAACCACCCCGTATGGAGTGGTTTTCAATATTTAAAATCAGTGTATCAGTTATTTGATTTTTTTGTAACCATAAACAGCTCTATCACCTAACTCCTCTTCTATACGAAGTAGTTGGTTGTATTTTGCCATACGGTCTGAACGGCTAAGCGAACCTGTCTTTATTTGACCTGCATTTGTAGCTACGGCAATATCTGCAATTGTAGCATCTTCAGTCTCACCCGAACGGTGTGATGTTACACTTGTGTAGCCATTTCTGTGAGCCATCTCTATTGCATTTAGAGTTTCAGTTAATGTACCAATTTGGTTTACTTTGATTAATATTGAGTTTCCACAACCTAATTTAATACCTTTTTCTAAGAAGTCAACATTAGTTACAAACAAGTCATCCCCTACTAATTGACATTTGCTGCCTATTTTATCTGTTAGTACTTTCCAGCCATCCCAGTCGTTTTCGTGCATACCATCTTCAATAGAATCGATAGGGTATTTAGAAATTAATTCTTCAAGATAAGCAGCCTGTTCTTCACTTGAACGTTTTTTCCCGTTAGGGCCTTCAAACTTAGTGTAGTCGTAAACACCATCAACGTAGAATTCAGACGCAGCACAATCTAATGCAATTTTCACATCATCTCCTGGAGTATAACCAGCATTCTTAACAGCCGTAAGGATTGATTCAAGAGCCTCTTCTGTTCCACCAGCAAGATTAGGAGCGAAGCCACCTTCATCTCCAACTGCAGTACTTAAACCTTTATCATGAAGTACTTTCTTTAAAGAATGGAATACTTCAGCACCCATACGAAGTCCTTCTTTAAATGATTTTGCACCAACTGGACGAATCATGAATTCCTGAAATGCTATAGGTGCATCTGAGTGAGAACCACCATTAATGATATTCATCATAGGTACTGGAAGTACATATGTGTTTGTTCCTCCAATATAGCGGTAAAGAGGGAGACCTAAATAGTCAGCTGCAGCTTTTGCTACTGCAAGAGAAACGCCAAGGATAGCATTTGCTCCGAGGTTTGATTTAGTTTTTGTTCCATCTAGCTCGAGCATTTTAGCGTCAATCTGATTTTGTTCTAAAACATTTAATCCAATCAATGCAGGAGCAATAGTTTCGTTGATATTTTTTACAGCCTTCTGAACTCCTTTTCCAAGGTAACGACCTTTATTGCCGTCGCGTAGCTCTAATGCTTCATTTTCACCTGTTGACGCTCCAGAAGGAACAGCTGCACGTCCAAATGCGCCCGACTCTGTTAATACATCAACTTCGACTGTTGGATTTCCTCTTGAATCCAAAACTTCACGTCCTAAAATACTTACAATTCTCATGTTGTTGAATTTAATATATAATAAATTTGTTTACAATCTTTGATAGTTATCACTAACTAAAATATAACCTAAAAATATCAAAGCAATACCTTGCTAGTTGAGAACACAAATATACAATTTTTTCCTGTAAATTTAAGTTTTTAAACTATAAATTAATATTATATTTGATCCTGAATCTAAACTACTTATCTAACTTATAGCATTTACAGTTTCAATAAGTTGGCTGAGATTAGAAGTAATAAGTTTAACAGAGATTGCCATTAATATGACACCAAAAAATTTACGAAGAATATAGGATCCGGTATCACCAAGGACCTTCTTCACCGAGCCGAGATATCTCAAGACAAGATATACAACTATCATATTAATTACTACTCCTAATATGATGTTAGAAATATGGTATTCTGCCCTCATTGAAAGTAGTGTAGTAAAACTACCCGGGCCTGCTATTAGAGGAAAAACAACAGGGAAGAGCGTTGATGAATTATCTGATGAGGGATTATCGTTTCTAAAAATCTCTACACCAAATATCATTTCTATAGAAATTATCAGAAGTACTATAGCTCCTGCAACTGCAAAAGCGGAAATATCAACTTGAAATAATTTTAATAACCACTCACCAACAAAAAGAAATCCTAATAATATAATTAATGAATATAATGTAGCTTTCTCGGGATGTATTGATCTATTTTGACTTTTAATATTAAGAAAAATAGGTACCGACCCAGGGGCATCAATTATAGCAAATAGAACTAAGAACGCGCTAATAATTTCAAGGATATTGATATTCATGAATCACAGTTTTTTTAGAAAAAAAAGAATAAAGACAGACTATAGTTACAATTTGAGCACAAAAGTACTATTTTATAGCATACTTTCAAATGAAAAATTATATTTTGATAGAATCAGATTCAATTTTTTCATAGGGAAACGGCGAAGGATGAACAAAATTTAGATATTTAATTATCTTGAATGAGTTGAAATGATGAAAGAATCTTTTGCCAAAACTGTTAAGGCTTGAACAATTATTATTACAATCACTCAAACTATCTAAGAAATTAATCTCTTTAAGAAAGTTCTGTAATGCTGGATGTAAATCAGATAGATAGGATATAGCCTCTTTCTCGTTCATTTTGAAAAAGCTGTCCTTCATATCGAAAAGTGATTTCAGATGATAAAATGAAAGTTTTGAATAAACTTTTATTCTTCTATCAGGTTCATCCAATATTTTCTGCAAGGCAGGGCCCGTTCCAAAAGGAACACGATCTGAAAATCTAGCCTTAGGATAAACGAAAGTTTTATAAAGCTCTTTTGTATAGCCTAACTGAAAAATTTTTTGCAAGAAATAGAAATCTTCACCCCCCTGTTGTCTTCCCATACCCCCAACTCGCACATAGGCATCTGCAGAAACGGCGAAAGCAGACCCTATAGTATGATAATAATAAGGGAAACCTGTATATTTTAGCATCTTACTGAAATAACGCAAGTACATTTCATATTGCCTGATAGCATTTTCTATACCATAATCATCATCCTCAACTCTGTGATAAAAGTTATGAATTGTGGAGTTTAATTTATCATTTTGACTATACTCATCATAAATAGAAACGAAAAAGTTTTCTGATATTTCACAGTCGGCATCAAGAGAAATAATTATTCCCTTATTATTGTTGGTATAAAAATGATCTATTGCGAGATCCATCCCAATCTTTCGGGCTAAACCAACTCCCGAATGTTTTTTGGGAAGATTTTCAGACAACAATGGAAAGTATGTCAGCCTAGACTCATTATTTAAAACAGCAAACCGTTCAACTTCGGTGTAAGTTGAACGGTTTTGCAATATTACATCATGTTTGGCATCAATACCTGAATTTATTATTACTACCACTAACAAGTTTGCATTTGGCTTACTGCAAGTTTTTATACTTTGTAGGGTATAAATAAGTTCCGGCTCGTTGTAGCAAGGTATAACTACAATAACATCTGCTTTAGCTTGATTTGGAAGTTTTGTATCAATATACTTTCCACTGTGCTTTTGCAGGTATGATGACCAATGTTTCAAACTAAACGAAACGGCTATTATTCATCTGAAGCAGTTGCGGGACCGTATTTATTATTGAGGTATTGCACAACTTCGTTAGTAATGTCATATTTATCTTTAGCGTAAATAAGTGTACTGGTGGAAGTGTTACTTAATATAATTTCAAAGTTGCGAGTTCTGTTAAACTCTTCGATTCTAACTTTTATAGTATCTTCCATCTGAATATTAAGCTTTTGCTGCTCAAGAAGAAATTCTTGAGACAGTCGCTCTGCTAACTGCTGATATTCTTGATTCATTTTCATTATCCGCTCTTGCTCCTGCTGAGCTCTCTCCTGACTTAAAAATGCGTTGTTGCGTAATTTACGCTCGAACTCTTGTGCAGCTGAGTTAATTTGATTTTCACGTTGGTTAAGTGTAGCACGTGTGCTTTCTTCTTTTCTTAATAGCGACTCATTAAGATCTTTTGCAAAATTGTAATTTACTAAAAGTGAATCTACATTTACAAACGCAATTGGCAATGCAATTGTAGAATCATTTAATAAAACTGAAAGGTTTTTACCACTCTCTTCGTTTGAGCTGGTGTTAGAATTAAAATGCAGAATAAATAAAACAATAACTGCTACAGCTAGCACTCCGCTAACAATGTAATTGGTGTAACTCTTCATTTCAGGAGATTTATAAATTTTCTTTTTTTAATAATTTTAATACTGGACTCTCTTTGTAACGATATTCATTATCTTGCGATGTGGCACAGCTTATACCTCTATCTTGCATAGCTTTACTTGCTCCGATGTGAGTATTTGGAAATTCACCATTCTTTTTAAAGAATACACGAATACCCAATAGTAGAAATGCTATTAACCCAAGCGCGATACCTATTATAAGTGTTTGTAACATATTATTTCCTTTAATTGTAGCACAAAGATAGTGGAATTAACTTATTACACTGCTAAAATTGTCATTAAAGATGCTAAAAATATTGCATAACGTCCTTTTTTCGACTATTTTTATGGTTTACATATTATCAACCTGATTAAATATAATATAATAAAATACATTATGCCAATAAGAGAACTACAACCGGCTGCTATCTGGAATTATTTCTATGATATTACTCAGATACCCAGACCTTCTAAAAAAGAAGAAGCAATACTTTCATACCTATTAGATTTTGCAAAGAAGAACAACCTTGAAGCTAAACAAGATAAAGCAGGTAACATACTTATTACAAAAGATGCTAAACCTGGAAAAGAAGGATTTCCAACCCTTATTTTACAATCGCATGTAGATATGGTTTGTGAGAAAAACTCAGACGTTGAACATGATTTTGAAAATGACCCTATAGAAACAGTTATTGATGGCGATTGGGTAAAAGCAAATGGCACGACTTTAGGAGCAGACAACGGCATTGGAGTTGCTGCGGAACTTGCCCTTTTGGCTGCAGACAATATTTCTCATGGCAAAATTGAAGCTCTATTTACTGTTGATGAGGAGACAGGTCTTACGGGTGCTAATTCATTAGAAAAAGACTTTCTTACAGGAAACCTACTTATAAACCTTGATACTGAAGAAGAGGGAGAGATATATATTGGTTGCGCTGGAGGAAAAGGGACCAAAGCCTATTTTGAATACAAAGAAAAGGATTCTCCAAAAAAATATTTCTGGTTTGAAGTTAAAGTGAAAGGATTGCGTGGTGGACACTCTGGAAGTGACATAGATAAAGGTTTTGGAAATGCTAACAAGATTCTAATACGCTTTCTTCATTCAATCACTAGAAAGAAATATGGTATGTTACTTTCAAAAATTGAAGGTGGAAACCTACATAATGCTATACCACGAGAAGCACATGCAGTTATAGGAGTTAAAGAGAAGTATAAAGAAGATATTAGAGTTAAGCTGAATAATTTTCTTGCGGAAATACAAGAAGAGCTTAAACATTCTGAGCCTAATATAGACATACAGATGGATTCTGTACAAATTCCATCTAAAGTTATAAACAAGGGTACAACAGAACGTCTAATTCTTGCCCTTTATGCATGTCCGCATGGGGTTATAGGCATGAGTGAAGAAATACCTGGACTAGTTGAAACTTCTACAAATCTGGCATCTATAAAAATGCTTCCGAATAGAAAAATTGAAGTAGGAACAAGCCAACGCAGCTCTTCAGAATCTCAAAAAAGATATATTGTAAACATGGTAACCTCTGTATTTGAATTAGCAGGGGCTAAAACCGTTAACAATGATGGTTATCCAGGGTGGCAACCGAATCCAGAATCAGATTTACTGAAAGTTGCACAAAAAGAGTATAGAAGTCTTTATAATAAAGACCCTAAAGTTAAAGCTATTCATGCTGGACTAGAGTGTGGACTATTTCTTGAAAAATACCCTAATCTTGATATGATATCAATTGGCCCTGATATGACAGATGTGCATTCGCCAGATGAGAAAATGAAAATATCATCTGTTGGGAAGTTTTGGGACTACCTTGTGAAAATTGTAGAGAACCTCCATGAAGAAAAATAAAGGAACAATTTGAAATTGTTAGAGCTTAGAGTATATATTGTAAGTTTTTTTTTAATTATTCCTTTTGCGGAAGCAACATCTCAAAATAACTTCCGGGTGTTATTCTACAATGTAGAGAACTTATTTGACACACGAAACGACTCTCTTAAAGATGATAATGACTTCCTTCCAGACGGTTTCATGAGATGGAGTGATTGGAAATACAAGGAAAAGTTAAATAAAATCACTAAGGTTATAACTGCTGTTGGAGAGATGAATTCTCCAGCATTGGTTGGGTTATGCGAAGTTGAAAATGACTCAGTTCTACATGATCTAACAAGACGTTCTACTTTAAGTGTACAAGGCTACAACTTTATCGTTACCAATTCGCCTGATGAAAGAGGTATAGATGTAGCACTATTATACCAACAACATCAGTATAGACTATTAGAGTATACTCAATATGAGATAAAATTTAGTGATAAAAGAACACGGCCTACAAGAAACATATTGCATTCGGTTGGTACACTAATAAATAAAGATACTCTCGACATTTTCGTGTGTCATTTCCCATCTAGAATCTCGGGAAAACATGAGACTGAAAAGGCAAGAATTGAGTCGGCTCAAGTTTTGAGAAATAAGGTAGATAGTATTCTATCGATTCGGACTAAACCTTATTTGATTATCATGGGTGACTTTAATGACGAACCACATGATAAGAGTTTGCTCAATGTTCTTAAAGCAAAACAAAAAAAAGAAATAATTAAAAGTGGTGATCTATATAATCTCTTATTTAGTAAAAACAAAAAAGCTGAATATGGTACATATAAATACCAAGGGATCTGGAGTGTAAGCGATCATCTGATAGTTAACGGTAGACTATTGAACGTTGATAATTCTATTCATGTAAAAAACAATAAAGCTTATATATACAATGATATATTTTTACTAGAGAAGGACGAAAAATATTATGGAATGAAACCTTTTAGAACCAATTTAGGACCTCGTTATAACGGGGGATTCAGCGATCACCTTCCAATTTATATGGACTTGAATATACTGCTGCACGAATAACAATTTATAAACTTTATATTAAAACAGTGGTATAATTCATAAATATCCCATACATTTGCAATATCTAATTTTGCATAGAAACTAATAATCGATTATAAATAAAACAAATTGCACATATGAATCCATTACTCATAAATTTAAACGGTTGGGAAATACCTATTATAGTTATTGTAGTCTTAATTCTCTTTGGTGGAAAGAAAATTCCTGAATTCATGAAAGGATTAGGTAAAGGAATCAATAGTTTCAAAAAAGGTCTAAATGATATCGAGGAAGATATTAAAGGAGATTCTACTGAACATAAATCATCTTCAACAGGAGATAATTAATAGGTAACCAATCAAAAAGTAGGGGCCAAAGTATACATATGGCGGAAAAAGAAATGTCCTTTTGGGACCATTTGGAAGAATTCAGATGGACCATAATTCGTATTCTTATTGCTGTAGTGGTTTTCTCAGTAGTGGGATTTATCATTATTCCTCATATATTTGATTCTGTAATACTTGCTCCCCGAGATTCAGATTTTGTAACTTATAAATTCTTTGAAAAAGCAGGGGAATATATACCCTTCCTTCCCGACTTTTCTTCAGATTCATTCAGAGTGGAGATGTTGAATATAAACATGACAACACAGTTCATGACATATATCTCCACATCATTCGCTTTTGGCATACTTTGCACTATCCCATTTATATTATATGAAGTTTGGAAATTTGTAAGTCCTGCACTTTATGACAACGAAGCCAAAGGAGTAAAAAAAGCATTCGGATTTGGGGGATTCATGTTCATAATTGGCTGTATAGTAGGATATTTCATAGTATTTCCACTAATTTTCCGATTCCTGATAACTTTTGAGTTAAGTGCATCAATAGAAAATATGATCTCTTTAGACTCGTACATGAGCAATTTTTATACTTTAATACTAATAATGGGATTGGTATTTGAAATGCCTCTGGTTTTCTGGTTATTATCGAGCCTTGGATTGATATACAGATCATTCTTCAGAAAATACCGTAAACACGCAGTCGTGGGTTCTCTTATAGCAGCTGCACTTATAACTCCATCCGGTGATCCATTTTCACTCTTTGTTGTAACAATGCCCATTTATGCATTATGGGAAATTAGTTCCTTTGTAGTGATGAAAGATCCGCCTGAAGAAGAAGATAATCTACCTGCTGTGATTGATTAATGAAGACACTATCTGTTCACAATATCCTTGCCAAAAGGACTAATGGCTAATCTCATCAACTTAAAATGTTGATGTCCAAAAGGAATTCCAATTATTGTTATATAAAAAAGAATTCCAAATAGGAAATGTGTTAGAATAATTGGAAGCCCACCTACAAAGAACCAAATTATATTCATTACTAAAGATAAACAACTTGAAGTTGTTTTTATATGTTTTATTTTTTTGCCGAAAGGCCATAATGCCAACTCAGCAATCTTAAGAGACTGAATTCCAAATGGTATCCCAATTATTGTAACCATCAGTGCAATACTTCCTACAACATATTCAATGGCTATAACAAAACCACCGAATACTATCCAAATTACGTTCCCCAATGTCTTCATTTTGTAGCAATGACCTCGATTTCAACTAAAGCATCTTTTGGGAGTCCATTGACAGCAACAGTAGACCTGGCAGGAAATGGCTCTGTGAACTGAGTAGAGTAAACTTTATTCATATCACTGAAAAGAGCCATATCATCTAGAAAAACTGTAGTTTTTACTACATTATCTATATTAACTCCTGCTGCAGATAAAACGGCTTTAATATTTACAAATATTTGAGTTGTCTGCTCCTTTACACCTCCAGAAACGAGATTACCCGTTACGCAATCGATGGGAAGCATACCAGACAAATAAATCATTCCGTTAACTTCAATTGCTTGGCTATATGGCCCAATTGCAGCCGGCGCACTGTTTGTTGATATTAATTGTTTCATATATATTACTTATAATTATTATTTATCATAAGGCGGAGCCTCGCCTTTGTCTTAAAACTTCGTAGATTATAACACCTGCTGCAACTGATACGTTCAGTGACTGAATATTTCCAAATTGTGGAAGCTTTATCAATTCATCACTAATACGAATATGCTCATTTGAAATACCTACATCTTCAGATCCCATTACAATTGCAACAGGTATACTCATATCTGAGTCTGTGTAAATTGTTGCAGCCTTTTCGGTGGCAGCCACTACTTTAACTCCACTATTTTTGAGAAAAACTATTGCTTCTTTCAAACTTTTTTCACGACACACAGGAATAGTATGGAGTGCGCCGGCAGAAGTTTTAATTGCATCACTATTAACAGTGACACTTCCACGAGAGGGAATAACAATTGCATCGACTCCTGCAACTTCGCAGGTGCGAGCTATAGCTCCAAAGTTTCTAACATCAGTTAATCCATCCAAAACAAGAATAAATGGGTTTTTGCCCTCTTCATATAATAGTGGAATTATATTTTCTAGCTTATGATAAGTAACTGCAGAAGTAAACGCTATTACACCCTGATGATTTTTTCGTGTTATTCTATCAATGCGTTCAACAGGAACTCTTTGCATGGGTATTTCATATTCTCTTAGAAGTTGTAATAACTCCATGATTAAATCGCCTGAAAGATCTCGCTTTATCAAAACCTTGTCAATTTCTTTACCTGCATCAATTGCCTCTATTACAGCACGGATGCCAAAAACCATCTCCTTTTCTCTCATTTAATTACAATTATATTCCTCAATTTTATATTCTAATATTTCTCAACATCATCACACATCAAGCATTACTCTTGCATTTTGTAATGCCTCTTTTGTAATTTCAGATCCACTCAACATACCTGCAATCTCCTCAACTCTATCGGATGAAGAAAGCACTTTTATATTGGTTGTAATCTCGTTATCTGTTTCTTCTTTGAATACTTTGAAGTGCACATCTCCTTTTGATGCAATTTGTGGAAGATGAGTTATAACTATTACTTGCATTCCACTACTCATCTCTTTCATAATCGCTCCAACCCTATCAGCAACATCACCAGATGTTCCGGTATCAATCTCATCAAAAATTATGGCAGGTAGTGCTACAGCCCCGGCAATCATGGATTTTAAGCACAACATCAATCTAGAAATTTCACCTCCTGATGCTATTTCAGAAACAGGTTGTAAGCTGCTATTTTTGTTAGCTGAAAATAGAAATTGAAGATTATCAATTCCAGTATAATCGGGAGTTTTCTTATCTTTGAAATCACAAACAAAACGAGTATTTTCCATTTTTAGATAAGATAGTTTCTCAATTAGTTGCTTTTCTATCTTTAATGATGCCAATTTGCGTTTGTTGCTCAGCTCTTTTCCTTTCTTCAACATCAGTTCTTTATAAATTGACATCTCTTTTTCTAAAGCTGAGAGCTGTTCATCATAAGATTCGATAGTTGCCAATTGTTGTCCAATCTCATGTTCTAGTTTTATAAGATCTTCAACAGTTAAAACAGAATGTTTTTTCAGAAGTCCGTAAATTGTACTCAATCTGTTTTCAATAATATCTTGACGCTCCTGATCAAATTCTACTGTTTCGAAAAATCTGGAAGCTTCTTCACGAACATCCTTCATGTCTATATATGCAGACTTAACTCTCTCTGTTAACTCAGAAATCTTTGGATAAACCCTTTGAATGTCTTGTAACCTATCAACTACTGCTCTAAGTTGAGACTCTATGCTGTTCTCTCCTTCAGAAATCAATGTTGTAATATAAAACAGACCCGATTTTATCTCCTCTGAATGAGTAAGTGCTTCTAGTTCAGCTTCTAGTTGTTCTTGCTCGCCAATTTTTAAAGAAGTCTCTTTTAAGATATCATATTGGAAACGAAGAAAATCTTCCTCTTCTCTACTCTTTCGTGATTCTTCTTGTAGCTCCTTTAAAGCCCTCTCTGATGATTTATATTGAGTGTAAGCTTTTTCGTACTCTTCAAATTGTTTAGTTGTATTAGCTAATATATCTACTATCTTTAGCTGAAATAGGTTATCACTCAACTCAAGATTTTGATGTTGAGAATGGATATCTATCAATTTATCGGCCAATTCCTTAAGATCATTTAGTAATACAGGCGAGTCATTAACAAAAGCTCTGGATTTACCACTACTCCATATTTCTCGACGGAGTATGCATTCAGTTTCATCAAATACCCAATCATGTTCTTCAAAAAAAGGTTTTAATTTGTAGTCAGATATATGAAATACACCTTCAATTACAGATCTTTTTTCATTATGCTTAATATGACGGCTATCGGCTCTCTGACCAAGAATAAGTGATAGAGCACCCAAAATAATTGATTTACCTGCACCAGTCTCACCTGTGATAACGGTAAATCCTGTTTCAAAGTTTATATTAATTGAGTCAATTAAAGCGTAATTCTCTATATATAATGATTTTAGCATATATTCCACTTAAATAGATAACGTTGTGTGTGTTGTTATGCGATAAACAAAATTACACATTATTTTGGAGAATATGTTTTGTATTTCTGAATTCTTAAAATTCAACTATTCTAAACTCAGTACGGCGGTTTACCTGATCAGCTATCTCCTGTTGTTCTGCAGAAAACATCTTTATCCTATCTTCAGAAAGCACGTCTCCCTCAATTAGAAAATCATACTTATTAGCTATTGAAGAAGTGACTTTTTTTGGTTCACTTTTACCCACTGCTATTGTAATAATTCTTTCTTGATTGATTCTTTGATTAAGTAAATATTCCTTTACTGAGTTTGCTCGTTTGATGGAGAGATTATTATTATATTCTTCTCCCCCCCATCGGTCTGCATGCGCTTTCAATTCAATTACAATGCTAGGATTTTCGATAAGGATATTAACTAACACATCAAGTTCTCCTTTAGACTCTTCTTTAAGTAATGCACTATCGAAATCGTAAAAAATATTTTCCAAAACCACAGGTTTATTATATGGTATCATCTCAAAATCTACATAATATAATGTATCAGAAACATTAGAGTCAATATATAGTGAATGTTTTAAATCGATGAAACCATCAACAGTAGCCAATAATAAATAGTTATTTCCAGCTTTTCCTTCAAAACTATATTCACCATCTTTGTTTGTAGTAAAAGAACGTTTTAAACCATCGCTACCAACAACCAAAACAGTAGCTCCGGAGATAAACATATCTTCGTGATCTACTACGATACCTTCAACTGAAATGCTTTTATCAGTAAATTCAAATGAATATATGTGATCATAACCTCGTATATCATTTCTATTTGAACTGAAAAAACCTTTTTCTGAGTTTCTTTCGAATGTAATTCCAAAATCGTCGTATGACGAATTTATTGGTGGTTTAACGTTTTGAACGTCCCAAACATCAGAATTAGACGTTGTACTTGCAACAAAAATATCTAAACCTCCCATTCCAGGGTGTCCATCAGAAGAGAAATATAGTGTAGTATCATTTCTTAAATATGGAAACATTTCATCTCCAGAAGTATTTATTGTTGGTCCAAGGTTTTCTAAGTATAAAGGTTCAAAGTCATTTGTCACCTTAGCTCGCCAAATATCCATTCCCCCATATCCACCAGGCATATCTGATATGAAATAAAGATATTCTCCGGATGGAGAAACTTCTGGATGAGCGAATTGAGAAGCAGCGTAGTCTGGTGCGAGGTCTATATTTCTTCCAATACTCCATATTCCATTAATTCTTCTAGAAACATAAATTTTAGCAGCCGTTGGTAGATTTGCATCGGGAGAGCTATATGTATAGAACATAAATCTTCCATTCTCTGTAATTGAAGGAGTTCCTTCATCAAATTCTGTATTTATTTCTGATGATAATCTTTTTGGCTTTTGCCATTCACCTGTTACACTCTTTTCAGAAATATATAAATCATTATATTTAACTCCTGTAATAGGACTATTATTATACCCTATTGCATCGTTTCTTGAAGAATTAAAGTAAAGCACATTATCATTATGAGCTAGTGTGGGACTAAACTCTCCTCTATTTGAATTGAAGAGTTCAGAATATGTTATGTTAACCACATTAGTATTAGCCTCTTGCCATAACATCGATAGTTTTGCACCTTTTAAACCATTATTTGCCAGTTGATGATCGGGACTTAATCTTAAAAATTTATTGTAGGCTTCAATTGCTTGTTCGTACTCACCCTCTTTGTGTAACATTTGAGCATACCTCAAGTAGATTAAACTATCGGGATACTCAAATCGTATTGCATTCTTATATGCGTTAACAGCACGTGATGAACGATTTAGCTTTCTGTAAACCTCTGCCATCTCAAAAGCTATTACCCCGCGAACAGCACTGTCCTTGTCTCTGCTTTGGTTATATAGTTTACTGTATGTCTCGCTTGCAGAGTAGTATTCGCCTCTGATATACTGATCTCTGGCATCAGTTAATTTAGCCTGTTTGCATGAAATCAATAGTAACAGGCAAATTATAATCCAGAATTTTCTTTGAAAAAACCTCATTGGTGCACTGGTCGAAGCAAATCGTTTACTGTTTTTACAGGATTAAATGTTGAAACAGGTACTTCAACAAAAATGGTATTCCAATCGCTCATAGCGCCATTCCATAGGCCTGGTAGCTCCAAAGCTTTAAGGTCTTTTCCATTCTTAGATTTATATGAAATAAAACCTGTATTGACATCTACAAATTTTGTCAAGTCAAATTTATTATTCTTGTAGCATTTCACTCCACATACAACATCCACGGGATTAAAATGTGAACCATTACTGAAGATATCCATTGATTTTTTATCTTCTTTATTAATCTGTGAGCTTTCTAATATCTGTGGAGAAGCAGTTCCATCAGTATTTTTTACGATAAAAGGTCCACCACCAGGCTCACCTTCATTCTTTACCATTCCACATACACGAAACGGTCTGTCGAGTTTCTGTTTTAAGTATTTCTTTAAATCTACTTCAGAAGTGTATTCTACGGTATTTATGATATTCAACTCAGTTTCTGTGAAAGATAGAATTTCTACAAGATCTTTACTAGTAAGATAACCTGAATCTAGTTTTCTCAGATACTCATGTGCTCTTTGTTGCATAGTTACTAAAACACCTGCAAGGAGTTTTTTGTATCGTGCTTCATTTTCCTTTAATCTGTCGGGGACAACATTATCTATATTCTTTATGAAGATTACATCAGAATTGATATCGTTAAGATTTTCTATAAGTGCACCATGACCTCCCGGTCGGAATAGAATTGTACCATCATCTTCGCGAAAAGGTTCGTTGTTCATATCAACAGCTATAGTATCTGTTGAAGGTTTCTGAACACTGAATGAGACCATGAACTTTGAGTCGAGCTTAATCTCGTAATTCAATCTTCTTGCTGCAGTTAAAAGCTCAAACATCTCTTTATGTTCTGCAGAAACAGTAAAGTGTATATTTATAATACCATCTGCATTTTTGGCATAGAGTGCTCCTTCGGATAAATGCTCTCCAACAGGAGTACGATTACCTTCGGGATAATTATGAAAGAGTATTAATCCTTTGGGCATATTTCCGTAATCTTTACCTTCTTCTGAAAGTAAAGCCTTGAGAACGTCTTTATATTTTCCTTCATTGCACAATTCATCTACAGATTTACTAAACAATTCTTTACATAAAGTATCTAATGAGGAAAAAAAGGGAAACTCATGAATACGATTGAAAAATGTTTTCACAAACTCGGTTGTGGGTGAATTTTCATCTGAATTGTAAAAAGAAAACAGATCTTTGAACATTCTACTTGCTGCTCCAGATGCAGGAACAAATTTAGTAACTGTCTTATTGCTTTTTAAAAACTCGTCCCATTTATGTAGATAATCCTTTTCTTTTTTTTCATCAACCTTTAAAATACCGTTATCTACTCGTGCAGCAGAAACAATTTCTAAGTAAGGAAACCCCTTTCTAAAATGCTCCAACTGAGTTTCAATTTGTTCTATTGAAATACCTTTTTGCTCTAATAAATAAAGATCTTTCTCTGTATACATATTATTGAATTATATAAATTAGGGTCAAATACTATCAGTTGAGTTCAACAACTACACTGAACACACCAGTTATAAGTTCTTCAAAGATATATAAATCTTATTAAGAATTAGAATTTATGTAAAAAAACTTAATTACACTATATTAAACCTCCGTCATAATGGCAGATTATAGATTTTGGGGGATTTTTGGCACAACATTTGAAAACAATCTAGTGTACAAAAAAAATTATTTATAAAAATTGAACATACAATAATTAATATATAACAAACTATGGGAAAAATAATCGGAATCGACTTAGGAACAACAAATTCATGCGTATCCGTAATGGAGGGTAACGAACCTGTTGTAATTCCTAACAATGAAGGTAAACGTACAACTCCTTCTGTAGTTGCTTTTATGGATAACGGAGAACGTAAAGTTGGTGATCCTGCTAAACGTCAAGCAATTACAAATCCAAGTAACACTGTGTCTTCTATAAAAACATTTATGGGAGAAACATACGACCAAGTTCAAAAGGAAATAGGAAGGGTACCTTATAAAGTTGTCAAAGGTGAAAACAACACACCTCGTGTTGATATCAACGGCACATTATATACACCACAAGAAATATCTGCTATTGTATTGCAGAAGATGAAAAAAACAGCTGAAGATCACTTAGGACAAGAGGTTAAAGAGGCTGTAATTACTGTACCTGCATACTTTAGTGACGCTCAACGTCAAGCAACCAAAGAGGCTGGTGAAATTGCGGGATTGACTGTTCGCCGTATCGTTAACGAGCCGACTGCAGCTGCTTTAGCATATGGTCTGGACAAACAGAGTAAAGATTCAAAAATTGCAGTATTTGACCTAGGTGGTGGAACTTTTGACATATCTGTTCTTGAGCTTGGAGATGGAGTTTTTGAAGTAAAATCTACAAACGGTGACACTCACCTTGGTGGTGACGACTTCGACCATCGAATTATAGATTGGCTCGCTGATGAGTTTTTAAAAGATGAAGGTATCGACCTTCGAAAAGACCCTATGGCTCTTCAACGTTTAAAAGAAGCGGCTGAAAAAGCTAAGATTGAACTCTCAAGTGCTACATCAACTGAGATAAATCTGCCTTATATAATGCCGGTAAACGGTATTCCAAAGCACTTAGTAAAGAACCTTTCTCGTGCTAAATTTGAGCAACTTATTGATGATTTATTGCAAAAATGTAAGCAGCCTATTCTTACTGCAATGAAAGATGCAGGTTTGAGTAACTCTGATATAGACGAAGTTATTCTAGTTGGAGGATCAACAAGAATTCCTGCCGTACAGGAACTAGTTGAAACAATTTTTGGAAAAAAACCTCATAAAGGTGTTAATCCGGATGAAGTTGTTGCTATTGGTGCTGCAATTCAGGGAGCTGTACTTACTGGAGAGGTGAAAGATGTTCTTCTACTTGATGTTACCCCTCTATCACTCGGTATTGAAACTATGGGTGGCATAATGACTAAGCTAATAGACGCTAACACAACTATACCAACAAGAAAAAGCGAGACTTTCTCAACTGCCTCTGACAATCAGCCTTCAGTGCAAATCAATGTACTTCAAGGTGAAAGATCAATGGCTAGAGACAATAAACAAATCGGAGTTTTTAATCTTGATGGAATTCCACCAGCTCCAAGGGGTGTACCTCAAATTGAAGTAACATTTGATATCGATGCCAACGGCATTTTAAGTGTTTCTGCAAAAGATAAAGCCTCAGGAAAAGAACAAAAAATACGAATTGAAGCTTCGTCAGGTTTAAGTGATGAAGATATTAAACGTATGAAGGAAGAGGCTGCAGCAAATGCTGAATCGGATAAAATTGAAAAAGAAAAAATTGACAAACTGAATCAAGCTGACTCTACAATTTTCCAAACTGAAAAACAATTGAAAGATTTAGGAGATAAAATTCCAGCTGACAAGAAAGCTCCAATTGAAACAGCACTTGGAAAACTTAAGGAAGCTCATAAAGCTCAAGATCTTGACGCTATTGAAGCTGCATCGAATGAATTGAATACAGTATTCCAAGCAGCTTCGCAAGAAATGTACAATGCTACAAATGCACAACAGGGAGCACAAGCTGGCACTGAAGCTGATCAGCACTCGCAAAGTGAAAACAAATCAACTGATGACAACGTAACTGATGTAGATTTCGAAGAGGTGAAATAAAAAATAATTAAACTGAAATTTAGTATTTATAAAGTGTAACTCAAAAGGTTACACTTTGTTTTTATATAGTGGCTATAGCAGATATATTTCTAAACAAAGCTTTAAAACTTCGAAATATGATTGAAGTTTCTAATTTTTATATATATCTTTGCACTCCAAATAGAAAGGAGGTTATTGCATAATGATAATAGTTCCATTAAAAGAAGGAGAAAACATAGAAAGAGCTCTGAAAAAATTCAAACGTAAGTATGAAAAAACAGGCGTTGTAAAAGAACTTCGCAGACGTCAGGCTTTTATTAAACCATCGGTTAAAAACCGCAAGCAAAAACAGCATGCTGTTTATGTGCAGAAACTGCAGGAAGAAGAAGAATAAATTTCCACATTAAAAATAAATTTTCTATCTTCGTAGCACTATAGATTCACTGAAAAGGCTACTGAATGTGGAAAGAAAGATTCATTGATTATCTCCGTTATGAGAAGAACTACTCTTCTCAGACGGAGATTTCTTATTTAAATGACATTCTTCAATTTGAAAAATTCATTAAAGCTAAAGATGACAATCAGGCTTTAACATCAGTTGATATTGATGTTATAAGAATATGGATAGGTAGTTTAGTAGAACAAGGTTTTAAAGCTAGCTCAGTAAACAGAAAACTAAGTTCATTAAAATCGTTCTTCAAATACTTAGCTAAATCTGGCATTATAGATAAAGACCCGGTAAAATCTGTTTCTGGACCAAAACTAAATACAAAGATTCCATCATTTGTGAACAATAAACAAATGGAAGAAATTCTTGATGACGCTAAAAATTTTCCGGAAGGCTTTAAAGGTATTCGTGATCAATTCTTAATTGAAATTCTGTATGTAACCGGTATGCGTAGGTCTGAACTCATATTACTTAAAGACAACGACATAGATTTTCACAACTGCACACTGAGAGTAACTGGAAAAAGAGATAAACAACGATTAATTCCATTTTCTAACCTGACCAAGGAAAAATTAAAAAAGTACATTCAAATAAGGAACAAAGAAATTGAGAACAAATCACCTTTTCTCTTTGTTAAAGAAGATGGAAACGCTATGTATCCAAAACTCGTATATAAAATCATTAATAACCATTTAAAAAGTATTTCAACACTTTCAAAAAAAAGTCCTCATGTACTAAGGCATTCATTTGCTACTGTTATGCTTAATAATGGCGCTGAAATTAATTCTATAAAAGAGCTGATGGGTCATAGCAGCCTTTCATCAACAGAAATCTATACTCATGTAACTTTCGAAGAGATGAAAAAAACTTATCAAAACGCTCATCCAAGAGCAAATAAATAAAGGAGGTAATAGCATGGAACTAACAATTCAATCTGTAAATTTTGACGCTACTGATCAATTAAAATCATTTGTTGAAAAAAAAGTAAAGAAACTTGAGAGAATCTCAGATGAGATAATTCAAGCAGAAGTTATCTTAAAGGTTGTAAAACCTGAAACAATATTAAACAAAGATGCGGCAATTAAAATAAATCTCAAACACAAAGAAGCATATGCAAATAAAAATGCAGATACATTTGAAGAAGCTATTGACCTCTGTATAATGGCAATTGAAAAGCAAATAATAAAAACCAAAGAAAAAAAAGTGAGATAATTGGCAAAAAAGTCTAATAAAGTTTTGGCGTAATTAAAAATATCACTACCTTTGCGACCGTTTCTCAGATAAAATATCTAGAGACAGCTAAAATAAGCATCCAAGCCTCTTTAGCTCAGTTGGCCAGAGCACGTGATTTGTAATCTCGGGGTCGTTGGTTCGAATCCGACAAGAGGCTCAGTAAAAATATTCTTAGGGCAGTTACCAGAGTGGACAAATGGGGCTGACTGTAACTCAGCTGGCTACGCCTTCGGTGGTTCGAATCCATCACTGCCCACTAAAACAATTTGTCTAGAAAATAAATATAATAATGTTCCAAAAGTATACTATTATATAAAAAAGGCATCTTGATTTTGCGGAAGTAGCTCAGTTGATAGAGCATTAGCCTTCCAAGCTGAGGGTCGCGGGTTTGAGTCCCGTCTTCCGCTCATATATTATGAGCAAAATGCTGCACGGGTCAAAGAAGATTATCCCGAGTGATTTAGGGGAGTCCCGTCACCGCTCTTTTTTGCCTATGTAGCTCAGAGGTAGAGCACTTCCTTGGTAAGGAAGAGGTCGCGGGTTCAATTCCCGCCATCGGCTCCACTTTATTTAATACAACATCTATTCAAGATTGAGGCAGGAATGCTGTGTGTCTTGAGTTTCACTGTTTGTAAACGTAAATAATAGGAATACATATTTTATTTAAACTAATTAATAGGACATTTTATGGCAAAAGAACATTTTAACCGGTCAAAACCGCATGTCAACATCGGTACTATAGGTCACGTTGACCACGGTAAGACAACTCTTACAGCTGCTATTACTACTGTATTGGCTAAAAAAGGTTTTTCTCAAACACGTTCATTCGATTCTATCGATAACGCTCCGGAAGAAAAAGAAAGAGGTATTACAATCAATACTTCTCACGTTGAATATGAGACTGACAATCGTCACTACGCACACGTAGACTGTCCTGGTCACGCTGACTATGTAAAAAACATGGTTACTGGTGCTGCACAGATGGACGGTGCTATAATTGTTGTTGCTGCTACAGACGGACCAATGCCTCAAACTCGTGAACACATTCTTTTGGCACGTCAGGTAAACGTTCCCAGACTTGTTGTATTCATGAACAAAGTTGACTTAGTTGATGATGAGGAAATGTTGGAATTGGTTGAAATGGAAATGCGTGAATTGCTTTCATTCTACAATTTCGATGGAGATGACACTCCTGTTATCCAAGGTTCAGCACTAGGAGCTCTTAACGGTGAAGCTAAATGGGAAGAAAAAGTAATGGAACTAATGAATGCAGTTGACACTTGGATTCCACTACCTCCACGTGATGTAGACAAACCATTCCTTATGCCAGTTGAAGACGTATTTTCAATTACTGGACGTGGCACTGTTGCTACAGGTCGTATCGAAACAGGTATCATCAAAACTGGTGAAGAAGTTCAAATTATCGGACTTGGAGCAGAAGGTAGAAAATCAGTAGTTACTGGAGTAGAAATGTTCCGTAAAATACTAGACGAAGGTCAAGCTGGTGATAACGTAGGTCTATTACTTCGTGGTATCGACAAAGATGATATCAAACGTGGTATGGTTATTTCTCACCCAGGTAAAGTAAAACCTCACTCTAAATTTAAAGCTGAGGTATATATCTTGAAGAAAGAAGAAGGTGGACGCCATACTCCTTTCCACAACAACTACCGTCCTCAGTTCTACATCCGCACACTTGACGTAACAGGTGAAATCCAGTTGCCAGAAGGTGTAGAAATGGTAATGCCAGGTGACAATATAACAATTGAAGTGGATCTAATCTATCCAGTAGCATGTAACGTAGGTCTAAGATTCGCTATCCGCGAAGGTGGACGTACAGTTGGTGCAGGTCAGATTACTGAGCTAATTGACTAACTCTAAGTCTCTGTAAAGAGAATAAAGAATTACAAATAAAGGCCTTCCATTCTACTCCTATTTTAGGAGTGTACGGAAGGCTCTTATACGGGTCTAGCTCAGTTGGTAGAGCACTGGTCTCCAAAACCAGGTGTCGGGAGTTCGAGTCTCTCGACCCGTGCATAATTATCTAAATTAGATGAAAAAAATAGTTGCATATATCAAGGATTCTTATAACGAATTAGTACATAAGGTTTCTTGGCCTTCAAGAGAAGAGTTATCAGGCAGTACGGTGATTGTTTTAATTGCTTCCCTAATTATCGCCCTTATTGTATTTGGCATGGACTCTTTATTTGAGTGGATATTAAAGATCCTCTACGGTATTTTATAATTCCTGAAGATAAGACATAATGACTGACGAGAGAAAAAAATGGTACGTTTTACGTTCTGTTAGTGGAAAAGAAAATAAAGTCAAAGAATATCTTGAATCAGAGATACAAAAAACCGAATTGGGGAAATACATTTCTCAAGTACTAATCCCTACAGAAAAGACTTTTACTGTTCGTAACGGAAAGAAAGTGATGAAAGAACGCGCTTATCTTCCTGGCTATGTACTTATAGAAGCCGAACTAACGGGAGAAGTGATTCATGAACTTAAGAATATCAATTATGTAGCCGGCTTTTTGCCAAATACAACTAACCCTCAACCATTACATGAGTCTGAGGTAAAACGTATTTTGGGAACAATGGATGAATTGGAAGAAGCTGGCGAAGATATGGATATGAAGTACTACGTTGGTGAGAACGTGAAAGTGATTAGCGGTCCTTTCAGTAGTTTTTCCGGAGTAGTTGAAGAAGTAAATGAAGACAGAAAGAAACTCAAAGTGATGGTTAAAATTTTCGGAAGGAAACAACTTCTGGAATTAAGCTATATGCAAGTAGAGAAAGAATAATCAGTTATTTGGTTACGCAGATTCTGTAAATTCTTCTAAGTGTTTCGAAAACCAATTAATTAAAATCAAGAAAATGGCTAAAGAAGTTGCCGGACAACTAAAATTACAAATCAAAGGAGGTGCCGCAAATCCATCGCCCCCAGTAGGACCAGCATTAGGTTCAAAAGGGATCAATATTATGGATTTTTGCAAGCAGTTCAATGCCAGGACTCAAGACAAAGCCGGTAAAGTGTTACCAGTGGTTATCACTTACTATGCCGACAAGTCATTTGATTTTATTGTTAAAACTCCACCGGTTGCAATTCAATTATTAGAAGCTAGTAAACAAAAGGGTGGTTCAGCAGAGCCCAATCGTATTAAGATTGCTGCTGTTACTTGGGATCAGATTCAAACAATCGCTCAAGAAAAAATGACCGACCTTAACTGCTTTACGCTTGAATCAGCAATGAAAATGGTAGCTGGTACGGCTCGAAGCATGGGTATCACAGTTAAAGGGAAATTTCCTGAAAATATTACAAATTAAAACTTCAATTGAGACATGAGTAAACTGACAAAAAATCAAAAGTTAGCTTTGAGCAAGATTGAGGTAGGAAAAACCTATTCACTGAAAGAAGCATCTGAACTGGTAAAAGAAATAACTACTACCAAGTTCGACTCTTCTGTTGATATCGATGTACGCTTAGGCGTAGATCCGCGAAAAGCTAATCAAATGGTAAGAGGTGTTGTATCTCTACCACACGGTACAGGTAAACAAGTTAGAGTTCTAGTATTGTGTTCTCCTGAAGTCGAAACCGAAGCTAAAGAAGCTGGTGCAGACTATGTAGGACTAGATGAATATATCGATAAAATTAAAGCTGGTTGGACCGATATTGATGTTATCATAACGCAACCGCAGATAATGGGTAAAATTGGTGCATTAGGGCGAGTTTTAGGACCACGCGGATTGATGCCAAACCCAAAGAGCGGTACAGTTACTCCTGATGTGGCAAAAGCCGTAAAGGAAGTAAAACAAGGTAAGATTGACTTTAAGGTTGACAAAGCTGGTATAATTCATACATCTGTAGGAAAAGTATCATTTACACCGGAACAAATTAGAGATAACGTTAGAGAGTTTGTTCAGACGTTGATCAAATTGAAACCGACAGCAGCAAAAGGTACTTATATTAAGAGTATTTATCTTTCTAGTACAATGAGTCCAGGTATTAAACTGGATACTAAAGCATTAGAAGAATCAAATTAATAAAGGAATCAATGAAAAGGGAAGATAAACAACAAATAATAGAAAAGCTATCAGCTGATATTCAAGAGTACGAAAACTTCTATCTTACCGATATTGCTACACTAAACGCAGCAAAAACGAGTAAACTTAGAAGTGAGTGCTTTAAAGAAGATATCAAGTTGGTTGTAGTTAAAAACACCTTACTGCAAAAAGCATTCGAATCGCTAGAAGGAAAATATGAAGAATTGTATCCAATTTTAAAGGGAAATACAGCTATCATGTTTTCAAATTCTGCTAATGCTCCTGCAAAACTTATTGATAAATTTAAAGCTGATAAGATACCTTCATTAAAAGGTGCTTATGTACAGGAAAGTTTCTTTATTGGTGCTGAAACACTAAAAGAACTTATAAATATCAAGAGTAAAACAGAGATTATTGGAGATGTTATTGCACTATTGCAATCTCCTGCAAAGAATGTTATATCTGCACTCCAATCCGGTGGTACAACAATACATGGTGTATTAAAAACACTATCGGAAAGAGAACAATAATTGTACACAACAAACAAACAGAATTAGTAATCAATAATTAAACAAATACAAAAAATGGCAGACTTAAAAAAATTTGCTGAAGACTTGGTTAACTTAACAGTAAAAGAAGTTAACGAACTAGCTGAAATTTTAAAAACAGAGTACGGTATTGAACCAGCTGCTGCAGCTGTTGCTGTTGCTGCAGGTCCTGCTGCTGGCGGTGAAGAAGCTGCTGAGGAACAAACTTCCTTCGATGTAATCCTTAAGAGTGCTGGATCAGCCAAACTTGCTGTTGTAAAAGCAGTAAAAGAGCTTACCGGTCTAGGTCTTAAGGAAGCTAAAGATTTAGTCGACGCTGCTCCAAGTGAATTGAAAAAAGGTATATCTAAAGACGAAGCGGAAGCTTTGAAAAAACAACTTGAAGAGGCTGGAGCAGAAGTTGAACTTAAATAGCATTTACCTAAATTAGGTTAATTCGGTTAGGAATCTTCAATCCTGAAGGTTCTTAACCTTTTCTGTCAATATATATTAGGTTCATAAACTCATTCCTATGTCTTCAAACAAAGCCAATCAAAGAATAAATTTTGCGTCGATTAAAAATCCGCTTGACTTCCCAGATTTTCTAGAAGTACAGTTACAATCATTTCAGGATTTTATCCAACTCGACACACCTCCAGAAAGCAGGAAAAAGGAAGGATTGTACAAGGTTTTCACTGAGAATTTCCCAATTACAGATACTCGTAACAATTTTGTCCTGGAATTTTTAGATTACTATGTAGATCCTCCAAGATATTCAATAGATGAATGTATAGATAGGGGACTAACATATAGTGTACCTCTAAAAGCAAAACTCTACCTCTATTGTACTGACCCCGATCACGAAGACTTTACTCCGGTAATACAAGACGTATATCTGGGTACAATTCCCTACATGACCGATAAGGGCACATTTGTGATTAATGGAGCAGAACGTGTTATTGTATCTCAGCTTCATCGCTCACCAGGCGTATTCTTTGGTCAGAGCTTGCACGCTAATGGCACAGTACTATATTCTGCACGCGTAATACCTTTCAGAGGATCCTGGATTGAATTTGCTACTGACATTAACAGTGTCATGTACGCATACATCGACCGTAAAAAGAAACTTCCTGTTACTACACTACTTCGTGCCATAGGTTTCGAGAATGATAAAGATATTCTTGAAATATTTGATTTGGCAGAAGAAGTAAAAGCAAATAAAACAAATCTCAAGAAAGTATTAGGTCGCAAATTAGCAGCCAGAGTACTTAAATCCTGGATGGAGGATTTTGTAGATGAAGATACTGGTGAAGTAACTTCTATTGAAAGAAATGAAGTTATTATTGAACGCGAGACTATACTAGAACAGGAACATATTGATGAAATTCTAGAATCGGGTATTGCATCTATTCTCCTACACAAGGAGACAGATAACACTATCGATTACTCAATAATATACAACACTTTGCAGAAAGATCCGAGTAACTCGGAAATTGATGCAATTCGTCATATATACCGTTTATTACGTAGTGCAGAACCAGCTGATGATTCAAGTGCACGTGATGTAATAAATAATCTATTTTTCTCTGAGAAAAGATATGATTTAGGAGATGTAGGACGTTATAGAATTAACAAAAAATTAAATCTTGAAATTGAAGATGATATTCGAGTATTAACTAAAGAGGATATCATTGAAATTATTAAATATTTAATAGAGCTAATAAACTCCAAAACGGTAGTCGATGATATTGACCATCTTAGTAACAGACGTGTACGTACTGTAGGAGAACAGCTTTATACTCAATTCGGAATTGGGTTAACTCGTATGGCACGTATAATCCGAGAAAGGATGAACGTTAGAGACAACGAGGTATTTACTCCTATAGATCTAATAAACGCTAAGACAATTTCTTCCGTTATAAACACATTTTTCGGAACAAATGCGTTGTCGCAATTTATGGATCAAACAAACCCACTTGCCGAAATTACTCATAAACGTCGTTTATCTGCATTAGGACCAGGTGGACTTTCACGTGAACGTGCGGGATTTGAAGTTCGTGACGTACACTTCACTCATTATGGCCGTTTATGTCCAATTGAAACTCCAGAGGGACCTAACATTGGATTAATTTCTTCACTTTGTGTGTATGCAAAAATAAATGATCTTGGTTTTATTGAAACCCCATATCGTAAAGCAGAAAATGGAGTAGTAAATATCAAAAATGAAGAGGTTATATATCTTGCAGCAGAAGAAGAAGAAGATAAGATTATTGCACAAGGTAATGCTCCTTTAGATGAAAAAGGAAACTTTATTAATCCACGTGTAAAATCAAGAAGAGATGCAGATTATCCTGTAGTTGCACCCGAAGAAGTTGAACTTATGGATGTATCTCCTATGCAAATTGCTTCTATTGCAGCTTCACTAATCCCATTCCTTGAGCATGATGATGCAAACCGTGCATTGATGGGTTCAAATATGATGAGACAGGCAGTGCCTCTTATCAGAGCTGAATCACCTATTGTAGGTACAGGAATTGAAGGTCAAGTTATACTCGACTCTCGCTCACAAATTGTTGCAGAAGGAACAGGTGTTATATCTTATGTAGATGCAACAACAGTAAAAATTAGATACGAAAGAAGCGAAGAAGAAGAGTTCACAAGCTTTGATGACTCTGAGAAAACATATATTATACCTAAGTTTCGTAAAACAAATCAGAATACAACTGTAGACCTCAGACCAATTTGTAAAGTTGGGCAGAAAGTTACAAAAGGCGAAATTCTCACAGAAGGTTATGCAACTGAGAATGGAGAATTAGCTCTTGGTAAAAATCTTAAAGTGGCATTTATGCCATGGAAAGGATATAACTTTGAGGATGCTATAGTATTAAGTGAAAGATTGGTTAGCGATGACGTGTTTACATCCATTCACGTTGAGGAATTTTCTTTAGAAGTTCGTGAGACTAAACGTGGAATGGAAGAGTTGACTTCTGATATACCTAACGTAAGCGAAGAAGCTACTAAAGATCTTGATGAAAAAGGTATTGTTAGAGTAGGTGCTCGTATTAAACCTGGAGATATTTTAATTGGAAAAATTACTCCAAAAGGAGAATCAGACCCTTCACCAGAAGAGAAACTGTTACGTGCAATTTTCGGTGATAAGGCAGGTGATGTAAAAGATGCTTCTCTTAAAGCTTCCCCATCATTAAATGGAGTAGTTATACATACAAATCTATTCTCAAAAGCGTCTAAAAAAGGAAAAACAAAGCTTTCAAACAAAGCAATTCTTCCTAAACTCGATGAAGAGTATGAAGCTAAACTTGAAGAGTTAAGAAAAATTCTTATTGATAAACTTCTTAACCTTACTGATGGTAAAACTTCTGCAGGTGTAAAAGACTACACAAATATAGATATAGTTCCGAAAGGAGCTAAATTTACTCAAAAAATACTATCTGAAATTGATTACCAATCGGTTCAATTAAACAAATGGACTACAGATACACATAAGAATAATCTTATTCGTACAACTGTTATAAATTATCTGCGTCGTTTTAAAGAAATTGATGCTGAACTTAAGCGCAAACGTTTTGATCTTACTATTGGTGATGAATTACCTTCGGGAATCATGCAAAGTGCCAAAGTGTATGTTGCTAAAAAGCGGAAAATACAAGTAGGTGATAAGATGGCCGGACGACACGGTAATAAGGGTATTGTTTCTAAGATTGTACGTCAAGAAGACATGCCTTTCTTAGCAGATGGTACACCAGTAGATATAGTTTTAAACCCACTTGGTGTTCCTTCACGTATGAACCTTGGACAGATTTTTGAAACTGTTCTTGGATGGGCAGGTAAGCAAATGGATATTAAATTTGCTACTCCTATTTTCGACGGAGCACAGCTAGAAGATTTAGATGTATGGACCGAAAAAGCAGGTGTTCCTTCATATGGAAAATCATATCTGTATGATGGAGGTACCGGTGAACGTTTCGACCAACCTGCAACAGTAGGTATTATTTACATGCTTAAGCTTGGACATATGGTGGAAGACAAAATGCATGCTCGCTCAATTGGGCCATACTCACTTATTACACAACAACCTTTGGGTGGTAAAGCTCAATTTGGTGGTCAGCGATTTGGTGAGATGGAGGTTTGGGCACTCGAGGCATTTGGAGCCGCTCATATTCTGCAAGAGATTCTTACTGTTAAGTCTGATGATGTGGTAGGTCGCTCTAAAGCTTATGAATCAATTGTTAAGGGAGAGGCAATGCCTCAACCGGGAATACCGGAATCTCTAAACGTTCTTATACATGAGCTCCAGGGATTAGGACTTAACCTCTCTCTCGATTAATTACAATATCTATCATAACTCTTTATAAAGTTAATTATGGCATATAGAAAAGAGAATAAAATAAAGAGTAACTTTTCAAAAATTACTATCAGTCTGGCTTCACCAGAACAAGTTCTTGAGAACTCTTTTGGCGAAGTATTAAAGCCTGAGACTATAAACTACCGAACATATAAACCGGAACGCGATGGTCTATTTTGCGAACGTATTTTCGGACCGGTAAAAGACTACGAATGTCATTGTGGTAAATACAAACGTATTCGCTATAAAGGCATCGTATGCGACCGTTGTGGTGTGGAAGTTACAGAAAAAAAAGTGCGTCGTGAGCGTACCGGACATATCCACTTAGTGGTACCGGTTGCACACATATGGTATTTCAGATCATTACCTAATAAAATAGGTTATCTTCTTGGAATCCCTACTAAAAAGCTAGACACTATCATATACTACGAAAGATATGTAGTTATTCAAGCTGGTGTTCTCGAAGACAAAGTAGCAGAAAAAGATCTTCTTACAGAAGATGAATATTTAGAACTACTTGATACTCTTCCAAAAGATAACCAAATGCTGGAAGACTCCGATCCTAATAAATTTATTGCGAGGATGGGAGCAGAGGCACTTTTAGATTTACTCGAAAGAATTAATCTCGATAAACTTGCTAACCACTTACGTCATAAAGCAGACACAGAGACTTCTCAACAACGTAAGAATGAAGCATTAAAACAACTTCAAGTTGTTGAAGCTTTCCGTGGCTCTAAGAGCATAAACAAACCCGAGTGGATGATTCTGAAGGTAATCCCTGTGATTCCTCCAGATCTAAGACCGCTTGTACCTCTTGATGGTGGACGTTTTGCAACTTCTGACCTTAACGATCTTTATCGTCGAGTTATTATACGTAACAACCGACTGAAAAGACTTATTGATATTAAGGCACCTGATGTTATTCTTAGAAATGAGAAACGTATGCTACAAGAATCGGTAGATTCACTTTTTGATAATTCACGTAAATCAAGTGCAATTAAAACAGAATCGAACCGACCACTTAAATCATTATCCGACAGCTTAAAAGGTAAACAAGGACGTTTCCGTCAAAATCTACTTGGTAAGCGTGTTGACTATTCAGCACGTTCGGTAATTGTTGTTGGTCCTGAGCTTAAAATGCATGAGTGTGGTATACCAAAAGATATGGCTGCCGAACTTTACAAACCCTTCATTATTAGAAAACTTATTGAAAGAGGAATTGTAAAAACGGTAAAATCGGCTAAAAAGATTGTTGATAGAAAAGAGCCGGTTGTATATGATATCCTAGAATATGTAATGAAAGGTCACCCAGTTCTGCTGAACCGTGCTCCTACCCTGCACCGTTTAGGTATCCAGGCATTCCAGCCAAAACTTATTGAAGGTAAAGCAATTCAGCTGCACCCACTCGCTTGTACTGCGTTCAACGCTGACTTCGACGGTGACCAGATGGCTGTTCACCTTCCACTTGGAAACGAAGCAATTCTAGAAGCTCAGCTTTTAATGCTTGCTTCACACAACATTCTTAACCCTGCAAACGGAGCACCTATTACTGTTCCTTCACAGGACATGGTACTTGGACTATACTACATCACAAAAATTCGTCCCGGAGCTAAAGGTGAAGGTATGACTTTCTATGGTGAGGAAGAAGCGATTATTGCTTATAATGAAGGTGCTGTAGACTCTCATGCTTTGGTTAAAGTTGTAGTAGATGATATAGACGAGGAGGGTAACCCAATTCGTAAAATGCACGAAACAACGGTAGGACGTGTAATTACCAACGAAGCAATTCCAAAAGAAGTAGGTTATATAAACGAGCTACTATCTAAAAAATCGCTCCGTGATATTATCGGTAAAGTAATTAAAACTTGTGGAGTAGCCCGTACCGCTCAATATCTTGATGATATTAAAGATTTAGGATATAAGATGGCCTTCAAAGGTGGTCTATCTTTTAATCTCGAAGATGTAATTATCCCTAAAGAAAAGGATGAACTAATCCAAGAAGGATATAACGAAGTTGAGCAGATAATGGATAACTATAATATGGGATTCATTACATACAACGAGCGTTATAATCAGATTATCGATACTTGGACGCACATCAACTCCAAATTGTCAAATATTCTCATGAAGCAGCTGTCTGAAGACGATCAAGGATTCAACTCTGTTTATATGATGCTCGATTCTGGAGCTCGTGGTTCTCGTGAGCAAATTCGCCAGCTATCTGGTATGCGTGGTCTGATGGCCAAACCACAAAAGAGTGGTGCCGAAGGTGCACAGATTATAGAGAACCCAATTCTTGCCAACTTTAAAGAAGGTTTATCAGTACTTGAGTACTTTATCTCTACTCACGGTGCTCGTAAAGGTTTGGCCGATACTGCTCTTAAAACTGCCGACGCAGGTTATCTAACACGTCGTTTAGTTGACGTATCTCAAGATGTTATTGTAAATGAAGTAGACTGTGGTACACTACGTGGACTAACGGCTACTGCAATTAAAAATAACGAAGAGGTTATTGCTTCACTATACGAAAGAATACTTGGTCGTGTTTCTGTTCACGATGTTCAACATCCTAATACTGGAGAGATCCTTGTTAATTCTGGAGAAGAAATCACAGAAGATATTGCAGAAAAAATTGATAAATCACCAATCGAACGTGTCGAAATCAGATCAGTGCTTACCTGCGAATCATCTCAAGGTGTTTGCGCTAAATGTTATGGTAGAAACCTAGCATCTGGGCACTTAGTTCAAAAGGGTGAAGCAGTTGGTGTTATTGCCGCTCAATCAATTGGAGAGCCAGGAACACAGCTTACATTACGTACGTTCCACGTTGGAGGTATTGCTTCAAACATTGCAACCGAAAGTAGGGTTATTGCTAAATATGATGGTATCGTCGAATTTGATGAACTCCGTTTTGTAGATGCAACAGACGCTGAAGACAAAGCATATAAAGTTGTAGTAAGCCGTCTATGTGAAATGCGTATAATAGATCCAAACACTAAGATTGTACTTGTATCACATAATGTTCCTTACGGATCGAAGTTGTACTTCAACCAAAAGGACAAAGTGAACAAAGGCGATTTGATTTGTGATTGGGATCCATTTAATGCCGTTATTGTATCGGAAGCTACTGGTAAGATACGTTTTGAGAATCTAACCGAGAACATGACTTACAAAGTAGAATCGGACGAACAAACTGGTTTGAAAGAGAAAGTTATTATTGAATCTCGCGATAAAACAAAAGCACCTTCTGCTCACATAGTAGACGAAAACGACGATATACTAAGAACTTATACACTACCACTTGGATCTCACATAGTGAAAAACGAAGGTGATAGTATTAAGGCAGGAGATACTCTTGTTAAGATTCCACGTGCAGTAGGTAAATCGGGTGACATCACAGGAGGTCTTCCAAGGGTAACCGAACTATTTGAAGCACGTAATCCTTCGAACCCTGCAGTAGTTACTGAGATAGACGGAGAGGTATCGTTTGGTAAAATTAAACGTGGAAACCAAGAAATTTCTGTTACAACCAAATCAGGTGAAACTAAGAAATACATGGTTCCTCTTTCTAAACAGATACTTGTTCAGGAAAACGACTATATCCGTGCTGGTATGGCACTTTCCGAAGGAGCTATTACTCCAGCTGATATTTTAGCTATTAAAGGACCTACGGCTGTTCAGGAATATATTGTGAACGAAGTTCAGGATGTATACCGACTACAAGGTGTTAAGATTAATGATAAGCACTTCGAAGTTATTGTACGTCAGATGATGCGTAAAGTAGAAGTTGTTGATCCGGGTGATACTAGATTCCTCGAACAACAACTTGCTGATAAGCATGAAATGATGGAAGAGAACGACCGCACTTGGGGCAAAAAAGTAATTGTTGATGCAGGTGACTCACAAATATTTGAGCCAGGCCAAATCGTAACAGTACGCAAGTTACGTGACGAGAATAGTTCACTTAAACGACGCGACCTTAAACTGGTAGACGCACGTGATGCAGTACCAGCTACAGCAAACCAGGTACTACAAGGTATTACCCGTGCTGCACTTCAAACAACCAGCTTTATGTCTGCTGCTTCATTCCAGGAAACTACAAAAGTTCTTAATGATGCTGCAATTCATGGAAAGAGCGACTTGCTAGAGGGTCTCAAGGAGAACGTTATAGTTGGTCATTTAATTCCTGCAGGTACAGGTCAGAGAGAATTCGATAAACTTATTGTGGGTTCTCGTGAAGATTTTGAAAAGTTGAATGCAAACAAACGCAACAACCTTTTCCAGGAAGTAGTTGAATAATAACTCAACTTACTTTTAGAAAAGGTAAACATATTAAACCCCGTACAGAAATTATTCTGGTACGGGGTTTTTATTTTAATTAAGTAGATAACGTTTGAACAGGTATTTACGAACAGGCATATCGTATAATTTCATAGCAGCAAAAGCTAATAAAATATTTCCAAAAAGGAGTAATATAGCTATATGCCATACTTCATTAAAAGCCAACTCATTTTCCCATATCCACGAATAAAAAAGATACATAAATGGGTAATGTACCATGTATAGAGGATATGATATATCTCCAAGAAATTTACATAGTTGATTAGAGATCCTACTTTTTGCAACTCCTGAAGCTCCGCTATAAACCAAAACAGGGAAAACTATGATTGTGCATATTGCATCATATAAACCATTCATCCATAGCTTATCTTCATTGCCAACAAAAGGCATTGATAGCAAAGCAATAATTATTATGCTGCTAATTAAAAAAGCACCTTTTATACGTATTGGTTTAAATATACGTGACATCAATAGCCCTGCAGAGAAAGCATAAAGAAGCCTCAAAAATCCCCCAATAAAGTTATTGCCGGCAAGAGTCCATCCTACACCTAAATTTCCAGAACCTGAGAAATTCCCAATAGCAAAGGTGGCTAACCCTATTCCCGAAACGACGACAACAAATTTAAGTGCTTTTGTTGATAACCTACGTAAGATTAATGCATAAAGAATGTTCCCGATATACTCAAAGAATAGCGACCAGCTAGGACCGTTTAATGGGAACATCTCACCATTTCCTCTTACTTCGGCTCCACTACCTGGAATAGTCGGTATCAAAAAAAATGACAGTACAAATGCGAGTATAATAAATGGGAAATGCACTTTCGTTCCGTTCCACATCTCACCACCCTGAATCAAGTAAGTAATTAATCCCAATACGGCTCCCATTAAAACCATAGGTTGCAAACGAATCAATCGGCGTTTAAAGAAATTCTTTACTTTCATTTTAGGCCATCTATTATCGTATGCATAGCCAATCACAAATCCAGAAAGGACAAAGAAAAAATCAACAGCTAAATAACCATGATTAAATTTTTGATCAATTGGACTTGTTGCAAATGCTTCAAAAATATGATACCAAATCACCATAATTGCAGCCACACCACGCAGTCCGTTCAAAATGTGATATTGTGGTTTTGTTTCTGTCAGTGAAGAAGAAGAATTCTTAGACATCTATTATATATTTAATATTATTATTGTCCTTTAGATTTCTTCAAGTAGTCATACGTAGCACTCTGAGCACGCACATGTTTAGCATCCTCTGGAGTTAAATCTCTCTTGAAAATATTGTTTAAATTTTCATCTAACCAAACCGCACTTCTATTATCTGCAAGCTGAATCATAAGTATATCTATAATTTCTCTCTTCAACGACTCATTGTATATTGGGAAAGCCACCTCTATACGGCGGTGCAAATTTCTCTGCATCCAGTCGGCCGAAGTTAGATATATATCCTCCTTACCTTCATTAAAGAAATACCAAACACGCGAATGCTCTAAATATGCACCCACAATACGTGTTATAGTAATATTTTTGCTATAAGGTTTATTGGGTATAAGGCAACAAATACCTCTTATTATCAAGTCAATTTTTACACCTGCCTCGCTAGCACGATATAGGGCGTTAATCATTCCCTTGTCTTCCAAGCTATTCATTTTAAGAATAATACGACCAACACCACCATTTTGAACATGCTCTATCTCACGATCAATCATTTTGTGAATCTCAGTAAGCATATTAAACTGTGTAACAAGAAGATGCTTGAAATCATTCATGTGAGGTTTCCCTTCAAGAACTTTAAAAACCTCATCAATATCGTTTATAATCTCTCGGTTTGATGTAAGTAGCCCCTTATCAGAATATATCCTAGCAGTTTTCTCATTAAAGTTTCCTGTACCCAAATATGCATATCCCTTCAAAGGAGCCTCTGGGTCGTTGCTCCGTTTGCGCACATACGCTAATTTTGCATGAACCTTCAAACCAGGTAGGCTATAAATAATTTTCACTCCTGCTTGTTGCATTAACTCAGATGACAGATAGTTGTTTTCTTCATCAAAACGTGCTTTAAGCTCAACAAAAACTGTAACCTTTTTTCCGTTCTTCGCAGCACTAATCAAACTATTAATAACTGCCGAGTTCTCAGCAACTCTATACTGAGTTACTTTTATCTCGAGCACTTTAGGGTCGAATGCAGCTTGAAGTAAAAATCTAAGCAGATAATCAAACGACTGATATGGAAAATGCAGCAAAACATCTTGTTTTCTTAACACTCGAAGTATAGAGCTGTTCGATTCAAGTTCAGGTGCTCTCAGTGGCTGAGGTAATTGCTGCTTTAAAGATTCTCCAACAGGGTTGGGTAATCCTGCCAAGTCTGCCAAGTTCAGATAGCGCCAGGATGGCAATAATTCCTCCTCCTCTATCTCATATGCTTCGCAAAGATATTTCAAAAAATAATCGGGCATATCCCTATCATACTGGAATCGGGTTACTGCTCCAATTTTTCTTTTTCTAACCTTCTTCAATATCTCCTCTGCAATATCTTTCTTATCCTCCTCTTCCAGTGAGAAATCGGCATCACGAGAAATCTTAATACTAAAGCAATCTACAATTTCATAACCCGGAAACACACTACTCATATTTGCCTTTATCACATCATCAATAAACATGATATAATGATTCCCCTCGTACTTAGGTAATTCTATAAACCTCGGTATTTTAGTGTAGGGTATTTTCATTATTGCATAAGTGTAGTTAGAAGGAGCATCTTCAATCTTTTTCTTTTTTTTCAAAAGACTAATAGTCTGATAAATACGTCCATCTTGAATAAAAGAATGAATATCATCCTTTTGAATAATCATTGGCTGTAAATATGGAAACACCTCTTCGTTAAAATATTTCTCAACATATGCTTTGTGAAATGACTCAACATTATCGGTTTGATAGAGAATAATTTGATGCTTTCTCAGCTCCGGCAGAATCATATTATTAAAAATATTATAGTATTCGTTCTCCTGAGCAGTAACTTCATTATTTATTTGCACAATTGTTTTTAGTGCCTCCTCAACCGATTCATCAACATTAATACTTTCGAGAATAGAGCTGTGATATCCTGAAACCCTTATCTTATAAAATTCTTCGAGATTAGAGGAGTATATAGATAGAAATTTAATTCGCTCATATACCGGAAGTCGTTCATCTTTTGCCTCCAGCAGTACACGATAATTAAAAGAGAGCCAGCTAATATCTCTTTTAAAATATGAGTATTTTTGTTTTCCCATTGTATTTAGTTTACTTATATATATCTATCTTCAAAAATACAAAGTTTATTCGATTAAATCCTCTCAGGTAACAGATTAGATTACTAAAAATACTTTTTTACATCCTAAATAAACCTAACAACCTTCTTACTTAGCTCTTACCTGGTTCTTATATTGCTCTTTTAAACTCCTATTATAATAGAACGAAACAATGGGGAGATAATAATTATTATTGGATAAAATAGAGTCTAAGTATTATCTTTGTGTAGATCAAAATTATTGAAATGAAGAAAATTGGACTCCTCTCGGACACTCATGGATATTGGGATGAAAAATATGAAACCTATTTTGAAGAGTGCGATGAGATATGGCATGCCGGAGATATTGGGTCGATGGAAATAGCCAATAAATTTGAAGTGCTAAAACCACTTAGAGCTGTTTATGGTAATATAGATGATTATAAAACACGTATTGCATTTCCTGAAACTTTAAGATTTAAGGTTGAGAATGTAGATGTGCTAATTACACATATTGGTGGATATCCAGGAAGATACGATTCATCTATACGTTCGATGCTTAGTGCTAATCCGCCCAAACTATTTATAGCAGGACACTCTCATATACTTAAGGTGATGTACGATGAAAAGCTTAAGACTCTACACATAAACCCCGGAGCTGCTGGAATATATGGGTTTCATAAAGTAAGAACTCTAATACGTTTTGTTCTTGATTGTGGTAATATAAAAGACCTTGAAGTAATTGAGTTAGGACAGAGAGGTTAATTTTAAAACTATACCACCTAAACCAATAAGAATAAAAATTGATCCAACTACACGATTTAGAATAACCAATCCTTTTCGCCTAAATTTTTTCCTAAGGCGCGACACGAGTGTTGTGAGCATAAACCACCACAATAGTGATGCAGCAGAAAATGATATTAAAGCAATTATTAGTGTGGTTGTTCCATCTAAAATTGGATTGAATGAAAAGCGAGTATAAAGACCTACCAAAGCTAATATTATTGTTGCATTAGAGAACGTAAGCAAGAATGTAGAAATAAAATCTTTTAGATAACGTGACTCGGCTGGAAAATTATCCGGTTGCCATCCTTTTAAAGGATTTGATCGAAACACACCTATACCAAAAAGTATAAGTATTATGCTTCCAAAAAGAAGCAGTTCCGATTCATAAACATCCAGAAAGCTAGACACAAAGCTCAACCCCAACAATGTAATAGTTGCATAGGTAATATCTGAAAGCATTGCGCCAAGACCCGACGCTAAACCATGCCACCTTCCTCGATTTAATGTTCGCTGAATAGTGAGTAAATTGATAGGTCCCATGGGTGACGACACAAGTAGTCCTATAACAAATCCTTTAGCAATTGTTTCTAGCATTTAATATACAAAGATAAGAACATGTTTGTGCTCTACTCTTTTTGATTACCAAATAATTTAAATAAACTGAGAATATTTATGGTTATACTTCAATTCAAACAAGTTTGTGTTCTTCATATCGACTTAACGAAAAAGTTAGTAACTTTGTAGTTCACTAAAGTTAGACTATTTCTCGCTATGGCATAATTCAAGCAAGCTTGTCTTCTGCTCATTTAGCTTAACGAAATAGTTCATATAAATCGGTCTAAAAACAGAGATATGATTTCATTTTTCAGAACCCCCTCACAAAGTATAATTGCAGTAGAATCAACTTCTACATTCACATCAGACACACTTCGCAAACTCACTTGGTTGTTTGGCGAAGCAGAACTGTTAGATTCAGAAACAATAGATAAAGCATTTATTGGACCCCGCAGAGAATTAATAACTCCGTGGAGTACATGCGCTGTAGAGATAACCCAAAATATGGGTATCGAGGGAATCAATCGGATTGAGGAGTATACTCCACAATTGGATGCTACATATTTCGATTTTGACCCGATGTTGCAACGTAAATACACACAACTCGATCAAAAAATATTTACAATTAAGGGAAGTCCCGAACCAATAGTTTATATCGATAACATTTCTGCCTATAACGATTCTGAGGGTCTTGCCATGAGTCAGGATGAGATAGAATACCTAGAGTCTGTTAGCAAGAAAATGGGCAGGAATCTCACAGACAGTGAAGTGTTTGGCTTCTCGCAAGTAAACTCTGAACATTGCCGACATAAGATTTTTAATGGTAAATTTATTATAGATGGTGAGGAAAGGGAAATGTCGTTGTTTCAAATGATAAAGAAAACCTCTTCAGTCAATCCAAATACATTAATTTCGGCTTATAAAGACAACGTGGCTTTTATACAAGGACCAACAGTTGAGCAGTTTGTTCCTGCAAGTGGTGATAAACCCGACTTCTTTATAACCAAAGAGATAGAGAGTGTACTTTCCCTTAAAGCTGAAACACATAACTTCCCAACTACAGTAGAGCCATTTAATGGTGCGTCAACTGGTACTGGTGGTGAAATTCGCGACCGTCTAGCAGGTGGGAAGGGTTCTATCCCAATTGCAGGAACGGCAGTTTATATGACCTCTTATCCTCGTTTAGAAGAAGGGCGTCCATGGGAGCAGCATATTGCTCCACGTAATTGGTTATATCAGACACCAGAACAGATACTTCTGAAAGCTTCAAATGGCGCTTCTGACTTTGGAAATAAGTTTGGACAGCCACTAATTTGTGGTTCGGTGCTAACTCTAGAGCATGCTGAGAATGACAAGAAGTTTGGTTTTGACAAGGTAATTATGCTTGCAGGTGGTATTGGATATGCCAATAAACGCGACGCATTAAAAGGCGATCCAAAGAAGGATGAGAAAATTGTAGTAATGGGTGGCGACAACTACCGTATTGGAATGGGTGGAGGTGCAGTTTCATCAGTTAACACAGGTCAGTTTTCCGAAGGTATAGAGCTTAACGCAATTCAGAGAGCAAATCCAGAAATGCAAAAACGTGTTTCTAACGTTATTCGCACATTAGCCGAATCAGAAGAAAATCCAATAGTATCTATACACGATCATGGAGCAGGAGGTCACCTCAACTGCTTGTCGGAGATAGTTGAAGATACGGGTGGAATTATAAATATTGACAAGTTGCCTGTTGGAGACAAAACTCTGTCTGCAAAAGAAATAGTGGGCAATGAAAGCCAAGAGCGTATGGGTCTTTTGGTAGATGCAAAAGATATCGAAAGAATTGAACGCATAGCATCGCGCGAACAAGCACCTCTTTATGTTGTTGGAGAAACAACCGGCGATATGAGGCTCACTTTCAGCCAGCCCGACGGCACCAAGCCAATTGATATGGAGCTGGATGATTTCTTCGGAAAAACTCCAGAAACAGTGATGGAAGATAATACTGTAAATGAGGAGTACACTGCTCCTGACTACGATGCCGAAAATATTGAATCGTACATTAACAATATACTTAAGCTAGAGTCTGTTGCTTCTAAGGATTGGTTAACTAACAAGGTTGACCGCTCTGTAACCGGAAGAATTGCTCGTCAGCAAACACAAGGTGAAATACAGTTGCCACTAAGCGACTCTGGGGCCATAGCATTAGATTACAGAGGATTTGCAGGAATGGCAACCTCTATAGGACATGCTCCTCAAGTGGCAATGATAGACTCGGCTGCCGGTTCTGTTATGGCGGTTGCCGAAGCTCTTACAAATATTGTTTTTGCACCTCTTACAAACGGACTTCAGAGTGTATCTTTGAGTGCCAATTGGATGTGGCCATGCCGCAACCCGGGAGAGGATGCTCGTCTTTACAAAGCAGTGGAGGCTTGTTCTGATTTTTCATGCGACCTGGGAATTAATATACCTACTGGAAAAGATTCGCTTTCGATGACTCAAAAGTATAGTGATGACAAAGTATACTCACCTGGCACAGTTATTATTTCTGCAGCAGCAGAGGTGAAAAACATCAGAAAGATTGTATCGCCCGTGTTAGCTTATATAAAAGGCACTTATCTTTACTATATAGACTTCTCTTTAGATACATTTAAGCTAGGTGGTTCTGCCTTTGCACAAACATTGGGCAAGATAGGAGATGAAGCACCAACTGTAACTGATGCTGAGTACTTCAAAAATGCATTTGCAGCTGTACAGGAACTTGTGAATAGAGGATTGATACTTGCTGGTCACGATATCTCTGAAGGAGGAATGGTTACAACCCTACTAGAGATGTGTTTTGCAAATCCTCAGGGAGGTCTTGACGTTAGATTAGATAAAATTCACCATTCGGACATAATAAAGATTCTCTTCTCTGAAAACCCAGGTGTAGTAATTCAGGTTAAACATCACAGACTTGTTGAAAAGATATTACAAGACTATGGATTGGGGTTTGCTATTGTGGCAAGACCTATCGAGGATAGAAAACTAATTATCTCCAAAGGAGATTTTAATCGCGAGTTTAATATCGATGATCTACGTGATGTATGGTTTAGAACATCTTACTTATTAGACAAAAAACAAAGTGGAGAAGAGCATGCCACTCTTAGATACAACAATTATAAAAATCAACCACTTCAATTTGAAATAAAAGAAGGCTTCACTGGCAAGATGGAGGAGATGGGACTTAGTCCCGACAGAAAAGAAAAGAGTGGTCTAACCGCTGCCATTATCCGTGAGAAAGGGACCAATGGTGAGCGAGAAATGGCATACTCCCTTTACCTAGCAGGATTTGACGTTAAGGATGTACATATGACCGACTTAACATCTGGAAGAGAAACTCTTGAAGATGTTCAGTTTGCAGTATTTTGCGGAGGATTCTCAAACTCAGATGTTTTGGGTTCTGCCAAAGGATGGGCAGGTGGTTTTAAGTACAACGAAAAGGCTAAGTCTGCACTAAGAAACTTCTTCGCTAGAAAAGATACTATGAGCTTAGGTGTTTGCAACGGTTGCCAGTTATTAATGGAGCTGGGCTTGATCTTCCCTGAACTGGGAGATAAACATCCTCGCATGTTGCACAACTCTTCAAATAAGTTTGAGTCTACATTCGTTAGTCTTGAAATTCCAAAGAATGAGTCGGTTATGTTTAAATCACTTGAAGGAAGTAAACTTGGAATTTGGGTAGCACATGGTGAAGGACGTTTTGATCTACCTGAGGAAGAGTCGAAATATAATATAGCAGCCAAATATTTATATGATGAGTACCCTGGCAACCCCAACGGATCAGATTATTCTGCAGCAGCAGTATGCTCAAAAGATGGTCGCCACTTAGCCATGATGCCTCACCTAGAGCGCACAATTTTCCCTTGGCAAAATGCCTTCTATCCTTTCGCATACAGAAAACATGAAGTTACTCCGTGGATGGAAGCCTTTGTGAATGCAAGGGAGTGGCTAAAAGAGCAGTAGCGAGTTTTGCTACTGCTTTGCAGGATTGCCCACTTTACCCATAAACAGGATACAGCCTGTGGAGTTTTCACGTATTTGAAACACAAACGGACGATTTAAAACAACATCTCTATATAGTGGAGCTGTTGTACCATTCACTACAGTAACGGCACCAGCTTCCGCCCCTTTCTCGTTCACTTCAATGAATGTGTGCTGTTTCACATTAGAAACGTACATATCCAAATCCTCAAAAGCTCCCGAGTAGTCACCTTCTCTCGAGAAAGTCTTCTCCATGCCCATCTTAGTAAGCACATCGTTTAAAGAATTGTTATAGGCAATTTTGAATTTGGGCATAAAAAGATTAATTGCTCCACGATCCCATTCACCCATTGATGTCTGGTAACCTGGAGTGGCCAATTCCGCCACCATTTCATCCAGTGAAACACCTTCTTGCGGTAAAAACAATCGCATACTAAAGGCATTATTTCCAAAAGGAAGCGACACACCGGTAAACACTTCGTTTTCTACTTGCCTTAAGTGATTTCGCTGATTCATAATCGGAACTGTAGTCTTACTATTATCTTCAAGTGTAAACTCTAATAGTCTTGTATTACTCTCTTTAAATTCATAATCCTGCATCCACTGCCCTTTAAAATATAGCGCATTCATCAAATAAATTAGATCAGATTCGTTAGTCTCTTCAATCACGTTATTTATCAAATTATTGGTATTATCAGAACACCATTGGTTCATTTCATTTTTTGTGGTTGGAAAAGAGAAATCCACACCTTTAATCTCAGCATTGTGCCATTTTTCTATCGACTCTTTAAAATCACTTTTCAAAATAGCATCCTTCTTGTACCATATTGAATTTGCTATGGCCAACTTTGTTAAAGGGTCAATCTCTAACAACGCATCTCCCACTTTTTTGAAATAACCATTAAGTATATCGCTATCCTCATTATCGAATCCCATTACAGTTTCAATTTCAGTTCGGGTATCCCCCTTAGCACCGTTCCAAAGCATCGCCAGTGCATTATTCAAGCTGTAAGGAGAAATCATAAAGTTTGTTTTGGTATCATCACCTGCATGTTCTTGCATCATTAGTGCAAAAAACTTTGCCCCTAAGTCGGCACTCAACTCAGCAATTCGTTGTTCGGCTATGGTCAGATCAATTTTCTCGGGAGAGTCAATCGTGTCATCACCCCCATTGTTTACTATATCACTACTATCACATGACCAAAAGAATAAAGTGCAACAAAAAATAATAAGGTTTAAATAAATTGAAGCTTTCATTGTAGTATTTATTTTAAAAGTTGTTTACTTATAAATTTGAGGAATTATTTTTAAATCACGGTTATAGGATTCACCTGTGATAGGGAATCCCAAAGAATTATCTATTAAATTAAACACTCCGCTATGATAATATCCATCAAAAAAACCAGAATAACCATAATTACAAAGTAGATAATTTTCATATGTAAATCTGTTTTCTTCATTAACCACAATCCATTCTGATGGGTTAAAAGGATTCGAAGGCGTGGTTCCAGGTAAATATCTAAGGAGTTTCATTCATTAACTTTAGAGCAATCAATTCTTCACTTGTAAGTAAAGGGGTTGCCATCTCTTTTTTTGCTAATTCCTCTAAATCAACATTCTCTTCAATCTTAGAACACCCCCCTAGAACAATAGATATAAGGGTGACGCACACTAACATTTTTTAAGGTAAAGATCTATTTGCATAATTTTCAGATATTTAAAGGTTTATAGTTTCAAAAGTACAGTTATATAACTGATAAAAAAATAATACCGACATCTTTTGTGTTATTGTTTGTTAATTTGGGAGTTTTCTGCCTAACATATTATCAAGATCCAAAAAACATCTATCTTACTATATACTATTATGTATATAGTATTATAATAATACATTTTAACATTAACTCAATTAGGTTGCTATTTACTAGTCATAGCTTCACATTTATGAAATTACAATAAAAAGTGTACTTTTGTATAATTGAGCTTTGATTAATTAATTAAATAGAGGGAATTCTGGAACAAGATAGAAATGAAAAATATAATACAGCCTATTTTTACACATGAATTAAAAGTACGTGACTATGAGTGCGACACACAGGGGCATGTTAATAATGCCAATTATCAGCACTATTTTGAAGTTGTACGTCATGAGTTTCTTGAGAAAGTGGGTCTCAATTTTCATGAACTTCATCTTCAGGGTGTTGACGCAGTTGTTGCAAGTGTACAAATAAGATATAAAATACCATTATTAGGTATGGATAAATTTAAATGTACAATATCAAAAATCGAGAAAGTGAGTGTGAAATATGTTTTTCATCAAGAAATAATCAGAATAGAAGACAATGCACTTTGCGCAAAAGCCAAAATTGAAGTTGTTAATCTGGTAAATGGTAAATTATCAGAGCCTGTTATTTTTAATGAAGCATTTGCAGATTATATCTGACCACATCTTCGTGTTACTTTTTTACTTTTATTTCATGGACCGTGTTTCATGAATCTATATTAAAATCTTAATAAATTGTCTAATAAATCGTTATACCAGATTGCTCTCACCTGTATTAAAGGTGTAGGAGTAACACACGCTCGTAATTTAATGGAGATAATGGGAGATGAGGAGTCAATATTCAAAGGAGATGTTGCTCAATTATCATCTATACCAGGCATATCCAGAAGACTGATAACTGAGATAAGAAGCCCTGAGGTTTTAAGAAACGCCGAAAAGGAGCTTAACTTCATTAAAAAGAATAAAATCGACTTTCATTTTTTTACTGATAATACTTACCCTTACAGGCTCTCAAATTGTATTGATGCACCAATAGTTCTTTATTCAAAAGGGAAGGTTGACTTTAATTGTGAGAGAGTTATAAGTATAGTTGGCACTCGTAATTCAACAAAATATGGACAGGACTTCTGCAATGAATTCATTAAAGAAATATCAATTAAAATTCCAACTCTGCAAATAGTGAGCGGACTGGCTTATGGTGTAGATATTTGTGCTCATAGAGCAGCTATTAAAAACAATATGTCTACTGTTGCAGTATTAGCACATGGATTGGACAGAATTTATCCTCATCTACATAGACAAACAGCTATTGAGATGATGGAAAATGGGGCTTTATTAACTGAATTTAAAAGTAACACTAATCCTGATAAACATAATTTTGTAAGACGCAATCGTATTGTGGCAGGGATGTCTGATGCTGTAATTGTGGTTGAATCTCCATTAAAAGGTGGATCTCTAATTACTGCCGATATCGCAAACTCATACTATAGAGATGTTTTTGCCATACCAGGTCGTATTAAAGATAAAATGTCTTCGGGTTGCAACAAACTAATATCGGATAATAAAGCTGTATTACTAGAAAACACCAACCATTTTATTTCGTCGATGGGTTGGGAAGATGATACTACCGAGGTTAAGAAGCCCAAGCAAAAAGAGCTTTTTCCGGTATTGAACGATGAAGAGGAGAAGATAGTAAATGCACTACAACAAAATAATACAATGCATGTAAATGCACTTTCTATTGAACTAAATATTTCTGTAACGGAACTTTTTATGACATTACTAGAATTAGAAATGAAGAATATTATTGAAGCACTTCCAGGTGGAATCTACCAATTGATATAATTTTTTTTCATATCTTTGAAAGTAATTTTTTTCAAATAAATTATATAAAGGGGGATTGTAAAAATGGCTGAAGAAAAACAAAACGCAAAAGAAAACAAAGCTAACGAAAAGAGCAGTGAGAAATTGAAAGCACTTCGTGCTGCTATGGACAAAATTGAAAAGACCTATGGCAAGGGATCTATTATGAAAATGGGCGATGAGAAAGTGGAAGATATACCAGTAATCTCATCTGGCTCAATAGGGCTTAATTTGGCATTAGGTGTAGGCGGCTACCCCCGAGGTCGTGTTATTGAAATATACGGTCCTGAATCGTCAGGTAAAACCACTTTGGCAATTCATGCAATAGCTGAAGCACAGAAAGTAGGAGGTGTAGCAGCGTTTATTGATGCTGAAAACGCATTTGATCGCTTTTATGCTGAAAAGCTAGGAGTTAATACCGATGAGTTGCTAATATCACAACCAAGCAGTGGAGAAGAAGCACTAGAGATTGCTGAACAACTTATTCGTTCGGCAGCAGTTGATATTGTTGTAATCGACTCAGTAGCAGCTCTTACTCCCAAAAAAGAACTCGAGGGAGAAATGGGTGATTCAAATGTTGGTCTGCAAGCAAGATTGATGTCTCAAGCGCTTAGAAAGCTAACTTCAACTATCAATAAAACCAATACAACATGTATATTCATCAATCAGCTTCGTGAAAAAATTGGGGTGATGTTTGGTAACCCCGAAACTACAACTGGAGGTAATGCACTTAAGTTTTATTCATCCGTACGACTTGATATCAGAGGTAACGGAACTCCAATTAAAGATGGAGAAACTCAAATAGGTAGGCCTACTCGTGTTAGGGTGGTTAAAAATAAAGTTGCGCCACCATTCCGTAAAGCTGAGTTTGATATTATGTATGGCGAAGGCATATCTCGAACTGGAGAAATAATTGATATGGGCTCCGACCTTGGAATAATAAAGAAGAGCGGTTCGTGGTATAGTTATAAAGACACTAAATTAGGTCAGGGAAGGGATGCTGCAAAGCTAGCTGTAAAAGACAACCCTGAGTTGTATGAAGAATTAGAAAAACTTATTTACGAAGCATTAAAAGAGAAATAAATAAAATTATTTAAAAACGAGGTTGCAATTAAGCAATCTCGTTTTTTTATTAAAAGATAATTATACCGAAATGCAAAAGTACAGAAGTTTAACAAAAGCAGAAATCGATATCCTTGTTGCAAATGGATGTATTTGCAATGATTGGCAATTAGTTTCAGTAAAAGAGGGCTTCGACCCTCATTATATAAGAAATACACAGTTCTCAGGGATAATAGAGCTTGGAGTATTCCAAAAAGAATTTACACTTGCCGGTGGTTTATCAAAACATTCGTCAATTTCTAATGCAGTGATTCACAACTGTACTATTGGCGATAATGTAGTAATAGAAAACATTCAGAACTATATAGCAAATTATAAGATTGGGGATAATTGTTTTATACAGAATGTAGATGTAATATTAGTGGAGGGTAAAACATCGTTTGGCAACGGCGTGGAAGTTAATGTTTTAAATGAAACTGGAGGACGTGAGGTACTTATAAATGACAAGCTTACTGCACATTTTGCATATATATATTCATTATACCGCCATAGACCAAAACTGATTGAAAAGATGAAAGACATCACTCTTTTCTATTGCAATAAACATGCATCTGACAGAGGTGAAATTGGCAACAACTGTATGATACTTAATGTAGGATATATAAAAAATGTACGTATAGGGTCTTACTGTAATATCACAGGAGCAATGAAACTTAAGAATGGAAGTATAAATAGTAACAAATATGCTCCAGTATTCATAGGTCGCAATGTAATAGCTAAGGACTTTATTATTTCTTCAGGATCAACAGTAGGAGGAGGTTCTTTTATAACCCGTTGCTTCATTGGTCAAGCATGTTATATTGATCATGGATATTCTGCCTCAGACTCACTGTTTTTCAGCAATTGTCATGGTGAAAATGGTGAGGCATGTGCACTATTTGCTGGGCCCTACACCGTAACTCATCATAAATCAACACTTCTCATTGCGGGTATGTTTTCTTTTATGAATGCAGGATCGGGGTCAAACCAGAGCAATCATATGTATAAGCTTGGCCCAATTCATCAAGGAATTATTGAAAGAGGAGCAAAAACTACAAGTAACTCATACATTCTGTGGCCAGCCAAAGTGGGGGCTTTTTCACTTATACTTGGACGACACTCACAGCATGCCGACACCTCAAATCTCCCTTTCTCGTATCTTATTGAGAAAGACAACAGCACATATATTGCTCCGGGTGTAAACCTTCGTAGTGTTGGCACAATAAGAGATGCAAAAAAATGGCCTGAGAGGGATATGAGAAAAGACCCAAATAGATTAGATTGTATAAACTTTAACCTACTTAGTCCTTATACAATACAAAAAGTATTTGCTGGTATAGATATTCTTAAAAATCTACAGGCTACTGCTGGTGAAACTTCTGAAATCTATACATTTCAGAGTTGTATAATTACAAACCATTCTCTAAAAAGAGGTTTGAATTTATATGATATTATTATTCATAAGTTTCTAGGTAATTCAATAATTAAAAGACTCGAAAATACAAATTTCAAAAGTAACGAAGAAATCAGGAATAGACTAAAAGTTGAGGGTGTCCCTGGATTAGGAGAGTGGGTAGATCTTTCGGGACTAATAGCTCCTAAATCGGAAATCGATAATTTACTAGTAGAGATTGAATCAGGCACAATAACTACGCTAAAAGAAATAAATAGTGTTTTCAATAAACTACATAAAGATTATTATGATAATGAATGGACATGGGCATGGGATAAGATACAATCGTTTTACCATTTAAAGGCTGACGAAATTACCGCAACTGACATTATCAACATAGTAGAAAAATGGAAAGAATCGGTTATAGGTCTTGATGAACTAATTTATCAAGATGCAAAAAAAGAGTTCTCTTTATCTTTCAAAACAGGCTTTGGTGCCGATGGTAACATAAAAGACAGAGCAATGGATTTTGAGTACGTAAGGGGAGCATTCGACAATAATCAATTTGTTAAAACCACACTTAAACACATCGAAGAAAAGAAGAAATTGGGGAATGAACTCATAGAGAGAATTAGAAGTGTAAAATAATTTGTACTTTTGATTTAAAAGAACAAGCAATATGACTGAAAGAACAATTGAGCTTATAAATAAGTTTAACCCCGAACCGGTTGATATACCAATTAATAAGTGTGAACTAGAAGAAGCTGTGGAAGCTATTTACACTTCAATGTTTCCGGTTTGTGAGTGTGATGGTCCCACTGATGTGAGCAAGGAGCTGTTTGAAGCTCTAGAAAAACTGCACAAAAATATTACCAAAAGAACTAATGAAATTACAGCAAACAGAGTTGTAGAAAGTTTTATGGAGAATTTACCTAAATTACGACATAGGTTGTTTAAAGATGCACACTGCTACGTAGCTTCTGATCCTGCAGCTAAATCAATTGAAGAGGTAATACTCACCTACCCTGGTTTTTTTGCATTAAGCATTCATAGACTTGCTCATCTTCTGCATAAACTGGGTAAGCCACTCATTGCAAGATATTTTTCGGAGTATGCCCACTCAAAGGTAGGTATTGATATTCACCCTGCTGCCAAAATAGGTAAAAACCTTTTCATGGACCATGGAACAGGAATTGTTATTGGAGAAACATGTGAAATTGGTGATAATGTTAAGATTTATCAGGGAGTAACCTTGGGTGCACTTTATGTAGAGAAGAAACTATCTGAAGTAAAGAGACATCCAACTGTTGAGGACAACGTTGTTATTTACGCTAATGCTACCATACTGGGAGGAAAAACAGTTGTTGGACACGACTCCACAATTGGAGGTGGAGCTTGGCTCACAAAGAGTGTTATACCATACTCTAGGGTATACAACTCAGTAGATGTAAAGATTCGTACAGCTAAAGATTTCAACAGTCCCTACGATTACGTTATATAATAAATGACTTACAACCACTCATAAAACACTGTATTACAACATACTAATTAAATCAACTGGAGCAGTCCAACTGCGGTTTCTACGGTATCTACATTTTTGATTAAAAGTGAACGTTTTTTACCTACTTCTCGTAGTTTGCAATTACGTGGATTAGATTGTGCATAATTTAATAATCTATCAAATGCAGGAGACATATAATAGGGGGATTCTGTATCTGAGATAAGATTTAGCGACATTTGTCCGTTTTTAAGCACTACTTTTTCAATTCCAAGAGGTTTTGCTAATCGCCTCAATCTTACAATTCTTATCAACTCTTTACCTTGATGGGGAATCTTACCAAAACGATCTTCTATACGTTTAGTGAAATCTATGATTTCAGTTTCAGTCTCCATTTCATCAAGTTCGCGATAAATGGCCACCCTTTCTGCATCGTTTGGTATATACATTACCGGAAACATAAGTTCCAGGTCGCTCTCTACATGAACTTCATCTACAAAATCATCAGATTCGCTTTTTGATGCCATATCATCTTTATATAGATCTGAAAACTCATCCTTCCTTAGCTCCTGCACGGCTTCTGTAAGAATCTTTCTGTATGTTTCGTATCCCAAATCTGCAATAAATCCGCTCTGCTCTGCTCCTAATAAATTACCAGCTCCACGTATATCTAAATCTTGCATCGCAATATTAAGTCCACTACCTAGCTCAGCAAAATTTTCTATTGCCTGCAGTCTCCTTCTTGAATCGGTGCTAAGTGTATAAAGAGGTGGGGCCAATAGATAACAAAAAGCTTTTCTGTTACTTCTACCCACCCTTCCACGCAACTGATGTAAATCGCTTAAACCAAAATTCTGAGCGTCAATTACTATAATAGTATTAACATTAGGCATATCTATCCCCGACTCAATTATTGTTGTTGCAATAAGTACGTCTTGCTCATGATTCATAAAATCGGTTATCACACCTTCTAATTTCTTTGCATCCATCTGCCCGTGCCCAACTGCAATCTTAATACCAGGTATTTCTCTCAACAACAGCGCCTCCAACTCGTAAATATTCTGAATTCTATTATTGACTATAAAAACCTGCCCGTTTCTGCTTAATTCAAAATTTATAGCATCACGAATTATTTCCATATCAAAGGTATTAACTTCGGTCTGTATTGGATAACGGTTAGGAGGAGGGGTGTTTATAATAGACAAATCGCGAGAACCCATAAGCGAGAACTGTAAGGTGCGTGGAATAGGTGTTGCGGTCATAGTTAGTGTATCAACATTTATCTTCATCTGCTTCAATTTTTCTTTTGTAGATACACCAAACTTTTGTTCTTCATCTATTATAAGTAATCCCAAATCTTTAAACTTTACATCTTTGCTTACTAAACGATGTGTGCCAATAAGAATATCTATTTTACCTTCTTGTAAATCTTCGAGTATCTTTTTTTGCTCTTTTGAAGATCTTACTCTACTTAAATAATCAACTCTTACCGGAAAGTTATCAAGTCTTCCACTAAATGTATGATAATGTTGTGTAGCCAACACTGTAGTAGGTACTAGTACAGCTGTTTGCTTTCCATCGGTGGCTGCTTTAAATGCAGCCCTTACTGCTATTTCTGTTTTTCCAAAGCCTACGTCACCACAAACAAGTCTGTCCATTGGCTGTTCACTCTGCATATCAGATTTAATATCGCGTGTAGCCTTTACCTGATCTGGTGTATCCTCGTACATGAAAGAAGCCTCTAACTCAGTTTGAAGATAGGTGTCGTTTGTATATGCAAATCCTTTCTCTTGCTGCCTCTCAGCATAGAGTTTGATAAGATCGCGAGCAATATCTTTTATCTTAGATTTGGTTTTTGCTTTTACGCGCTCCCAGGCACCAGATCCTAACTTGTTTAACTTTGGCGACTCTCCTTCTTTGCCTTTGTACTTAGAAACTTTGTGTAGAGCGTGAATAGATACAAATACTGAATCATTGTTATGATAAGTAAGTTTAATTACTTCCTGAACTTTTTCTCCAATAGGCAATCTGACAAGCCCTGCAAACTTCCCAATTCCATGATCCATATGCACCACGTAATCTCCTGTCTGGAGCTGATTTATCTCCTTAAGCGTAAGTGCTACCTTACCAGAACGTGCTCTATCAGACTTGAGGCTGTACTTATGAAACCTGTCAAAAATCTGATGATCGGTGAAACAGCATATTTTTAATGCTGCGTCAGAAAACCCTTCATGTAATGTCTTATTAACAGGTATAAAAGGGATAGGATCGTTTCTATCTTCAAAGATGTGAAACAGTCGTTTCTGTTGCTTTTCACTATCGCTAAGAATATAAATAGTGTAACCTTCGTCGATAAATTGATGAAGGGAGTCAGATAGCAGATCAAAATTTTTATGATAAAGTGGTTGTGGTGAAGTCTTAAAATTGACCGCTGCATCGGGTGTATCCTGAAACTTAGTATCAAAACGAAGCTGAGTAAATTTGCTCAAGGCTACTACAAATTCTTCTCTAGACAATAAATCTGCCTTTGTAAACTCTACATGTTCTCGGTTAATATCTATATGGAGTTCATCTTCATTTAAAGACTCAATACGGCTCAGCACCCATCGCATATCTTCTACTCCAACAATTGAATTGACTGGTAGAGAAGAGAAGAGGGATGAATTTCTTGAACTGGTTTTAGCTAGCTCAGGTACAATTCTAATATCATTAAACTTCTCTATTGAGAGTTGTGTCTCCATATCGAAGTTTCGAATTGACTCAACTTCATCTCCAAAGAAATCTATACGATAAGGGAATTCGGCAGAATATGAAAATAGGTCGAGAATACTACCACGTTGTGCGTATTGACCAGGTTCGTAGACATAATCTACATACTGAAACCCATAGTTATCGAGCACCTCACTTACAAATGAAGAATCTAATTGTTCTCCCACAGAAACTGTTAATGTGTGTTCTTTTAGATGTTCGCTCGATACTGTCTTTTCTGCCAATGCATCGGGGTAACTAACAATTATAAGTGAACTATTCTTTTCTTGAAGACGACTTAATACGGTGGTCCTTAAAACCTCATTTGCTGCATCTAACTGACCATATTTTGCTGCTCTTTTGTATGCGGAAGGAAAAAATAGTACATCTTGAGTTCCAATAATCTGGGTTATATCATGATAAAAATAACCCGCTGATTCGGCATCATTTAAAATATACAGATAGGTTTGTGGACTCTTCTTTAATAGTGATGTTGCCAGTATTGAACGTGAAGAACCATGCAAACCCTTTACTGATAAAACATCTACTTTTTTTAGTAAGGAGCCTACTGCTGATATATCGGGGTTTTTATCAACCCTCTCTTGAAATTCTTTAATCTCTATTACTTTAACCATTTATTTGAATATACAAAGTTAGCCTATTTTTTTATTATCTTTGTTCCATTGTCATTAGAAATATATTATTATGCAAATAGAAGCAAAATTCACACCCGATTATATATTTGAAAGTAGTTGGGAGGTTTGCAATAAAGTTGGTGGAATTTACACCGTACTATCTACACGAGCTAATTCATTACAGAAAATACATAAGGATCAGATGTTCTTTGTAGGGCCTGACATATGGGTAGAAAAGGAAAGCCCCTGGTTTAAAGAGGATAAGGATTTATATTCAGACTGGATTGATTATGCTTATCAAACTAAACAGTTGCAAATTAGAGCAGGAAGATGGGACATACCTGGAGAACCAATAGTGTTTCTGATTAAGTTTGAGCAATTCATGGATCGTCAGAATGAATTATATGCCAAGATGTGGCAGGATTTTGAAGTAGATTCTATGGACTCTTACGGCGATTATCATGAATCTACAATGTTTGCATATGCAACAGGATTACTAATTGAGAGTTTTTATCGTTATAATCATTTAGAATCATACAATGTAATAGCCCATTACAACGAATGGATGATGGGGACCGGAGCACTTTACATAAAGAAATATGTGCCTAAGATTGCAACAATGTTTACCACACATGCAACCACCGTTGGACGGTCAATTGCTGGAAATAATTTACCTCTATACAGCAATCTGCATGAATATAATGGAGATCAAATGGCACGTCAATTAAATGTTTCTGCTAAACACTCTATAGAAAAGGTTGTGGCAAAAAACGTAGATTGCTTTACTACAGTGAGCGATATTACAGCTGACGAAAGTGCTCAACTGCTTCAAAAACGCCCTGAGGTAGTAACACCAAATGGATTTGAAAAAGATTTTATACCTAAAGGATTAAAATATAAACGAGCTCATAATAAAGCACGAAAAGCATTATTAAATATTGCTGAGAAGACAATAGGTCACTCAATACAAAGCGATGCATTGATAGTAGGTATTAGTGGAAGATACGAGTATAAGAACAAAGGAATTGATGTTTTTATAGATTCAATGAAGCGCCTTCAGACACTAACTGAGCTTACAAGAGATGTAATAGCCTTTATTATGGTTCCCGCTTGGATTAATGGTCCAAGGAAAGATTTACAGCAACAGCTTTCAATCAACAACGCTATCGATAATGAAGCAATACAAGATAACAATTATGCTGAAGCATATCCGTTTGTAACACATCATTTAGTTGAACCTGAGCATGACAGAGTAGTAAATCATATAAGGCATTCTGGAATTCAAAATCAACCAAAAGATAGGGTAAAGATTATATTTGTTCCTTCTTATCTAAATGGAGATGATGGCATATTCAATATGGACTATTATGATCTTTTGATTGGACTCGATATGTCTGTTTTTCCATCATATTACGAGCCATGGGGTTATACTCCTCATGAAAGTGTTGCTTTCGCTATTCCTACCATTACCACTTCACTTTCGGGCTTTGGTGCATGGGCACGCAAAGAAGGGGATTACAAGTCGGGGTTGGATGATGGAATAGAAGTTGTATATAGAAATGATAATAATTACAATGAGGTTGTAGAAGAGTTGGCATCATTAATATTCGACTTCTCATTAAAAAGCGCCGAACAGGTAGCAATGTTAAAAGAAAAGGCAGCAGAGTTGTCTGACAAGGCAGATTGGGCACATTTCATAAAGAATTATAGAGAAGCATATGGCAAAGCTTTGCATAACTCATTTGTTAGATTATCTAAACCCCATAAACTTAAGTCAGATTAAAACGTTATATTTGTCGCGTTTATTGTTTTATTGTTTAGAGAGTTATCTACTACAATCAAAATAAACATAATTTAAACCAATAGTAATGATAATTAAATCGAGTTATTCAAATAACCCAGTTTGGAGAGATATAAACGTACACGCTGTACTACCGACCGAACTTCAACCACTAGAAGAAATTTCACATAATCTTTGGTGGGTATGGAACGAAGAGGTTAAAGCAATTTTAGAGAAATTAGATCCAGATGAATGGGAGCAGGGTGAAAAGAACCCTGTAGTAATGTTACAAAATCTCAAATCAGACGTAAGAGATAATATAATAAAAGACCCTGAACTGATGACTCGTATACAAAATGTATACGAAAAGTTCAAAAACTACATGAGTGAACCTTACGACAAAGATCGTCCAAGTATTGCATACTTTAGTATGGAATATGGATTATCGCACGTTTTAAAGATATACTCCGGTGGTCTTGGTGTGTTAGCGGGCGACTACCTAAAAGAAGCTAGTGATAGCAGGGTAGATATGACTGCGGTAGGTTTTCTTTACCGCTATGGATACTTCACTCAATCTCTTGCTGTCGACGGTCAGCAGATAGCTAATTATGAAGCTCAAAACTTTGGCAACCTTCCGATAACACAAGTAAAGAATGACGATGGCTCCCCAATGATTCTTGAGGTTCCATTTCACGACAGGTCTATTTACTCAAATATATGGAAAGTAGCTGTTGGTCGCATCAATCTTTATTTGATGGATACCGATATTGAACAGAACAGTGAGTATGACCGCTCCATTACGCACCAATTATATGGAGGTGACTGGGAAAACAGGATGAAGCAAGAGTATATGCTTGGTATCGGGGGGATACTATTGCTTAAAAAACTAGGTATTAAAAAAGATGTCTATCATATGAATGAGGGACATGCTGCATTTATTAATGTACAACGTCTGCTAGATTATGTAAATGAAGAAAAACTGTCATTTAATGTAGCGCTTGAGTTAGTGCGTTCATCATCACTTTACACTGTTCACACACCTGTTCCCGCAGGTCATGACTATTTTGATGAAACGCTAATGACAAAATATCTGACTCCCATTGTTGAGAAACTAGGCTTACCGTGGCAACAGTTTATGGATATGGGGCGTGCAAATCCAAGTACAAACGAGAAGTTCTCAATGAGTGTATTTGCATTAAATACAGCACAAGAGGCTAACGGTGTAAGCAAGTTACATGGTACAGTTTCACAAAAAATGTTTCAACCGGTATGGAAAGGTTATTTTGCTGAAGAGCTACATGTTAGTTATGTAACAAATGGAATTCACCTTCCCACATGGGCAACATCATCTGTAAAAGATTTGTATGAAAAGCATTTCGGTGAAAACTTCTTTAATGATCAATCCAATCCCGATCTATGGAACAATATCTACAATGTGAGCGACGATGAATTATGGGCACTTCGCTCTCATCTTAAACAAAAACTTGTAGACTATATTCATGTTGAGTTTAAAGAGGGTTGGCTTAAAAATCAAGCTGATCCTTCGAGAATAATGAATATGCTTGAGGAGGTAAACCCTAACGCTCTATTAATAGGTTTTTCAAGAAGATTTGCTACTTACAAACGTGCACATCTTCTATTTGCCGACCTAGACCGATTATCAAAGATTGTAAATAATCCAAAATACCCTGTTCAGTTTATATTTGCCGGGAAAGCGCACCCTGCTGACGGTGGAGGACAAGGACTTATTAAACAGATTGTAGAAATTTCTCGTCGTCCCGAGTTCCTTGGAAAAATTATTTTTCTTGAGAATTACGATATGCGTCTTGCTAAACGTTTAGTCTCTGGAGTAGATATTTGGTTAAACACTCCAACACGTGCACAAGAAGCTTCTGGCACATCAGGAGAGAAAGCTGAAATGAATGGTGTATTAAACTTCTCAGTATTAGATGGCTGGTGGTACGAAGGGTATGAAGAAGGCGCCGGATGGGCGTTAACTGACAAGAGAACATACGACAACCAAGAGTATCAAGATGAACTTGATGCTACTACCATATATTCTATGCTGGAAAATGAAATAATACCTCTGTACTATGCTCGAAATAGTAATGGCTACTCTCATGAGTGGATTCAATATATCAAAAAATCGATGGCTGTTATTGCACCAATGTGTACTACCAAGAGAATGATGGACGACTATTTTGATCGCTTCTATAATAAACTAGCTAAGCGCTCAAAATTATTGCATGCAAATGATTATACAAAAGCGAAGGAAATTGTAGAATGGAAGGAATTAACTGCTGCAAATTGGAACTCATTTGAAGTTATTAAATTAGATTTCAATTCTAATCATGACATCAATATAAGCAATGGGAATAACAATGTTTATGCTACTGTTGTTATTGATAGAAAAGATTTAACATGCGATTTGGCAGTTGAGTGTGTTGTTGTTGATCATGACAATATGAATACAACCCCACAGTTTGTAGAATCATACGAATTTGATCTTGTAAAAACAGAAGGCACTCTACAATATTTTGAAACAAGTAAACGTTTAAACGATCCTGGAACTCACCAATATGGACTGAGAGTATATCCTAAGAATACAGATCTTCCACACAGAATGGACTTTGCCTATATGAGGTGGATTTAAACAAATAACATATCTTAAAAAAACAACGTCTCCCAAAAGGAGACGTTGTTGCATTTATAAGATATTACTATATGATTTAATGAAGATTGTGCTTCTATTATAAGTCAAGGTAAAGATCAAATAGCATCTAATAATCTACTCTTATGCGGAGAATTACCAAAACGCTTTGTATATAAATTTACTAGATGCGATACACTCTTAAAGTCATACATCTTAGCTATATCTGTTATACTTATATCAGAATTAAGTACTAAGGATTGTATTTCTTCCATTTTCCTATCTAGCATCCACTGATAAGGAGTCTGACCAAAACTTTTCTTAAAGTGACGTGTGAATGTTCTAACACAGTCATATTTGCAAAGTGCAGCCAACTCAGTTACGTTTTTAGTTGCCATATAGTTTTTAAGCACCTTATCCTCAAAAGTTTTTGACTTTGTAGAGTGAGGAATGAGCTTCACAAGTACCATCTCATGATCTGATGAAGACTTTACTTTACTTGTCATTCCATCAGAAAATGTAAATGTACAAGACTTCACATCTGTAAGGAGGTATTTCCGAATATTATCCTTATTATCCTTATTATCCTTATTATCCATATTTATATTATTTGTTTCCATACTTACCTTTTTTAAATTTTCCAGTAAATATATCTGATCCAATAGTAATACGAACATTATATTCGCCAGCACCTAAACCAGACAGGCTTACGACTTCAAAGCCCATATCATAAATTTCAAAGGTTGAATGTTTTGCACCCTTTTCACCATAAATCTCAACCCAGACGGGTCCTCTGTAGTTTTGAACTGATATTTGAAGTACATTTTTAGATGAATACGCATCAACTATGGGTTCAATGGCCACTGATTGCATGCTAAATGTTCTTTGACTTGCAATTCTTGTAGTTCCTCCCTGTCTTCCTAGTTCAATTTTATCTTCCCAGTCATCCTGAACTTTATTGTTGTTGTTTAGATTTGCTGGTATAACAAGTGCACTGCACACAACAAATAATAATGTAATTAATCCTACCTTTTTCATACTTCACATAAATTTAGCTTGTTAGAGAATACAGACACAAAGTAACCCACTAATGACATAAAAAACAACACCTTATTAATAATTTAACGGTACAATAGCACTTATACTCCTGTTTTTCTGATCTTTAACATTGTCCTTTTTAACGCTAATTAATCGCCAAAAACTGATACATCCATGTTATTTTCACACATTTTCTTCTTTAATTGCGATTTTCTGACACGAATACTTTCAATTGTGGTATTCATAAAAGTTGCCAATTCTCTGTTATCGGCATCGCATGATAATAACATAAGCATTAATTTTTCTTTATCATTTAGGATGCCGTTATCATCACTAAGCTTAGTGTACAAATAGAAAGTATTTGCATCGGGAGTAAGAGTCTTGTTTATATCACGCAGGTCAGTATCGGCGTTTTTTAGAATCTCCTGCATATCTTTGTAAACTTTAGGCTGACTCGACACATAACGTTGTGTAAGCTTTTCAAACTCATCTTGAAGAAAAGTGAGTCTGTCTGAGATATTACTATACAACTGCAGTAGCCATTTACGCTTATCTGCTTCCTCTTCCATTATTTCCGCCTGCAATTCTTGTTGATGTAATCTGTTCTCTGCAACTAGTAGCTCCATTTTAGTATTCCTACGAACTCTGTAAACATTCGTCAAGATTACTATGAGAATAATAATCAGTGTTAAGGCAGCTATTATTATTTTCATACTCTGTTGATGGGCTAGTAATACCCTATTTTCAGACTCTGTAAGATCATATTTCTTTTCAATCTCAGCAATCTGTGTATCAAGTCTGTCTTGAACAGAATTTTTATACAACTCTGCCGCTTGCTTTCTGTAATTATTTGCAACTAAATAATTCCCTTGCTTTTCTGCAATATCAGCTACATTTTGATAATAAAGATGATTCAGCCTATAATTACTATCCTCTATCATATCAATCGAAGTCTGAGCATAAAACATAGCACTATCAAGCTGCCCTAATCCTGAATATCGATCAGATATATTAAAATACAATCGTGATATATCAATAACTTCTTTTTGTCTGTGAAATATTTTCAATTGCTCTTTCTCTCTTTCCAATGCTTGCTCGGGTTCTCCTATTGCTTCATAATATATCGACTGTGTATTTAAAATATAATAATCTTTTTCTGGTAGATAATTATAAAAAGAAGACAAGGAGTCAAGGTAAAGTTTACTCTTATCTAAATTTTTGTGCTGCATCTCATTCCAGAAAAAAGCCAAATATGTATCGAAAACATGAGTAGAATCATCCTCCTCGTTGGCATAATTAAGAGCTGTTTGAAAATATTGAGATGCACTAGAGTAATTTCTATTATTATAGTGAACATTACCCAGGAAGTAATTTATCAAATAACCTAGTGATGGATCGGATTCCGGCATAGACTTTAACAACCTATCTGCCTCCCTAAGTGGTTCATATACGGTACTGTCTTTTACACCCATGCGAGTACGAACAATACCTTGATATGCAAGTGCACGTATATAGTTACTATTCTGCGGATCGTGTCCTTTGTAGTAAATTGCTACACTATTAATAGTAGAATCGTTTGAAAAATTAACGTATGTCTTATCATCAGAGATAACTTTCAACAAATTATAATATGCCCTATTTGAACGACTCAAATCATAATAATCCATAAGTTGTAAACTGTCTGATACAGCGTATGGAATACTGTCAATCATGCTATCCCACGATCTGAGTTTATCAAACAGCATTTTATCATTAGCCTTCTCGCAAGAGCTATTCATCGAAAGAATGACTATTAAGACAAAAAATAAATATAATCTTTGCATTAAATGTTGAACTTATATGTCTTTTGCAAATATACTATATTTTGAGTAGCAAGTCTCTTTTTTATAGTCTAACATGAAGTACAAGTAAATTAGAATTTATACTAATCTCTCATTAACTATTTGAGTATAATATACAACTAAACGAGATAAAGGTAATGACTTATTCCATGGCTCAGTAAAAAAAATAGTTCTCGGATTGATATAAATCAATTTTCGAAAAAGATTGTGTCTTTGAATAAAATCATGATGTGATGGATAAACAATATACCAATAAGCATTTTCGAAAAAATGGGATACATTTATATAAAATCAAAAGCCACCAAGATATTCGTAAAATTTAGAAGGTAATTAATTGATGATATTATTTTAATTGAAGCTAAATGTTTACCCCTATGTTTACCCCTAAGAAAAAAGCACATATAGGGAACTCCTGTATGTGCTTAATAATCAAAGTGACCCCGGAGAGGCTCGAACTCTCGACCCATTGATTAAGAGTCAATTGCTCTACCAGCTGAGCTACGGAGTCAAATTTTGAGGGCTCAAAGGTACTTAATATTTTCTTTTTTGAAAACATTAGACCTTGAATTTTAAAATATTTATTCTGTATAACTATAACACAAAAGATTTAAGTTATACATTGTATAATAACTAAAAAAGGAACAATCATCTGTTTGTTCCTTTTTTATTCTTAGGCTAAATTCCTTAAAGACTTGATAATTCCGAGCCAGCTTTAAACTTAGCTGTTTTTTTAGCTGGAATGTCAATTGGCTGTTTTGTACGTGGGTTGATACCTTTTCTGGCACTTCTTTCAGATACAGAGAAAGTTCCAAAACCTACCAATACAACTTTTCCACCGGCTTTTACTTCTTCAGCAATAGTTTCGAGTGTTGCGTCTAACGCTTTTTTTGAATCTACTTTGCTAAGGCCCGATTTCTCGGCAATAGCGTTAATTAATTCTGATTTATTCATAAGAAAACTTAATAAAGAAATTAAACATATTTTATTTGCAAGGCTGAGCCCTGATTTGCCGTCAAATATAGATGATTAAAAGAAAACAATCAAGAAAAAAGGTAAAAAGTATTTGTTTTTCTTGAAAATTTATTATTTATGTAGCAAAAAACCTCATTTGATGCGAAATAATACGTAATTTTGCGCTTCAACAGTAGATTTGGATAATGAATACATATAGAAATAATTTTGAGGCACTGCCCACAATAACCAAAAACATTCTAATAGTTAATGTGATAATTTGGTTAGCTCAGTTCGTATTGTTCAGGAGAACAGATATAGACCTAACGCAACAGTTTGGGCTTCACTTTCCGGCCTCCGATAATTTTAGAATATATCAACTGGTAACATACATGTTCCTGCACGACCCGTTTTCATTCTCGCATGTGTTTTTTAATATGTTTGCGGTATTTATGTTTGGGCGTACCCTAGAACAAGTTTGGGGACCTAAAAGATTTGTAACTTATTATCTGGTAACAGGTATTGGGGCTGGTTTGGTTCAGATTCTGGTTATGTACATACGTATAAGTGCAGAATTACCTCCTGAAATGTTTTCTATGGTTAATAGCATTACTGTAGGAGCATCAGGTTCGGTGTTTGGTATTCTTTTAGCATTTGGCATGTTATTCCCCAATGCTCAACTCTTTATAATACCATTTCCTTTTCCAATTAAAGCAAAATGGTTTGTAATTGGATATGGATTATTAGAGTTAATTTTTGGTGTAGCCAACAGAACTGGAGATAATGTTGCCCATTTTGCTCATTTAGGGGGCATGATGTTTGGTATCTTTATGATACTGTACTGGAGAAAAAAGGATAGGGAATATGGCAGATTTTATTGATAGACTAAAAACAACATACATGAGTGGTAGTGTCCTCACTAGACTCATCTTCATAAATGTATCGGTCTTTGTTGTATTAAAGGTTATAGGAGTTATTTTTATACTCTTCAACATCTATGCACTCGATCTGATAACATTACTTGGAGTTCCTTCTTACGTTCCGTTACTTTTAAATAGAATCTGGACTCTATTTACCTACATGTTTGTACATGAGGGATTTCTGCATATTCTATTTAATATGTTATGGTTATATTGGTTTGGTAAAATATTCCTGCAGTATTTTACCGGAAGGACACTTGGGAGCCTTTATGTTCTGGGAGGATTAGCTGGTGCAGTGCTATATATTATTGCTTTCAACACTATACCCTACTATCTTGGAATGGATAGAGGTTGGATGATAGGAGCTTCAGCAGCAGTAATGGCCATTGTTATGGGAGCAGCATTTTATAATCCCGACCTGAAGCTGCATTTACTCTTTATCGGCCAGATTAAAATTGTATATATTGCAATATTTGCATTCATCCTCGATTTTCTTTCACTAGGAAGTCCTGTTAATCCTGGTGGACACGTGGCTCACATTGGAGGTGCTTTATTGGGCTATTTTTTTGCAATTAGATATCATAATGGGAAAGATATTACCAAGTGGATGAGTAAGCTTATTGATGGATTTGTTTCTTTTTTCAAACCAAGAAAAAAGAAAGCCAAGATGAAGGTAACTCATTCACGAAACGAGTCGGATTGGGAATATAATGAAAGAAAAAATTCTGAAGTTAAAGAGATTGATGCAATTCTGGATAAATTGAAAAAGTCAGGCTATAGTGGATTATCATCAGAAGAAAAAAGGAAGCTTTTCGATGCCAGCAAGAAATAATAAGGGTGGGTTAAAAAGGTTTATTACCTGGATTATCTTTGCCACTAACATAGTGGCAATAGTATTGCTTTTCTGCTCATTTCTTTCATGGAATGTTTCCCCTCTTAAAACAAACTTGTTTTCATATATTGGACTAGGGTTTGCTTTTATTTTTTTCCTAAATATCGCATATTTATTATTCTGGGCTTTTTTCTCGAAATGGAAACTGTTCACAATATGTCTTATAGCAATAGCAATGTGCTATAAACCTATAACAACATTTTTTCCTTTTCACCTGAACTCCCCAAAACCTCCAAAAAATGCTATTAAAGTTCTAACTTATAATGTTCAGGGTTTTATGAGTGAAAGAAATAAAGATGCCGTAGATCATCCTATACTCGACTATATCGCATTAACAGATGCTGATATTGTCTGCTTGCAGGAGTACTTTGTGAGCAAAACAGGACAATCTATTTTCTCCCAAAAAGATGTTAACCGACTTCTAAATAAATACCCATATTACTCTGTAACAGGTTTGGAATCTTCGGGAAAATATCATATCTTCGGCTTGGCATGTTTTTCTAAATATCCAATTGAAGATACTCATGAAGTTGTATTTGAATCGTCATACAATGGTGCAGCCATATATACCATAAATATTGATGGTAAAAAATACAGTGTAGCAAATGTGCATTTAGAATCAAACAGTATTAGAGCAGAAGATAAAAAGCTTTACAGCGATTTTATACAGAATTCCGATTCTGTTAAACTGGAAACAGTTACTTCAAACATTCGTAACAGATTAGGCAGCGCATATCGTGCTAGAGTTAAACAAGTCGAGAAGGTTAAACAATTTTTAGAAACGCAGGGTACACAAGGAACAATTATTTGCGGTGATTTCAACGACACGCCTATTTCATACACTTACAATCAAATGAAAAAAGGATTAAAAGATGCTTATGTATCAACTGCATTTGGACCCGGGATAACATATAATGAAGATCTGTTTCATTTTCGTATCGACTATATAATGCACAGTGAAAACATAAAGGCATATAAGTCTAAGGTAGACAAGATTAAACATTCGGATCATTATCCACTCAGAACCTGGTTAGAATTAAATTAATTCAAAAGATTCTGGTAATTTCGAAATTCTATGTATAAAATAAGTAAAGAGTTTTCTTTTTCAGCAGCACATTCATTATTTGGACTCCCAGATGATCACCCTTGCAGCAGACTTCATGGGCACAACTACGTTGTTACAGTACATTTATGCGCTGAGCAGTTGAACCACCAAGGCTTTGTTAGAGACTACAACGAGCTGAAAATTGTGAAAGAATATATAGACAATGAGTTAGATCACAGAAACTTAAACGATATATTGGCTCCTCTCAACTCATCGGCAGAAAATATTGCCAAGATGATATATGACGAATTTAAACCTCAACTACCAGAATTATGTGCAGTTGAAGTAAGTGAAACACCCAAAACGTCAGCAATATATGAGCCTTAACGTTAATGAAATATTCTACTCACTTCAAGGAGAGGGGGGCAGAACAGGTCAAGCATCCATCTTTATTCGACTAGCCAAATGTAATCTTGCCTGCAGCTTTTGTGACACAGATTTTGAGCATGGAGTAAAGATGACAACTGATGAGGTGCTTAATATTATAGATAAGTTTGGATGCAAATGGATAATATGGACAGGGGGTGAGCCTACTTTGCAACTCAATGATAATATTGTAGCTATATTTAAAGATAGAGGCTATCTGCAGGCAATAGAAACAAATGGAACAAAGAGAGTTCCTAAAGGCATTGATTACATAACATGCAGTCCTAAACAAAATTTCGAGAAAGTAAAAGAACTAATTCCTGAGGTAGATGAGTTACGTTTTCCAATAATGAAAGGCGACCCTCTTCCAGACATATCAGTTCTTCCTAAAACCGAGAGATATTTACTCAGTCCCATATTTGACGATGCAGTAATAATTCAGGAGAATGTTGACTACTGTATCTCCTTAATTAAAGAAAACCCAACTTGGGCTTTAAGCTTGCAGACTCATAAATTGATCGGCATACGATAACATGACTAAATTTCAGGTAACAATTCTTGGATGTGGATCGGCAATGCCTACCACGTTACATAACCCACCTTCGCAGCTTATTGAAATGAACGATAAGTTATTCATGATAGATTGTGGTGAAGGTACTCAATTACAAATGAGAAAATTCAAAACAAGAATTGGTAAACTTCATTCAGTTTTTATTTCTCATTTACACGGAGACCATATTTTTGGATTACCTGGACTAATCTCAACATTAAGCCTGCTTGGACGAAAAAACGACCTTAATATATATGCACATAAAGAGATAGACTTTTTGATCACACCGCTTATTGCATATATGGGCAAGCATTTGACCTTTAAAGTGAATATTATTCCATTAGATCCTGATAAAGTGGATATTATATTTGAGAATCGTGCTATTAAAGTTACTTCGTTCCCACTGAAACACAGAATTGATACGAATGGTTTTATCTTTGAGGAAAAAGAGTCGCTAAGACATATAATTAGAGAAATGATTGATTTTCATCAAATTCCTTACAACCAAATATATGACATAAAAAATGGAGCCGACTTTGTTAAATCTAATGGAGAAGTAATTAAAAACAATATATTAACATACCAGGGTAGTCCAGCCAAAAGATATGCATATTGCTCAGATACTGCATATGCTCCTGAAATTATACCATATATTTTTAAAGCAGATCTGCTCTATCACGAGGCTACGTTTGCCGAAAGCGAGCTACTTAGAGCAAGAGAGACATATCACTCCACTGCTCGTCAGGCAGCCGAGATAGCAAAAGAGGCCGAAGTAAAAAAATTGGTAATTGGTCATTACTCTTCACGATATAACGAGTTAGGCTTTCTACTAAAAGAAGCTGTTGCAATTTTCCCTGATACAGAGCTTGCAACAGAAGGAAAAATATTTGAATTATGATTCTCCGCACCATATTTACACTTGTAATTCTTACAATGAGTATCAACTCATATGGGAATGACTATGTATATGGTTCAGAAACACAATTTGAGCACATTTCTCAAAGCATTTCAGCAGATAGTTTAAAAGTAACATTTATAGAAAGCAGACTAACTATAGAAAACCTTCCTAAGGATAATATTCTCGAAATCTATAATATTATGGGCGCAAAAGTATATACACGCCGCCTTAAATCCGGAACAAACGAATATAATATTTCATTACCTAAAGGATACTACATTATAAAAATTGGTAAATTCACAAAGAAGATAGCAATTAAATAAATGTAATTTTATATTTTTGTAAAAACAAAAGAGTGTTAGGATATCAAAAAGCAAGAGAAACCCTCTTGTAAACAACAAAAACATTAATTTCAATCATTATGAATGTAGCAATTGTAGGTATTAGCGGTGCCGTTGGGCAGGAGCTTATACGTGTGTTGGAAGAGAGAAATTTCCCAGTAGATAATTTATTACTTTTTGGTTCTTCAAGAAGTGCAGGAAAAGAATATAAATTTAAGGATAAACAGATAACCGTTAAAGAACTGCTACACAATGACGATTTCAAAGGAATAGATATTGCGTTTGTTTCAGCAGGAGGAGGTACTTCAATTGAGTTTGCCGATACAATAACTAAGCATGGCACAATCATGATTGACAACTCAAGTGCTTTTCGTATGGATAACGATGTACCTCTAGTTGTTCCTGAGATAAATGGTGCAGATGCATTTAATCGCCCCAGAAATATTATTGCCAATCCCAACTGTACAACATCACAACTTGTTATAGCACTACAAGCTATAGAATCTATTACACATATAAAAAAAGTACATGTGGCAACATACCAAGCAGCTTCCGGAGGTGGTGCTGCAGCAATGCAAGAGCTAGAAGAGCAGCACAAACAACTTGTGAATGGAGAAGAGCCTACTGTATCAAAGTTTGCATATCAACTCGCATATAATTTAATTCCTCAGGTAGATGTATTTACCGATAACGGTTATACTAAAGAGGAGATGAAAATGTATTATGAGACTCGCAAGATTATGCACTCAGACATCGAAGTTAGTGCAACATGCGTACGAGTACCTGTGATGAGAGCTCACTCCGAAGCAATATGGATAGAAACTGAACGCCCTATTTCATTAGAGGAGGCCAAAGAAGCATTCAGAAATGCAGATGGTGTAGAGCTGATTGATGAACCTGCAGAAAAAAAATACCCAATGCCGTTAGGCCTAGAAGGAACCGACCCTGTATATGTAGGACGTATCAGAAAAGATATTTCAAATGAAAACGGGTTAACATTCTGGTCTGTTTCTGACCAAATTCGTAAGGGTGCAGCATTAAATGCGGTTCAAATTGCAGAATACTTAGTTAACAATTAAGGTTCTTACAAAGAAAAAGATTATAAAACCCACAACAATTAGTTTTAATAAAAGGCCCACCAAATAACCTCCAAAAGCACCGGAGGCTTGTTTGGTGGCTAACTTTAATCTATTTCCTGATAATATCGCCCCAACAAATGCTCCGATAAAAGGACCAAATATTATTCCCCAAGGACCTAGAAAAAAACCAACAAGCAACCCTATTGTAGCCCCCCATACTACCTTTTTATTACCACCCATCTTTTTTGTTCCCCAAACAGGCAATACATTATCAAGAATAGTAATTACCACAGTTACAACTGCTAAAATAACAATTGCAGTCCAACTTATATCATCTTGTGTTGAGGGAACAAATTTCAGTATTAATAACCCTCCCCAACTTAGTGGAAGGCCTGGAATAATTGGTGCTATAGTGCCTACTGCACCAACTAATAATAGAAGCAATGCAATAAAAATCAAAAATATATCTGCCATGTTGCTCTTGCTTCCTACTTAATAATATCGGTTGTATTCTCTATATGATCATGCTCCATGAGTACCCTATGTGGAAACGATCCATGCCCAATTAACTCAATAGGACAAGATTGATATGCATTTGAAAGCCACTCTTGAGAGATATCGCTTCCTGAGTGATAATGCAACCCCAAGTTTACACAAGCTATATTTTTAACAAGCGAAATAATTGTACCTACATCATGCGAAACAAGCATAATTGCAATATCGTTATTTATCTCACCTAATAATTTATAGAAATCAGTTTCAAAAAGCTTGTCTACGTAAGTGCTTGGTTCATCAAGTATTATAAGTTTTGGATTATCTATAATTGCTCTTCCCAATAACACACGCTGCAACTGACCACCTGACAACTCTCCAATTGCACGATTCAATATGGAGGATATCCCTAACTGATCTGCCACATATACAACTCTCTTCCTTTCCTCTGCGTTGTAACGTCTAAAGAATTTCTTATTAGGGGTAATTCCTGAAAGTATTACTTCAGAAACCGATATTGGGAATTTCTTATCAATCTGATTTATTTGAGGAAGGTAACCAACATTAATAGATGGAACTTTTATTCCTTTATCATAAAAATTGATTGTACCCGATTCAGGTCTTATAAGCCCCAAAATAGTTTTAAGCAAAGTTGTTTTCCCACCTCCATTTGGACCAATTACTCCTAGAAAGTCATCTTCATATATTGTAAGAGATACATCATTAAGCACATTTGGCTTATTATCATATCCAACTGTAAGGCTATTTATTTCAACCAGCTTGTTCATACTTAATAATCTACAATATTAATTAAAACACACCTTTTTCTCTTGACAAAATCTCAGCAATTCTTATCAACTCAGTGTCCCAATTGTAATTCAATGGGTCTATTTCAAAAATATCAGCTCCTACTTCCTTAGCTATCACCTCTGCATTTCTCTCGTCAAAACCTCGCTGTATAAAAACTGTCTTGATATTTTCTTTTCCTGCATCATCAATAAGCATTCTGATCTGAGCTGGCGATGGATTTTTACCTTCAAATTCAATACTGTGTTGATGTAGATCATATTGATTTGCAAAATATCCAAGAGAAGGGTGAAAAATAATAAATGATCTTGTAGGTATATCAGTAAGCAACTCCTTTATAGTACTATCTGTTCTATTAACTTTATCTATAAGACTTTTATAGTTCGATAGATAAACTTCCTCATTTTCCGCATCAAATTCTATAACAGCATTAAGCATATTTACTGCAATGCCTCTTACTGCAGCTGGTGATGACCATATGTGAGGGTCCATATCCCCATGCGAATGATCATGTCCGTGATCATCTGTGTGGTTATGTTCAACTCCTTCTATCAGCTCAACTCCTCTAGAACAATCTATTATTGTTATTCCAGGATTATTCTCAGCCAATCTCTTACTCCATGCTTTCTCAAAACCTAAATCACCTACCAAAAAATACAAATCACTTTTACTCATTTCAACCATCAAAGAAGGGGCAGGTTCGTAAGTTTCAGGACTTGTACCGGGTGGTACTAACGTATTAATAGTGAAATTATCTCCAACTATCTGTTCTAAGAAGTAACGCTGCGGATCAATTGTTACGGTTAATACACCTTTATCATCTATATTCTCTGATCTCTTACCATGGCTGCAATCGAGAAAAATAAAAGTGAGTATTAATAATATAAACTGCGATAAAAATTTTTGCTTCATATAAATATTTAGATAATTAATGGAGATGAGTCATTTAAGTGACAAAAGTAATAATTTTAGACCGTTGATGGAAATAGTAAACAAAGAATTCCTAATTTTGTTTGTAAGCTGCTTTATCAGTGAGTCTGCCTTAATAAAATTATTCAACTTAACACATATGCAACATCAAATAAAAACAACACATGATGGATCACATACCCTCTTTGTGCCTGAAATTAACGAGCATTATCATTCTGTTAATGGTGCTATTCAAGAGTCTAAGCACATTTTTATTAATGCGGGGCTAAAATATTATTTAGATAATCTTTATAAAAAAGAATCACAATCGATACAAACTCTTAACATTCTAGAAATTGGGTTCGGAACCGGATTAAATACATTGCTGACTTTATTGGAAACTGAAAAGAGTTCATTCAAAGTGTTTTATAATAGCTTAGAGTTATACCCCGTATCTATAGAGGATGCAGCAAAACTTAATTATCCCTCCCTTTTAAACGAGATTCTTTTTGATCATTTTGAAAATACAACGGAACTTTTTCTACAACTTCACACTTCTGCTTGGGAGAAGCCTGTAAATGTTACACCCAACTTCACTCTGCTTAAACAGCAAATAGATTTTAGTAATCCATCCCATTTTAATTCCAGTAAATTATTCAATTTAGTCTATTTTGATGCCTTTGCACCTGAAAAGCAACCTGAAATGTGGACCAAAGATATTTTTAAAAAGATATTTTCACTTTGCGATCCTGGTGCTGTAATAACTACATATTGCGCTAAAGGGGTTGTTAGAAGAATGCTTCAAAATGAAGGGTTTAAAATGGAGAGGCTTCCGGGACCTCCAGGAAAAAGAGAAATCCTTAGAGGTAAAAAGGGGGTGTAGATTTCTACTTCTGCCATTTTCTGAACAAGATCACTCTTTAGCTTGTTTTTCTATAGATAAGCGTCTATATAATTATACCTAAACTCATTAAATATGAAACTTAAATATCTTCTACTAATTATAAGTTTAATTCTTTCCCGGACAACCAAGGCTAATGATTTTGAAACAGACACTTTTAAAACAGCTAATAACAAAGATGTTATTATAACATTCATAAAGCATGGTTCTCTTATGCTTACTTATGATGGGTTGCATATACATGTAGACCCAGTCACTATGTTTGCAGACTATACAACGTTTCCAAAATCTGATTTCATTATCATAACCCATGAACATGCAGATCATTTAGACTCTGTTGCAATTGACCAACTCACAAAAGACAATACAAGAATAATCATCAACCAATCGAGTCGTGATATTATTTATAAAGGTGATGTAATGAAAAACGGAGATAATTTGCAGCTAAGAGCTGATATTAATATAGAGGCTGTACCTGCATATAATACTACCGAAGGGAGAGAGAAGTTTCATCCTCGTCATCGCGACAATGGTTATATACTAACTATAGACGATCTTCGCATCTACATTGCTGGAGACACCGAAGATATCCCTGAAATGAAAGAATTAAAGGAAATCGATATCGCATTCCTGCCAGTAAACCAACCATACACAATGACTGTTGATCAGGCTATAAATGCAGCACATATGTTCACTCCAAAAGTTTTGTATCCATATCATTTTGGCGATACTAATGTTAAACCATTAAAGAATAGATTAGAAAATACAGGAATAGAGGTTAGATTAAGGAAAATGTAGCAAGTCTTTGCCAATTAGATATAAAATGATTTCATTTGTTGTTACAAATTAATATTATGGAAATTGCAGCACGATTATCCGAAGCTGGGAAGGAATATAAGACAGGGGAATCAACCATTATAGCCCTGAAACCAACTACTATTGGGTTCCGGACAGGTGAGATTACCCTTTTGGTGGGTCCTTCCGGTTCAGGAAAAACGACCTTATTATCCCTTTTGGGATCTGTAATATATCCTACAACAGGAAAGGTTTGGGTAGGCAACACTTGTGTTAACAACCTTTCTGAGAGAGAATTATCAAGCTTACGACTACAACATATTGGTTTTGTTTTCCAAGGCTTTAACCTTCTTGCTCCTCTTAATGCATTAGAAAATGTTATGGAGCCTTTACTGCTTCAGGGAATTAAACGTAAAGAAGCAAAGAGAAGAGCAATGGAGCTAATTAAAAGATTCGGAATGGAAGATAGAATAAGTAATCTTCCTAGAAATCTAAGTGGTGGTCAGCAACAAAGAATAGCTATTTCTAGATCACTAGTAACAAACCCTCAACTAATACTTTGTGACGAACCTACTGCCTCTCTCGACCATAAAAGCGCCAAAATGGTAATGGAGATGCTAAGTCAATTATCTCTTGAAAACAAAGCAGTTATTGTGGTTACACATGATGTCAGATTAAAAAAATATGCCAATCGCACCATCTATGTTTCTGATGGAAGAATTAGCGAAACTGCTATTGAAGACGATTTTTAATAATTCATTCTCTAAAGAGGTGATTTATTTTAACCCATTCAAAATGAAAAGAATGAATATCATATCGAACAAGCTTTTTTAGTTGAACTGAAACAAATAGAAATTCAAATATTAATGAAAAGACAAATTTCACTCCTTTTAATATCTCTGCTTTTAATTGCATGTGGTAATAAGAATGAAAACTCTGATACTGTAAGTACTGAGCTTAAGCCATCACAAGTTGTGGGTATTGGGAAAGTTGTACCTCAAGGTGGGGTAGTAAATCTTGCTGCACAAGCATCGGGAATTGTTAATGAAATACATGTGAAAGCGGGTGATAATGTGAAAATGGGAGATATAATACTTACTCTATATAGCAACGATGAGCAATTATCTGTAAAAGAAGCAGACATAAGAATTAAATCTCAGGAACTTTCTATTGAATCGGCCAATATAGCACTTGCGCAGGAGCGTATCACACATCAAGAGCAACAGCGTCTGCTAAATGATGCAAAAGAATTGCTTGAGGCAGGAGCTACTACTGGCGAGAATGTAAGATCCCTACAAAGTGAGTTTAATCAGAGAGAGGAACAATTAAAAAGGATTGAGAACGATTTAAAATTGCAGCAGTCAAAACTAAACGAGCTTAAAATTCAACGCGCATCAAGGGCAAATGATTTTGAAAAAACTAAATTCTATGCACCTATAGATGGAATGTTGCTAGATCTTGTACCAAAGGTTGGTGAAGCCCTTAATCTTTACGAACAATATGCACGTATGTCACCCAATAATCCGCTTGTAGTTTTGGCTGAAATTGACGAGTATTTTGCAGATCGATTAATGGTAGGGCAACATTGTAAAATTAGTCTACCCGGTAGCTCGGAGGTTGCAGCTACTGGTGAGATTGTAAGAATATCACCCGACTTGAAGAAAAAATCACTTTTTTCAGATGGTGGAACTGAACTTGAAGATAGACGTATTCGTGAAATTGAGGTCTCTCTTAAAGATATAAATAAAACTCTTTTTATAGAGTCGAAAGTGGAGTGCAGCGTACAATTAAATTAAAAGATTATGCTCTCTACCGCCTTTAAGTTTGTTCGTTACGAGAAATCAAAAAGTATGGGTATTCTCACTGCAATTATTATAAGCATATATCTTATAGGAATTGAGTTGGGAATGTTCTTTTATCTTGCCGATATCATTGGAGGTATTGTAGGTAATGCTAATCCTAAGTACTCACAAATATTTGTAGTTAAGAAGCAAACAGAAAATGTAAACCAGCTATCACCATTTGATGTACGTTGGGTTAATCAATTAAGAAGTGTTGATGGAGTAAAAAACACACATGGCTTTGTAATTACAAATGTTTCGGTTAAGTTTCCAAATGGAAAAGATTCGCCAGCTATGATTGTAGGAAGCGACTACCCTACCCTTGCAGCTGGACCTTATAACAATTTAGTCTATTCCGGAGACATACAAAGCCTAGCTTCTCCCGAAGTAGTTTCAACAGATTTTTACGACAAAAAAACATTGCGTTACGATGTGGAGCTAGGTACTCGTTTTGAGATTAACGGAAAGTCTGCAATTGTGGGAGTAATAACAAAAGATGCAAAAGGATTTACATCTCCACTAATATATACTACTACAGATAAGGCTCGTCAATATTCGGGAATGTCTTCAACTCAAGTAAGTGGTGTTATTATTACTGTTAATGATAAGAATATGATTGAGTCTGTGGTATCACAAATTAATCATATTGCACCCGACTTAAAAGCATGGCCAACTGAGAAAATAAGAACTAGTACAATAGTTAATGTAATGACTGCAAATAACATGGGTATGAGTTTTGCCACTTTAGTACTTTTTGGCATTGTCAGTGGTTTCTTTATTATTGGACTAACCATGTATTCAGTTACATACGATCGCATAAAAGATTATGGAACGATGAAAGCAATTGGCGCTTCGGGAGGTTATATAACAAGGTTGGTTATTGCACAATCAATTATTTATGCACTTATTGGTTATTTTGTATCACTAATTCTACTTGTAGTATCAAAAATAGGAATGGCAAAAGGAGGACTTATCATCAGCCTTTCACCTGCTCTATTAGGTTTTCTGTTTATTACAACTATTATTATTTCTGTAGGAAGTTCCTATTTTTCGATACGGAAACTGAAAAAAGTAGAACCCTCATCAGTTTTCAGATAAAACAGCGAGTATAAAAAGAGAAAAATATATTTTCTATGCAAAAAATAATTTTCATATCAATATTGTTTTTTTCGGCTTCAACATTTGCTCAAGAAGCTGATATGTTGTTCACTCTTGAAGAGACTATTAATTATGCAATAGAGCATTCTCCCACTCTTAATATCGAGAAAATTAAATTAGAGGAAGCCAATATCTTGATTAAAGAGAGCCGATTACAATATATACCAGACATCTATCTTACAGGTGATATTAGAAGAAATCTTATAATTCCAGCTACACCTGTTCCTGCATACGTATTCAATCCTTCGGCACAAGAAGACGAGTTGATGTATTTAAAATTCAACACCAGTTGGAATTCGTCGGCAGGAGTAAATCTAAATTACGACCTGTTCAATCCCGAGAAAACACATCGTGTAGCAGAACAACAACATCAGTTTAAAATTCAGGAGTTGGATTCTAAAATTTCCCAAGAGAATTTAAGGGAAAAAGTAGCACTTGCTTATGCAGAGTGCGTTATTGCAAATGAGCAGCAACAGTTACTTAAAGGTGACACTGCCTATTATGCTAGTTTACTTAACAACGCCACCAATCTTTATCTTAAAGAACAGATAAGCTTATCACAAAAAAATGATGCACATAGTGCCTTTAACAAGTCTCTAGCCGACTACATGGAAGCTGAAAAGATAGTAATTGATCGAAAAGCAGAACTGCTTTACTTGATTGGCTTGGAAGTTACATCTGATAATATCGAAACACTCACATTGCAAGAAGATATCCAAACACTCCTTCAAAAAATTAAACAGAGATCACAATCTGATTATTATAACTTAGAAGAGGCAAGGCAACAACAGGTTGTTGATTTAGCTTCGTTACGAATAAAATCTGCATCACTTAAATATGCTCCAACCTTAAGCTTAAATGGCTACTACGGTACAAACTACTATAATAATGAGCTATCTCTTTTCAACAATAATAACTGGAGAGGAAATAGTTATATTGGACTTTCTTTAAGAGTGCCAATTACACAATCCCTTACAACTGCTAAAGAAGTATCACGTTTACGTTTTAGAAAACTGATAGAGTCGGAAAATCTACGTGACATACATAATAACCGAGAAAAAGAAAGACTCAAAGAACTGACATTACTTAGAGTAAGAGAAGAAAACTATCAGCTAAATAAACAAAATTGGGAAATGAGTCAACAAAACTCGCAAGCAATTCAAATGCAATTCGACAAAGGGTATATTCAACAATCAGATTTATTAAACGAGCAACAAAAGATAAAGCAATCCAGACATCAATTTCTACAGTCAGCCCATTATTTATTCAACAGTATCATTTCTCTAAAGTAGTTCTTAAGCCCTTTATTAATATAACTCTGAAGAATATTAACATAGTTCTCAAAAGATTGGAATTCGCACCTTTGAGATATTAATCAATTTTATTTCAAATACTCCTTAACCAAACCAACCCAATAAGCTACTCCAATTGGCAAAAGATCTTGATTGAAGATATATCCTGGGTGATGCAACATCTGTGATTCTCCATTTCCAATCATGCAATAATTGCCGGGTTTATCCATTAACATAAAAGCAAAGTCTTCACTACCCATAAACGATTGCATATCATATATTACATTCTTTTCTCCAAAGATCCTTGTAGCAACTTCTGCTGCCCATTTTGTGTTTTCAGGTGTATTAATTAATACAGATCCTGCAATTCCTACATTTATTTCATACTCACAATTAAAAGATTCAGATTGAGTTTTAACTATAGTTCGTATCCTTTCAAGAACATGCTTGCGAATATCATTATTCATATTACGAATACTTACTCGCAGTACGGCCTTTTGAGGTACAGCATTACCCGCTTGTCCGGACTGGAAAGAGCCAACATTAACCACACAATTGCTCCAAGGAGAAACATTGCGACTTACTATTGTCTGCAATGCCATTACTAATGAAGCCCCGCATACAATTGGATCTATACCTAGCTCTGGTGTTGATCCATGACTACCCTTTCCTGTTAATACAATCTCCCAATTGTCAACAGCCGCCATTGTTTCACCTTCTCTAAAATAAAACTTCCCTAACTCAAAGCCAGGCATATTATGCATTCCATAAATAGCATCAACAGGAAACCTCTCCCATAAACCATCATCTATCATGGCTTTTGCACCTTGCATTGTTTCCTCTGCTGGTTGAAATATTAGTCTAACAGTACCATTAAAATTTCTACTTTTTGCCAAATACTTAGCAGCACCTAATAACATAGTTGTATG
>Ga0209075_1000057_pt1 | contig 85256 bp, 76 predicted proteins | sample Stecom2011_FD_187523 | JGI IMG/M metagenome (GOLD analysis project Ga0209075, IMG submission 187523) | Agricultural soil microbial communities from Utah to study Nitrogen management - Steer compost 2011 (SPAdes) (version 2) | ecosystem: Environmental > Terrestrial > Soil > Agricultural land... | reverse complement strand
TTGAGGCCCAGGAATAGAACTGCCTGATTCTTTTGCATATAATGCATAGGGAACACTCATTAATTGACTTGTTCCAGTTATGGTATAATTTGTCCCACCTGTTGGATCAGTTTCGGTCTGAATAAAATAGGGCCCATTTGCCCAGTCTATTGTGGTAAAGTCGCCACTTACTAAAGTACCTGTACCAATTTCTAAACTGACCAAACCGTTTGCATTACTCATTGGTGTTTGTGTTTCCGTATAGACTGAACTTCCGGAGGCACTCCCTTGTAAAATACTAATTTGCATACCTACAGTTTGTGCCGTTACTAATGCATTACTTGCATCTCTTACTACAGCTTGATAACTCATCTTTTCTGGACTTTGTGCGATTGCAAATGTGCCAATAAGCAAATGAATAAACACAAAGATTATCGTTTTCTTTAAATTGTTCATGATTTTTAATTTTTAATGATTTGGAATGTTTTTATTGGGGTATTCTCATTGGTTACTTTTAAAATGTAAGTTGCTCTTGGCAACTGTTCCATTTTTATAATGGCACTGTTGCTTGTTAATTTACCTCCATCTAGAATCTTTCCTTGGAGATCATATAACTCAAATGACAAAGTCGAATATTGATTGTCTTCCACTCTTAACGTCAAGTTGTTTTTTGTCGGATTTGGATAAGCAACAAGTTCTATTTTTATTTTAGAATTATTACTTAAACCTGTTGTTTCATAAATTTCATAAGGCTGTTGTACTCCTTGTGAAACATTGCCATTTGTTCCGGTGTTGGTAGTGTATACAACTTGGCCTATTGAGTAGGCAACAGCTCCTCCACTACCTGAAGCATCTCCTCCTGATGCGGGAACTGTTTCCTGTGCAAAGAAGGAGAGTGGGATGAGTAGCGCTACTGTTAGTTTTATTTTTTTCATGATTCACTATTTTAGTGTGATTAGCTATTTTTAAACGAAATTAAAACATTACTAATCACCATTCAATCTACTTTTTGTGAATTGCCACATTAACTTCATGAATGCGTATATTCTTCTTGTGAATGAACTTTTTTAAGCGTTAAAGTTTTAGAATACTGGTCTTTGACCTGTTGCTAGATAATCCACTGTGCTAATGAGAACGAAATCAAGAAGATTAAATATTCTATAAACTTCAGCTCGCTTTAATCATTTTTATTAAGTTTAGATGAAATCAATTAATTCTTTAAACATGAGCGTAATAACATCGAAAACAAAAAGCGAAAACTACGAAGTGGAAATAAAATCAGATTCAGGCCATACTTTAATTGCTGATGAACCCATAGAATTGGGTGGACGAAATAAAGGAATGTCACCAGATGAATTAATTATCACAGCCTTGGCGGCTTGTACTTCTGCAACGCTAAAAATGTACGCCCAACGTAAAGATTGGGATTTACAAGAAGTTCGAACCAATATTAAATTTATTAAAGGAGATAAGCCGGGTGATTTGCCAACGCTTCAGCGTGCTATTGAATTACAAGGTAACCTAGACCTTAAACAACGTGAACGCTTAATCGTAATTGCCGGGAAATGTCCTATTCATAAACTAATTACTGGAGAAGTTGAAATTTTTTCGGAACTGATTTGAAATAGTTAAAGAATGATTAAAAAATTAATTCTGTAACATTTGTCACGCAATTCTTAGAACTGCTTCTCTATCTTTGAATTGTGAATCAAAAAAAGAGAGGAATTAATTTTTTACTACATTTTCAAGTATTGGCTTTCGGGCTGATACTTGTTTTTTCGCCTTGTTCTGTACGAAATTCAATTCAAGACGCTCTTGGTGTAGCACAAACAGATGTTACTAATAAAAGCAAAACCACAAATAACTTTGAAGAACTGTGTTCTACTTTAACCCGAAAAATTCATAGAAAGATAGGATAAAAGGGTGCAAAGTGTTATTTTTAAAGTGCTTAAACATAAAAAACATACACTTTTAGCACACCCAATTATGAGTATCAAAAATACAGTATTTTATCGAGGTAAAAAAGAGGTTTTAGTAGATTTTTCAGCTCAAGAGATAAGTTCTGATGGAGCCTTGATTTATTTGGAGCAATTAGAGAGAAAACATGGCTTGTTAAAAAGAATAAGTTCATTTATTCCAGACAACCGTAATCCCTTGTATACCATTTACGACAGATACTCGCAGTTAAAGCAGCGCGTATTTATGCTAATCCAAGGTTATGAGGACGTTAATGATGTTAATCACCTTAAAAATGATCCTTTATTCAAAGATGTTCTTCAAGGTGACTTAGCTTCTCAACCAACCATCTCAAGATTTGAAAACTGTTTTGATAAAGCAAGTATTTTCTCTTTATGTTATGATTTTATAGACCGATATGTGGAAAGCTTGGAAGGTCGTGATGAAATAATTATTGATGTCGATGCTACCGATGATCCAACTCATGGCAAACAGCAACTAACAATGTTTAATGGTTTTTATGAGCAGTTTATGTATAACGAACTGTTTTTTCATGATGGTGAAACTGGACAAATCATTTTACCTGTTTTAAGACCAGGTAACAGTCATTCCAATAAATGGTATGCAGGTATTCTTACGAGAATAGTCAAGAGAATAAGAGCGATGTATCCCGATTTAAAAATCACCATTCGTACGGACAGCGGATTTAGTTGTCCTGCCTTCTATAAAGTTGCGGATAAATACAGCCTGTTTTTCGCTACAGGCATTGCAAGTAATAATGTGTTGAAAGAAAAGGTTTTAAGAGCTGAAAAAGCAGTTCGGAAACTATACCTTGAACAAGGAAAAAAATACCAACATTTTATTGAATACACATATCAGGCAAAAAGTTGGGACAAACCACAGAAGTGTTATGCCAAAATTGAAAGTACAGGACTAGGAATGAATGTCCGCCATTTTGTAAGTAATATTGAAGGGAAAGAAGCGCGAGAGATTTATTTTGATTTTTACGTAAAACGAGGTGACAGAAGTGAAAACAGAATCAAAGAAGTGAAAAACATGTGTTTTTCTGATAGGCTTTCTAATCATAGTTTTACAGCAAACTTTTTTCGATTGATGATGAGTTCAATTTCCTATGAGTTCATGCGATTAATCAAAGAGGAAATAAAATTAGTAGGAGATAAAACAGTTCAAAAATGGCAAGTATCTTCAATTAGAACTTATCTTTTAAAGGTTGGAGCAACTATTAAGACAACTAAAAGACGAGTTTATTACAAGCTCTCCAAAGCCTTTGTTTATAAGGATTTATTTCGAAATCTCATCGCTTTAAAGTAAGCTTGTCATCAAGAAAAAAATGACAAGCTCGGGATAGGTATGTCTTGGTGCGAAAATTGACCTGATTTTAATCAAATTTGAAGAAAAGAACACTCAAAATGTGAAAAAATGAATCGTTAAATTACATAATTACTCAAAGTCAAAAGTTGGAATTTATATTTTTCTATTTTTAACTGAATAAAACTAGCGGATGAATAAAGCGGGTTAAATACATGAAGAACCATACTATGAAAGAGGAAGATTTTAGAGTAGAAGAAAGAGCAAAAGTAAGTCCTTTACTGAGTGGCTTAGAAGATTGGGTCGAAGGTATAATCATAAAGATTTTCAAAAATCCATTTTTAGGTGATGAAATCGCAGTCAAAGACGAACATGGTAGGATTTTCTTCGGTGAAAAAAAATACTTTAAAAAGAAATAAGAATGTTCGCTATCAGCTTTGACATGCTTATCTCTGATCTAAAAAATCATTGCGGTGAAATTTACAACAATGCCTATTTTGAAATTGCAACTATATTAGAGAAATTTGGATTTTATAGAGGGCAAGGTAGTGTATATTTATCTACTAATAATGATATGGCAAATCTACTACGCGCACTAAACGCTTTAAAGAACATCGATTGGTTCAAAAATTCTGTTCGAGACATTCGAGCTTTTAGAATTGAGGATTGGTCTGATTTTACGTCATTCATTAAAGAAAATTAATTATTTTCTCTTTCAAAAAAACAGCATAAAAAAACTGGAGCTTTTCAGTTCCAGTTTCTTATTAATTTAAATGAATCAGTAATGATTCTTTTTTAGTTTTTTTGACTTCGACACCCTTTGAGTAATTAAGAATGAATTGAAGTGTAGATTTCGATGGCTCTTGTTTATCCTCCACCATCCCCGGAGCTGTTTTTGAGTAACTATTTGCCATAAGCATTTATATTTGAGTTTGATATGTAAACGCTCAAAGTTTTAGTTTATTTCAAATGTTGAAAAATAATTACATTAACATTCCTCCACACACATTCAAAGTTTGACCTGTAATGTATGCAGACATATCAGAGCCTAGGAATACTACCGCATTGGCAACATCTTCTGGTGAACCTCCACGCTTTAAAGGAATACTATTTCTCCATTCATTGACTACTTTTTCATCCAACACTTCTGTCATTTCTGTCTCAATGAATCCTGGAGCAATTGCATTACAACGAATACTACGTGAACCTAACTCTTGAGCAATAGATTTCGTAAATCCGATCATTCCCGCTTTTGAAGCTGCATAATTTGACTGACCAGCATTCCCAGAAACTCCAACAACGGAAGACATGTTTATTATTGAACCTTTTCTTGCTTTCAACATTGGACGTTGAACTGCCTTCGTTAAATTAAATACAGACTTCAAATTCGTGTTGATTACCTCATCCCACATTTCTTCAGTCATTCGCATTAACAAATTATCTCGTGTTATTCCAGCATTATTTACAAGAACGTCTATCGTTCCAAATTCTGCAACTACATCATCTACTAAAGTTTGTGCAGCATCATAAATTGCAGCATTTGATTTGAATCCTTTTACTACTCCTCCATCTTTCGTCAACTCTGCGATTAATGCATTGGCCTTTTCTTCTGAGGACAAATAAGTAAAAGCTACTTTTGCTCCTTCTGCAACACATCTTTCAGCGATTGCTTTTCCGATACCTCTAGAGGCACCTGTAATCAAAACTACTTTATCTTCTAATAACTTCATTGCTGTGTTTTTCAATTTCTAACAAATATAATACTCCAAAAATATTGTGCTGACTTTTAAAGATAATTATTTTTAGTCCTCAATAAAGAAAACCTTGGTTTAAAGGCCTGTCAAAAACGCCATCGTATCTACCCCATCGGCGTAATCATCTAATTCTGGAGCTTGTGCAGCACCAAAAGGAATGAAACTTTTTCCTACAATCGCTTGAATTTTCTCTTTATGCTCTTCCAAGTAATCTTGTGCATCCTTCTCAGATTCATAAAAATGATAATGCAACATCGCTACTGGTGCGAAAAGCTCCTCTGTTTCTCGTGTAAGGATAAAACCATTCTCAATGATCTTTTCTTGATTCATTAAAAATATTGCTTTGTAATAATCATAGTTATTGCAATATTTATTATGATTGATTACTTCTCCATAGTCGACAATTGCACCAAATATATTGTCTAAATCATAGTCTTTAGGTAAAAGTAAATGCGAAACATTACGACATCCTAAACCATAATAGGAAAAGATATCTTTTCCTAGTTCTTTTAACTCTTCAGGTGTTTCATCTCCTGTAATTACTGCTACTGAAGTTCTGTTTTTTCGGATTACCCTAGGCAAGTGTCCAAAATACTTTTCGAAATAGCGCGCTGTATTATCACTTCCCGTAGCAATTACTGCTTCAGCATTATTTAATTTTTCTACAATATCAATTTGTGCTAACAATTCAGGTTGAAGTTCAACGATGATCTCCAATAATAAGGGAATCAGAATTTTATCGTCTCTTGACAATTTAATATGGGCTTTATTTCCAGAAAAAATAGTTGATAAAACATCATGAAATCCAACCAAAGGAATATTACCAGCCAAGATCAACCCTACAGATTTAGGATGCTGAACTACAGGATATTGCTCCAGCCATGCAGACAAGTTTTCTTCTGATAAACGCTCACCAATACTGAATAAGCTTTCTCTTATAGAAGCTTCTGAGAACCATCCATTATGAGCTTTAGCTCCAAGAATCGCAGTTTGCATTCTTTCATAAAAGGCTCCCCCTACAAATGGATTAAAAGCTTCCTTTTCAGCTTTTAATCCCCATTTCATCATGCTATCTCCTAAAATCGAAAATGTCTTGATTGTTTTTGACCTATCCATGTACTTACTAAAATAATATATGTTCATTAAAACAAAACTCCTTGCTAAAGGTTTATTATATTTGCAAATGTATAGAAGTAACGCTTAAAAAGTAGTAAAATGGCAATAATAATTACGGACGAATGCATCAATTGTGGCGCATGTGAGCCTGAATGTCCGAATAATGCGATATACGAAGGAGGTGCTGAATGGTCTTGGGCAGACGGTACCACTTTGAAAGGAATGATTACCACGCTTAAAGGAGAAGAGATTGATGCTGAACAGGAAAATGAACCTGTTGATATGGACATATATTACATTGTAACTGATAAATGTACAGAGTGTGAAGGGTTTCATGATGAACCCCAATGTGCTGCTGTATGTCCAGTTGACTGTTGTGTAGATGATCCAGATTTCCCAGAAACGGAAGAAGAATTACTCAAGAAAAAGGATTTTATGCACCTTTAAATTGAATTAAAGCATATTTTAAAAAAGTCAGTTTTATATTTTAAAACTGACTTTTTTATTTTTACTTCGATTTGTTTTACACCTCACTTCGATTTATTATTTTGATCAACTCTTTACATAGAAATCAATTGAAAACCTTATTTTCGTTGTAACATCTCAAAACATATTGCTTGGAAAGATTTATTAACATTCTAATCATCGACAACAACCCGATAAACATCAATGGATTACGGGCAATGCTTTTGGGCGGAGGAAATAATCTAATTGTTTGTGAAGATGAAGTTTCAGCTTTACCCGTTCTGGAAAAAAGAAAGGTTGGGATTATCTTGATCAATATCCAAAGTCAAGCTGTTAATGGTTTCGAGCTTTTACAAAGGTTAAAATCTAATCCACATTCAAGAGATGCTTATAAAATCGTAATTAGTGAGAGTACTTCAAGTGGAGCCCGATTGGTGAAAGGTTTTAAAGAGGGTGCGGTAGATTATATTTCAAGTCCCTTTAACCCGAACCTTGTCAAAGCTAAAATTGAAGTTTTTAAAACACTTTACTTTAAAGATCTTAGAATTAATCAGCTTTTAGAAAATATCTTCCCCTTAACCATTCTAAAAGACCTGAACACTGTTGGGAAATTCTCACCAAAAAAAGTCGATGAAGGGGTGGTTTTATTTACAGACTTTGTTGCTTTTACTAAATCGGCAAAACTTTTAAATCCTCTGAAATTATTGAAGGAGCTTGAAGGTTATTTCGAAAAGTTTGATGAAATCATAGACCGGTATCATTTAGAAAAGATTAAAACGATAGGTGATGCATATATGGCTTTGGCTGGAGTAACAGAAAAAAATAATCATCCAGCAGTTCGTGCAACTTTAGCTGCTCTTGAAATTCGTGATTATATCATTAGCCGAAAACATTTGGCTAAGGCAACAAATACAAATTCATGGGATATTCGCATTGGAATTCACTCTGGACCATTGGTAGCTGGGGTTATTGGTTCCAAGAAAATCAGTTTTGATGTTTGGGGAGACACCGTGAACATTGCTGCGCGAGCAGAACAAAACTCAGTCGAAAACAGCATTACTGTTACTGCTGATGTTGTCAAACATATCCAATCCTATTTTAATATTACGCACCGTGGGGAAATTAAAATAAAGTATGGAAGTTATGTTGAAATGTACTTTGTAGACCAACTTAAAACTGAAATGTCTTTGTTTAATGAAGGTAAGTTGCCCAGTAGTAATTTACGCATTGAATGTGATCTTCCACCAATGGATTATGAGTTTATGCGCCGATTCATGATCAATAAATTAAAATCATCGCTCCCTGATGAGTTGGATTATCACAATTTAAAACATACTTTAAATGTTGAGCGTTCTGCAATCCGAATAGCGAATTTGGAAGGTGTAGTTGATGAGGAATTAATCTTGTTAAAAACAGCTATTCTTTTTCATGATGCTGGATTTATATTACGTTATGAAGATAATGAAAACTTCGGGATTCAAATGGCTGAAGTAGAACTTCCTAAGTTTGGTTATGATGAAAAACAGATAAAAATAATATGTGATATAATTTTAGCCACTAAAAGAGACATTTATCCAAAAACACTTTTAGAAATGATTATGTGTGATGCCGATCACGACTACCTAGGAAGAGCTGACTATCACATTGTTGCGAAAACACTAAGAAATGAATTGGCTAATTTCGGAAAAGAAATGACCGATTTAGAATGGATTGATTTTCAATTAAATTACCTTGAAAATGTTCATCGTTTTTATACACAAACTGCAAAAAACATTAGAGCTAGAAGTAAAGGAATGAGAATTATGGAATTAAAAAAGATGAGAGAAGAGTTATAATTGACCCGACTTAAATTTCTCTATTACTTCTACATATAACTCTTCGTATTCTGGCAATACCTTTTCTAAACTAAATTGTCTGGCTTGTTCTTGTGCTTGTAGTTTAAACTGGTTCAATGTTTTATCATCTTGTAAAATTTTGATTCCATTTTTAGACATTTCTTCAATATCCCCTACATTAGACAGGTAACCCGAGTATCCGTGTTTGTTCACCTCTGGAATTCCACCAGTATTAGATGATATTACCGGAACTCCAACTGCCATTGCTTCAAGAGCAGCTAATCCAAAGCTTTCTGTTTGTGAAGGCAACAAAAATAAATCTGCAAGACTCATTAAGTTTGATGTATCTCTAATTTTACCTACCATCATCACCCGGTCGCAAGCTCCTAGTTCACGACAAAGTAATTCAACATTATACCTTTCTGGCCCATCTCCTATTAATAAAAGACGTGATTTTACAGTTTTATTAATTTCATGAAACACACGCATTACATCCTCAACTCGTTTTACTTTTCTAAAGTTTGAAACGTGACAAACAATACGCTCATCGTCTTTGGCATATTTTCTTCTGCGTTCGTAATCTATTTCTAATGGAGTTTCGTCAAAATTATGAATGAAATTAGGAATTACCTTAATTTCACGTTGGGTATTAAAATGTTTATAAGTGTCTTGTTTTAAACTCTCTGAAACTGCAGTAACAGCATTCGATTGGTTCAAACAAAATGTAATTACAGGTTCAAAAGATTTATCTCTCCCTACTAAAGTAATATCTGTTCCATGAAGAGTTGTAATAAATGGAATTTCAACGCCACGTGTTTTCAATATTTGTTGTGCCATAAAGGCTGCAGAAGCATGAGGAATTGCATAATGCACATGTAATAAATCTAGTTTTTCATGCTCTACAACATCTACCATTTTACTGGCTAATTCTGTTTCATAAGGCTGATATTCAAAAAGCGGATAGTTACTTACCACCACTTCATGATAAAAGATATTGTCTCTAAAAGATCCCAATCGAACAGGCTGAGAATAGGTAATAAAGTGTATTTGATGACCTTTTGCCGCCAATGCCTTTCCTAACTCAGTAGCAACAACACCACTTCCACCAAATGTGGGATAAAGAACAATTCCTATTTTCATGCTTTTTTGTATTTAACCGAACAAAAATATTCAGTCTAAAAGTATTTAGAAATAACAAAGCATGTGCATACTTGTTCGTTTAATCTTCGCATTTATTCTAAATTATTTTAATGCTTCATAGATAACCCTTTGTATTTCAGTCCGAATATCCATCTTTACTAATTTCCAGTTTTCAGCGCTTGGATAAACTCTATTGGACAGAAAAACATAATTTATATTGTAATTTGGATCTGCCCAGGCCAAGGTCCCCGTAAATCCTGAATGTCCAAATGATGCTTTTGAAACAGCTTCTGCAGCTGGTCCACCTGTTCCTGTATTTACTGGCTTATCAAACCCAGCACCTCGTCGATTTCGTGGACAATATTGACAAGCTGTATATTCTTCAATCACTTCTGGTGATAAATATTGATTGCCTCCATAATTTCCTTTATTGAGCAACATTTGCATGAACCCAGCTAAATCAGTTGCATTTGAAAACAATCCTGCGTGACCTCCTACTCCATTCATCATTGCTGCTCCCATGTCGTGAACATGTCCATGTACCAACTGATGACGATAATAAGTATCTTGTTCTGTCGGTGCAATTTGATTCAATTCAAACCTATCCAATGGATGATATCCTAATGTTGTTAGTCCCATTGGAGCATAAAACTGATCATTCACTAATTCATCTAAGGGCTTTCCTGAAGTTTTTTCAATGATTCTTTTCGTAAAATAATAACCTAAATCTGAATATTTATACGTCTTTGCTTTTAAAGGTTTTGAAAGAATAACTTTAAAAATATCGTCTTCATAATTGTTGCGAATAAATAAATCATTGGCCACAACTGAAGTCATATTTGCAAAAGGAGCTGAAGAATATAAATTTGTATCTGGGCGACCATTCACCAAGGTTTGTGTATAAAAAGGCACCCAAGGAATCAATCCTGCTTGATGAGTCATGATATCACGCATTTTTAAATTTCCATACACTGTTCCTCTGGTTAATTCTCCTAAATAATCACCAATTGTACTGTCCAAGGAGAATTCCTTTTGATCTTGTAAATACATCAGTCCAGCTGTTGAAGCCGTAATTTTTGTAATAGAAGCTAAATCATAAATCGTTTTATCATTAACTGCCAATGAACTGTCATACGTTTGGTAACCAAATGCACGCTGATAGATTACTTTTCCATCTTTAGCCACTACAACTTGACAACCGGGAAATGCCTTTTCTTTAATCCCATTCAGTGCAATAGAATCAATACGGTTAAAAGCAGATTCGGATATTCCGAGTTCCATGGGAACAGTAAATTTCAATCGAGAAGCTACTGGTGTTGTTAATCCAAATCCTTCTTGGTAATCTGCACTTAAGGTAATAGGCAAAACTGAAGAAGCTTGAAAACCCCCAAAAATTAACTGTGCAGCTCTATTTTGACCTGATACTGTGTTTTGAAAAGCTAAAATTACGGCATCGGCATTTTCAAAAGGAAGTCGATCTGCAACAGCATAAGGATTTCCAAAAACACTGACATAAACATTAGATTCTTCAGGTAATTGAGGCAGTAATTCTCGCCATCCATCAGGATAACTAAAATCATTTCTCGGCAATACTGAGGGTGCAATTAAATTGATGTAAATATTATCATAGTTCTTAAATGCAAACTTGTAAATTGCCCAAGCATCATTCGCTGATTTCGCATTTGCAGTATCGGCTTGGGTATAAAAACTAGCCGCTTTATTGAAAGCCGAACCGTTCCCTCCTATGTTTAAAATCAAATTCCGCCCTGAAGCATCTCGCACAGGAATTGCACTGTTATTTTTAATTACTGTCAGGGCTTTTTCATAAACATTCAACTTAGCAAATTCAATTTTCTCTGCTGAAAGGGTGGGTTTCTTTTCATTTTGATGAACAATAGCATAGAATTTAGCACGTAAAACACGCATCGCTTTTTCATCTACTTCTTCTACAGAAATTTCTCCTTTTTCAACCGCCTTGCGAATTGCTTCAATGGACTCCTTTACTTTTGAAGGGTAAAGCAGAATGTCGTTACCTGCTAAATAGGCTCGTTTTACGATATCGACATCTCCATATCGTTTGGTTAAAGCCTGCATGTTTAATGCATCACTAATGACCAAACCATCAAACTTCAACTCTTCTCTAAGAATCGTTTTAATTGTTGTTGGAGATAAACTTGAAGGCAAACCAGATGCATCTAATGCAGGAACATTTAAATGTCCCATCATAATTGCTGAAGCTCCAACTAAACGACCTTGGCGATAAGGCAACCAATCTGTTCTGCTTAACTCAGTTTTCGTCTTATTAACTGTAGGTAAATCAATATGAGAATCAACATCTGTATCTCCATGTCCTGGAAAATGCTTCATGCAGGTCAAGACATTAAAGTCTTGCATTCCTTTAATCATTTCACTGGCGTGTCTGGCAACGAGCAAAGGGTTTTCACCAAAAGATCGAAATCCAATCACAGGGTTTTGTGGATTTGTATTTATATCAACTACTGGAGAGAAGTTAAGGTGAATTCCCAATTCATTCATCTCCGCTCCCATCGCTTGAGCAATTAAATTCGTGCTTTCTAATTGATTTGCCGCTCCCATTGTCAACTGAAAAGGAAAGCGGTCTTGGTCGCTAATACGCATACTGCTTCCCCATTCTCCATCTATCCCGACCAACAATGGCAATGTACTTAGATCTTGTAAACGATTAATTGCTGACTTCGTTTCTGCGGTTGTTCCTTGAAAAGTGATAATTCCCCCTATTTTATGAACACGTACAAGTGAGTCAATTACTTTTAAATGTGCCTCTCCCTTTCTTGGAGTGATTTCAACCATAAAACTTTGTGCAATTTTTTCTTCTAAGGTCAAAGTTTCTAATTTCTCTAAGGCCCATTGAGGAGAAAGTCGCATGTATGCGGGTAATCCAAGAGATTCCACAGGAGGGTTATCTGGATTCAGATTTTTCTGAACTGACCAGCTCACTAATCCACTAGAAAATACAAATAACAAGGAAAAAACTGCAGCTATCTTCATGAATTTAATAATACATTGGGGTTTAAAAACATTTTCTCTAAGTTATTACATCAAACACTCTGCCGAAGTGTCACATTATATCCACTTGGAATAAATATTGAGAACAAATATAATCAAAGCTTAAACTTCAAGTTGTTTAAGTTGTAAAAATGAATGTTGAAGATGCAAAAATCGTTTTAAATCTTTAAAATTTGATGTATCTTTATGGTTTGATAGTAATTTAAGAATATGCTGGAGCGAATTAGGTTCATGAAAGTGAACACAAATAAGAGATTTGAGTACACCCCTCGTTATTATGACGCACGCAAGGAGCGCATTAGAATGATGCAAAAAGCGTACAGTGAAAATGAAAAACAAACGCCAACTGAACAACAAGCTCATTTACGCGATAAAATGCAAAGCGCTTGGCAGTATGAGAAATCTTATACAAAACAATCTAGATCGGCTAATATTCGTTTGATTATTATTTTAATCGCCTTACTAATGGCAACGTATTTCATTTTAGACTCTGTTGACATGTTTGCTGCTGATGTAATTGATTTAGAAACACTAGTAAAACCATAAATTAGGAATTAAGGAATGTCAGACGTAATTCGTTTACTCCCCGATAATATTGCAAACCAAATTGCTGCTGGAGAAGTTATCCAACGTCCTGCTTCCGTGGTTAAAGAACTCATTGAGAATGCTGTAGATGCTGGAGCTAATAAAATAGAACTCCACATTAAAGATGCTGGAAAAACATCCATTCAAATTATTGATAACGGAAAAGGAATGTCCGAAATGGATGCCCGAATGTCATTTGAACGTCACGCTACAAGTAAAATAAGTTCAGCTGCTGATTTATTCAGTTTAACAACTAAAGGTTTTCGTGGAGAGGCACTAGCTTCAATTGCTGCCATTGCACATGTTGAAATGGAAACGCTTGAACAAGGAGAACAAGTAGGAACCAGAATTGAGATTGCAGGAAGTAAAATCACCTCTCAAGAACCTAGTACAAGAACAAAAGGAACTTCTATTTCTGTTAAGAATTTATTTTTCAACGTACCCGCAAGACGTAATTTCCTGAAGTCAGACAATGTTGAGACCAAACATATAATTGAAGAATTTAACCGTATAGCTCTAACTCACCCTGAAGTAGGATTTGTGTTTTCGCACAACGGAAATGTCATGCACAATCTTGAAAGTGCTGGATTACGTAAACGAATTGTAGATTTATTTGGACGTAATTTCAACAATAAGCTGGTTCCAATTGAAGAAGAGACAGACCTTGTGAAAATTTCTGGATTTATAGTTAAACCTGAGTTTTCTAAAAAAACGAGAGGAGAACAATATTTTTTTGTAAACAATCGCTTTTTTAAGGATACTTATCTTAACCACGCTGTAGTTGCGGGTTACGATAATTTAATTGCAGCAAAACATTACCCTTCCTATTTTATCTATTTGGAAGTTCCTTCTCAAACATTAGATGTCAATGTTCACCCAACAAAAACTGAAGTTAAATTTGAGGACAACAGGAGTATTTACAGCATATTGCGCAGTACAATTAAATTGGCATTAGGGAAATACAATATTGCACCAAGCATAGATTTTGATCATGAACCACAGTTTGATTTAACAATAGAACAGCAAAACAGTCCTATACGTCAACCTGAAGTTCAAGTAGATAAAACTTTTAATCCTTTTAAAGTGACATCTGCATCAGGTTCTTCAGGATTCAGTGGCAGTGGAAGTTCGGGGAGCTCCAATAGCTTTAAAACTATTCGGCCAAACAAAGAAGAATGGGAAGATTTCTATAAAATAACGGAAGAAATAGAAGAAAAAACAGAAACCCCATCAAAGGAAATACAATATGAAGAACCGCTGAAATCGAGTTCTAATAAAATACAACTTCACAGAAACTTATTGTTCATTCAAGTGAAGTCTGGAGCTTTACTTGTACATATTAGTCGCGCTAACGAGCGAATACTTTATGATGAATTGATGGAGCAATTTATGTTGTCTCCCATTGCTGGTCAACAGCTTATGTTTCCATATGAATATAATTTTCAAGCCACTCAGAAATTAGAATGGGAAAATAATACCACCAATTTAAAACGTTTAGGGTTTGACTGGAATTGGCAAAAGAACACGATTGTTTTATCTAGCGTTCCTTCAATGCTTGAGATTGAATACGTGACACAGTGCTTAGATGGAATTATTGAGAAAATTACCCATCAAGATTTAGAAAAGGGAGAACTGGTTCATGAATTGATTTTATCCTTATCAGCTGCAGCAACAAACCATAAAAATAAATCACTTTCTGAAGAAGAAATGAACTACTTGATAGATCGCTTGTTTCAAAGTGAGCAACATCAATACTCCCCAAGTGGGAAAAAAATTATGAATACAATTTCAATTGAAGAACTGAACAATTATCTATCATGAATAATATTTTAGGAAACATGCCCCCGGTGGTAAAGAACATTCTAATTCTGAATGTCATCATGTTTATCATCACTATGTTGGGTGAAGCGCAAGGAATCCCAATGACCCACATTTTAGGAGGGTATGTATTTAATTCACCTTATTTTGAGCCCTACCAAATGGTGTCTCATTTCTTTATGCATGGTGGATTCTTTCATATTCTCTTCAACATGTTTGCACTTGTAATATTTGGTTCTGCTTTAGAACAAGTATGGGGACCCAAACGGTTTTTCATATTTTATGTTGCGACTGCTTTAGGAGCATTTTTCTTGCATCAAATTGTAGGATACATTGAAGTGATGAATCTTGAAGAACAACTTATTGCTGCAGGATATGACCTTTATAGTTTACAAGAGAAAATTATGGAATTACGCTCAGGAAACATCAACACTTTTAACATTATCCCTAATACCAATGGTCTAGTTCAAGATTATATTTCAGGAATATCTACTCCTGTGGTAGGTGCTTCGGGTGCGGTATACGGAGTATTGGTTGGCTTTGGTTATTTGTTCCCCAATACGAAACTAATGTTGCTTTTCCCTCCTATTCCTATCAAAGCAAAGTGGTTAGTAATAATCATGGTAGGAATTGCTTTATACAATTCTATTCAATCCAATCCTGGAAGCAATATTGCTCATTTAGCTCACCTTGGTGGTGCTATTGTAGGATTTATCCTTGTATTTATTTGGCAAAAAGATAAACGTAAATTTTATTAAACTATGAGTCGTACGTTTCCCGATGAAATAAAACACCAATGGAAAAATGGAGGAATGCATATCAAATTGATAGGCATCAACCTTATTGTTTTTATTCTAATTAATGTTGTACTTGTTCTAGGTGCGCTCTCTGTTACTAATGGAAGCGAGAATCCAATGATAGATATTGTTTACAATATTTTCACTTTAAGAGGAGATGTTTATGGATTTATAACGCACCCTTGGGGATTGTTCACGAGTATATTTGCGCATTTTGATTTTATGCATTTCGCATTCAATATGCTCTTCTTTTATTTTATATCGCATTATTTCTTAATGTACTTTTCTAATAAAAGAATGTTGTACACCTATATTTTAGGAGGATTAATGGGAGGCTTATTTCAAATAATTGCATATGCAATCTTTCCTGCACTACAAGGGGTTCAAACTTTTGTTGTAGGCGCATCAGGAGCTGTAAATGCAGTTTTCATGGCAGCCGCTTTTTATCGCCCCATGACGATTGTTCATCTTTTTGGATTAGTAAGGGTGAAGATGATATACATCGCCGGAATATACATATTGTTGGATTTATTCCAGATGGGGAAATCTGATAATGTTGCTCATTTCGCTCATTTAGGAGGTGCAGTATTTGGATTTCTTTCAATTTACAAGATTAACTCTAAAAATAATGTCATTAATTTCACCCGTGTTACTGTTGAAAACATCAAGTTAAGTCTTAAAGGGAAACCTAAAATGAAGGCACACCGCGGTGGGAATACAAATGCAAAAAGTTCAGCAAAGAAACAAACAGATGAAGAATACAACCTTCAGAAAAAGAAGAAGCAAGCAGAGATAGATGCCATTCTAGATAAAATATCTAAATCTGGATATGACAGCTTGACCAAAAAAGAAAAACAAGTTTTATTTGATCAAAGTAATTAAAGTGTTTAACAGAACGAATTCATGATCCTTCTCTTCATTAAAAACTTAATACGCCTGTTTACATTTGCCTTTTCTTTTGGATTACTGCTTAGCTACTTAAGTGCTTGGATTCCTCCAAAAACATTCTGGTTTTTTCAACTCTTTGGCTTAGCATATCCTGTTTTACTTGTTGGAACACTTCTCTTTTTTGTAATCAATTTTCTATTGCGAAAGAAATTCATAATTCCTTTGATTGTCTTGCTCCTCGGTAGTTTCACACATCTAAAGTATTTTGGGATTGATTTTAAATCTTCGGAAAATACAGAACAGATAAACACCGCTAGTAAACTCAAAGTAATGTCTTATAATGTTCGACTTTTTGATGTTTATGAGCTTGTAGGGCCAAAAATAGAAGATAGCAAAGCTGAATTTATTGCTTTTTTTAAGGAAAATGAACCTGATATTCTTTGTTTGCAAGAATACGCAGAAGACAAAACCAATCCTCAGCTTATATCTCCAACAGACATCAAAAATGTAGGCGGATATATAAATCATGTTACCACCTTAACGCTCGAAGCAAAAAAGATGACCTTAGGCCAGGCTATTTTCTCAAAATACCCAATCATTAATTCAGGAACAATTGGAGATTCTACCGCAAGTATTCCTAGTTTATATGCCGACATTGTAAAAGGAGAAGACACCATCAGAATTTACAACTTCCATTTGCAAAGCATTCGTTTTCAAAAGGATGAATATTCATTGTTTGACAACTCAATTACTAGTGATAAAGACTATTCTCAACGTATCACAGGCTTATTGAGTAAACTCAAAGACGCTTATCCTTCAAGGGTTCAGCAGGCCAAACAAATTATTGAGCACGCTAGATTATCTCCATATGCAACCATTCTCAATGGAGATTTGAATGATCCGCCCACTTCTTATGCTTATTCAATGATTACTAAACATTTTAAAGATGCCTTTTATGCTGCAGATTTTGGAATGACAAGGACTTATGCGGGGAAAGTTCCGGCAGGAAGAATAGATTATATTTTTCACGATGAAAAGCTGTTACCCCTAGAGTTTAAAACCCATCATGAAAAGATTTTATCTGATCATTATGCAATTACTGGAGTGTTTGAAATCTTTAGAAGAAAACTAGAATAAAGAGATAATATAAGTGACGTAAATTCCCAAAAGAATAAACCCACTAAATCGTCCAACCTTTCTTTTAAATACCATCATAGGAAGAAGAAGTAGCGCTATACCAATCATCCAGAGTAAATCCCATGATAAAACATTTGCCTCAATTCCAATTGGTTTCACCATTGCTGTCAAGCCTAAAACAGCCATAATATTGAAAACGTTACTACCCACAAGATTTCCAACAGAGATATCCGTTTCTTTTTTATAAGCCGCAACTACACTAGTTGCTAACTCAGGAACTGAAGTCCCAAAAGCAACGATAGTAATACCAATCACATGATTTGACAAACCAACTTCTAATGCCAATGACTTTGCGCCTTGGATTAACCAAGTAGATCCAAAATAAAGTCCCACCAAACCAATCAGCAAATACATTACATGTTTCCAAATAGAAATTTTAGCGGTTAAGTCTTCAATTCCTGGAATATCCTCATTACTTAAAGCTTGCGATTTTCGAGATTTCATGATGATAAATGTTATGAATGCAAGCAGCATTAAAAACAGAACCAAGCCTTCCCAACGTTGAATATTTAAGTCAAAAGCAAAAGCATAAAACAAAAGAGACGCTAACATCATCATTGGCCAATCGTAACGGATCGTATTTCTAGCCACTGGCATTGGAAAAATAAGTACAGTTACCCCAAGTACTAAAGCAAGGTTTGCGATGTTTGAACCTACCACATTTCCAATTGCTATTTCAGGTAAACCTTCACTTGCCGATTGTAATGAAACTAAAAGTTCGGGAGTCGAAGTTCCAAAAGAAACAACCGTCATACCGATAACTAACTTAGAAAGTTTTGCTTTTACTGAAATTCCAACAGCTCCTTTTACCAGGAACTCTCCACCTGCAATCAACAGTATTAAACCAATGACGATTAAAGATATATCGATTAGCATTAGTTATTGTTTTGTTGATCTGGTTTGATATCTGATTCTTCCTTTTTAACTTCTGAAACTTGGATTGGAGTTTCAATTGCTGTCTTAGCAACAGCATCCGTACTTTCTCCATCAATGCTCTTTCCAACCTCAAGTGCTGATTTTTTCAAATCATCTTTAAACGCTTTTACAGGAGCTTCAATTGTATTTTTTGCATCATGAAGTGCTCTGTTAATATTCACATCGCGCTTCATATCTGTAGTTGTTTTACGGATTTCATCTTGAATATCCTGACTTGCGTCTTTGATTTGACGAATCCCTTTACCCAAACCTCTGGCCATACCCGGAATACTTTTCGCTCCAAAAAAGATGAGAACAAAAAGTAGGATAACGATTATTTCAGAACCTGCAATACTATTAATGAATAATAACATGGTACAAAGATACGAGAAATTGAGAATTGCAAGAATATAAACAGTAAAAAATACAGCGTGTTTATCCGATTTAACAATTGATTCAAGAATATGCTTTAACTCTAAAATGCAATTCCCAGTGAATAGGTGATGTTTTCAGTTCCTTTATCAAAACGTGGCAATTCTTCAATCGCCTTGATTAAAGCACTTTGATGGTCTGGGTGTAATTGTCCGTATATTTTATAATCTTTTAATTTCCCTCTAAAATTAATTTCAAGATCAATCATCACACTTTTATCGTATTGATTGTCTTTTTCTTGAATTTTAATGGGACGTAATTTCCCCGTGAAATAATTCTGTAAAGCCCTATCTCCACCTGGGTACTTTGGCACATCTGCAATAGCATAAGATCCATTATCTCCAGGTTTTTGTCCAAACGTATGCAAAGGATTTCCTTTATTGTCTTTCTTTGAAGAACTCGAGAAATCATCTGGATTTGTTTTGGCCAATATCTGAACTTGTTGAACAGAGAGGATCACTGTTTTACTAGAAGTGCTTGATTCTGCAGTAAAAGTACGTGTATTGTCTGGTGTTTTTTGATTTTTTTCTTCAGGCTTTTGGTATGCATTAAATCCCATACCGTCAAATGGTGTTTTTTTATTCTCTTGAGTAGCACGCATTGATCCCTGTTTACTCGTTTTTTCACCTTCTGATTTTAGATCAAATTCTTTTTCTATTAATTCTGTATCACCTTGAATATCCACTGTACTATTAGGATTTTGCTCCTCATCATCAGCATCCGATTCAAAGCTCGCTAAAACGGCTTTTTCTTTTGGAGAATGATTTTTGATTGCATCATTAGATGAATCATTCATATTTAACGCTGTTTGTTCATATAAAGCTTCTGCTTTTAGAGTTTGAAATAAGTAAGCGGATCCCATGAGTAGGGCAATTGAGCTCAAACCTATCCATATTCCATATTTAGACCAGAATCCAGCTTTAGAATAATAAGTTGTTGCAATAGATTGGCTGGTTCTTTTAGAAATAGATTTTATAGCTGTTGAATTAATGGAAGAAGCACTTTCAACCACAGCTTTCACCATTGGATTACTTTGAATCAACTGTTCAATCCATTTTGAATCGACAGCAGACAAATCACCTTTTTGATAGGCTACCAGCGTTTCAAACGATGGTAATTCATGATATTTCATTGACTGACTTGACATTTCTTTTTTCTAATTCTATTTTTAACTTTCTTTTTCCATTCTGCAAGTGACTTTTCACTTCGTTTTCTGAAATAGATAATTCATTTGAGATCTCTTTGTAACTTTTATCATTCAAATAAAAAGCTACAACACATTGAGATTGGATGGGCTTTAAAGTCTCAAGAACTTCTTTCACCAATTGAGTGATTTCTTCTTCTTTATTGTCAAAAAGTAAATCAAACAATCCTTCTCCCTCCTCTTGATCGTGATAACCTTCAATAAGTTCATCACCTTGCCTTTCCCTCCTCCTTCTTTTCAGTTTCAAGAGGTGATTTCTGACTACGGAATAAAACCATCCGCCAAAATTTTTCACCTCTGCTTCTTTCAATTCTTTAAACAAGAGTTCGAAGCACTCCATCACTGCATCTTCTGCATCACTTTCGTTTTTCAAATAATTTAAAGCTAAAGAAACAGTCATTTCATTGTACCGCTCAAACAACAATCCCGCGTAATAGCTATCTTTTGAAGCTTGGAATTTCTTCACTAAGTCTTCATCCGAATACTGCGTATATTTTCTAAGCAATTGTAGGAGCACGAAATTTTATTTAAAATACTTTAGCTTAAATTAATACTATTTCTACCTAAAAGGGAAGTTTAATCCACAAATTCCATAAAAATTATCAAGTTTTTTAATTCAAACAGCATTATAATCCTTAAACCCCCAGTAAATAAAGAGGTTTCTAGAAAATAAGAATAAAACAATATTACCAACAAAAGATAAAAATCAACACAAAACACTTTTTATAAAGCGATATTATTTTTGAAAATTCCGTCAAAAAAATAAAAACATACTCTTTTTACATTAAAAAAAGAGATTTAAGTCCACAATTTCAATGAAAAGCAAGATTTACTATGCATACCTTGTAAAAATGCATTGAAAAGAAGAATCTTTTTATATTTTTGTAACAGACAATAAATTAAAAAATATATAATATGAAAATACTTGTTTGTATTAGTAAAGCTCCGGATACAACCACAAAGGTTTCCTTCACTGATGGTGATACGAAATTCGACGAAAGTGGTGTTAAATATATCGTGAATCCTTACGATGAGTGGTATGCACTTGTAAAAGGAATAGAATTGAAGGAAGCACATGGCGGAACTGTAACTACAATTACTGTAGGAACAGCTGAGGATGACGCTACCATTCGTAAAGCATTAGCAATTGGTGCAGATGATGCTGTACGTATTGACGTAAAAGCAGAAGATGGTGGTCAGGTTGCTGGTGAAATCGCAAACTTTGCAAAAGAAGGTGCTTATGATTTAGTATTGCTTGGAAAAGAAACGATTGATTACAATGGTTCACAAGTTGGTGGAATGTTAGCAGAACATTTAGACATGCCTTTCATTTCTCTAGCTGAAACTTTAAATGTAAACGGAACCACAGCAACATTAGACAAAGAAATTATTGGTGGAATTCAAACAGTAGAAGCTGATTTACCATTAGTGGTTAGTTGTGCTAAAGGAATGGCTGAGCAGCGTATTCCAAATATGCGTGGTATTATGGCAGCAAGAACAAAACCATTGAAAGTGGTTGAGTCTTCAAACGCAGCAAAACAAACTACATTTGTTAAGTATACTTTACCCGCTCCAAAATCAGCAGTTAAATTAATTGATCCAAATAACATGGATGAATTAGTAGCATTGTTGCATAACGAAGCCAAAGTAATATAATCACATCGCTAAAAGAATTAAATTATGTCAGTATTAGTATATATAAACAGTAACGGTGAAAAAATTGCTAAAAATGCATTTGAAGCGGTTACCTACGCAAAGAAATTAGGAGAGGTTACGGTTGTAACAAATGGTAAAGCAGATAATTCAATGCTTGCTCAATTAGGAAAATATGGTGCAGGTAAAGTTTTAGTTGACCGTTCATTTGAAGGAATAGATGAACAACAAGTTACTCGTTTAGTAGCTGCAGCAGCTGAAAAGGAAGGCGCTAACACTATTATTTTCTCAAATGATCTAGTTGGAAAAGCAATTGCTCCACGTTTATCGGTTAAAATAAACGCAGGACTTGTAGCAGGTGCAACAGGAGTTCCAACAGCAGACGGGACTATTCCAGTTAACGTATTTTCAGGAAAAGCATTTGGATATGTTAAAGTAAACACAGATAAAAAAATTATCGCTTTACTTCCAAATTCGATTCCAGTTGAAGAAACAGGATCTGATGCAACTGTTGAGGAGTTTACAGGAAATGCAGGAGATTCTCGTGTAACTGTAAAAGAAACTAAACTTCCAGAGGGAGATATTCCATTACCAGAAGCAGAATTAGTTGTTTCAGGTGGAAGAGGATTGAAAGGTCCAGAAAACTGGGGATTAATTTTAGATTTAGCTAAGGCATTGGGTGCAGCGACAGCTTGTTCTCGTCCAGTTGCTGATTCAGACTGGCGACCTCACCATGAACACGTGGGACAAACAGGAGTTGCAATTAGTCCAAACCTTTATATTGCAGCAGGGATATCTGGAGCAATTCAGCATTTAGCTGGGGTAAACAGATCTAAAGTTATTGTTGTGATTAACACGGATGAAGAAGCACCATTCTTTAAAGCTGCAGACTATGGAGTTATTGGAGATGCCTTTGAAGTATTGCCTCGTTTAACAGAAGCAGTAAAAAAATTCAAGGCTTCGAACTAATCATTCAATAATAAATATTATTTTTACATAATATCAAATTAGGGAGGCAAGAGCTTCCCTAATTTATTATTCAAGTATTCAAAAATGATGACCTTTAGCCAAGCATGGAAAAAGTAAAACTGGAAATTATTGGATTATCCTACAGTCAGACACAATCTGGTGCTTATGCACTAGTGCTTTCTGAAGTAGATGGAGTGAGAAGACTACCTATTATAATTGGGGGGTTTGAAGCACAAGCAATTGCTATTGAGCTAGAAAACATGGTTCCCTCTCGACCATTAACACATGATTTATTTAAAAGTTTTGCTGAAGCATTTAACATAAAAGTCAAAGAAGTCATCATATACAACTTAAAAGAAGGTATATTTTATTCTAAATTGATCTGCGACAAGGATGGGAAAGAAATCGAGATTGATGCTCGTACTTCTGATGCTATCGCTCTTGCTGTTCGATTTAAATGTAATGTTTACACTTATGAATCAATCATAGGATCAGCAGGAATTCAACTTGATCAAGAAGATGAAGATGCTGACATCTCCGCACCAATTGAAGAACAGAAAAAAAGTCCATCTGGTAAAAAAGATAAGACGGACCTTTCTGGACTGAACATTAAAGAGCTAGAAACTCGCTTGGAAAGTGCAATAGAAGATGAGAACTATGAGCTTGCATCAAAAATTAGAGATGAAATTAACAAACGTACTTCCTAAGTTACTCTTATTAACACTACTTTTTCTTACTGCTTTTTTCAGCCTAAATGGGCAAGAAAGCAATAAAGAGAATGAGGATCAAGAATGGTTCAGACGAAAATTCTCACTGCAACTTAAAGAAAATGGTATTTTTGTAACCAACGATACTTTGCTCACTTATCAAAAATCTGGAAGTTATGTTTTACATGACAATGAACTTATTTTAAGCAGTAGCACTTCTGACACCAGTACAATCACAGAAACATTCCCTGTTCTTACAATGGAAGAAGGGAAATTTTCTCTCAACAACAATAATGTCAGAGTTACCTATTTGAAAGAAAACAAAACTATGGCTACTTCATTTTCATGGGGAGGAGTAGGACGTGGAATTCTTGGAGTAACATCGCTTATTTTAATTGCTTTTTTATTGAGTAAAAACCGAAAGAGAATCAATTGGCCACTTGTTGTGAAAGGGGTATTGCTTCAAATTGTTCTTGCCTTATTGATTTTAAAAGTTCCTTTTATAGAGGTAGGTTTTGATTTCATCTCCAAGGGATTTGTAAAAGTTGTTGATATGGCACACGAAGGTGCTATGTTCGTATTTAGTAGTGTAATCACTGGAGAGATGTCTCCAATAGTGAAAAACTTCGCTACATGGGTGTTACCTTCTGTTATATTCTTCTCTGCCTTAACCAGTTTACTCTATTATTGGGGAATCCTCCAAAAGGTTGTTTACGGAATGGCTTGGGTAATGAAGCGTTTAATGGGATTGTCAGGTGCGGAAAGTGTATCGGCTGCTGGGAACGTATTCTTAGGTCAAACAGAAGCTCCATTACTCGTTAAGCCCTACTTAGGTAAGATGACAGAAAGTGAAATCCTATGTCTAATGGCTGGAGGAATGGCAACTATTGCGGGTGGAGTTCTAGCAGCATACATTGGCTTTCTTGGAGGAGATGATCCTGAACAAAAAGTATTCTTTGCGAAGCACTTATTAACAGCCTCATTAATGTCTGCACCTGCGGCAATCGTTTTCTCTAAAATATTACTCCCAGAAACTGAGGAAATCAATACCGATCTAACAATTCCTAAGGAAAAGTTAGGAGTTAACGCCTTAGAAGCGATCGCAAATGGAACAACAGATGGACTAAAATTAGCCGTTAACGTTGCTGCAATGTTAATTGTATTTATTTCTTTGATTGCTCTTGCTAATTTCATGTTAGGAAAAGTTGGACATTATACAGGATTGAATGATATTATTGCAGGTAGCTCATCATTGTACACTGAATTATCCTTTCAATACATTGTTGGAAATGCCCTCTCTCCTATTGCTTGGTTAATGGGAGTACCTTGGCAGGACACCATGATTATTGGACAGCTTTTAGGTGAAAAAACCATTATTAATGAATTTGTTGCTTATCCTCATTTGGGTGAACTCCAGGATGAACTCACAGGCAAATCCGTCATCATTGGGACGTATGTCCTCTGTGGTTTCGCCAATTTTGCTTCCATAGGGATTCAAGTTGGAGGAATTGGAGCCATTGCACCAAGCAAGAAACCAATTCTGGCTAAATATGGTGTGCTCTCATTAATTGCAGGAACACTTGCGTGCATGTTGACTGCGACAATGGTAGGAATGTTATTCTAATACTGAGAAAATCTTCAAGGTATTGAGTTACTAAATTGGTATAAAAAATATTTCAAAATGAATTTTAAGGGAGATTTAAGAAAAATGTTGGTTGATTTCAACGATGAGGATGTTGTACAGTATAAAATGCTGTTTTTCAATACTGAGACACAGCAGGAACAACTTCTTCCAATGAATGAATTAATAGGTCAAACAGTTTCCTTTCAATTCACAGGAAATATTTATTGCAAGAAGTGCGGAACAAAAACTAAAACATCTTTTAACCAAGGATTTTGCTACCCTTGTTTTCAAAATGCGCCAGAATCTGCGGAATGCATTATTCGTCCAGAGTTATGTAGAGCTCACCTTGGAGAAGGGAGAGATGTAGAATGGGAAGAGAAAAATCACAATCAACCGCACATTGTTTATTTAGCGGCCAGTGATGTTGTAAAAGTTGGTGTAACTCGCGGAACACAAATCCCAACGCGCTGGATAGACCAAGGCGCAAACGAAGCCATTAAATTGGCAGAGACTCCTAATCGTTATTTAGCAGGAGTTTTGGAGGTAGCATTAAAATCAGAATTTACCGACAAAACCAATTGGCGCAAGATGCTTCGCAATGAGGTTGATGAAAGTATAGATTTAGAAGAAACCAAATGGAAATTGGAGGAACTGCTCCCGGAAGATTTATCTCAATATATTTCCGATGATGACGAGTTAACAAACATCAATTATCCAGTATTGGCATACCCTACTAAGATTAAAAGTGTGAACTTGGATAAATTACCGTCGATTTCTGGAAAACTGATGGGAATTAAAGGTCAGTATTTTTTATTGGACGGTGATCGCGTGATGAACATTAGAAGACATACAAGTTATGAGGTGGAGTTTTCAATTACGAATTAGACAATTACGAATTACGAATTGGGCAATTAATTGAAATTGTTGAATTTAAAAAGCTCATCATACTCTAGTCTTTTTGCAAAAAGGAAACGCTTATCATAATAGCCGTTTTTAACAATTCTATCCAGTATAACACCTTTACTTGAAGCATGTATAAAAACCATTTCTTCTCCTTCACCTTCAACTACGTATCCTACGTGACCAACAACTTTGGAGTTAACATTTCGTCCTTTAAAAAACACTAAATCGCCTTTAATTATTTGATTGATATCAATCTCATGACCTAATTTTGCTAATTCTCTACTTGATCTTGCAACATTTACGCCCAGTGAATTAAACATGTAATGAACCAAGCCAGAACAATCAATCCCTTTGGCAGAATTACCACTATACTTATAAAGTGTTCCTAATAATTTCGTTCCATTGTAAACTAAGGAATCAATTAAATTATTTTCAATTTGACATTCTAACTGAATATCAGATTCAATAAGTGTTGAATCTAAAACTGGGTTTGACCAGCTTATTGTCGATAAAAGAAGTAGTGATAAAAAATTCATACAATTATTAGATATGCAAATATGATCGGACTAAGTTAAAATAAAAACAATTCATAAGTTTTATAACGCAAGCCGTTTAACAAAGTGTAATAAGTTAATTGGCTTATTAAGTTTGATGTTAAATCATAAGCAACAAAAAGGATTCCTCTCTTTTAGATGAGTTATGACTTAACTACCTACTCCATTAAGTTAATTTGCAATCGAAAACAGATAATGTGCAATTGTCTAAAGCTTATTGTAATGAAACTCCAAAGTTAAAGCTTTGTATTGCTCTGTATATTGGTTTTTATCGTCCCGAATTGTTAGTTCCGACAATCGATAGTCTATTTCATTTTGAGTCTTAGTAAACACCAGTACATCGCGTACATGTCGATTTGGTTTACCATAGATTTTAATTCTTTGAGAAAGCTTCAAGTTTAAATCATCGTTGATTAAGGCTTCTGCTCTTTCTGAAGGAACAATCATCCATAAAGCTCCGTTTTCAGTTAACAGTCTTTCCGAATGGTTGATTAAATCTTGAAGTGACATGCTGTTTTCGTGCCGCGCTAAGCTTCTTTGTTGATCGATAGACGGCATTTTAGTATTAAAATAAGGTGGATTAGAAACTATGAGGTCGAACTTCTGACTTAGAATGTATTCTAGAAAGTTTTGATGGAGTGCTTCAAATTCATTTGGGAAGTGTGAATTTTGAAAATTCGATTGAGCTTGAAGAACAGCTTTTTCATCGATATCTAATCCTGCAACTTTAGCTTTCGGATAATTTTGCGCAAGCATTAATGCAATTACGCCACATCCTGTTCCAACATCTAAAATCGAACTGGTATTTTCATGGTTTACTAAAGCTCCAAGCACCATTGCATCAGTCCCCACTTTTTGAGGTGCATTGGTTTGAATAACATTAAAATTCTTGAATTTAAAGATGGACATTATCGTTAGTGTGTACTTCAGGACTCTCAATCCATCAAAACAAAATGGAAATAAACTTTAATATAAATTCTAACTTACTCCAAGTACATTTCGATTAAACCTTCAGCGGCCTTTACGTGTACTTCCTTTTTGTCACGATCAACATTTTGGACTAAATCATTACCCAGCGGAAGCAAAACCTCTTTGTCAAGTTTAGTATTCTGAATTTGCAACAAAGGATTAATCTTAAAGTCCATTACTTGTACAACCTCACCAACTTCACCATAAATTTCATCAATCACTTTAAAGCCAATAATTTCATGGTCATAAAAGTTTTTACCTGAAAGAGGGCTTAGTAATTCAACAGGAAGAAAAAGTTCTTTTTTAAGGATGAGTTTAGCATCATTTTCAGTGTCAACACCTTCAAATTTAACTTTTGCGAATCCTTTATCTTTCATTTCGATACTTTCCACAAAAAATGGAGTTAGAATACCATCTAGATCAATATATACCGCATCAAGTGTTGCATATTGCTCTGGATCAGTAGCATCAAAAAAAAGCGAAACCTCACCTTTATAACTGTGAAGTTTCGCTACGTAACCTAAATTAAAGCAATCTGCTTTATTCATTTCTTTTAACGATTAATAGAAATTATTTTTCTTCTTTTTCGTCTTCTTTTTTCTCTTCAGTTGCAGGTGCTTCTTCAGCTTTAGCTTCTGGAGCTTCTTCTGTTTTAGCTTCTGCTTTTGGAGCTTCTTCAGCTTTCGCTACTGGAGCCTCCTCTACTGGAGCTTCTGTTGTTTCAGCAACTGGAGTTTCCTCAGCAACTTCTTCAACTACTTCCTCTGCAGGTGGTGTATTCTTTGCTTCAATTTCTTTAGCACGAGCTTCACTAGTTGCACGTTCAGCAGCTAAACGATCAGCTTCTGCTTTTTTAATTGATTCAGAATGACCATCTGATTTTTTAGAGATTTTAGAATCTTTTTCTTTCAACCATGCTTCGAATTTCTTCTCAACATCAGCTTCAGATAAAGCTCCTTTAGCTACTCCTTTAATTAAGTGGTTTTTGAACAATACACCTTTATACGATAAAATCGCACGTGCTGTATCAGACATTTCCGCACCTGTAGAAACCCAATTCAACGTTCTATCGAAGTTAAGATCGATAGTTGCTGGATTTGTATTTGGGTTATAAGTACCTAGTTTTTCGATGAAGCGACCATCACGTGGTGAACGTGAATCTGCTACTACTACGTGGTAAAAAGCATATCCTTTTTTACCGTGTCTTTGCAATCTAATTTTTGTTGCCATAATGTTTTATTGGTTGGAGTACGAAACCCCTATTAATAATATTTATTTAAGGGTGCAAATATAGAGGTAATATTTTAAATATGGTGAATTTAAATGGAAAATTAAAAATGGAAAATTAAAAATGAGAAATTAAAAGTGAAAAATGAAAAATGAAAAGTGAAAAATGAAAAGTGAAAAATGAAAAGTGAGAATTGATAAATGATAAATGATAAATGATAATTATTTATTTTTCATTAAAAAAATTCCTAATTTAGAATATGAATGAAACAAAATCCAATCCACTAAAAGAAAAAAGCTATGCTTTTGCTATCAAGATTGTAAGATTAAGTCAAGACTTAGTTTCGAATAGAAAAGAATATGTTTTAAGTAAACAAGTACTTCGCTCTGGAACTGCCATTGGTGCTTTGATAAGAGAAGGTGAATTTGCTGCAAGTAAAGCTGATTTCATCAATAAGTTTACGGTCTCTCTTAAAGAAGCAAACGAGACTGAGTTCTGGTTAATGCTTTTAAAAGACACTGATTACATAGATCACGAGAGCTTTATCGAATTACACTCACAATGCAAAGAGCTTATATCGATGTTGGTAAGTTCTATTAAAACTACGAAGCAAAGGTTGAATTTAAATGATAAAAATAAGTGAAAAATTAAAAATGAAAAATGAAAAGTGAAAAGTGAAAAATTAAAAGTGAAAAATGAAAAGTGAAAGGTATTAATGAAGCCTGACCAGATTTTTCATTTTCAATTTTTCATTTTTAATTTCCTATGCAAACTCCGCCAACTCCATCCAACGCTCTGTCTTCCCTTCTAGCTCGAGCATTAACTCTCCCAAACGCTTACTTGCTTCATTGAGTTCATCTGAAGATGCATCACCATTGGAAAGAACTGCTGTTAATTCTTCTTTCTCTGTTTCTAAACGTTCAACTGCTGCGTCGAGTGTTTCAAATTCTTGTTTTTCTTTAAAACTCAGTTTGCGTTTTGAGACTTCTTTTTGAGCAGTCTTCTTTGTTTCTTTCTCGATTAAAGCTTTTTCTGCTTGTGCTTTTTCTTCTTTTTTCTCTTCTCTTTTTTCGGCTTGCTCTTCGAGTAAATTTTGTTTTAACTTATCTCTATATACTGTATAGTTACCTGTGATGTCATTAATTTTAGCATCACCTTCGAAAACGAAGATATGGTCGACCATTTTATCCATGAAGTAACGGTCGTGGGAAACAACAATTAAACAACCTTGGAAATTTTTTAAGTAATCTTCCAATACACTTAAGATATAAATATCTAGGTCATTGGTTGGCTCATCGAGAATTAGGAAGTTCGGATTACTCATCAAAACTTTCATTAATTTCAATCGGCGTTGCTCTCCCCCACTCAATTTGTACACATAATTATAATGCATACTGCGTGGGAAAAGGAATTTTTCAAGAAAATGAGCAGCTGACATTTCTCGTCCTTTCTCTAGAGGTATAAACTCTGCAACATCACGAATCACATCAATTACCTTCATGTTTTCGTCGACCTCAATATTTGCTTGAGAATAATACCCAAACACAACTGTGTCTCCTACTACAACCTTTCCAGAATCTGGCTGTTCTTCACCCGTAATGATGCGTAAAAGAGTAGACTTCCCGACTCCATTAGGACCTACAATTCCTAAACGTTCTTGACGTTTAAAAGTATAAGTCAAATTATCAAGAATATTTAAATTTGGATAACTTTTAGAAACTTTGTGTAGCTCCAAAATTTTAGAACCCAAACGTTCCATTTTAATTGGAATTTCAAGTTCATCCTTTTCTATATTTTGACTTGCAGTTTTCTTAATGTCTTCAAACGCATCAGTTCTAGCTTTTTGCTTTGTACCACGCGCTTTAGGTTGTTTTCTTATCCACTGTAACTCAGATTTAAATAAACTTCTTGCTTTTCCAACTTCAATGGCTGTATTCTCTTCACGTTCCGCTTTTTTCTCTAAATAATAAGAGAAATTTCCTTTATAACGATAGAGTTGTTCATCTTCCAATTCATAGATAATATCTGTAACTACTTCCAAGAAGTAACGATCATGCGTTACCATGAAGAGCGTTGAATTAGATTTCGAAAGGTACTCTTCCAACCACTCAATCATGTCTAAATCGAGGTGATTGGTTGGCTCATCTAGGAATAAGAAATCGGGTTCTGAAATCAACACTTTTGCTAAGGCAACTCTTTTTCTTTGACCACCAGAAAGCGTACTTATTTTAGCATCATGGTTATCTAATTTTAGTTTAGACAAAACCTGCTCAACTAAACTATCTAAATCCCAAGCATTTAATTCTGAAATTTCTTCAAAAAGTTCTGCCATAGCCATCTCGTCGTTATCGCGTACAGCTTTAGAATACTTCTTAAAAACATTTAATTTCGGTAAGTCATGATCAAAAATCTCCTCGTAAATTGTGTTTTCCGGATTCAAGTCATCAGCTTGCTGTAAATACGCAATATTGATTCCATTTCGGAAAACTACACGACCACTATCAAAAGGTTCTTCACCCATTATGCAGCGAATCAGAGTTGATTTTCCACTTCCGTTTTTAGCCACTAGTGCTACTTTTTGACCTTGGTCTATACCAAAGCTTAAATCTTCAAAAATCGTACGATCTGCATACGTTTTGGTCAATTGTTCAACTGATAAATAATTCATTAACGGATACGATCTATAGATTTAATAAGTCGTAAATCACGACGAATTCCAATGTTTGCCAAGAAAGAAAATGACAAGGCAATAACGATGCAGTAAAAACCAAATGCCAAATGCGTGCTGGTGATATAGTCAGACGATTCTGGAATGGTGTTACTGCGCAAAAAGTTGTATAAAACAATACTTGTTCCGAATAAGAGAAAGTTAAGGATGAATAAAAGTCTTCCTAATTTCAATTGTTGTTTGATATTTTTAAACCTCAATAAAACAACGGTTGTAAGCATAGCCAGTAATATCGTAATGGAGTAAAAAGGGAAATAGAATGTTGGAATTCCTTCCATTTTCTCTGCGAATTCAATTTTCCCTGTCGCTGTTTTAAGCAGCTCAATATTTTGGTCACTCAGTTCTCCATGAAGGTAAACATCTTTCTGCACACCATAAACATTTCCATGGCTTATAATGTCTAATTGATCTTTTTGCATTACTTCCGTAACAAATACATCCGTTCCGATGCTTAAAAAAATCAAAGCGCCTAAAGTCAATAATAAATAAAGGGATTGAACGCGTTGAATCATAGTCTATTTTTTTGTGCAAAGATAGGTTATTTTATTGAATATTTAATCGCTGAGAACCCTAGCTCATAAAAATATATCTCAATTTAAAAGATATAACAATGGGTTCTGTACGATTAGAATAATTTTATCGGGCAGGAGTGCTATTAATTATCAATTCACACTTTCCAAACTATTTTGATCAATTGTTCAGGTGAATTATTGCGTTTGAATTCCCACTACTATAACTTCGAAAAGACGCATAAAGACACACTTTTTAAAAAAAAATAAGCAATATAAGTCAAATGCCCTATTTCAGGATAAACAGCTAATGCATAATTTTGTTTTGAACTTTAAAACATTCAATATGAAATCAATTATTACTTTTTTATTTTTTGCAGTAGCTTCGAACTCATTCGGTCAGTTTTGGAATCCAACGGGCGCATTAGGAACAGCAGGTGGCGGTTATCTCGTCGCTGCGGCAAGTATTGGAGACAATGTCTACGCAATTGGTGCAACAACAACCTTTGTTCATTCTACAGATAAAGGTGTTACTTGGACAGCGCCAGCAATTACACCTCCTCCAGGAGCATGTTATGCATTAATCGCGTGTAACAATTACCTGTATGCATCCATGAAACTCAACACTTATGACCATGAGTTGCATTACAGTTTAGACCATGGAGTGACATGGAATATTGACACAGTTGGACTCCCACAAAACTTACCGAACACAGGTAAAGAGGCCATGAACATTCGTTATATGGGCAATGACTATATATTTGCATTCAATCCCACGAAGGCTTACTATAAGAAGTTAGGAACAATCAATTGGATTCCTACAACTATTGATTACACTATTCCAGATGTAATAGGAATGAATGACAATTGGTTTGCAATTGGAGCAGGGCGAATCTACAAAAGCACTAATCATGGCGGATCATGGTCAGAACTTTCTTTAAACGGATTGCCGTCTGGTTTTCAAGGACACAAATTCGCTAGCAATGGAACAGACCGTTTATTTGTTTCTAATTCTCCTGCAAACGGAGGAACAGACATTTACATTTCAACTGACGGTGGAAATTCATTTTCTTTAACCAATTCAGCGGGTCATTATACTTATACAAATCCTTTGGTAGGCGCTATGTTTGCAGTTGATGATTATATTTTGGCTTCGATTTTACCTGAATCTGGCAACTTTACTGATGCACCTCCTTTTATTATGTCAACAACGACTACACCTAATTTTAGCGCAGGAGACGGTACAGGATTACCAACAGGATCAACAATTTCGGATCTTCCATTTTACTTCAACTCAGGAAATAAATTATTTACAATGTATGGTGATTTATATACTTCTACACCAGGTTTCGTAGGTAATCCTGTGGTTGTTTCTGTTGCTGAAAACAAAGCATTAGAAGTTGGAATTTACCCAAACCCAGCTCAAAACCAAATCAATATCACCGCTAAAGAATTAGAGAACTTGGAGTCTATTGTACTGTATTCAACACAAGGACAATTGATACGCGAATTTAATTCTAAGGAGCAGTCTATTAACGTGGCTGATTTACCAAGAGGACAATATATTTTGAAAATTCAAAGTGCTACAAATTTCGCAGTACTGAAGATCATTTTAAACTAGTCTCTAAATCTTCATTTTTTCAAGCAACATTAGGGTCTATGGCCCTTTTGTTGTTTTTTATAATTCTCTAAGAGCGTTTTAGTTCTTCTTAAGAAGAATAGAAATTATCATTACAAGAATTCTTGCCGTTTTATACACTTTTATATTGACTATTATCCAACTTCAAGATTGTGCTTTGTTGATAGAGAGGATTGGTATATTTATAAACTTTTAATGGATATGTACTTTTCTTGTAGAAGAGACTTTTACAATTTAAACCTCAATGAACAGAAAGAAGATAAAACAGTCGAGTAGATAGTGGTTTTACATAATGAATACAGCGTTCAATTGTAAGGCAAAGACATAATATCCATAAGAAATAGGATTACCTTCGTTTTTTATTTACTAAATTAGGTGCCGAAACAACGCAACTGATACAATACAAGTCTGCATTGATATTATTAAGAAAAACAATAAAAAATGATAATAGAGCCTAGAACTCGTGGATTTATATGTACAACTGCTCACCCTGAAGGATGTGAACAAGGTGTATTAAATCAAATTGACTATATAAAGTCTAAGGGAGAAATCAAAAGTGTAAAGAATGTACTTGTTATTGGAGCATCAACAGGATTTGGTTTAGCTTCAAGAATAACAAGTGCTTTTGGTTCAAAATCATCCACGATAGGTGTGTTTTTCGAAAAACCACCTTCAGAAGGAAAGACAGCTTCTTCTGGTTGGTACAATACAGCAGCCTTTAAAAAAGCAGCACATAAGGAAGGAATTTATGCTAAAAGTATAAATGGTGATGCATTTTCGAATGAAATCAAGGACCAAACTATTGAATTAATCAAAAAAGATCTTGGTAAAATTGATTTAGTCGTTTATAGTCTTGCTTCACCTGTAAGAACACATCCTGTAACTGGTGTTAGATACAAATCGTCATTAAAGCCAATTGGAGCTACGTACACCAACAAAACTGTTGACTTTCACACTGGGGAAGTAAAAGATATTAGCATTGCGCCTTCTGTTGATGGAGATATAGAAAACACGGTTGCTGTAATGGGCGGTGAAGACTGGGAAATGTGGATCAACGCATTGAAAAAAGAGAATTTACTTTCTTCTGATTTTAAAACTGTTGCATACTCTTATATCGGTCCGAAACTTACTGAACCTGTTTACAGAAACGGAACAATTGGAAGAGCTAAAGATCATTTAGAAGAAACTGCTTTCAAAATAACAGATTCACTAAAAGACATTAATGGAAAGGCTTATGTTTCTGTTAACAAGGCCTTGGTAACTCAATCGAGTTCTGCAATTCCGGTTATTCCTTTATACATGTCTTTATTGTACAGAGTTATGAAAGACAATAATGTTCATGAAGGTTGTATTGAGCAAATCCACAGGTTATTTTCTGAAAGATTATTCCTTGATGAAGTTCCAACAGATTCAGAAGGAAGAATACGAATTGATGATTTAGAAATGCGTTCTGACATACAGGATAAAGTTTCTGAATTATGGGGACAAGTAAGCACTGAAACACTCCCACTAATTGGAGATTTAGAGGGGTATAGAAATGAATTCTTCCACCTCTTCGGATTCAATTATGACGAAATTGATTACACTGCTGAAACTGAAGAAATGGTGAATATACCAGGCTTACAACAATAGAGTTCAAAAATAGAAATTAAAAAACGAGACTGGATAGGGATTGCATTAATTATTCAATTGTAGAATAATATGTGGTTCCTTTAGTTAGCGATACAGTATGGATTTATGCTGTAGGGCTTAGTTGGTTGTTATTAGTAATTATGAATATAAATAATACATTAAACAATAAAGTGATTATCTTGCTAGTTTATAGCCTATTATGCATCTCATTCGTAAAGGAAAAAAGTAAATTATTAAATTTCTCATCTGAAAAAAAATTAATTAAATCTGTAAAACACTTTACTGATTCTACAAAGTTGTTTCTACAATATGGAAGAGAATACGATTTAGAAGTGAGTAGTAAATCCATTAGAACGGTTACTGGATCTAGCACTTCAAAAGCTGCAAGCTATTCATACTTTAAATTAGGTGTAGATTTTATTTACAGCAAGTATGCACGTTTAGTCCCAAATAATGACTTTACAGATGTAGAAACATTTGATGAAAAGATTTCGTTTCAGATTAATATCAGATCACATTCAAAAGTTCCTGTTTATACTTTACTAGCAGATCAATCAAAATTCAAAGAACTTAATGAGTTAGAAATAAATGGTAGGTGGGTTGAATTCGTAGAAAGTAAAGATGACAAACATTTCTTTTACAATTTGATTGCATAAAACAACATAGGAAAATGGAAAACATAGACAAACGAAAACATTGGGAAAACATCTATCAGTCCAAAGACATGAAAGACGTAAGTTGGTATCAAGCAACTCCAACAACTTCGCTAGACTTTCTAAAACAGTTCAATGTTTCAACAACTGCAAAAATTATTGACATTGGTGGTGGTGACAGTTTTTTAGTAGATCATTTGCTGGACTTGGGTTACACTGATTTAACCGTACTTGATATTTCAGCTGCTTCACTTGACAGAGCAAAGCAAAGACTTGGCGACCGAGCTACAAATGTGAAATGGATAGTTGCAGACGCTTCGAGTTTCAAACCAACTGAACAATATGACTTTTGGCATGACCGAGCAGCTTTTCACTTCTTAACGCAAGAGCAAGAAATAAAAAACTATATCGACACCATTCAAAAAAGTATAAAACCATCAGGAATTTTGGTGATTGGGACATTCTCAGAACAAGGACCCAAAAAATGTAGTGGAATTGAAATCAAACAATACTCGGAAACAACAATGACAGACAGATTGAATATATTTTTTGAAAAAGTGAGGTGTATAACGGTTGACCACCAGACACCATTCGACACTATTCAGAATTTTATTTTTTGTAGTTTCAAGAAATTAGGAGCAGTTTAGCATAAGAAAAACAACACCTGGTTAAGTGGACGACTCTGCCTAATTTACAAGCCATTATAAAGTTTACAAGATCCATAACTGTTAAGATAAAATTGAAAAGCGTGAAAAAGGAAAAAGACAGTTGGACTATTTGCGAAGATTGTCAGGGACATGGTAAAAAAAGTCAGAAATTACGGAAAAAAGTACGACTCAGTTACCAAAAGGCATTGGAGGAGTTTGAAAAATCTGATGGAAAAGGACCTGCTCCTATCCGTCCTAAAAACCACCTTAATCCCTGTTTGAACTGCAATGGTTCTGGCTTACTTCCATCTGAGAATCATCTAATTCCAGATAAAGAAAACTATCCTCACGTAGCCATAATTGGTGGTGGAATTGGTGGGACTGCTCTCGCTGTGGCTTGTTTACACCGTGGAATTCCTTTTACACTCTATGAGCGAGACAGTGGATTTAATGTGCGCTCTCAAGGATATGGACTCACCTTACAACAAGCAAGTAAAGCAATCGAAGGATTGGGGATTTCATCATTAAAAGAAGGAGTGATTTCCACACGACACGTAGTTCATTCAACTAAAGGAGAAGTGATTGGAGAATGGGGAATGAGAAAATGGATAAAATCAACACCAAAGCCATTCTCGAAGCGAACAAATGTGCACATAGCAAGACAATCTTTGCGCTTAGCACTGCTTGAGCAACTTGGCGGACATGATGCAGTGCAATGGGGACATCAGTTATTAGATTTTAAGGAAAACGGAAATGATGGACTTGACTTAAGCTTTCAAGTAAATGGCGAAACGAAAAGTGCAAAAGCAGATCTTGTAGTTGGAGCCGATGGAATCAGAAGTTCGGTGAGAAATCTATTGATTGGTGAGGACATAACTCCTCTTCGTTATTTGGATTGTATTGTTATTTTGGGAATTTGTTCTTTGGAGAATCTCAAAGATTTGGAGAGTCCATTATTGGATTCAGCAACAGTATTTCAAACTGCCAATGGCAATGAAAGGATATATGTGATGCCTTACACCTCAGACTCCGTGATGTGGCAACTCAGCTTTCCAATCCCTGAAAAACAAGCTCAAGAATTAAGCAATAAAGGAGCTCAGGCACTCAAAAAAGAGGCGTGTTTGAGAACACAGTGGCACTCTCCTATTCCACAAATTTTAGCAGCAAGCCATGAATCTCAGATTTCAGGATATCCTGTATATGACCGAGAAATACTTGATCCAAAGACAATGTTAAACTTCGGAAAAGCGACATTGATCGGAGATGCTGCTCACCCCATGAGTCCATTCAAAGGACAAGGTGCGAATCAAGCATTGCTAGACGCCTTAACTTTAGCACGAGGAATATCAAGAGGATGTCGACCTTTTTCTGATTGGAGAAATGCTGGAATAAGGAACAGCGTTTTAACCAAGTTTGAATTGGAAATGGTAGAGCGCAGTGCGAAGAAAGTAAAAGAATCAGCAGAAGCTGCACAGTTCCTGCACTCTGAAATCGTTCTATATGAAGGTGATGAACCGAGAGGACGGTGTTTGGAGAGAAAAAAATAAGTTAAAGATTCGCTAAAAATTTTAAAAAAGTAATCCGTTGAAATTCTTTGTGTGAATTTACAAAACAACTTTTTACATTTTATTCGCAGAATCATCTTTGAAATAAGTGTCTAGAAAACACTATATTTAACTCAACTAAAAAAAATATTATGAGAATTTTGACACTAATTACAATTGTTTTATTTTCTAGTCTTATTACACATGCACAGTTAATAGCAACTGTAGAGATGAAAGAAAAAGTAGAAGGAATCTGTGACAATGATAATGTATATGGATTATTTGATGGATTTGATGGACAGGTTGAAGCAAAATGTAGTGTCACAAAAGAAATGATGCAAGAGCAATTAAATCAAGTTCTGTTTTTAAAAAACAAGCCTAAGTATAAAGGAAAAGGGATGGTTGGTGTTTATATTAACTGTAAAGGTGAAGCGATTGGATGGAGAATATCAGTCAAAACGAATAAAACGTTAGATGAACAATTAATGAACATTTTTCAAACATACCTAAATTGGACTGCAGGGACTTTAAATGGTGAAAAAGTTGACAGCAGTGAATTAATCAGTTATAAAATTAAAAAAGGTAAACTCACATTAAACTAGTTACAAAACTCATTAAATAAAATATATTTTATCCACTCTACTCCAATTTAATACTCCTAAAAATGACCAAAAGTCAAGAAGCGAGAAAATCGACGCTACAAAGTAAACTGATTCAGTGATTAACAAAAAGAAAGCGAAATGATCTTAGATAAAACAGTTGCTCACAATTTATAAAAACAAAATTGTGAAGCAACTGAACTTTAATACACTTCGTCTTAAAATCACACATTCTAAAACTACTAAAATGAAATTATTCTTAATGCTACTGGCTATTCCTATATTATTTGCATGTAACAAAGAAGAAATTCAGATAACACCTGATACACAGAGCAATCCTGAAAACTATGAGTATCAGCACGCAGGCTTAATAGAATTTAATATTCACAGAGGAAGCGAAGTGGAACATATTAAGTGGTATCTAGACACAATTACGACAGGAAGTATTATTGTTGAGGACAGTTTAGGAAATCAGGATCAGATGCAATATCATGAAAACAATTCAAGAAGAAGTATAGGATTCAGATTTTTTGATAAAAAAGGATTAGAGGGAGCGTTAAATCTGACTGAATCCTTAACAGGTTCAACAAATGGAATAAGTTTAATGCTGCTAGATGAGCCATGGTTTATGCTTCATAAAGATGTGACCATTCCTGATTGTAATGGTATTTTCTTCAATGTTAGCATTACCTCTCCTAACTCTGCAAGTTTTTCAGCAGATTATATTTATGATCAACCAAATGAAGAAGCCGTTAAAATTACTGGAGGAACATATATTAGATACTAGACACGTTTATTTTTAAAATTTATAAATGAAAAAATATTTATCAATAATCATTTTCATAATCTTGTGTTCTTGTACAGAGCAAATACCTGGAGATAATAATACTGAGAACCTTGTCCAAGATTTAAATGAAACAGATAGTTTAACTGTTTTTCTTATTTATGGTGAGTTAGCTCCCGACGGATACTTGGATGAAGAGAATTCAATTACAGAAATTTATGGATTTAAACTAAAAAGAATAGCGGGCTGTGAAGTGGAAGAAAATATGGTAAATGATGCTCTTTTACAGAATAATAATGCCTTAACCGAAATGAATAATAAATATGGTGATGATTGGATAAAAAAGTTTGAAAAGAAAACAAATTTTAAATTAGCAATTCCATTCTTTTAAACTAAAAACTAACTGAAACAATATTAATAAGTTTACTCAAAACCAAAACAAATGAAAACATTATTCTTAAGTATAATTATATTAACAGGTATATCCTTTTCTCAAGCACAAACTATTCAATCAAGTAACCGCAGTACAACCGGCTATATTAATAGTGATGGCACCATCCAAAACAGTAGTCGTTCGACAGCAGGTTATATTAAAAGCGATGGAACAATTCAAAATAGTAGTCGCAGCACAATTGGTTACATTAAAAGTGACGGTACCATCCAAAACGGTAGTCGTTCAACAGTTGGTTATGTAAAAAGTGATGGCACTATCCAAAATAGTAGTCGATCAACTATTGGCTATATTCAAGACGATGGAACAGTTCAAAACAGCAGTCGTAGCACAATTGGATATGCCAAGGGAGTTAAAAGAGAATGGGCCGCAGTAGCTTTTTTCTTTTTTGAGTTTGAATAAAATAATTAGTTTTAGAAAATAACGCCCAATCTGCTTTGGTAAGTCTGTTAATTCACCCAAGGATTGAATTACAGATTTAGGAGGTTTAGAATTATTAGAATATATTGAAGAAGAATAAAAGACGATAAGGTCATGTCTGTCATTTCTTTAAACATTATACTAAAAAGAAAAACCACAACATGTCAAATTAAAAAGTACTATTATTACATGAACAAAACTTTTTTAATAAACCCCGACTATGATAAAACTAGCAGCGTTCTCTTTGGTTTTTCTCTTTCCCTTAACCATAATTGGACAACAACTTGAATTACTTACGGACTTAAATAGTTCAATGAACGAATCTTCAGGGTTAATATATCTTGAAGGTCGACTTATAACGCATAACGATTCAGGTGGAGAACCGAAACTTTACGAGTTAGATTCGCATACAGGGAATATAGTGCGAGAGGTAGAAGTTTTAAACGCTGTCAATAAAGATTGGGAAGATATATGCTATGATGATGATTACATTTACATCGGTGATTTTGGAAACAACACTGGGAGTCGAACCGATTTAAAAATCTACCGTATTCCACGACAAGACTACCTTGACAATAATAACAGCACCGTATCGGCGGAAGTAATATCATTTAATTACAGCGATCAAATTGATTTCACAATTGCTAATTTAAACACCGAATATGATGCAGAGTCTATAATTTCATTGGGTGACAGTCTTTATATTTTCACAAAAAACTGGGTAAGCAACCGTACTTTCGTTTATCCTATTCCAAAAACACCTGATCATTATGAACTTATAAAAATAGATAGTTTAGATATTGGTGGTCTAGCCACTGGCGCTGACATTTGTCCTGAAACCGGAAGAATAATTCTTACTGCATACACCTTATTTCAACCCTATATAGTTATCCTTTCAGACTATAGTGAGAATCTGTTTTCGCAAGGCACTGTTGAAACAATTAACTTACAAGCGCCTTCAGGATATTCTTATCAAATAGAAGCAGTAGCCGTGATATCAGAAAATCTATTTTATATTACATCAGAGAAAAACAGTACAGGAAACTCAGGTTTGTATAAACTTGGTTTCAATACAAACGGAATTTCAGAAGAACAAAGTGAAGCCATAAGCATTTATCCCAATCCCACTTCAGATTATTTTTATGTTTCAACTTCTCAAAATACATTAGTAAATATTTACAATATTATTGGGGAGAAAGTGAAATCTAGCACCTCCAAAAAGATTGATATCCGGGAACTAAGTGCTGGTATTTATGCCGTTGAAATTTGTGAAAGCAACAGCCAAGTGTTTTCTACTCAAAAACTGATAATTCGACCATAAGAAATATATGTCGCTAAGATCAAAAATGAAGGAGCAGAAAAATTAAATGAATTGAGTTAACTTTCATACTCCTTTAAAAATGTATGAATAGAACTTAAAGAAGTTTTAAAATAGTCATTTTTGAAAGTATTATGACTAAGACTTAAAAGCTTAAAAGAGCGAATAAAAAGACAATTATAACGAAGGTATTCCATGAAAGTACTTACAGAAACAAAAAGATTAATCATACGGGAATTGGTTCCTTCAGATCTTGATGGAATGTTTGCGCTAGATTCCAATCCAGAAGTACACAGATTCATAGGAAACAATCCCGTAAAGAGCGAACTTCATTCTATTCTGTCCATTGAAGATAAAATAACTCAATATAAGGACAATGGAGTTGGACGTTGGGCCTTGATTGATAAAGAAAATAATAATTTTATCGGTTGGGCAGGATTAAAATTTGTGAAGGATGAAACCAACCACATCAGCAATTACTATGATTTAGGTTATCGACTCAATCAAAAGTATTGGGGAAAAGGATTTGCTACTGAAGCAGCATCTGCAATACTTAATCATGCTTTATTTGAATTAGAAATAGAGAAAATCTATGCAATGGCAGAATGTGACAATAGTGCATCTCATAAGGTTTTAGAGAAGATCGGCATGAAGTTCATTGAAGTAATTGAATTTGAGGGGACTAAATACAAGTGGTATGAAATAGAAAGAGATAAATCTTTACAATTGGTTTTGAAACCTAATCAATACAAATAACTAATTATTAATGAATACCATTATTTGAACTTTGGCGTTCTTTTAGATAAAAAACTAATCAAGTAATTAATTCCTCACTGACTTTATACTTTTTCACTATCTTGCTCTATTATTGATTTCTCCATCTCTAGTTAAGTAATCAAAACAGGATAAGTCAGTGTTTCAAAAGAAGATAATTTATGCACACAATTGATATACGCACAGTAGATGTCGTACAATACATAAGTCCTTTGCGAGAAGGTGGCTCCATGCCTGGTATTGTAAAAGCCGATGATGGTTTTCTTTACATTATCAAATTTAGGGGAGCTGGACAAGGTAAAAAAGCCTTGATTGCCGAATTTCTTGGAGGAGAGATAGCGCGTGCCATTAGACTTAAAGTTCCAGAATTGGTGTTTATGAATCTAGGTGATTCATTCTCTAAAATGGAACCTGATGAGGAAATTCAAGATTTGCTAAAATTCAGTGTTGGACTTAATCTAGGTTTACATTTTTTGTCTTCAGCAATCACATACGACCCACTAGTTTCTGAGGCTCCAGCATTAATTTGTTCAAAAATTGTGGTGCTAGACAGCTTGATTTCAAACATTGACCGTACAACGAAGAATCCAAATTTATTGATGTGGCAAAAAGAACTGTGGATTATTGATAACGGAGCAAGTTTTTACTTTCACCACAACTGGAACAATTGGCGTCAACACTTGACACGGACTTTTCCAATGATCAAGGACCATGTTTTACTTGAAAAAGCGACTGAATTAGATAAAGCTGCAGAAGAAATTAAAAACGCACTGAGTAAAGAAGTAATTAAAGAAATCATTGCTGCTATTCCAGAAGAATGGCTGACAGATGAACACGATCCTTTAAATCCAGATGAAAAACGTGCAGCATACCTTGAATATATGATGGCAAAGTTGGGATTGATTGATGAATTGGTAAAAGAGGCTCAAGATGCAAGATAAATTTATATACGAATACGCCATCATCCGATTTTCACCCCTTGTGGAACGCGGAGAGTTCTTTAATATTGGAGTAATCCTATATTCGAAACCCAAGAAATTTCTTTCCCTTCGTTACCATATAGACCCGAAAAAACTTCAAGCCTTTAAAAGTGAACACAATATAGAAGAACTTGAAGCTTACTTGAAAGCTTGGGAAAAAGTATGTGTCGCAGCTCCTAATAGTGGTGCAATAGGGGAAATGGAGATGCCTGATCGTTTTCGTTGGCTTGTAGCAACACGAAGTACAATCATTCACAGTTCAATGACCCATACCGGAGTTTGCGATGATCCGGAAAAGGAGTTAGAAGCTATATTTGAACAGTTTGTTTTGTAGGTAGGTGTTTCGTAAAGGGAGATAAAGAAGGATTACGCTGAGAACCGCAAAGAAAAAAAAGAAAGCGCGCAAAAAGTAGAGCATAGAAAATACGCTGTTAAAGACTTTTATTCTGAGCTAGAAACCCAATCATCCTCTACTTCTTTCGCTCTAAATTCTAATTAAAGTTTTTATTCTCAGTGAACCTTTGCTACTTCTTTGTCATTTTGCGGTTAAAACTTTAAGTAATAATCACTATTTTAGAAGCTCAAATAACATATCATAAATTAATAATTCATCAATATGAGAATATTTTCATTTTTAATTCTTTTACTTTCCTTCGCTTCGCTGCGTGCCCAAGAAGGATTAACCTATCAAAAACCTTCGCAAGAGATCCTAGACTTAGTCGATGTTTCCCTCGCTCCTAGCGTGCTAATGGATGAAAGTAAAGACTTCATGATCTTAATTTCAAGAGACTTGTATGGATCCATTGAAGAACTTTCTCAAGAGGAATTACGTTTAGGAGGTTTGCGTATCGATCCGAAAACAAATATTGGAAGTCGTGTTACCTACTACAACAATCTTCAGGTAAAAAATCTAAAAGAGAAAAAAGCTGAGCTTGTTCAAGTTAAGAATATGCCAAACAATCCGAAACTCACCAATTTCAAATGGTCCCCTAATCAGGAGAAATTAGCATTTACACATACTACTGAAAACGGTGTTGAAGTCCATGTACTAGATGTAGCAACCGCAACAGTTTCAAAGTTAACCAGCGATAATATCAATGCCAATATCGGTGATGTAATCAATTGGTTTGATGATGGGAAGTCACTTTTGATTAAAACAGTATCAGAAAACAAAAAAGAACTCATCAATACGGAAACTGCTGTACCAACAGGACCAACAATTTCAGTAAATGATGGAAAAAAAGCACAAAATAGAACCTACCAAGATTTATTAAGCAATAAGAATGATGAGTTCAACTTTGAGCAGCTTGCATTGTCAACAATTTACAAAGTAAACCTTGATGGAACTTCTGAGAAATGGTTAGAAAGCAACATGTATACATCTATTAACTTTTCACCTGATGGAAACTATGTGATGGTAGAAACAATAGAAAAACCATTCTCCTATTTAGTTCCTTATAGTCGTTTCCCTTCGAAAACAACGATATACACAAAAGAAGGAGAAAAAGTAGAAACAGTATTGGAAGTTCCATTAATAGAAGACCTTCCACAAGGTTTTATGGCTGTTAGAGAAGGTAAAAGAAACTTTAGCTGGAGGGATGACAAAGCTGCAACATTGATTTTCACTAAAGCATTAGATGGAGGTGATCCAGAAAACGAAGTTCCTTTTAGAGATGAAACTTTTGAAATGGAAGCACCATTCAATGGAAATGAAAGAAGTATTTTAAAGACGATTAACCGTATGAGTTCAATTCAATGGGCAAATAATTCAGTTGCAATTGCAAGTGATTATTGGATCAATACGAGAAATACAAAAACGTATGCATTCAACCCTTCAGATGCTTCGGAAGAACCTAGAATAGTAGCTGACAGAAACTATCAAGATGCGTATAGCCATCCTGGAAATTTTGTAACAAAACGCAATTCTTTTGGAAGAAGTGTTTTGGCTTTATCGAATAACAAGGCTTACCTTTTGGGAGCTGGACATACGGAAGAAGGTCAATTCCCTTTTTTAGATGAAATCAATTTAAGTGACTTAAAAAAGGAAAGGATTTACCAATCTAAATACGCAGATAAGGTGGAGAGTCTGAATGATTATGATATTGAAAGTAATCAACTTTTAGTTCGAATAGAATCTCCAACAGAATATCCTAACTACTCGTTCAGAGATCTTAAAGGAAATAAATTAAAGCAAATCACCTTCTTTAAGAATCCTTTTGTAAGTATACAAAACGTTCACAAGGAAGTAATCAACTACAAAAGAGCAGATGGATTAGATCTTACGGGAACATTGTATTTACCCCTTGGATACAATCTAAAAAGCAAGGAGAAAATGCCGATGATTATTTGGGCATATCCAACTGAATACAAAGACAAATCAAGTGCTGGACAAAATACACAAAACCCAAATAAATTTACCTTTCCTTTTTACGGTTCAATGATATACTGGGTAACGAAAGGCTATGTGGTCCTAGACAATGCTTCTTTTCCAATTGTAGGTGAAGGAGATGAAGAACCCAACGATACCTACATCGAGCAATTGGTTGCCAATGGAAAAGCAGCAATTGATGCAGTAGACAAGTTGGGTTACATCGATAGAAATAGAGTTGCCGTTGGTGGTCATAGTTATGGGGCATTTATGGTTGCAAACCTACTTTCTCACTCTGATTTATTTGCCGCTGGAATTGCACGAAGTGGAGCATACAACAGAACCTTAACTCCATTTGGTTTCCAAAGTGAAGAAAGAAATTATTGGGAAGCGCCAGACGTTTACAATGAAATGTCGCCATTTATGAATGCAGATAAAATGAAATATCCATTATTGCTCGTTCATGGTGAAGCGGATAATAACTCAGGTACTTACCCCATGCAAAGCGAGCGTTATTTCAATGCCTTAAAAGGTTTGGGTGCGACTGTAAGATTAGTGATTTTACCAAAAGAGAGTCACGGGTACAAAGCCAAAGAAAGTATTCTGCATTTATTGTGGGAACAAGATCAATGGTTGGAAAAATATGTGAAGAATAAGCTTTAGCCTTTAGGCAAAAAAAAACTCCAACTGAACAGTTGGAGTTTTTTTTGTGATAAGATTTATTCTTTCTAGTCGCTTTTTTCTGTTTGCTTAATGCTTATTCAACACGAAGTTCAATAATTCAATACAACAATCGGTATTAACTGAGTCTCATTACTCACACTAGACAATCAACTAAGTTTTTTTACCTTGTACCTTCAAGAATGAAAGTACTTTGGTATTAAACTCTAGAGGTTGTTCGACATTCACAACATGGCCACAGTTTTTGATCACATGCAATTGTGCACTGAAATGATTTGAGATTACTTTTTTTATTGAAGGCAGAAACAAATGATCTTGTTCTCCCATAATATAAAACGTTGGTATTTTAATGTCTTTCATCCTAAACAAACGCAGTAATGGCGTCAATTCAGCGGTTAATTTATACCATCTTTTAAATTCTTTTTGATAGAGTTTCTTTGCTTCCTTAACGAATAGCAAGCGTGACTCTTTATGGTTTTTCTTGGGCATCATCACGAAAGCAAACAGCTTGTATAAGAATATGTATGGAACTACTGACTTAAAAACATTGCCGAAACCGATTAAGAATTTTGAACGAATATTCAACTTTAAAATTGCACCGCCCATGACCATGCTTTCAACAAGCTCTGGGTTTCTTTCTGCAAGGTCACGAATTAAAATCGTTCCTAAGGAAATGCCTATAAAATGAGATTTTTTAATTTCAAGATGTTCCAATACTTCAAGAATATCATTCGATACAACTTCAAAGGTATATTTCTGATTGTTGATTTGCTTAAAAGAAGTCTGACTTTCTCCGTGTCCACGCAGATCAATCAATAAAACATTGAATTCATTGTTAAAAGCGCGAATCTGTCGAGACCAAATGGAACTGCTCCCTCCTGCTCCATGAACAAAAGTCACCCACTTAGTGGTATTTTCATTGTGATAAACTGAGTAACTTAACATAGTTAGAAAGAGAGTTTGTTGTATTCTATAACACGTTAAGCTGTCATAAAGTTCGGGAAAGGTACAGCTAAGTTCAGTATGAAGATGAATTTAATTTCATTAATGAAAATAATAGTCAAAAAAGTAAAATTTATTATATACGATTACACTTGAATATTTTAAAAATATATTTCAATTCCACTTGATTTTAAATTAAAACTTTTATCTACATTTGGGTACTAATTTAAATAATTAAAACATATGAAATTAACATTACTTTCTTTAATTGCCTACCTAACGCTTTCAGCGTTTTATACCTTTTCTCAAGATACAACTGCGTTTAACCTTATTGGTTTAAACCGTAATCAAGGAGGACTTGATTTTTTTGATGATGATTCTACTTCTATGGGGTCAATAAATATTGATTTTGCCCCAGGTTATGGATTTGCAATCTTTCAAGATCCTTCTTCAGGAAAGCTTTATTCTATCTTACAAGACACTGGTCCAGAAGACAGAAACTTATTTGTATTGAATCCACTCACGGGAGTTTCTACATTAGAAAAAGACCTTGTAAGTGAATATATAAACTCAGCTGATTTAGGTCCTGATGGAATTATCTATTTTTCTGTTGGAAATGGAAATGCTGTTCCTAACACTTTGCACAAGTACTCTATTGTGAATGAAACAGAAAGTTTCTTAAGCACTCCTATAATGTCAGGATCGAGAGCTTTAGAATTTAATCCAACTGATTCTAGTTTATACCTATATGAAGGATATGATGATATAAGTGGTTTATATACTGACCGATTATATGTTTATAACTTATTAACAAATACTGCAGACACATTAGTAACCACAGGTATGAGCGAAGAAATTCATGGTGCATTTTATGATGAAGAAACTGACAAGTTTTTTGTTTCGGCATATGGAGGTGAAATGTACACTACAGACAACACATATTTAAATGGAACAGCTTACCACAATATGGTTAACGGTGTAACTAGTAATGATATTATGGACATGACAAAAGTGAAATACTTAGAAGGAGCAGATACAAGGACTTTTTGTCCTTCAGATAGTGTTCAAATCAAGGGTTATTTCGGAGGAGTAAACTATAAATGGTTTGTAGACGGCATCGAAATTCCAGGGATTACAGATTCAACTGTTTATGCTAAAACAGCAGGAGTTTACCGTGCTCTAATGGAAGTTACAATGAATGAACAAGTGAACTACCTCTGGTCTAGAGAAATAACTGTAAATCAAGCGACTAAACCAAGCGTAAATATATCTGCTACAGGAAATGATACTGAAATATGTCCTGGTGATACTATTGTTTTAAATGGAGCGAACGGAGGAACTTTACAGTGGTATAAAGATGGTGTTGCGATAGCAGGAGCCAATGCGAATAAATACAACGCCACAGCTGTTGGTTCATACAATCAAATGAAAACTAACATGAGTGGTTGTTCTGATACTGCTGCTGTTGCAATTGTAATCACTGCAGATCAAAACTGTACTTCTAATTTAGCAATCGAAAGTGAGAAAACTTTCTATATGTATCCCAATCCAACTTTTGGACAAATAACTGTTGTTAGTCCATTTGCAGAACTTACTGCTTATACAGTAATTGATTTAACAGGGAAAACATTAATCAAAGGTGAGTTTTCTTTAGGAACAAATGCTATTAATCTTAAAACTTTAAACGCTGGAGTTTATTTACTAACGATGAATGGTATAACAAAAAGAATCGTTAAGAGATAGGTGAAAATCTAATTTCAATACACAATATTTTCAAAGGGGAAGACATATGTCTTTCCCTTTTTTAGATTCTATATTAAGATTAAAAAAGTACATTTTTAAAAAATTGCAATAAGCTAAATGTTTTCAAAAACTTTGGTAATAGGATATCTCTTAAAATAGAAAATCCTAATTTTTCCTTTATCGAAATAATTCAAATTTAAAACAATGACCTATCTGAAAAACATTAAATTCGCAATTTCAATACCACAATATGAAAATACCCACAATAGCTATAAAACTCAACAAAGCTGGAGAAAGAGCCGTAAAACAAGGTCATCCTTGGGTATTTGAGAACAGTATTGAGAAAGCTCCCGAAGAAAATAGGTTAGCAGGAAGCTTATGTGTGATTTTTGATCAACGGTACAACAAACCCATTGCTTTTGGATTATGGGATCCTGAAGAAATCATTAGAATTAAGATTATTCTTCAAGGCAATCGCTTACAGTTGAACACAGATTTTTGGAAAGCGCAGTTAAAAGAAGCGTATTCGAAAAGACAAAACCTCATCAATAAAGGAATAACAGCTTACAGAGGAATTCACGGAGAAAATGATCGGTTTCCTGGATTAATTTTAGATGTTTATGCCAAAGTGGGGGTACTGAAAGTTTATTCAAACATTTGGAAGCCCTACCTCGAAATATTGATGGAAGAAATCCAAAGTCTTTATGGTTTAGAAACCATCGTGATTCGTTTCAGTAGAAAAATAGAACAAAAGAATACTTTCCCTTATCAAGAAGGTGATGTGATTGGTCAGCCACTCGAAAATGAAAAAGTGGAATTTGAAGAATATGGCGTGAAGTTTTATGCTTATACCCAATCAGGGCACAAAACAGGTTTCTTTTTAGACCAGCGTCCGAACAGGTTCTGGGTTCAAGAAAATGCCAAAGGTAAAAAGGTTTTGGATGTATTCAGTTATGTCGGCGGATTTGGAATTCACGCTTTAAAAGGCGGAGCAAAATCTTTGACCTCAATTGATATTAGTCAACAAGCCATGGATGTCGCTGCTGAAAACCTTGAACTCAACGCGCTTGACAAATCAAAATGGACAGCTATTGCTGCAGATGCTTTTGTTGCCATGGAGGAACTAATCAACCAAAAAGAACAGTTCGACATCGTGATCATTGACCCGCCTTCATTTGCCAAGCAAGCCAGTGAAGTCAACAGCGCTTCCAATCAATACGAGAGACTCGCAAGACTAGGAAGAGATTTGGTTGCTCCAAACGGAACACTCATCCTCGGCTCATGTTCTAGTCGCATCAGTTTAGAAGATTTTGAAGTAATACATCGCGATGCAGGAATTAATCCAATGAATGATTGGAAGTATTTACATTTCAAGTTGCATGACGATGATCATCCAATTGAATTTGCTGAGAGTAATTATTTGAAGACAATTTTTTATAGGAAAGTGAAAAAGTGATTTATAAAAAATGATGCTTACACGGTGATGCCTAAAAACCAAGAGTAATGTTTAAAATCATAGTTGCAGAAGAAAAATAAAAAAGCTAAGTTTACCGCTTAGAAATAGGTTAAACTACACTAAAAGAACAATCCGTGCAAGAAAGACACACAAATAGAGAGAAATATTTTGAAGAACAAGGAGTTACCGTTGAGAAATACGTTCTTCCATTTATAAAAGAGGTTAAAAATATTGATAAATCTACATCTGTTCTTGAAATAGGATGTGGTGAAGGTGGTAATCTTGCTCCTTTTCTTAAAGCTGGTTGTAAAAGGGTTGTAGGTATTGACATGCTTGAAGGCAAAATTGACAATGCTAGAAAATTTTACAAGAATGTAGAAAACAGCGAAAACATCGAATTTATTTGTGATGATATATTCAATATAGATCCTGAGGTAATTGGCCAATTTGACATTATTATTACACGCGATGTTTTAGAACACATCCACGGACAGGAAAAATTCATGGAAGATGTCAAAAAATTCATGAAACCAGATGGAAAATTCTTTCTTGGATTTCCACCATGGCACAATCCATTCGGGGGACATCAACAATTATTAAAAAGTAAATTCTTATCTCGCCTTCCTTACTTCCATATTTTACCTAAACCGATTTATAAATTAATTTTGAAAATGTTTGGAGAAACTGATGGGAAAATAGAAAGTATTTTAGAGATCAAAGACACGCGTATCACTATCGAAAGATTTGAAAGAATCCTTAAAAAGAGCAATTTCAACAAGGATAAACGTGTATTTTATTTTATTAACCCCAATTATGAGGTGAAATTTAAACTGAAGCCTAAAGTGAGCTCAAAACTCATTTCTTCAATTCCCTATTTGAGGAACTTCTTTATCACTACTAATTATTACGTGATTTCTAAGAATGATTAGCGCTTGGTTGCGTATTAGTTTTTTAGTTTATAGTTGACTATCATCCATTTGATAATTGGAGAAAGTGGCTTTTTGAATGGGTGAAGCCCTTGGAAGCAAACGTATACGGTATTTAAAGACAATAACTTATGGACACAAGTTTTTCTGCAATTGATTTTGAAACCGCAACAAGACATCATATCTGTTCTGTCGGGATTGTTACTTTTGAGAACGGAATTATTGTTGATGAATTCCACACCTTAATTCAACCACCAAACAACGAATACAATTGGCACAACATCCAAGTACATGGAATAACAGAAAGAGACACTGTAAATACAGCACGCTTTAATGAAGTTTATCCAGAAATAAAGAAGCGCTTATTCGGACGAATGGTTGTAGCGCACAACGAAAGTTTTGACCGAGGTGTTTTGTCCAAAACGATGAGAGATTACAATATTGATTATTCAGATTTGAATATTTCAGAAGTCTGGGAATGTACCCTGAAAATATATAGAGCAAAAGGATATAAACCTGCAAACTTAAATGCTTGTTGTGAAAAGCACGGAATAGAGCTACAACATCATCAGGCACTATCCGATGCCAGAGCCTGTGCAGAGCTGTACTTGATTGCGAAAACTTGGTAAAGTGTAAATATAATTTTGATCCCTAGAGACATTTAACAGTCTTTAGAATACTCTGAATCGAAAAGTTTTAAAAAAGCAATTGTAAAAGTAAACACTTTATTATCTACTTTGGAAATGTTACCCCAAACCACATTACTAGTTATATAAGCATTGAGATACAAAACAAAATTGACATTAAAAAGCCACCTTCTTCTCAGAAAGTGGCTCTTCAAATCTAAATCATCAATCTGATTAATATCAATTCGTAATTACCTCATTCGTAATTACTTATTTCACTTCAATAGCGTCTTTAACCTTTTGTTTAGTCAAAGCAATATCCAGCACTTCTCTCATGCTGCTCACATAATGGAAGGTTAGACCTGTCAAATAATCTGCTTGAATTTCATCAATGTCTTGTTTATTCTTATCACTCAAGATGATTTCTTTAATGTCCGCACGTTTTGCTGCAAGGATTTTCTCTTTGATTCCTCCTACTGGCAACACATCACCACGTAAAGTTATTTCACCTGTCATGGCAAGGTTTTTCTTCACTTTTCTTTGCGTAAACAAAGAAGCCAAAGAAGTCAACATCGTGATTCCCGCTGAAGGACCATCTTTAGGTGTTGCTCCTTCTGGAACGTGCATGTGCACATCGTAGTTATTGAAAACTCCAGCCTCTACTCCTATCCAATCGTGGTGAGATTTAAGGAATTGCAAAGCAATCGTTGCTGATTCTTTCATTACGTCTCCAAGGTTTCCTGTCAAGGTTAATTTTCCTTTTCCTTTTGCCAATGAAGATTCAATAAACAATATATCTCCTCCCATAGCTGTCCATGCGAGTCCAGTAACTACTCCAGCAACCTCGTTGTTGGAATACTTGGTTTTCGGTCTACCCGGCCCCATAATATCCCCTAAATCGTTTGCAGTGATCGTTTTCTTAAACTCTTCTTCCATAGCAATCTGACGCGCTCGGTTTCTCACCAATTTCGCCACTGCCTTATCTAAGCCACGAACACCAGATTCATGTGTATATTCTTCAATGAGTTTTTCTAAGGTTGCATTTCCAATAGAAATGTCCGACTTTTTAATTCCGTGTGCTTTTATTTGATCTGGAAGTAAATGTCTTTTTGCAATTTCTATCTTCTCCTCCACGGTATAACCAGAAACTTCGATCAATTCCATTCGGTCACGCAATGGACCTTGAATCGTTGATAAATCATTCGCTGTTGCAATAAACAACACCTTTGATAAATCGTACTCTGTTTCTATGTAGTTATCGTAAAACTCACTGTTTTGTTCTGGATCTAAGACCTCAAGCATTGCACTTGATGGATCTCCGTGATTAGAACGAGAGATTTTATCTATCTCATCCAATACAAAAACAGGGTTTGAAGTTCCCGCTTTTTTAATGTTCTGCATTACTCGTCCTGGCATTGCACCAATGTATGTTTTTCTGTGTCCTCGAATTTCACTTTCATCGTGAATACCACCGAGCGACATTCTTACATATTCTCTTCCCAATGCCGAGGCAATTGACTTTCCTAAGGAAGTTTTACCCACTCCTGGAGGTCCGTAAAAACAAAGAATTGGCGATTTCATGTCTTTTTTCAACTTCAATACCGCCAAGTATTCTAAAATACGTTTTTTCACTTTATCCAATCCATAATGATCACGATCCAATATCTTTTCAGCACGTTTTAAGTCTAAATTATCAACCGTATATTCATCCCATGGTAAATCCAATAACAAATCTAAATAGTTCAACTGAACAGTATATTCAGCTCCTTGAGGATTTGAACGCTGTAAACGGTTCAATTCTTTTTGGAACATTTCGTCTACTTTCTTAGACCATTTCTTGTTTTTTGCACGTTCGCGCATCTTCTCCACATCTTGTTCTTGTGGATTTCCGCCTAACTCTTCTTGTATGGTCTTGATTTGTTGATTCAAGAAATATTCACGTTGTTGTTTATCTAAATCAATCTTAACACGTGTTTGAATCTCATTACGCATTGCTAATTGTTGAGCTTCCACCGTTAAATGTTGAAGCACCGCCATTGCACGTTTCTTCAAATCCATCTCATCCAGCATCTTTTGCTTTGTCGCAACATCTGCATTCATATTTGATGAAATGAAATTGATCAAAAAGGTTGGACTATCGATGTTCTTAATCGCAAACTGCGCCTCAGAAGGAATATTGGGAGATTCCTTAATGATCTTCAAGGACAATTCTTTCATCGATTGAATAATCGCTGTGAATTCCTTGCTTTTCTTTGGTGCTTTTGCTTCCTCACACAACTCAATCTTTCCACGCATAAAAGGTTCTATTTGTGTCACCTCTTTTAGCTCAAATCTTCTTTTACCTTGAATAATAACGGTTGAAGTTCCATCAGGCATTTTTAGCAAACGAAGGATCGTTGCTACTGTACCAATTTTATGTAAATCCTTTTCCTCAGGATCTTCAACTTCAGGATTCTTTTGTGAAATTACACCCACAACTTTATCGCTGTTGTTAGCGTATTTAATCAAGTCAATAGATTTATCTCTACCCACTGTAATTGGAATCACCACACCTGGAAATAAAACATTATTTCTAAGTGGTAAAATCGGAATTTCTGAAGGGAACTTTGCATTGTGCATGTCATCTTCCTCTTCAGGTGTAATTAATGGAATAAACTCTGCATCTGAATCATCAGGTGTACCCATTCCAAATAAACTTTTGTCGAAAATGTCAGTCATATCTTTTTTACGCTCTTGCGTCAATCTGTCAGTTAATACTTATATTTAAGTTAAGGAAATTTATTAAATCCTCACATATATTCTAACATCCTTTTGGTTCAATCCCTATGCCATAATAAAAAACTGTCAGGTTTGACAGTTTTTTACAGTAGCGAGGGAGAGTATTGAGGATTGAGGCTGTTGGCTTTAAGCGGTAGGCTATAAGCTGTTGGTTTTGAGCTATTGGCTTTAGGCTGTAAGCATTGGGTTTTTATAGAAACAAAATACTTTATCATAAGAATCACTTTATTGATCTTACCTTAAAACTATCCCTCTCCTTCTCCCTAAGAATCGCTAGATTTTTTCTCTGGAAATAGAAAGCTGAGCATTTTCAAATCGACTTTAGTGATTTGCTTTCCTCTTCTCACCATCATTTGGTTTGCAACGTCGACTGCCTTATCCAATTCATAAACGGGTGAGTCTTTTTCTCCTCCCCATGAGAAGTTGGGAACATACTTCGGAGGAAAACCTGAGGTAAATAGATTCGCGCAAACACCTATAACAGTTGCTGTGTTAAGCATCGTATTGATACTTGTTTTGGAATGATCTCCCATTGTAACCCCCATAAACATCAATTCTGTTTGTTCCATGGTTTCAGTTAAATAACTGTAGGTTTTTACATTTCCGTAGTTGTTCTTAAGATTAGAACAGTTGGTGTCGGCTCCAAGATTACACCATTCTCCAATCAATGAGTTACCTAAAAAACCATCGTGGCCTTTATTGGAATAGGCTTGAAATATTACATTATTCACCTCTCCACCAATTTTACAGTGTGGCCCAAGAGAAGTAGCTCCATAAACTTTAGTTGCTAATTTTAAAGTACTGCTTTCTGCCATGGCTAATCCCCCACGAACAACGCTTCCTTCCATTATCTCAGCATTTTTACCGATGTAAATAGGTCCAGATTTAACGTTGAGAATAGCACATTCAACAACTGCTCCTTTCTCAATAAAAAGTTGATCAGCAGCTCCAATTAAAGTATTTGTTTTAGAAAGCGGAGCGCTTTTCCTTCCTTGTGTGTAGGCTGAAAAATCAGCTGCTAAGATGATGTCATTCATTTGGTATAAATCCCAGCGATTTTCTAATAAAATCAAATGATCAAGTTCTTCTGTCGTATTTTCTTTAGGTGTAAAATCTGAACCTCTATGTGCAATGAAAATACCATTGACATAAAGTGTTTCATCAAGCTTCATTTTTTTAATCAACAATGCAAGCCCAGCAGTTGGAATTACCGTTGAATTTATCCAAATGTTATCCTCTGTTTGATTGATAGGGAATTTATCCGCCAAATAACTTTCTGTTTGAAAAGAAACAGTCGCATCTGGAAGATAAAATTGCCAACGTTCATCATTTGTCCACATTCCTGTTCGGAGGTTCCCAACCGGACGAGTAAGCGTTAGTGGTGCAAAAATCAAATGATTCGATAAATCGTGTAGGATAATGTTCATGTTCACTTTTTTACATTCTATTTGGCACTTCAATTCCTAAAAGTCGCATTGCAGTATGAATTACTTTACCAACATTCTGACTGATTAAAATCCGTGCATTTTTCAATGCTCTATTTTCTTCTTTCATTACGCTAAATGCTTGATAAAATGAATTGTAATTTTTCACCAATTCGAAAGTATAGTTTGCTATCAATGCAGGACTATGACTTTTCCCTGCTTCTTTTATTACCGATGGAAACTCATTCAATTGTTTGATCAATTCTTTCTCTGCGAAATCAATGGCCATTTCTGTATCAGGATTCACTAATTCAACTTTTGTCATCAATGAATTGATTCGTGCGTAAGCATATTGAATAAAAGGTCCAGTATTTCCGTTCAACTCAATGGATTCGTCGGGATTAAATTTCATTCGCTTTTGAGGATCGACTTTTAATAAGTAATATTTGAGTCCGCCCATTCCAATCATTTCGTAAAGGTTTTCACGCTCAATATCACTCATACCATCTATATGACCACGTTCTTTAGTGCTGTCTTTTGCCATTTGAACGACTTCTGCCATCAAATCATCGGCATCCACTACTCTACCCTCACGTGATTTCATTTTACCATCTGGTAAATCTACCATTCCATAAGATAAGTGGTGACAGTTTTTCGCCCAGTCATATCCTAATTTTTTAAGAATTAAGAAAAGTACTTGAAAATGATAATCTTGTTCGTTTCCAACAGTATAAATAACTCCATTTAGATTCGGAAAGTCTTTATATCTCTGGATTGCGGTTCCAATATCTTGGGTCATGTACACTGCTGTTCCGTCTGAGCGGAGCACCAACTTCTCATCTAATCCTTCATCTGTTAGGTCGACCCAAACAGAACCATCATCTTTCGTATAGAAAACGCCTTGACCTAGTCCTTCCTTCACTAAATCTCTTCCAATTAAATAAGTCTTAGATTCATAATAAATCTCATCAAAATCAACTTGCATACGTTCGTAGGTTTTATCAAAACCAACATACACCCACTGATTCATTTCATTCCACAATTTATGTGCTTCTGGATCATTTGCTTCCCACTTCAGCAGCATTTCTGATGCATCATTAGTTAACTTCGCAAACGGAACTGCATAAGCGGCTATTTTACGGAAAATCCCTGCTTTTTTCTTATCGTCATCTGCTGCTTCATACGCTGTGAATAGACCAGGAAGCTTTTCTTTTGCTTCATCAGGAATAAGCGTATCTGAATAGTTATTATCTTTCCAATGAGAAGCTATTTCGAATCCTTGAAGCGTAACTTGCTTATCAAATTCTATATAATACTTCCCAACAAAGTGGTCTCCTTTCATGCCTGTTGTGGCTGGAGTTTCTCTGTTGCCGTTTTCATCTTTCGTAGCAAATTGCTCCCATGCCACCATACTTTTACAAATATGAATTCCACGGTCATTGATAATTTGCGTTTTAACAACTTCATGTCCGTTCGCCTTTAATATTTCTGAAACACTATATCCTAAAAAGATATTTCTCATGTGCCCTAGATGCAAAGGCTTATTTGTATTTGGGGAGGAATATTCAACCATATACATTTCTCCAGACAGTTCAGAAGCACAACCGAACATATCATCATTAGTCATCTCAATTAAGATGTTCTTCCAATATTCATTGGTTAAGGTAATATTCAAAAAACCACTAACTACATTATAGCTTTCAACTTCTACCAATTCTTCTTTTAGAAAACGTCCGATATCTTCACCAACAATCGCTGGAGAAGACTTCAATACCTTCACAAATGGAAAGATAACCAAGGTCATATCTCCATCAACATCCTTTCTTGTCTTTTGAAATTGAATCAATTTCTCGTCAATTTTCACTCCAAAAACCGGCAGACTATTTTCAAGCAATAACGCTTTAATTTTGTTTTCCATTCTAAATATTATCTATGCTTTCTTTTCAGCTACTTCAATCACTTCTTTCATCAAATAATAGGCTACTTCAGCCATATGATTTGTCTTCTCATCCAAACAAGGATTAACCTCAACAAATTCAATACATCTTACTTTTGGATGTCCAGCGTAGTGTCTTAATAATTGACTCGCCTCATCTGGTGTTAATCCGTGCGGAACAGGTGTACCCGTTCCGTGGGAAACGATTTCGGGGTCCATTGAATCTACGTCGAATGAAACATAAATCTCATCACAGTCTGCGTATTTCACTTCTAATCTGTCAATAATCTTTTGAACACCTTCTGCTCGTAATTCATCAACAGAAATATTCTTAATCCCTTTTCGCTCCATTAGTTCAATTTCTGGAGCTTCCAAATCACGCAAACCAATAAATCCAAGATCCTTTGCTACAATTTTAGGAGCAATACCCCCAGTATTTTTAAGTTCATTCCAAAACTTCACTGTATCTGGATGCGGATCATTTTTCTTAGATTCTAAATTATCTTCGTTTAAGGCTGTTGCCAAGGGCATTCCGTGCATATTCCCAGAAGGAGTCGTATAAGGAGTATGTAAATCACCATGTGCATCAATCCACAAAACACCTAACCTGTGTTGAGGGTTAGCGACTTTTAATCCTGCGATTGTTCCTCCAGCTGAACCATGGTCGCCAGCAACAATAACTATAAAATCATTATTTTTTCTTTCTCTACTGACTACTTCTGCAACGTTCTTATAAACAGTAGCTAAGCCATCAGCTCTTTTACCCCATGTATATTTAGTAGGCTGATCCAATAAATGGTTCATTGTCTGAACATAATGTATAGGGTATTTCGAAAATAAGAAATTACCTGAATTATCATCAGCAACACGCATTGCTCCTGGGCCTAAACTTGCTCCACGTGTTCCTGCTGAAATTTCTGAATCATTAATAATGTATGCTATAGATTTTGACATTGCTATAATTTTAATTGAGTTTCAATTAACACAAAGGTAAAAAAATCATGCGTATAATTCTTACTTCTCACTGCTCAAAACAATAACATTCGCTAGAAATAGAATTCAGATAAAAATTTGTTTTAATTTCGTCCTCATAATTTTACAACATTATCTGATGAGAAGAGAGTTATTTTATTTTGGATTTTTATTGATTTTATTCGGTTGTTCACTTCCGCAAGCTATATCGGATGACTTTGAAGGAAAACTGGTATACAGCATTGATTCACCTGCCAACACTCCAAATTCAGAAGACAGTATTAATTACCAAGTGGTTTATGCTAAGGATTCTATGTTGAGAATTGACAATTTCACTCCCATTGGAAAGCAAATATACATCAAGCATATCCCCAAAAACAGAGCTTATATTTTAATGGATTTGGGAATGAAAAAAGTAGCGATTCAAACTATTCCTGACACCTTAAAAGAAAGTGGTAAATACCTTTTCAAGTATAAATCGGGGAGTGAAACCTACGCTGGTATCAAAGCATACAACATTGAGGTGACGGATACAGAGCAAGATACGACAATGATTATGAATTACAATCCTGACATCTCCCCCAAGTATTCTACAGCTTTAAAAGGCATTCCAGGTCTCCCAATAAAGTACTCGCTTCATTCTAATGCAATGTGGTTGACCTATCAGTTAGTAAGTATTGAAAAACGTCCATTAAGTATTGATTTATTTGGAATTCCTTCAGATCATGAAATCATCACCTTAGATGAATTTATAGAATTGATACAGGAATAAATACATTGATCAAGCTTCAAAATAACTGTATATAATTTTGTGTCCTTAAAAAAATAGGAGTTAAGGAACCACTTAATCAAAAACATTTAGACCACTTCGTGCTTGTTTTCATAGATTTTCATTAACTTTTGACTCGCGATCATCATAATTAATGGCGGTTTTAAATCTAACCAATTCTATTTAAGCTACTTAAACGAAATAAGCTACTGAAATATTTTAATCTTTTTACACTATGAAACCAATCTTAATAATTATAAGCTGTTTTTTTACAATTAGTTTTTCTTATGCGCAACCGAACCCTGATTTTACCGCTAGTCCTACAGAGATATGTGTTGGCCAAACAGTTCAGTTTACTGATTTATCTACCTCTTCCATAACAATAACCAGCTGGACATGGGATTTTGGTGATGGATCTACTTCTTCAAGTCAAAACCCGACACATACCTACACAAATCCAGGTACTTTTACTGTCATATTAACTGCTCAAGATGCAAATGGAGCTCAACCAGAAGTGAAATTTAATTTCATTACTGTGAACCCACTTCCAAACCCCTCTTTTTCAACGAATATTATTGGAGGTTGTTCACTACCGAGTGAAGTGGCAATTAATAATATTCAACCTAATTCTGGGGTGTCATACGCTTGGGATTTTGGAAATGGAACAACTTCAGTGAGCGGAACTCCAGCAAATATCAGCTACACTTCTGAAGGCTCTTTTGATATTACACTTACTGTTACCGACAACATTACATCTTGTGTAAATACAGTAGTCGAAACAGTTAATATTTTTGATTATCAAGCTGATTTTTCATTTTCTCCTAGTACAGCATGTGCTGGAAGCCCAATATCATTCACAGATAACTCTTCCGCAGGAACAAATGGTTGGAGCTGGAATTTTGGAGATGGATCAAGTGGATCATCTCAGAATCCTTCACATAGCTTTAACTCAGTTGGGACATACACTGTTACCCTTACCGCAACAAATAGCGTTAATGGTTGTAGTGACACTTATTCTGAAGACATCGTAGTGTTGCCTCTTCCTACGCCCTCATTTACCTTCACGCCTAATTCAGGTTGCGCTCCTTTAGATGTTGATTTTACAAATACAAGTCCAGGGGCTGGAACCTTTACATGGAATTTTGGTGATGGCGGTACTTTTTCTGGACAAACTCCTCCGTCGCATACCTACACCGCCAATGGATCTTATTCAGTTTCTTTAACTCAAACAGATGCAAATGGATGTTCGAATTCTGTAACGCAATCCAACATTATTAATGTTTCTTCAATTACAGCTGAATTTGAAGCTGATGTTGTTGAAGGATGTGAAACTTTAGATGTTACGTTCACAGATTTATCTAACTCTCCAAACACTAGTGATCCTATCACAAGCTGGCAATGGGATTTTGGAAATGGATCAACTTTTAACGGTCAATTCCCTCCAACACAGTCTTATGATGAAGGTGTTTATGATGTTATTTTAACCGTTACAACAAATGCTGGATGTAGCCAATCAGACACATTGACTGAATACATCTCCGTTGGAATTGAACCAAATGTTGATTTCTCATGGACTCCCATTCAGGATTGTGCAAAATCGGAGTTTAATTTCACCAATTTAACAACGATTGCTGTTGCTTTTGATCCTAGTGAAGTTATTTACGAATGGGACTTCGGAGATGGAGGAACTTCGGGTGATGAAAATCCAACTTATGAATACCCTCAAGACACAGGATACTTCGATGTTCAATTAATCGTGATTTTCAGAGGTTGTCCAGATACGATGATTTATGAAGACGCCGTTTATATAGATGCACCGATAGCATTGTTTGACGTTACTTCTGTTTATTGTAATCCTACCCTCCCATTAGATGTTACTTTTAATGATAATGCAATTATTGGTAAAGAAACAGACAATGCTGAAATGATCTGGAATTGGGGAGATGGCTCAACCAGTGTTGTTCTTCCTCCCGATTTATACAATAACAATCCCGGACAAGTAACCCACACCTACAACGCTTTGGGTACATATACTATAAAACAAGTCGTTCACAATTATACAACAGGCTGTTCTGATAGTATCACCAATACGATTCACCTTTCCGATATTGAAGCATTATTTGACATTTCAAATGACACGGTTTGTGTTCATAGTCCAGTATCCTTAACCAATAATGGATCAAGCTCAACACACCCACTAACGAATTTCAGTTACAATTTAAATAATGGTACTACACTTAGTGGCGCAAACATCAATTACACATATAATACTCCAGGCACCTATGACATCACATTTACAGTTACAAATAGTGTAGGATGCCAGGCTACTGACGATTTCTTAAATTTTGAGGTACTCGCTTTGCCTGTTGCAAATATCTCTCCTTCTGATAATACAGGTTGTAATCCGTTAACTGTTACGTTTACAAACAATTCCGTGAGTCAAAGTGGAGTTCCTTTATCTAGTTTTGACTGGACTTTTGAAGATGGCTCAACTCAGACAACAACAAATGTGGGACAAACCACTAATTATACATTTACAACTGAGGGAATATTTCAAACACGATTAGTTGTTACAGATGAGTTTGGTTGTGTTTCACCAATCGCAACAGTCCAAACGGTATTAACAAAACCCACGGCTTTATTTACCTTACCGACAACTGTATGTAATGACGAAGTTTTTACCACAACGAATAACTCTATTGATTATTCAACTTCTGAATGGTTTATTAACACAGCAGCAGAATCGACAAACAACAACTTCACTACATCATTAAATCATGTAGGCTCTGCTTCTAACCTGTCATACACCGACAACATTACGCTAATCGTTACTGATGCCAATGGTTGTAAAGATACTTTATCGCAAAACATAACTGTTTCAACTCCAAATGCCGACTTCAACTATGCTTTTAGTGGGGCAAACACAAATGACAATGGTGATTTTGTATGTCCCCCTGTATTTACAGCTTTAACTGACATGTCTGGTTCACATGGAAACATAACAAATTGGGCTTGGGACTTTGGAGATGGTAAATATTCTACACTTCAGAATCCCAATAACACCTATGTTTTTGCGGGCACTTATTCTGGCACTTTGATTATTACGGATGAATTTGGTTGTAAGGACACAGTTGTATACGTAGACTATTTAACCATAGGAGGTCCAACAGGTGAATTAGAATGGGTATTAAGCAATCAATGTGAACAAGAATACACTTTCACACCTTTTGATCTAGAAGGCGTCACATCTATTTTATGGTCTATGGGAAATGGAGATACAATAAGCTCAATTGATGCGTTTACTTATAATTACACTAACCAAGGAACATTCATTCCAACAGCAATATTAATAAATGATGATAATTGTAATATTCCTTATGTAATGAATCCAATTACCATAATTGAGAGTCCATTGAATCCTTATTTCGAAATAAACCCTATGACAATGAATTGGGGTGAACCTGCAATTTTCTCTGATTACTCAACAGGGGGCTATGGGGGAATTGTGGATTGGTTTTGGGATGCAGGAGGAGATCAGTTTCACAATAACAATCAATCCTTTAGTTATCTTTTTAATTCTTCAGGACAAGTTGTAGTAACATTAGTAGTAACAGATACTGCTGGTTGTCAAAACTCGTATGAAGTAGTGGTTAATGTTATTAATAAACTAACTGTTCCAAACATCTTAACACCAAATGGTGATGGGATTAATGATATCTATCGTTTAATTGACAATCCTTATAAAAACTATACAGTTACCATTTTGAACAGATGGGGGAACGTTGTAAGTGAAACATTTGTAGAAGAGGATAACTATTTATGGGACGGATTGACGAGAAGAGGTGAAGAATGTGTTGATGGCGTTTATTTTTATAAAATAGATGGGATAGAAAGAGACGGAAATGCAAGATTAGAGCATGGTTTCCTTCATTTGGTGAGGTAACTTTACATTTGGAACACATTATTTTATTTGAATTCATTGAATCCAAACCATTCAATAATTAAGCGCATATTACCCGTTTTATATTGCCCGAGGATTCAATCATGTTGAACTAACATTGAATTGTGAATAGCCTACAGAAAAGTCTCGAAATTCAACGGTTTCATTCCTTATATTCGTAGAATAAATTCGCAGCAACAAGAATGGCTAAAGGAAACATATTAAAACAGAAAAATAAAGACAAAAAGAAGGACGTCCCGAAAAAGGATAAAAAAAGCACTTCTTTATCCTCACTTTACTCCAAAGTTGACCGCCGAAAGGCAAAGTCAATTAGTGGTTCTATTCTGTTGCTCCTTTCTGTTTACTTATTTATCGCCTTTACTTCTTACCTTTTTAGCTGGAAAGAAGACCAAGATTTAATTGTTTCTACGCCATTTTTCGAGTTTATCTTTGGAGACTCGGACATAGAAGTGAAGAATTGGTTAGGAAAGTTTGGAGCCTGGATAGCACATCTATTTATGTACCGCTGGTTTGGAATAGCATCTTTCGCATTTAGTTTTCTTATGCTGGCTACAGGTATACGTTTTCTTCTCAACATTAAAATTGTACCCTTACGCAAAACTTACCTTGTTGCTTTTATTGGTATCATTTGGTTTTCAGCTTTCTTAGGTTTGATTTCCTCTCAAATTAATTATCTCGGTGGAACATTCGGTTTTGCAATTAAGCAATGGTTGACTTCTGTTTTCGGTATTTTCGGGGCGATACTATTGATGTTCGTGCTTTTATTTGTTGCAGTTGTATCTTTGTTTAATCCTGATTTCAAGGCTTTATTCCTAAAATACTTTCCTAAAAAAGACAAGGATTCAAGCTTAGAAGATGAAAGTGGAAATGTTTTCGCTGCTCAAGAAGAGGATGAAGATCTAGACGACGAGGATGATGAAAATGAAGATGAGGAGGACGATGATGAGGAGGACCAAGAAGATGAAGATGAGGATGAAATGCAAGTAAGCTTTCAAGATGACAATGAATCAGATGATGATTTTGAAGTTGTTACAAATAATGAGGAACCTGAGGACATCGAGATTATAAGTCCAGACTTTGAAGAAGACGAAGGTGATGAATTTTCTGTTGAAGTAGCGAAACAAGAAAAGGAGCTTTCTGATTCTGATTTAAATAAAAAGTTAGAAGATTTTGGACCTTACGATCCGAAACTGGATTTAGCGAGTTACACCCTCCCTCCTATCGATTTGTTAAGAAAATTTGAAAGTACACAAGGAGGAGTAACGAAAGAAGAATTAGAACAAAACAAAAACAATATCGTTACAACTCTTGCACACTATAAAATTGATATCGCTAAAATTAAAGCGACAATTGGACCTACTGTAACATTATACGAAATTGTTCCAGCACCCGGTGTTCGAATTTCAAAAATTAAAAATTTAGAAGACGATATCGCTTTAAGTCTTGCCGCCCTTGGAATTCGTATTATCGCTCCTATTCCTGGGAAAGGAACCATTGGAATTGAAGTGCCAAATAGTGCTCCTGAAATTGTAAGTATGCGTTCTTTGATTGCATCTGAGAAGTTCCAAAACTCTAATTTTGAATTGCCAATCGTTCTTGGGAAAACAATTACCAACGAAACTTATGCTTTTGATTTAGTGAAAATGCCTCACCTACTCGTTGCTGGAGCAACTGGTCAAGGTAAATCTGTTGGTTTAAATGCAATCTTAGTTTCTTTACTTTATAAGAAACATCCTTCGCAGGTGAAATTTGTATTAATTGATCCCAAGAAGGTAGAGTTAACGCTTTTTAATAAGATTGAACGTCATTTCCTCGCCAAATTACCTGGTGAAGAAGAAGCAATTATCACTGATACTTCAAAAGTTGTAAACACATTGAATTCTTTGTGTATTGAAATGGATGACCGTTACGACTTATTGAAAGAAGCGCAAACGCGAAACATTAAAGAATACAACGATAAATTTATTTCCCGCAAGCTTAACCCAGAAAAAGGGCACCGCTACATGCCTTACATTGTCGTATTAATCGATGAGTTTGCAGATTTAATTATGACAGCAGGGAAAGAGGTTGAGCATCCTATTGCACGTTTAGCGCAACTGGCCAGAGCAATTGGAATTCATTTAATCGTAGCTACTCAGCGTCCTTCTGTAAACGTAATTACAGGGATGATTAAAGCCAATTTCCCGGCACGTATTGCATTTAGAGTTCTTTCAAAAATAGATTCTCGAACGATTTTAGACTCTTCCGGAGCGGACCAATTAATCGGAAAGGGAGATATGTTAATTTCAACTGGAAACGAAGTCATACGACTACAATGTGGATTTGTGGATACCCCAGAAGTTGAAGCAATTTGTGAATTTATCGGGAATCAAAGAGGCTATCCTGAAGCCATGGCATTACCAGAGTATGTTGGAGAAGGCAACGAAGGCAGCTCATTAGATATGGATGATGAACTAGATGATAAATTTGTTGAAGCAGCTGAGATTATTGTTTTGCATCAGCAAGGTTCTGCAAGTTTACTTCAACGTAAATTAAAACTGGGCTATAACCGTGCAGGACGTATTGTCGATCAACTTGAAGCGCATGGAATTATCGGACCATTTCAAGGCAGTAAAGCGAGAGATGTATTGATCCCAACAGCCGAAGCTTTAGCAGAATATTTAAATGCGAAAGGTTTACGTTAATCTTGTTTTAAGATTAACGTAAATAGATGTATATTTGCCTCCTAGAATGAATTATTGATTCTAAATAACTGGCACAATTTGTGCAAACACTATTGAAAAAATATAGAAAATGAAATATTTATTTATTGGAATTCTGTTTATTACAAGTTCTTTATTTGCACAGTCAGATAAAAAGTCAGAAGATATTTTAAATAAAATGTCAACTGAGATTAAAGGTTTAAGCTCGTTTTACATTGAGTTTACAATGAATGTAAAGAATCCTGCGACTGGAGAAAACTCAAACCAAAAGGGTTTTGGATATGTAAAAGGCGATAAATATTTCGCATCTCTTGGACAAAACACATTGGTTTCTAACGCTGTTAAAAACTGGACTATTGTAAAAGAAGAAAAAGTTACTTACCAAAGTGACGTTGATCTTAACGATGAAGAAGCAATGCATCCAAAAAAACTAATGACCATCTGGGAAAGTGGCTTCAAAAGTAAATACAACAAAATAACGAAATTGGACAATAAAAACGTTCATCAAATTGATTTGTTCCCTGTTAATCCAGGAAAGGTTAATTACCATACAATCACCTTGTATGTTGATTCAGATAGCAATGAGTTGTATCAAGCTATTATGAAAACAAAGGATGGGAGTACAATGACTTATACCATTAATACTTTCGATAAAAACAAATCTGTATTGGACAGTAAATTCGTTTACAATCCACAAAACTACCCTGGTTACCAATTAATCAGAGATTAGGCAATAATATTTTTTAACACAAAAACATCTTTCAGTTTGAAAGATGTTTTTTTTTGTTAATTTTAACCCGAACACTAATTATTTAACAAAATGAGTACAGTTGGTAAAGTAACAGAAGAAATTATAAATCGTTCTCCATTTCTAAGAGAGGCGATGACAGAAAACCTTATCAATGTATCCGCACTTTCTAGAAAGATTCAGCCAGAGCTTGAAGATATTTTAGGGAAAAAAATAAAAGAAGGGGCTATTGTAATGGCCATCAAGAGAATGACTCCAGGTTATTACTATCATGTTGATGTGAAAATCAGAAACTTTATCGCTTCATTGGGGGATTTTTTAGTGCGTAGCGACTTAGAAGATTTTACATATAAAAACTCCAACACCTTAGCGCTTAGACAATCTGAGATAATGAAGCTTTTGGTGAATCAACGTGACTATTTCTACACATTTTGTCATGGTGTAGGTGAATCCACTATAATTACAAGTAACTCTATCTCTCATCAATTATTAGAGATTTTTAAAGATGAACAATTAAAGTCAAACACTAAGAACCTCGCATCTATTACCATCAAATTACCCTCAATAAACACTGAAATCAGTGGGATATACTATTATATTCTAAAGCATTTGGCATGGGAAGGAATCAATATTGTTGAAGTAGTTTCTACTGCAAATGAGTTTACAGTTGTTGTAAATGATGATGACATAGATTCAGCTTTTTCTGTTCTTATGCAATTAAAGAAATCATCGAAAGACATTAAAAAAGAATAAGGATACAATTTAAGTTTATAGTCAAATGTGTATGCAATTAGTGTATTCTATATTTGGCCTATAAACATCCTTTGAATAGCAAGATAAAAAAGTAATTATTTAACTACTTTTCTTCTGACAATTCCTTCGCTAGTCCTTATAGAAATGAAATAAACTCCAGATTTCAAATCAGAAGCGTTGATTTCTATTTCGCTATTTTGATTGTCTGGATTAATGTTTTGAATCTCTTGTCCAAATGAATTATAGATCTTAATATTTTGAACTTTTATGTTTCCTGATGAAATATGAATTTTATCTGTGATTGGATTAGGATAAATTCCAATACTAATTTCTTCTTTATTTAATGCTAAAGGGTCTTGTTCTCTAACATAAACACTATCGATAAAGAGTTTAAACCCATTATAAGTAGTATTCACAAAAGCGATGTAAACAGTTTCATTTATAAACAAATCCAATGACTCTGTGTGACTAGACCAATATGGTGTTTCATTACTTACAATCACTAAAGTATCTTTAAAGTCAGCAACAGTATTTCCAGTTTTAGAAATCATCACTTTATAAGAATCAGGAAAGGAAGCATCGTAGGACAAGCTTTTCCAAGAAATATAATTTGCTGATGCTCCAAGAGTTAATTGAGGAGAGATTAACCATCGGTCTGCCCTATCCACTGGACTAAAAAACGAAGTACTTGAAGCTGTTCCGTTTCCAGCATTTAGAGGATCTTCTTTATAAATCCATGCACTTGTATATTCCTGAACTGCGTTATCAACAGTATGTCCATCATTGTCAATAGTCGTCCATGTTGCAGGCAAGGAAGTTGCATCGAAATTTTCTTCTAAAATGCTTACTTGACCAAAAAGTGTTGTACTTATAATTATAGCTAAACCAGTAAAAATATTCTTCATCTACTCTATTGATTATATCGAAGTAACTTACTTCAATTTAAGATAAACAAATGTAATAAAATCAACAGACAATAGTTGCATTATGCTAAAGATATCAGCAAAAGTAGTTGTTCAGTGCAAAGTAATTATCGTTAAAAATGAATTACCAAAAAAAATAGGGCAACAGCAGTTGTACCTACTGTGCCCCAAAATCCTATTGATTTCCATTGCCAAGAAGAATCATATTCTACTTTTTTTAAGATGGCTTTAAAATCTTGATGTTTCTTAATTTCTTCGGAGGAAACTTTCCAACGGTTATACATTATTTTTCTTTTCATAAGCGAGTTTTTTTATTGAACAACTTCTTGAGCTTTTCTAATGCTCTAAAAGTCTTTACTTTCGCATTGTTCTCTTTTATGTTTAAGATTTCACCAATTTCTTTGTAAGGACGATCTTCAAAATAACGCAATTCAATCAACTGTAAATCAAGCCCATTCATTTGGCTCAAAGCATTAAACAAGCGTTTCTTGTTCAATGAATTGGTTTCTTCTTCAAAAACTTCCATAAAAGTCGCCACTTGTACATTATCAATGTTAATGGTTCTTTTTGCCCTGTTGTCTCTGTAGGCTTGATTTAATTCACTCTTCGCTATTCGATACAACCAAGAAGCCAAAGGAATACCTCTGTATTCATATTTGTTTAAGTTCTTCATCGCCTTAAGAAAAACTTGCGAGGTTACATCATAAGACAATTGTTTGTCTTCCATGCGTTGATAAACATAACGAAATATTTGTTCGTGATACTTCTCATACAATGGTGCAAAATACTTCGGGTCTTCTTTTGCACTGTTTATCCATTCCATCTCTTGATTTAACATTTGATCGGAATGATGATAAATAGGGTTAATACTTCTCATAGTTTATTTGGGTTTTACGGGGTTCGTTTTGCTGCTTGCAGACAGCTTGAAAAACAATTCAGATAGGGTTTAGCAATCTATTTCGAAATGCTTTTCACAAATATTAACGGAATAAAGGATAATTTATTGTACCAAGAAATATTTCAATTAAAACTGAATCAGCAATAATGGTATAAGTTACTGATAATTGGTCAAAGAAAAATCCTTGCCAACGCTCTGTTTTTCTTACAAAATAGAAGCTTATTTCAAAAATAAACGGTCTTTATATAAGTTTATACGAACTGAATGAACTTTCCAACAGAAATACTAATTACAATAATATGAAGTTGAATTATCAAGTGATATATCACTACAGAATTTTAAAGCAGCAGTAAACTGACCTGTACATAATTCTTTAGTTGAATTTTGATTCAAACTACGCGTTGCAGGTGGAGAGAAGCTAGTTTTAAATTGTTTTACTGTAACTCTGGATGAAAAAATACCTAAAGCACCTTCTACGTTTGAATAGGTGGGTTTATTTTGAGCCAATGAGGAAGTCGGTTCATTTGTTAAGATATAGGTTTGTAAATCTGCAGAGCCTGCCGTAAGAATTATTTCAAAGCTTCTTACTGTACGTTTTGTAACAGCAGGATCAACAGGGATTTTTTTACTTACTAAATCATAAAAAACTTCTCCACTAGCAAATACAGAAGTCGTTGATCCAATTAAATCAGAGCCTTTTGTATCACCAAGGTTCCATAAAAAAGACTTGTCTTGAGTTCCAGAAGAGGTAAACTCTCTATAACTAAAACGCAATTGAGCTTTAAAAACAGCACCTTCACCAATTGAGAATGTAATGGGTGAACTATTATACCCATTTAACAATACGTTATTACCTGCGAAATTAAATGATAAATTCGCATGGGGATAGGTTATATCAACTCCTTTAACAAGTTCTGTTTGTCCTTTTATAATATGATTTCCATTATCAACATCAATATTCAATCGATATATAGCATTTTCATCTAAATCATTGGCTTTAAAAAAATAAAGCTTTTGCTCTGGACCATAAAATGCACCATCGGCTTTATTACTAATTGTAGTATCTTGAAGTGTCCAGGTTCTTTGAACACTCCCATTCTTAATTTCTTTAACCGTAGCTACAACATTATCAAAATAGGATAAAACGGGATCTTTAGCGAATTCGTTAGCATCCCCTTCCTTTAGAAAGGTTTTATTCAGTTTAAGAAAATGAAATTCTTGTCCTTGATCAAGTAAAAAGTGAACAACTGCTTGTTCTTTATACTCACCGTTCACACTGAATTTTGTATTACATCCCATTAAGAATGCAAGGCTTAAACCGAAAAAGAATATTTTTTTAATCATATAAAAAATTTGTAGGGATAAAACTAAGAAAAATTATTCCCAAAATAAATCTATTCACTCATTAATAGCTACTTTTTAAATAAAAGTGAACATTATTTAACACGATTCATTCCCATAGCTTTAAGCATCCATTTAGGCAATGACTTTTTTGGATCCCTATTTTTTAAGTTAATGTACCAACCCAATTTTTTCATCACAGGAACTTTGTGTGTTTCAACAAACTCTATCCATGAACCATCTGGATCTTCAATATAAGAAAAACGACCTCCTGCTTCTCCCATGTCAAAAGTAGCACCACTGTCTACGGTAAAAGGAAAACCAGCTGCTTCACATTCTTTTTGTAAAACATCCATATTTCTCACGTCAAAACAAAGGTGTATGAATCCCCAGTCACCCCAAAATCTATCTTTAAATATTTTCTGACAATCTGTTCTTTCAATTGACTGAACCAATTCAATTTTTGTTGGTCCTAACAAGGCAGCAAATGGACCTTGTCGTGTTTCAGGGTGAGAAAGTAAAACACGTCTTACCTTTTTATCTCCCATTGGTAATTCAGAAAAGCAATCAAAAACCTCTGTTTCATCATATTCAACTGTCGAATACCCTAATACATCTGCATACAGTTTCTTTGCTGCATCGATATCACTCACTCCAATCATCACTCCAGCAGCTCCTCCTGTCTTACCCTCAAATTTCGTTTTCTGAAAAACAGTAAATTCCTGTACAACGTTGAAAATATTCCCATTCGGGTCTTCCACAAAGAAATGAGGTTCTCCATGCGGTGTTGTTTTTAATTCTCCAAGTACTTTTGCCCCATTTAACTTCATGAAATCAAACGAAGCTTTAACATCTCTTGATTTAATGCGACAAATATATAGACCATAATCACCTAATTGAACATCAAACTTTGGTTTTTCAGTGTCTCGACTTGTAAATTGCCAAATCTCAAAACCTCCTCCACCTTCCATTGAAAGTGCTAAAGTTGCTGTTCGAGAATGTACTTTATCACCGGTATATCTTGTCATTAAAGGAGCTTCAGCAGCTTCTTCAAAAATTCTTACATCTACACCGAAAAATTTTCGATACCATTTCCAAATTTCTTGAACATCTGGAACTCCTATTCCAATTTGTTGAATACCACAGATAACTTTTTCCATCTTATTAATGCATTATAGTCAGACTGGCAAATTTAATATTCTTTTCCGTTTTGCTCATGAAATTTGATTTAAATGGACAAAACACAACAATTTAGCATGGTTTTTAATAAAAAAGGAACCATCTCATCCATTAAAACCACAACCGTTGGACACAGTAATTTTCCATTCAACAATTCATTTTTTGTTAGTTCATAAAAATTATTACTTTTAAGAGTGCTCTAATTATATACAAGTCTGTTAATTAAATAAATATACAGCGTATTAATTAAAAAAAGCGATTACTTATTAAACAAAAAAATATGAGAAAAATTTACTTATTAGGCTTAGCATTAACTACATTTTATAGTGTAAATGCGCAAGATTGTACAGGAGGTCGTTATGACGCAGATTTATTTACTGGATCAACCGTCACATCAGATATTCAATATGGATCAAACGTAAATCATGATGGTTCAAACCAAAATTTACTCTTAGATGTATATCAACCAACTGGTGACACGGATACGGATCGCCCTTTAATTATCTTTATTCACGGAGGAACATTTATTACGGGTTCAAAAACAGGAGGCGATGTCGTTCCTTTAGCAAAAATATTTGCGAAAAAAGGATATGTGACTTCTTCTATTAATTATAGATTAGGATTCTCGGGTTTCAATGAGAAAGCTGGATATGAAGCGGTAATGAGAGCTACACAAGATGCAAGAGCAGCTGTAAGGTTTTTCAAAAAATCAGTGAAAGACAATGGTAATCTATATGGAATAGACACTACTCAAATATTTTTAGTAGGTAGTTCTGCTGGTGGATTTACGGCTTTACATTTAGCTTATTTAGACCAAGTCTCCGAAATTCCTTCTATAATCGATATGACAATTCCTTCTTTATTAGGTGGAATCGAAGGTAGTTCTGGAAACCCTGGACATACTTCAACTGTTAAGGGAGTTGTAAATCTTGCAGGAGCTATTGGCGACACTACATGGATGGAAAACAATTCAACACCAGTATTGAGCTTACATGGTACTGATGACGGTACTGTTCCTTTTGGGACTGGATTGACATTGGGCGTTCTAGAGGTTGATGGAAGTGAATCTATTCACATTAAAGCTGAAAACCAAGGGATTAAAAACTGTTTAAAAGCTGAATATGGTGCAGGACATGTTCCACATCAAAGTAGTCCAGCTTATTTAGACACGACAGTGATGTACATGACGCAATTCTTATTGAGTGAAGTTTGTGGTGCAACTGAATATTGTATTTGTAATACACCTGCAGACCCAATCGCTTGTCATCCTTTAGACGGAACGGCTGGAATTCAACTTGAAGAAATGGATGCTTTATTGCAAATGTATCCTAACCCAGCTCAAAACGAAATCGCTATTTCTTTGGATGGTTTAGTAATTGAAAAGGTTGTTTTTATGGATGTAAACGGCAGAATTGTAAACCAAGTCAACGCTAAGGAACAATATATGAATATTGACATTAGCAATATGACACAAGGTGTTTACTTTGTAGAAGTTCAAACAACAAAAGGTACCTTAACAAGAAAATTAATTATTGAATAAAAAAGATTGCAAAATTTGAAAAGCCTCGACATTCATTGAATATCGAGGCTTTTTTTGTTTACCCCATAGTGCATTCTAATTCCAATCAAAACATAGTGTTTTATAGTTAACAACATTAGATTGAGATGTGTTACAATATGATCATCAACTTGAGAGATGAGTAGATTGACAACACGCAGATTTAATGCACAACTCATTTTAAACAAAGTCTCCCTCCTTATTCCAATGGTATTCAAGGATGAACAACAGAATCTGTAGGTATACCTTTTTCTTAGATTAGGTCAACAGACCGTTCTTTTAGGCATTAAAAACATAAATAATGTTGCTGTAAAAAAGGATGAAAAGCAAAAAGCTCCAAGAATATCTTGAAGCTTTTTGTTGTTGTTGTTGTTTATGTATTCAGTAGAGCAGTGTTAGTTATGTACTATCGTTCCTGCATAAATTGGTCTTTCACTTGGAAGTGGATTAAAAATCTGCACTTTCCACATATATGCTTTATTACTTGGTGTCATTTTTCCTGTTTTCTGATCAGTTCCATCCCATGCATTATTAGCATCACTTGAGCTAAACACTATGTTATTATCAATTGGATCAACAATTGTCAATTGGAACTTCACATCTCTTTCTGTTAAAGAGTAAGGCATAAAAGTACGGTTTCTTGAATCTGAACCATTCGGTTTAAATGCATCTACCGCCATTAAATTGTACTTATCTCTAATGCGAACTGTTTTTGTTGTTGTACTTTCACATCCATTTCTGTCGACTACTTTTAAGATGATTTCATAATCTCCTTTTTCAAAAAAGTGGTGTCTAACTTCAGGACCGTTTCTTTTCAATTCATCATCGAAAGACCATTCATAAGAAGCATAATCTCCATAAGCTTCACATATTGTAACTGGCAAACCTTCTTCAAAAATATTCGCTTCAAAGTTGAAGTTAGCAGAAGGTAAGCTTTGTATTTTAAAATAAGCTGTTTCAATTACCTCCTCTTTTTCGTTAACAAATGCGATTTCCATTGAAGAAGTTGGTTTCAACACAAAAGACTTTCCAGGTTGAACTACAATCCATCCACCGTTCAATTGGAATTTCACTTTTCCTTTTTTGTCTTGATTGCTAATTACAATACTTTCTCCTTCACATGCAGTTGATGTTGAAACATGTCCTGCAACAAATTTCTCAGCAACCACTTTATTTTCATCTGGAGTGTTCGGAACTTGACCTGCAACATATTCAGAATGAGTTTTCACCTCTTCTTTTGTTGATTGAGTGCTGTGCTGCGCTGTATTGCCTTTTGTTTTAGAATCTAATACAACATTCTTGTTTTTATCAGACTCTTGCTTTTCAGATTGTTCTATTTCTATAGGTGCAATAATGTTCCCGTCTGATTTATTCTCTGGATCTGTCGACACCTCTTTTTCAGCAGACAGTTCAGTTGATCCATCTCTATTTGATGCGTTAATCATTTCAGAAATTTTCACTTCATCATTGTTAAACCACAAGAAGTATGAACCAGTAGTAACTGCTCCAAGTATAACAGCAGCAAGTCCCCATTTCAGAACACTTGACATTAGGGTTCCAGTAACAGCTTGAGCACCGAGTTTTGAACTCACTGCTTCCCATGCTTTTGGATCGTATGGCACTTCATAGTCTTGAAGACTATTTCTAAATGCATTTTCTAAATTATTTTTCATCGGTCTATTTTGACAAATTTTTCACTTAATATCTTTCTTAAATTTTGCTTTGCTTTAGCTAGATTAGATTTTGATGTTCCTTCGTTGATGTCTAAAATCTGTGCAATTTCCTTGTGTGAATAATTTTCTATCACATACAAGTTAAACACAGTCTGGTATGCTGGAGATAATTGTTGAATTGCCTCCATGGCATGTTCAGCCTTAATTTTAGTAATGTCATCATCAAAATCATGTTCTTGAACACTGTAACTATCGTTAAACATGTATTCTTCATCAGTTGAAAAGGGTTGTCTATTTCTTTTTCTGATGGCATCAATTGATGCGTTTACCATAATTCTTCTGACCCATCCTTCGAATGAACCTTTAAAATCAAATTCATCTAGCTTATCAAAGATCTTTATAAAACTCTCTTGAACAACTTCTTGAGCGCGGTCACGGTCCTTAGTGTAACGTAAACAAACTCCCATCATCTTCCCATAGAAAAGCTTAAACAGTTGCTCTTGAGCAATTCTGTCATGCGATACGCATCGCTGTATTAATTCTTTGAGTTGATCGTTCTCCACTTTCTGTTTCATTTTAAAAACGATGAATAATTCATTGGGTTGCCTTTTTAATATAATAATCCTTGCTTCCTACTCAAAACAGACCTTTTAATTCAATTCGTAGAAGGTATTATTATTAACAATCTCTCTTTAATTTAATTAAAAAAAAGCACTTGAACAAAAGTATAAAATTCAGTGGATAAGTATTTTTAAAATTGACTTTAAAATAAAACACACCTTATATATGCTTGATTTCAAATACAAACACTATTATTTCATCTAACAATAGAGATGATTAGTTATCCTCAAAGCAGGATATAAAAATATACTATTTTAAAGAAATGATCGATAATCTATCGAAAAATAAGGACATCGTTGATAATTAATTTAGAGAACATACATATTTTTTTGATTAATTTCTTAATTTCGTGAACGGATATTCTATTAAAAAATAAATTTATACAGATAATGAAAGTTACAGTTGTTGGAGCAGGAAATGTTGGTGCTACTTGTGCTGATGTTCTTGCCAAAAGAGAAGTTGCTAATGAAATCATTTTATTAGACATTAAAGAAGGTTTTGCAGAAGGTAAAGCTTTAGACATTTGGGAGGCATCGCCAATTACACTTTACGATTCACGTACGATTGGTTCAACAAATGATTATTCAAAAACAGCCAATTCGGATGTTGTAGTAATCACTTCTGGAATTCCAAGAAAACCTGGAATGTCAAGAGATGATTTAATCGCTACAAACGCAGGTATTGTTAAATCTGTTACTGAGAATGTAATTAAACATTCTCCAAATGCTATCATCATTTGTGTTTCTAACCCACTTGATGTAATGACATATTGTACGTATTTAACAGCTAAGGTTGATCCATCTCGAGTATTTGGAATGGCTGGTGTTTTAGATACAGCACGTTACCGTTCTTTCCTTGCGTTAGAGTTGGACATATCACCAAAAGATATTCAAGCAGTATTAATGGGTGGACATGGTGATACTATGGTTCCACTTCCACGATACACAACAGTTGGAGGTATTCCTGTAACTGAATTAATTGAAGAAGATAAATTGAACGCAATCATCGACAGAACAAAATCTGGAGGTGGAGAAATAGTGAAGTTACTTGGAACTTCTGCTTGGTATGCACCAGGTGCTGCAGCTGCTCAAATGGTTGAAGCAATCGTTCGTGACCAAAAAAGAGTATTCCCTGTTTGTGCATGGTTACAAGGTGAATATGACATGAATGACATCTATTTAGGTGTTCCTGTTGTTTTAGGTAAAAATGGAATCGAAAGAATCATTGAACTTGATTTAAACACTGAAGAAAAAGCATTACTTGAAGAATCTGCAGTAGCAGTTAGAAGCGTAATGAAAGTTTTAGACGATATGAATGTAGTTGAAAAATAATATTTTTAACGCATGCAAAATTATAGAAGGAAGTCAATTGGCTTCCTTTTTTATTTTCATTATATTTACCCCTCATCTACAACTTGAATACATGAAACTACTACACATATCTCTTATTTCCATCTTGATTGTTTTTTCTGTAAATGGACAAGAAGAACCTTTCCCTTGTGCATCAGATCAAATCAATAGTGCGCTTTTTCACAATCATCCAGAACTACAATCAGGGATAATAAATGCTACAAATAGACTGGAAGGATTTACACAAGAATATATTCAACAAGCAAATCATCAAAGAAGTGGTGGAACCTACATAATTCCAGTGGTCTTTCATGTAATTCATGATTATGGATTAGGTAACATATCCAGTGCCCAAATTCATGATGCGGTGAAGCAAGTAAACTTACAATACCGAAAAATGAATGCGGACACAACAGATATTGTTAATGCCTTTAAAAGTTTAGCAGCAGATACAGAAATTGAATTGCGATTAGCACAATTAGATCCTAATGGAAATTGTACGAGCGGAATTACACGAACATACTCCCCACTAACTAATATAGGAGACCATCAAGTTAAAAGTTTGATCCAATGGCCACCAGATCAATATCTAAATGTGTATATCTGTAATAGTGCAGCTGGATTAGCTGGACATGCATTATTACCAGGTGCGGCGGATACGATTCCAGAATGGGATGGAATTGTAATGCAACACAGTTATATTGGAACAATTGGAACATCTAGCTTTTTCAAAAGAACTGTTTTAACACATGAAATTGGACACTATTTAAACTTACAACACATTTGGGGAGGTAACAATGTACCTAACTTTTATTATTTACCAGTTGCGGATGCTGGAAATTGTGCTTATGATGATGGCGTAGCGGATACCCCACTCACAGTAGGCTGGCAATCTTGCAGTTTATCAGGCACAAGTTGCTCATCATTAGACATGGTTCAGAATTATATGGATTACTCCTACTGCTCGTTATTATTTACTGAAGGACAAAAATTGAGAATGCACGCAGCGCTGAATTCAACAGTAGCCAACAGAAATAATCTATGGTCTCCAAGTAATCTAATAGCAACAGGAGTAGCCGCTGGTATAGGTCATTTATGTCAAACAGAAATCGATGCTTCACAAAGGGTTATTTGCGCTGGGGAATCTATTAGGTTTTCAGACTTATCATTTCACGGAGTAACAACGCGAGAATGGACATTTCAAGGAGGAAGCATTAGCTCATCTACGGACTCATCAGTTACCGTAACTTTTAACACTGCTGGTACTTATGATGTTTCATTAAGCATTTCCAATGGTGTAAATACAATAGATTCAGTATACTCTGAATTCATTCATGTTCTTGAAGATCAACCAACAGCTTCAAACATCATAGAGAACTTTGAAGATATTACCGTTTTTGAAAATCTATGGTATCCTACAGTAAGTGAAAACTCAACAAGATTTGAAAGAGTTAATTATGGAAAAAACAGTGCCTATTCTATTTATGTGAATAATTTCGATGGACCACAAATGGCGAGGTATACTTTAGAGAGTAAACCTATTGATGCAACACTTTTTACTGAAATAGCAGTGACATTTGATTTAGCCTTTGCTAAAATGAGCACCAGTTTAAATGAAAACATTCAAATACAGCTGAGTAAAGATTGTGGAAAAACCTGGACAACAAAAAGACAAATCAATTTGAACAGTAACTTCTCTTTAGAATCAGATGCTTATTTTTTCCCAGATCATGATAGCCTTTGGATAAATATAGAGCGTGTTTTTGCAATTAGTAATTATAAGGTAAATAATCTAATGATCCGATTGTTATTCCATGCAAATAGTGGAAATAATCTTTACATTGACAACATCAATTGTTCTGACATCAGCGAGTTAAGCTTGAGTATTGAAACAATTAAAAACAATATCCTTGTATATCCGAATCCAGCAAATGATCAGTTAATGGTTTCGGTTAACCCTGATTTTATCAATGGACAAATACAACTTTTTGATGTTTTTGGAAAACGCGTATTATCGAAATCTATTTTAAATAAAAAGGAAGTGGCTATTGATTTGACCCGTTTTTCTGAAGGGACTTATTTCTTAAACTATATACCAAAAGACTCAAAATCAAACTATACTGTTCAAAAAGTAATTATTGCACGATAAACTTGAGTTCTTTTGCTCCTAGTGAGGAAAACATTTACTGACCTTGACTCCAGTTCCGAGTCCGATGTCGCTAAGTTTCTTTGCTTCGGGGAAATCAATAACCAAGAGTCCACTAGTTGGTAAAACAATTAGTTCATCTAATAAGTAAGACGCAAGGTCTGACAATCCATTATTGTGTCCTATCAATAAAATTGAGTTGGTTTGATTTGGATTGTTCCACAGAAAATTCAGTAAATGAGTATGATCGGCTAAGTACAAATCATCCTTAAATTCAATTTTAGAAACATTTATACTCGATGATATCAGTTCCCAAGTTTCTCTTGTTCTTTTTGCACCCGAACAAAACACACTGAATTCTATATCGGAAGCATCTTTAATCAGCCGGTTTTTTACACGTTCAATTTGAACTCTACCAGCTTCGCTTAGACCTTTATCAAAATCGTTTCCCGTTGGTGATTTGTGAACCGCCTCACCATGGCGAAGTAAATAAAGTCTCATTTAAATATTAATTTTCTTATTAAAAATGCGAAGTTTCAAATTTTTTCTCTAATAATACCAACCCAATGGGTTTTATTTGCGTTCTTATAAGTATTAGAATGCGTTAAAGCTAATATATTTAATCCATTGCAGAATAAAAGAAACATAAAAGGAGTTAATAACTACATGCATATTGATGTCAAATTACTCAAGGCTTGCAGTAAAAACAAGCGCAAAGCACAAGAAGAGCTCTATGAAGCCTGTTTTTTGTTCTTGCTGCCTATTTGTAAAAGATACCACAACAATGAGCATGATGCAAGAGCTATATACAATGTAGCTTTTATTAAAATTATTGACAATTTATCGAAGCTAGACTTGGATGAAGTTCCCTTTGCTGCGTGGGCAAAGCGTGTGATGACGAATACACTTATTGACGAATACAGAAAAAACAAAAAATACAGAGAGAAAATCAGTAACCGTGATCAAGAAAGAGAACTTGAATTCCACTCTGAAGGCATAAGAAATGATGCTGAAAGCAACTTCGGTGAATCAAGTATAATGCGTTTATTAGATTATTTAAAACCATCTACCAAAAGAGTTTTCATGTTATACGTTATTGAAGGCTACAACCACAGAGAAATTGGTGAAATCATGGAGATGTCTGAAGGCACATCAAAATGGCACTTGTCTACAGCTAGAAAAGAATTAAAAGAATTAATTGAGAAACAAGAAAAAACAACATTGCAAACTTTAGCGATATGAGCACAGATAAAAACAACATAGATCAATTGTTTAGTGATGCAGCTCATTCGCAAAAAGCACCACAATACAATGCAGCTTACTGGGCTGAAATGAATGCATTGCTTAATGCTAAAGATGCTAAGAAAAGAGCTTTTATCTTATGGGCATTTGCAGGTTCGGCATTATTTGCAGTTCTCTTCCTTTCTTTATTTATTGTGAATATGGATTTCAATCAAGCTGAAAAACGTTATACGCAAACTGCATTGCACAACACGGTGATTACGGAACATTCTGATGTAACGATAAAAGAGTCCACTAATGACCAGAAGACAAGTACCCAGAATGAAGTTTACAACTCAAAAATAAATCAAACTGATAATTCTTCATTAAATACACAATCTACAATTACCTCTTTAGAGAGCAACAATGAAAAGTCTGTTGTACAGAATTCAAATGATCTTCAAACGAAAACGGCATCAGGAGAAAAGTACTCAAAAGATAAATTAAGTCTGACTTATGCTCATACAATGGGGAATGGTACAGACAAAATCTATGAATCAAAAAGTGCTAAGTTAAATAATGATAGAGTAAATTCAAATCATGATCTAGTTGAAGAAAACACTTTAAATGATGAGTATTTTGACAATGAAGAAGTTCAAACTTTACCATTTGACAAAACGAATAGTATTCACCAAAATGATCCTGGAGATTTATTCAATTCAGCACTTAAATATAAATCTAATCGCAGTTTAACGGTTTACTCTAAACTCAGTGGTGGATTAATGGAAAATTATAAAACGAGTCGACCTTATGAATCAGGATTATTAGATCTTTCTTTGAATCTTGAAATGAATTTCGATGGTGTTTTATTGAGAACAGGAATTGGAACTCAACTTACTAGCAATGCTGATTTAATTGTTTCACAAAGAGCAAAAGTATATGGATTTGGAGTAACAAACCACCAAAATGATTTATCTTACCAAAATCTATTTGATATATACATACCAATAGAACTTGGATATAAAATCAATGCAACTTCTTTTGGTATTGGTGCACAAGCGAATTATTTATTAACTACTGGAATGGTTCTAAACAATTATGAAAATCATAAATTAGTTAATAGAGAAACATATAACGGCTCAACAGAAGGTTTACATACTTTTTCTACTCAAGGTTATGTTTGGATGGAACACCAATTTACTTCGAGATTTTCATTGGGCTTGAAAGTTGGAACTAATATTTCTGGACGAATTAAGGATAGCGACTACTTTAATCAATCTTCAACGACTAATCCTATTTATGGACAATTATCATTAAGATTTAATATCATTCAATGAAATTAAAACAACTAACATATTTTCTAATCATTTCAAGCTTAATTGCCTTGAATTATAGTTGTAGCAAGAAAGATCTTCCTGTAATCCCTTATGAAAACAGTCCGGTTTTTAATGTTACGGGGACAATAAATAATTCGGCCATCGACTTACATGCCGGTGAGAACAATGCATTTATGCTTGCTAAATTAGAAGAATTCAATGGTGTTCCTCAGTTCACAGGTCAACTCAGCGATGGTGAAACATCAATGGCTATTCAAATTTATGACGCAAATACTGACATCCCTACCCTCTCAGGAAACTTTATTGAAAAACAAAACTATGTATTTGGTGAACAGTTTGGTAGTACTCCTCTTTTAAAGATCTCGGTTAATGATTTTTCAAACAGTGGTGAGATAGAGCATATTATTTGGACAATAGATGGGATTCAACAAACTAGCTCAACGCTGACAATATATGAGCCTGGAAAATACAATATATGTGCGGAGTTGGTTTTTACCAATGGAGAAGAAGCAAAAACTTGTAATTCAATAATTGTGGGGTATAAAAACAATGCTGAATTTTCAATTAATTGGGACATTATTCAGAACTATACGATTACTGCTTTTCTAGAAGCTCCAAGCAATACCATCAAAAATGTAAAGTGGTTTATTGATGATGTATTACAATCCGACTCTATAGAATTAATGCTAAATAACATTTCAAATAGATTTACGCTAACAGCTGAAGTTGAATTTCAAAATGGAGTCGTTTCTAAAAGAGAGGTCTTTATCAATAAATCCTTATCGTTTCTCAATGTTGAGGACTTTACTTTAATTGGACAAAAAACATCATTAAAATGGGATACTTCTGTATCGTTTACAATAGTAAAAGAAGGTAAAACTTACCAATCAATTAATGATGTGAACTCCTCTTTTATTATCAATGACATTTCAGACTATGGGACAAATGCAGATGGCACCAAAGTGAAATTATTAAAAGGTCAGCTAAATTCCCCATTTATAAACCAAACAACTGGCGCAACTGTCAACGGATCTTTTCAAATTGAAATTGGCCTTGGTTATTAATTAGTTTTCTATTTATTTTATGTACTTTTCGATTGAATTAAACATTACAACATGAAACGTACGCTATTCATTATTACTTTATTATCAAGTTTATCACTATTTGGTCAAACCATAATTACCAGTTCTGACTTTATAGCAGCTGGAGACTCAGTAGGAATTTCCACAACAACAGACATGACCATTGATTTCACTTCGACTGGAGCGAATTCAACATGGGATTTTTCAAGTCTTTCTGATAATAATCAATTGTTTGAAATAGCTTATGACATTGCATCTGCTGGTACACTAATAGCATTCCAATTTGGAGGCTTTGCACCACCTAAATACCAAGCCAGCTTCTACCAGCCATTCGATGGATTACCATTTGATCAATTGGGAAATGCTCTTCCTGTCAATATTGAAAGTATCAATAGATTAACAAAAATTGAAAATGATAAAGTAACTTATTTGGGATACAGTCTAGAAATAAATGGTCAACAAGCAGGCTTTAGAAGTGACACCATAGAAACAGCATATGTTCTTCCACTTAACTTCGGAGACAGTTACTCATCAAGAGGCTATACAAATATGGATTTCAATCCTGTTTATGATGCACAATTCATTCAATACAGACAACGTGAAAGTACAGTAGATGGTGAAGGTCAACTCATCACTCCGTATGGAACTTATGATGTTATTCGTATTCACCACAATATCACAGAACTTGATTCAGTACGTATAGCCATTGGTAGTTTTAATCAATGGATTCCAATTAACAGAACCGTTAATGAATATGAATGGTGGGACACAGGATTAAAACGACCTGTTTTAAAGATAGAAACAGAAGGTGCGTTTGGAAATGAAACACCAACAAGAATTACCTATTTAAATGACCAAATAGCTGAATTAGATGAAAATACAATTAAAATTGCATTGTTCCCAAATCCAACAAGCGATTACCTAACCTTACAATCAATTGAAAAAATTGAAACCATTAACATTTTTAGTTTAGAGGGAAAGAAAGTGTTCTCAAAAGAAGTTGCTTCAAATGAAATAAAACTAGATTTAGTTCATTTAGCACCTGGAATGTACAAACTACAAACCATATCTAAAAATGGTCGAAGTTTTAATTCAATTGTTATTAAATAAAAGCGTAACTTTGTGTTAAAGGCAAGTCAGTTTGTCGCTGTCTCGTTTAACGGGAGAGAGGAAAGTCTGGGCAGTATAGAGCGCCGTACTTCCTAACGGGAAGGGTTCCGTTCTGCGGAATACAGAAAGTGCCACAGAAATAAGTAGCTCAGAAGTCACATTTTGAGTCATAGTGAAAAGGCGAGGTAAGAGCTCACCGCTTCGATGGTGACATCGTTGGCTAGGTAAACCTTACGGACTGAAAGACCATGTAAACCAAGGCTTGAGAGCTGCTCGCTCGACTTGGAGGGTAG
>Ga0209075_1000056_pt1 | contig 85795 bp, 78 predicted proteins | sample Stecom2011_FD_187523 | JGI IMG/M metagenome (GOLD analysis project Ga0209075, IMG submission 187523) | Agricultural soil microbial communities from Utah to study Nitrogen management - Steer compost 2011 (SPAdes) (version 2) | ecosystem: Environmental > Terrestrial > Soil > Agricultural land... | reverse complement strand
CTTTGCCGTTCGTGGCGGCGACCTCACGGCTCTGCGCGGAATTAGTTTTAGCCTTGATAAAGGCGAGCGGCTGGGCTTGGTGGGGGAATCTGGTGCCGGTAAATCTGTTGCAGCCTTCTCGATTCTCAATTTGATTGCCCGCCCCGGATATATTGCGGGCGGGCAGATTCTCCTTGAAGGCAAAGACCTGGCGGCCATGAGCGAGCGCGAGCTGCGCAAGATCCGTGGCAATCGCATTGCCATGATCTTCCAGGACCCCATGATGACCCTCAACCCGGTCCTGAGCATTGGCACCCAGATGGTCGAGGCCATCAAGGCGCACCGTCGTATCAGCACCAAGGCTGCACGGGACATAGCGTTGGATAAGTTGCGCAAGGTACAGATTCCCTCCCCTGAGAAACGCCTCGATCAGTATCCACACGAATTGTCGGGGGGTATGCGACAGCGAGTGATAATTGCCATAGCGTTGCTGTTGGACCCGGAAATCATCGTGGCCGATGAGCCAACCACTGCGCTGGATGTGACCATTCAGGCAGAAATCATGGCGCTGCTGCTGGACTTGTGTGAGCAGGAAAACGTTGCACTGATGTTGATTACCCACGATCTGGGCGTAGTCTCCCAGGTCACCCAGCGCATGCTGGTGATGTATTCGGGCCGTATTATCGAGCAAGGTCCCACCCGGGAAATCATCAACGATGCTCAGCACCCCTATACCCAAGGGCTGATCAATGCCTTGCCACAGATGGGTGAACCCGGCGCACGCTTGTTCCAGATTCCCGGCTCCATGCCGTCCCTGAAAAATGTACCCACTGGCTGTCCTTTCCATCCACGCTGTGACTTTGCCACCGATCAGTGCCGTCAAACCATGCCGGACTATGTTCGCTCCGGGAATGTGGATGTAGCGTGTTACGAGGTCAGCAACCTGATTGCGCAGGAGAAACGCATGCAGGAGGCCGGATCATGACCTCCCCGTTGGTAGAGATTCGCGGGCTGGAAAAGCGGTTTGATTTGTCTGGTAGCCTGCTTGAGCAGATTACCTTTAAAGGCGGCCGGTTCCAGCGCAAACAGGAAGCCGTTCATGCCATTAACGGTGTTGATCTGCAGGTACAGCGGGGCGAGGCACTGTGCGTTGTGGGCGAGTCTGGTTGCGGCAAGTCTACGGTTGCCCGCACTGTGATGGGGCTGTTATCACCCAGCGCGGGTGAAGTGCATTACGATGGTAAGCGCATTGACAACCTGAAAGGTCGGGACGTACTGCCGTACCGCCGTAAAATGCAGATGATCTTCCAGAACCCCTATGCCTCTCTGAATCCGCGTATGACTATTCAGCAAACGCTGGAGGAGCCGATTCAGTTCCATCGTCCCGAACTGTCCCGCGATGAGGTGCGCAGCAAAGTGCACGAGGTTATGGAGTCTGTGGGTATCGACCCGGATTGGGGTAGCCGGTTTGGCCACGAGTTCTCCGGTGGCCAGCGCCAGCGTATAGCTATTGCCCGCGCTCTGGCGGTAGACCCCGAGTTTATTGTGGCGGATGAGCCTATTTCGGCGTTGGACGTATCCATTCAGGCTCAGGTGTTGAACCTGCTGATGGAGGCGCAGGAAACCCGCAATCTGACGTATCTGTTCATTACCCACGATCTGGCTGTGGTAGAACACTTTGGTACCCGGGTGGCGGTGATGTATTTAGGGCGGGTGTGTGAACTGGCGGACACCAAAACCCTGTTTGCCGAGCCGCGCCACCCTTATACCCAGGCGCTGCTTTCGGCTATACCCAAGCTGGAAGACGACCGGCCTAACTACATTCGCCTGCAGGGTGAAGTACCAACGCCAGTGAACTTGCCATCTGGTTGTGTGTTCCATGGCCGATGCCCATATGCCAATGACCGTTGCCGCCAGCAAATTCCCCAACTGATTGCTACAGACAGTGGTACCCAGGTGGCATGCCATGCGGTAGAGGAAGGGCGACTGTAAGCGAGCAGGTTTTAAGAGTGCGGTAGCAATAGGCTATGATGCGCCGAGCGACATAGCCTTATTAAAATTCATCTACCGCACATCTACCTGTCATTCGCTGGGGAGCCCATGGAAATACGTTGGCTGGAAGACTTTATGGCACTGGCCCGTACCCGCCATTTTTCCCGCGCGGCTGAACTGCAGCATGTAAGTCAGCCCACCTTCAGTCGCCGCATAAAGCTGCTTGAAGAATCTATGGGGGCCACGCTGATTAACCGGCAAACTCTCCCCTTGTCGCTTACCCCCGCCGGTGAACGGTTTTTCGAGCTGTGCCAGCGGGTGACCCGGGATGTTCGGGACGTGCGGGCTCAGATTGCCAGTATGGAAGCAGAGGTATCTGCCCGTATCAGTGTTGGCTCAACCCAGGGACTGTTTTCTCATTTTTACCAGGGCTGGGCCAGTGAAGCTGGCGTTGCAGAACGGCTGCAACTCAACCTGAAAGCGACCAGCTGGATAGGGGAGCAGTTTCTGGATGCCCTGGATAACGGCGAATGCGATTTGGTGCTGTGTTACTGGCATCAGGATTTGCCATGGTGCGGCCGCCTGAGTCGCGGTGACTACGAGACCATCACGATCGCGAGTGAGCGGCTGGTGCCCATGAGCGTTGTGGCGGATAACGGTGAGCCCCGATTCCCATTACCGGGAGCAGCAGGCCAATCGGTGCCGCTGATTGCCTATCACTCCCGGGGCTTTTTGCAGTCTGCTATTGAGGCGCACCTGTCCCGTAGCAAGGAGTCTGTAAATCTTTTACCGCTCAATGAAAACACTCAGTCGGCAAGTATCAAGGCACTGGTGAAACAGGGCTATGGAATGGGCTGGTTGCCTGGCCGGATGACGGAAAAGAGCGAGCAGTTCGGTAGCCTGACCCGAGCTGGCGATGAACGCTGGGATGTGCCGCTGGAAATCCGCTTGATTCGATTGCGGGAGCCCCGTTCAGAAGACCTATTAACCCTCTGGAAAACACTGGAAGACCAACATGCCTGATACCGACTTGCTCTCTCTTCAGATTGATCACGTGGGCATTTTGCAGAGCCGCTACGAACAGGTTCTGGAGGATCACGGATACGACGGCCTGCTAATTAGCTCTGGTGCAGCGCCCATGTGTTATGGCGATGATCAGTCCTGGCACTTTCAGGGCTATGGACCTTTCCTGCACTGGACAGGGCTTGCTGGCTTTGAGCACGCCTGGCTGCTGATTCGCAAAGGCAAGAAACCACAGCTTTCATTACATCAACCCGTTGATTTCTGGCATGCCAGCCTGGAAGTCCCGCAGGAGCCGTGGCTGGAGAAGTTCGATCTACGCTTCAGTGAAAGCCCTTCGGCGCCTGAGCTGGAAGGAATAAGCCAGCTAGCAGTTATTGGTGATCCCGCTTTGCTTGCGGGCTTGCCCGGAGACGAAAACCCGGGCGCGCTGTGCAACGCGCTAGACGAAACCCGGGTGCATAAAACTGCCTACGAGATAGCCTGTCTTGCCCAGGCCAATAAACTGGCAATCGCAGGTCACCATGCAGCCCGCGATGCCTTTCTGGCGGGAGCTAGTGAATTTGAAATCAACCTGGCCTATCAGCGTGCGACTCAACAGCGCGAGGTAGATGCGCCCTATAACAGCATTATTGGTGTGAACGGGCATGCGGGCATCTTGCACTACCAGTATTACGACACGGCAGCACCGGCTAAATCCCGTAGCTTGCTGATTGATGCCGGCGTGCGTTATCGGGGCTATTGTTCTGATATAACACGCACCACTGCAGGTGTGGGGGAAGGGCGATTTGCGGCACTCGTGCATGGGCTTGAGCAATTGCAGTTCCGGCTTTGCAAGATGGTAGCTCCGGGTGTTGATTACCTGGACATACACCGGAAAACCCACTTCGGCATTGCTGCACTATTGAGTGCCGCCGGGCTGGTGGAGGGTTTGAGCGATGAGGAACAGGTTTCAGAAGGCATAACCCGAGCGTTTTTCCCCCACGGAATTGGTCATTTCCTGGGCGTACAGGTGCACGATGTTGCTGGTAAGCCGGTAGCGCCGCCTGACGATGCGCCTTTTTTGCGCCTGACGCGCACGTTGGAGGCGGGCATGGTAGTAACCATTGAACCTGGTCTGTACTTCATTCCCTCCTTGCTGGAGCCGATACTTTCTGGGCCACTGGGGCATCACATTAACCGCTCCCTGCTTGATGAATTGCAGGGCTGTGGTGGCATACGCATAGAAGACAACGTGGTGGTGACCGAATCAGGTTATCGAAACCTTACCCGGGAGGTCGAAGCCTGAAACATCCTGTTGCACAAAATTAACACAACAAGCTTGCAATCTTTGATGCTAATGATAATAATTGTCATTAACTTTAGTGTTGATGGTGAGATTGCATTATGTACGTATGCCTATGCCACGGAGTGACAGACAGAGACATCCGCGCAGCCGCAGAAAATGGTGTTTCTTCCATGCGCCAGCTTGGTAAAGAGCTGGGCGTAGGCACCCAGTGCGGGCGCTGCGCCAGCATGGCGCGGGGCATACTGCGCGAAAGCCGCTCACCGGATTACCTGGCTCTTGCGAACATGTTGGCAAGCCCCGCCTGACACCTTGAGCGTTTATTTCCTTTCCGCAATTTTGTAATGCGCCCTAACGCGCTATCCTTGTCGGGTGACGAGAGAGTTATTCAAACAGAGCGTTGAGAGCTCACCGAACCCGAATCAACCAGCCAGGCAGACCTTTCGACAGTGAAAGGCGAAGTAGCCGGCTGAGATCAAGGAGTGCTGCAATGAAAGGCGACAAAAAAGTCATCCAGTATCTGAATAAAGTTCTTGCCAACGAACTGACGGCCATCAACCAGTATTTCCTGCACTCGCGCATGTACAAGGATTGGGGCATTACCAAGCTCGCTGCCAAGGAATACGAAGAGTCCATCGATGAGATGAAACACGCTGATCAGTTGATTGAGCGCATCCTGTTCCTGGAAGGCCTGCCCAACCTGCAAGATCTGAACAAGCTCATGATCGGCGAGAACGTTGAGGAGATGATTGCCTGTGACCTCAAAATCGAACACATCGCCCATGTTGATCTGAAAGAAGCCATTGCTTACTGCGAAGAAGTTCAGGATTACACCAGTCGTCAGTTGTTCCGCAGTATCCTCGATAGCGAAGAAGAGCACATTGACTGGCTGGAAACCCAGCTTGAGATGATCAACCAGATGGGCATTCAAAACTATATTCAACTTCAGTCTTCTGCTTCGGAGTAAATCAGACAATGGATTTGTCCTGTTTTAAAGCCTATGACCTGCGCGGCAGTGTGCCAGAGCAATTGAATCCTGCTCTGGCAGAGCGCATAGGGCGAGCCTACGTGGAAGTCACCGGCGCCAGGAAGGTCATTGTTGGATACGACATTCGCCTCTCAAGCCACGAAATCACCGAAGCCTTGAGCTCGGGCCTGATGGCGGCAGGTGCGGACGTATTTGATATCGGCTTGTGCGGCACGGAGCACGTGTACTTTGCTACCAACCATTATGGAATGGACGGTGGCATTATGGTTACCGCCAGCCACAACCCCAAAAATCACAACGGAATGAAAATGGTTGGGCCGGGATCCCGCCCTATCAGTTCTGATAATGGCCTGAACGACATTCGCGACAGGGTGCTCGAACCCTTCGGGGATGCACCGGTGCAAGGGCGATATGAGCCACTGGAAGTCACCAGTGCCTACATAGATCATCTTTTGGGATATGTGGATGCCGCAGCTCTGAAACCCATGAAAATTGTCGTAAACGCCGGCAACGGTGGTGCTGGGTTGGTGATCGACCAACTCGAAAAGCACTTGCCCTTCGAATTCATCAAGGTGCACCACCAGCCAGACGGCAACTTCCCTAACGGCGTTCCAAACCCCATCCTCGAAGAAAACCGCGCGGCTACAGCCGACGCAGTCATCGAGCATGGTGCCGCCATGGGTATCGCCTGGGACGGCGATTTCGACCGCTGCTTCTTCTTCGACGAAAACGGCCGTTTTATTGAGGGCTATTACATAGTCGGCCTGCTGGCAGATCAGTTCCTGCGCAAAACCGGCCCCGGCAAAGTCATCCACGACCCGAGGTTGATCTGGAACACCCAGGACCTGGTAGAAGCCGCCGGCGGCGAAGCCATTGAAAGCAAAACCGGCCACGCCTTCATCAAACAGCGCATGCGCGACGAAGATGCCGTATACGGCGGGGAAATGAGCGCCCACCACTACTTCCGAGACTTCGCCTACTGCGACAGCGGCATGATCCCCTGGCTACTGCTAGCCGAGCGCCTGTGCCAGTCCGGCAAGCCGTTCTCATCCCTCATTGACGCCCGAATCGAAGCCTACCCGGCCAGCGGCGAAATCAACCGCACCATCGATAACCCGCCCAAGGTAATCGCTGCGATTGAAGAAAAATACGGCGCCGACGCAAAAAGCGTTAGCTACGTAGACGGCCTGAGCGTTGAGTTCGACAACTGGCGCTTCAACCTGCGCATGTCCAACACCGAGCCCGTCGTTCGCTTGAACGTGGAATCCCGTGCTGACATACCGCTGATGAAGGCTAAAACTGAAGAGCTGCTTGCAGAAATGGAGCGGTTGAATAAATAAAGGCGAGGGGGGGTAGTGGAAAGCTATTCCTGAGTTGGGGCCGGGGTGCCGGCACCCCGGCGAACTCCAAAACTAAAGAAAAATCATAGCCAATCGTTCAGCATAATCCCAAGCCCAAACCGCTCAATCCGGTGGTTGTAGTCAATCAGGCTCTCTCCATAGCCATTGTAATACTGGAAAAACCCCTTAATCGTATCCCCCAGTGGGAAGCTGTAACCAAACTCCACCGACGTATGGTTATCTGAACGCAAATTGTTCATCAGTTGCAGCGAAAACGTCCGATCCTCCGCAAGCTTGTAAACCATATTGTAGGTCGCGTAGCCCAGATACTTCTCAATGTCTGCGTTATCATTCTCGCTGCTGCTCTCCGGAATCCGGTACCAGGGTTTTACCGCAAACAGCCAGCGATCGTAAGTAACGGCAGCACCCGCCACAATCCGGTTCCAGCTCCGCGACCGGGGCTCCGACTGGCCGTTGGACTGATGGTTGAGGCCAATCGTCAAACCGCTAAGCGTCACCCCGCCCATATTCCAGTTGGTCTGGTGCCGAAGAAAAATCTCAGGCTCGTAGTTGGTCTCACGAAAAGGTGCAGACTCATCCTGATTGTAGACCTGCCAGAAAGAGCGCTGGGTATACCCGAACCATAATGTGGTGCGCTTATCCAGCCAGCCTGTCAGCATTGGTACCTTGAAACTGATCTGATACTTGGCTTCCTCGTTCTCAAGCCCGTAATCATAACCAGTTGTACCCAGCCTGGGGCTTGTTGGTGTCGGGTTGGGATTATCGACCCAGGTGATCGGCATGATGTACGTGGGGCGATGACTGATGAAGCTGCCGGAGAACGAAAACAAAGCCCTCTCAGCGGTTAGAGACTGATCCACTATATTGGTCATCACCCCGCTGTCGGGATCATCCTCGTCAATGACCTCAGCTAATCGTTCCTGACTTTCCCTGTTCGGGGCCAGTGTGTCGGCTGCCTGCTCGGCTTTTTCAACAGCCTGCTCACTTGCCTGCGTACGGGCTGCCTTTGGGTCGTTAAAAGAGTCATAACAGGCCAAACGCTGAACGCCATCCTGAATCAGGGGGCATTCATCAGAAGAGGTAGCCTGTCGGTTCTCTGCGGGAGTGGATTCCTGGGCAATCGCCACTGCTGGCCACAAAACCAAAAGTATGGCGGTCTTCAGAACCTGGTTGGGGCGTTTGTACATCCTTCTAATCTCTCTATGCTGCATTGAGACTGAGCCATGTGCTGGCGATACCGTAAACCCAGACACCCAGCAGGGTAAGGGCGAGTAAGAAGAAAACAATTTTATGCCGGAACTGGTTCGCGGCGCTCACTGCCACTACCCAGCGCAGGTACATAAGGCCAATAAAGCTGATGAAAACACCGAGGCTTGCAAGAGCGGGTATCAGCAGCCACGCCGGATTGATACTATGGCCGGTGTCTGTCTGACTCGAGAACCAGCCCATAGATATCAGCAGCACTGCCAAGGCGCTGAACTCTGTAATCAGCAGCGCTTTGCGCAGGGGATGTGGGGAGGGTTTCTCCGGGTTATTCATGGGTCGGATCCTGGAAGTTCTGAGTAAGCTGCGACATGGTAACCGGATGGCCCGAAAGAGTCTCCACGCTTACGAAATGGCAATAAAAATGGTGGAAATCAATTTATGATTTTGCTATTCGGTTTTTTTGCCGGGATTCAGTCGCTATAATGCGGCAACCAAAAGATTATAACGCTCAAATGCGAGGTGCATTGTGAAGATGAAGAGAGTCCTGGCTGTCGTACTGCTTGGTTTCGGCATTACTGCCGGTGCCGTCATGGCAAGTGTTGATGATGAAATCCGCGCGCGCATTCAGCCGGTTGGCGAAGTGTGTCTGCAGGGTGAAGAGTGTGGCGAAGCCGCAGCCGCTACCCAAACGGCCAGTGCCGGACCTCGCTCAGGCAGCGAAGTTTATAACGCCGTATGCATGGCCTGCCATACCACAGGTGCAGCAGGTGCGCCGGTCATTGGTGATTCTGCAGCCTGGGCGCCGCGTATAGCTCAAGGCATGGAAACACTGTTCAACCACTCTCTTAACGGCTTCAATGCCATGCCCGCCAAAGGCGGCTGTGCAAGCTGCGCTGATGAGGAAATCACGGCTGCTGTGGAACACATGGTGGCAGAGAGCCAGTAATTCCTGAGCTCACACCCTAAAAAACCCCGCGTCTGCGGGGTTTTTGCATTTTATAGCCCCAAATCACCAAGCAGGGCGCTCAGGGTTGCCTTGCCTTTTTTCTGGTTAGCTTCAACATCCAGATCTCCAGTACCCTCCCAGCGCACGTCGTCCGGGGGAAGTTCATCCAGAAACCGGCTGGGGATAGTCTCGATCTTTTCGCCGTACTGCCTGCGTTGGGCGGCGTATGTCAGGGTCAGGGTTTCTTTTGCGCGGGTAATGCCCACGTACATCAGGCGTCGCTCTTCTTCTACGTTGCCTTCTTCAATGCTGGAACGGTGGGGCAGGATTTCTTCTTCCAGCCCCAGAATAAACACATGGGGAAACTCCAGCCCCTTGGAGGCGTGGAGTGTTAGCAGTTGTACCTTGTCGCTGTCATCCTCTTCTTCCCGCTGCTCCATCATATCGCGCAGAATCAGTTTGGTGATGGCATCTTCTATGCCCACCTCATCGGCGGTGCCTTTACCGTCTTCCAGCATGCGCTGGATTGACTCCACCAGATACCAGATGTTCTCCATGCGGCGCTCCGCCTGTTTGGGCGTGCCGGAGTGCTGATGCAGCCATTCCTCGTACTCGATATCCGTGAATAGTTGCTTGATGACGGGCACCGGGTTTTCGCTGTGCAGGCGCTCGCAGGTGACATCCACCCAGTGAGCAAACCGGCGCAGGCGATCCAGGCCTTTCTCGGTTACGTGGGATTCCGCGCCCATGTCACCCAGGGATTTAAACAGACTGACGTTGCGCGCACGGGCATAGTGGCTGAGCTGTTCAAGGGTGCGCGGGCCGATTTCACGTCGTGGCACGTTTACTACGCGGAGGAATGCAGCATCATCATCCGGATTGATCAGCAGACGCAAATAAGACATGGCGTCTTTGATCTCGTTTTTCGAGAAAAACGATTGCCCCCCCGAGATGTGATAGGGAATCTGGTAGGCCTGTAGTTTCATTTCCAACAGACGAGCCTGATGGTTGCCCCGATAAAGCACTGCAAAATCCTTGAACGCCAGACCCTTTTTCAGCTTCTGGTCGAGAATTTCTGTGGCCACCCTTTCAGTTTCTGCATCTTCATTCCGGCACCGCACAATACGGATTTCGTCGCCGATGGTGTGGTCACTCCACAGAGCTTTTTCAAACACGTGTGGGTTGTTGGCGATCACCGTGTTAGCTGCTCGAAGAATGCGCGATGTGGAGCGGTAGTTTTGCTCAAGTTTTACGATCTTCAGGCTAGGGAAGTCTTCTTTGAGCTGAGCCAGATTTTCTGGCCGGGCGCCGCGCCAGGCGTATATTGATTGGTCGTCATCGCCAACCACAGTAAACGCGGCACGCTCTGCAACCAGCATTCTCACCAGCTCGTACTGGCAAATGTTCGTGTCCTGGTATTCGTCCACCAGCATGTAACGTATTTTCTTGCGCCACTTCGCCAGGATTTCCGGGTTGTTTCGGAAGAGTTGCACTGGCAAAAGAATCAGATCGTCAAAATCAACCGCGTTGTATGCCTTCAGGTACTCGTTATAATGCTTGTACACGATGGCAATGCGCTGCTCCCGCTCATCTGCGGCTTTGCTGTAGGCTTCAGCTGGCCCGCGTAAGGCGTTTTTCCAGGAGGATATGGTCATCTGCACTTCGTTAAGCTCGTCGCCTGCATCGGCGCTGGCTTCCCGAAGCATCAGGTCCCGTATCAGGGCTTTGGCATCTTCTGCATCGAAAATGGAAAAACCGGGGTGGTAGCCCAGGTGAGCATGCTCCTCCCGGATCATGTTCAGACCGAGGTTGTGGAAGGTGGATACAATCAGCCCGCGAGCCAGTTTGCGGTCGACGATCCGGCCTACCCGCTCTTTCATCTCGCGAGCTGCCTTGTTGGTGAAGGTGACAGCGGCAATGTGGCGCCCCGGAATGCCAAGGTGCTCTATCAGGTAGGCGATTTTGCGGGTGATTACGCTGGTCTTCCCGCTGCCTGCACCAGCCAGCACCAGCAGAGGGCCATCGGTGTAGCGGACTGCTTCATTTTGTCGCGGGTTGAGTTTGTTCACGAATACATTGCCAGAATGGTTTGAGACGGGGGTGTTCTCTCACTAGGACATTAGTCTACACCAGCCAGACTTTCTGTACCTTGTCGATCTATCAGCTATTCTTTTTAACAGAACAGGATTGTTGTTCACGCACCCATGGACTCTGCTTAATGACCTTGCCACTGGAAACTGTCGAACATGACCAGCTTCGTCTTCTGGTCTTGACGCCGGATTATACCGATTTTCTCTGGCTCAATGCGCTGCTGGCGGATGAACCGGAGATCCACACGGATTCAACCTGGTGTCCGGAGCTTATGGATTGCGACGATCTTATTCGCAATGCAAAGTTCGATGTTCTGGTTTGGGACTGTGCGTTCCACGGTGGCTCAGAAACCGCATTTTTGCAGTACCTGGCTGTTGCCAGCGGCGACAGACCCATACTGGCAATGGGTGCGGAAACATCCCGTGAGCGCGCGGCAAGCATGATGTCCAGTGGGGCATCCGATTATTTGAGTCGTCAGGAACTTGATTCCTGGAATTTTCGCCGCGCAGTAAAATGCCTCTGGTATCGGGAACAGTTGGCAAACTCCGCCCACAGCCTGCTGGGTCGAGGGGTGGCAAGTGGGTTCATTAACCGGGATTTGTTCTTTGACAGGCTGCAGCAAGCGCTACACAGGGCTCAGCGAGGGAACTATCGGCTGGCGCTTTTGCATCTTAATATCGATGATTTCCGCAGTATTAATGAGTCCTTTGGCTACCAGAAAAGTGATCAGCTGATGATCAAAGTGGCCGCCAAGGTTCGACAGGCATTGCGCCGTGTGGATTCCCTGATGCGCATTGGTGGTGACGAACTGGCCATTATTGTTGAGAAACTGGAAGATACCCTGGATATCACCCAGATTATTCGCAAGATTGTGCAGGTGCTGGATGAGCCAATATCGATAGATAGCCAGAGTGTGGTTGTCAGTGCCAGCCTGGGTGTGGCGACCTATCCGGAGTCCGGAGACAGCCCTGAAAATCTCATGCGCCGGGCAAACCGGGCAATGTTCGAGGCCAAGCGTGACCCGGGCAGCAGTTATCGTTTCTACGACCGGCAGTTACACATTTCAGTCGGCTACCAGCTCAGGTTGGAAGCAGACCTTCGTAATGCGCTCCGGGGTAATGAACTGGAGCTGTATTATCAGCCAAGAATCGATCTGGCCACTAATGAGGTGCGCGGCGTTGAGTGCCTGTTGCGCTGGAATCACCCGGAGCGAGGGCTGGTGGGGCCAAATGAATTTATACCTGTTGCCGAACGCAGTGGGTTGATCGTTCCGATTGGCTATTGGGTGATTGAACAGGCCTGCAAACGCTTGCAGGAGTCTGCAGAAATCGGTTATCCAGGGCTGGTGTTTGCGGTGAATCTTTCATTCCGCCAGTTCCATGACCGCAAGATGACGGAAACCATATTCCGCATTATCTTCAATGCCAACGTGGATACCAGTTTGCTGGAACTGGAATTGACCGAAAGCGCCATGATGCACGACCCGGAGTACGCGCAACGCTGCCTGCGGGAGCTTAACCAGCTGGGCATCAGTTTTGCGCTGGACGATTTTGGCACTGGCTACTCCTCTCTCAGCAACCTTCAGCACCTGCCAATCTCGCTGGTGAAAATCGATAAATCATTTGTGCAGGCGCTCGGTAAATCTGCTGATGCCGAGCACATTATCCGCGCGATTATCAGCCTGGCTCATAGCCTCCAGATCAGTGTGGTGGCTGAAGGTGTCGAGACAGAAGGCCAGCTTGAGTTTCTGCGCCAGCAGCACTGTGATGAAATTCAGGGATACTATTATGCCCGCCCCATGCCCTGGGCTGACCTTGTGCAATTCCTGAACAAGCGTGGCGAGTCCGCTTGCCTGCAACTGTAAGCCGCTGTACCTTTGTTGCTTTATCAGAAACGCATCACAGAGGTTGCATGAACAGTATCTCCAGGCGCATAGCTGACGAACTCGGCGTACGCGAGCAACAGGTTAATGCCACCGTCGCCCTGCTGGACGAAGGTTCCACCGTTCCGTTTATTGCCCGCTACCGTAAAGAGGTGACGGGTTCTCTGGATGACAGCCAGTTGCGGTCGCTTGAAGAGCGCCTGCGCTATCTCCGGGAACTGGAGGACCGCCGCAGCACCATCCTCAAGAGCATTGAAGAACAGGGCAAGCTGACCGACGAACTGCGCAGCAGCATTGAAAGTGCGGATGCAAAGAACCGGCTGGAAGACCTGTACCTTCCTTACAAGCCAAAACGCCGTACCAAGGCTCAGATTGCCCGGGAGGCAGGCCTTGAACCTCTGGCCGACGCCCTTTACGGCGATCCCACCCTTGAGCCGGAAGCAACCGCTGAAGGCTATATCAATGCTGATGCCGGTGTTGCAGACATCAAAGCCGCGCTCGATGGCGCCCGCTTTATCCTGATGGAGCGCTTCGCCGAAGATGCAGAACTTTTGGGTGAACTGCGTGACCTCATCTGGAATCAAGGCCAGTTAAAGGTCACCGTGATTGAGGGTAAGGAGAACGAAGGTGCCAAGTTCCGTGATTACTTCGATCATGTAGAGCCTTTGAAAAAGGTGCCTTCACACCGGGCGCTGGCCATACTTCGTGGTCGCAACGAAGGCGTTCTCACCTATAACCTGGTTGTAGGCGATGTGGAGGATGACCGTCGCCAGCCGCATCCAGCGGAGCAGCGGATTGCCGCGCGCTGGAATATCCGCGATAACGGCCGCGCTGCCGATAAATGGCTGTCAGACGTTGTGCGCTGGACCTGGCGGGTAAAGCTGTCCACACAAATCGAGACAGATCTCATGACCCAGGTACGTGAAGCGGCTGAAACCGAAGCCATCAACGTATTTGCTGCCAACCTGAAAGATTTGCTGTTGCTGGCGCCTGCTGGGCCCCGTCCGACCCTTGGCCTGGACCCCGGGTTACGCACCGGCGTTAAGGTCGCCATCATTGATGGTACTGGCCAGGTGGCAGGGCATGGGGCTATCTTCCCCCATGCGCCCAAGAACCAGTGGGACAGCTCCATTGAGAAACTCGCGGCCTGGTGTCGTGAATACAAAATTGAGTTGGTGGCCATCGGTAATGGCACAGCCTCCCGTGAAACCGAAAAGCTGGTGGCTGATCTCAGCAAGCGCTATCCGGAGCTCAAGCTGGCGCGAATAGTTGTAAGTGAGTCCGGTGCTTCTATTTATTCCGCTTCAGAGTTTGCCTCCAAAGAACTGCCTGACCTGGATGTGACCATCCGTGGTGCTGTTTCCATCGCCAGACGGTTGCAGGACCCACTGGCCGAGCTGGTAAAAATTGAACCCAAGTCCATTGGTGTTGGTCAGTATCAGCACGACGTATCCCAGGTTCAGCTTTCCCGTAGCCTGGATGCCGTTGTTGAAGATTGCGTTAACGGTGTTGGTGTTGATTTGAATACGGCCTCTACGCCTTTGTTGGCGCGAGTGTCAGGACTGAATCAGACCATTGCGCAGAACATCATCGAATACCGCAACCAGAACGGCATGTTCCGCAACCGCAAACAGCTGCTGAAAGTACCCCGCCTTGGCGCACGCACGTTCGAGCAGGCCGCAGGCTTTCTGCGCATTGCCAGCGGTGAGAACCCGCTGGACCGTTCATCTGTACACCCGGAAGCATACGGGGTGGTTGAGCGCATCGCGGCAAAGAACAATCGGAAAGTTGAGAATATTGTTGGGGATTCCGCGTTTCTGCGTGGTCTGAATCCCCAGGATTACGTAACAGATCAGTTCGGTGTGCCGACCATTCGGGATATTCTCTCCGAGCTTGAAAAGCCTGGTCGCGATCCGCGCCCCGAATTCCGTTCCGCAAGCTTTGAAGAAGGCGTGGAAACACTGGGTGATCTCGTACCAGGCATGATTCTGGAAGGTTCTGTTACCAACGTGACCAATTTTGGGGCGTTTGTAGACATTGGCGTCCATCAGGACGGGCTGGTGCATATATCGGCACTTTCCCATACCTTTATCAAAGACCCCCGGGAAGTCGTCAAAGCCGGGGACATTGTCAAGGTCAAAGTGATGGAAGTGGATATCCCCCGTAAACGGATCGCCCTGTCCATGCGGATGGACGACCAGCCAGGTGAAAAGGCAGACTCGAAACGCTCGGCTTCGGGCAAGTCCGCTGATAATCGTGGCGGTCAGTCGGCAGGTCGTTCTGCGCCGCAGGGTCAGAATAAAAATGCAGGTTCGGGTGCCGGGCAGAGTGCCATGGGAGGCGCACTGGCCCAGGCATTTGCATCGGCTCGCAAAGACAAGCGTTAAGCCGTTTCAACTATTTCCAACAGCCGGCACCGCCCACAAGGCACAGCCGGTTGCAGCAGGAGTCAACCATGGCCGAATCCCGCCACTCTGTATTCCGCCAGTTCGCAGCCAGCGACTGGAACGGATTTCTGAAAGGGGTAGAGAAAGAAGGTTTGCGCGTTGACCGCAACGGTTTCATTGCACAAACACCACATCCGGAGGCCCTGGGCTCTGCGCTAACGCATCCGAGCATTACAACGGACTATTCCGAAGCCTTGCTGGAACTTATAACGCCTGTGTGCAGCAGCACGTCCGAGATGATGGAGTCTCTTCGCAATACCCATCGGTTCGTACAACAGAACCTGGGCGATGAGGTTTTTTGGCCGGCCAGCATGCCTTGCGAGCTAAATGGCGACGCCAGTATCCCTATTGCGGAATATGGCTCGTCCAATACCGGCCGGATGAAGCATGTATATCGTCAGGGGTTGGCAGTGCGGTACGGGCGCATGATGCAAAGCATCGCCGGCACCCACTACAACCTCTCGTTACCTGACAGCTTTATGGAAATCTGGCAGCGCGCGCTGGGTGACCAGCAAAGCATGAAAGACTTCAAGTCTGATCAGTATTTTTGGCTGATTCGCAATTTTCGCCGTAGAAACTGGATGCTGATGCTTTTGTTCGGTGCCTCGCCGGCCCTGGATGCGAGTTTTGTAGACGGAGTCCGTCATGACCTGACCCGGCTGGGTGAGCGGAGCTGGTTTGGCGAAAATGCCACCTCCCTTCGCATGAGCGATCTGGGATACCACAACAACGCCCAGTCGTCGTTGAATATCTGTTTCAACAAGCTCAGCACCTATACCCAGACATTGGATAGAGCCATTCACACCAATTGGCCGGCTTATGAGGCGATTGGTACTCAGCGTGATGGCGAGTTTATTCAAATCAACACCAGCATTTTGCAGATTGAGAATGAGTACTACAGTGCGGTGCGCCCCAAGCGTACTGCCCGAAGTGGAGAGAAGCCGATTCACGCGCTGGAATCCCGTGGTGTGGAATACATCGAGGTGCGTTGCCTGGATCTCGACCCATTCTCTCCAGTAGGGGTCAGTGAGGCTCAGGTCGACTTCCTTGATCTCTTCCTGCTGGACTGTCTGCTATCCGAGTCGCCGCGTATCGGTGATGAGGAGTGCATCATGTTGGATGATAACTACAAAGATGTTGTCGCTAAAGGGCGAGATCATGCGCTAACGCTTTGCCAGGCTGGCAAGCGCACGCCTATTGGTGATGCTGCAACGGCAATACTGGATGGCCTTGAGCCGTTGGCAGAAATACTGGATGGCTGGAATGGCGGAGAGGTTTACCGCAAGGCTCTTTCAGCCCAGAGAGGTGTTCTGTCGGGTGATGGCCAGGTGCCGTCTGCCAGGGTTGTTGATGCGATGCAGGCGTCTGGGCTTGGCCACCGGGACTGGACAATGGAGATGGCGCTCAAACACCAGAATACACTTCGCAAGGAAGGCATGGACGCTGCTGTAAATGCTTCATTTATTGCCGCGGCCAAGGACTCGCTGGCGCAGCAACAACAGATTGAAGCGTCAGACACCATGGCGTTCAGTGATTTTCTGGAGCAGTATCTGCGCTCCTGACCGGAATAGGCTATTGTTTTGAATCAGGCGGATTTTGCAGAATTGTAAAATCCGCGGGCCTGCTTCACAGAAGGTGTGCAAATGTTTGTCACTTTCTGACGCTGGTGCTAAATTCATTAGCATTGGCTTAAGGGAGAATTGGCATGGCAAGGGATATAAAGCTCGGCTGGGATGTTGAGGCGCTGAACAAAGCCTATCGTCAGGGGTATATGGCAGCGTCCATGGGAATGGATAAAACCCGTTGCCCCTATCGTGGCGAAGTTGTTGTAGCCGCCTGGGAGTCTGGTTGGGAAGATGCCGGTGAGGTTATCCAGGAAGAAAACGCCAACGTGGATAGTGGCCTGTATTCCCGGATTGCCTGAAGCGCGCTGGTCCCGTGCCAGTTCGCGCTTTACTTTTACTATTTCTGTACAACAAATTCCGTAAACAGCACGCCGGTAATAGCCTCACCGGTTTGCTGCTCTTCCAGTACCCCGTTTATTCTTGATTTAGCTTCTTCCCGTAGTGCCTGCTGGCCGTCCATGGTGGTCAGCTTATCCGTATCTGTCTGTTCACCAAAAAGCATCACAAGCTCATGCCGAAGCCGTGGCATGTGCGCTTCTACTGCGGGTCGAGTTGTCTGCTGAGAGGCCCTGAGGCTTACCGCTGCCTTCAGATAGGTCAGCTTGCCACCCGGGCTGCCAACGTGGGTTACAAACGGTGGATCCATGGCAATATAATCGGTGATACCCGCTTTGTCTGTGGCGTCCCCTTCTCCATTGGCAGCTTCTTCAGCTGAGGCTGTAGAAAATACTGAAAACAGTAGGAAGATACTGAGTAGAACCAATTTTGGCTGAGGTGTCATAGGCTTGCAGTTCGTTATGGTTTAGGGTTTAGTGACAAAATCAGCAGCGTTTCCGCCGGATAATCCGAGAATAGCAGGCCGGACAACGTATTTGTGTAAAACTGAGGAAACTTTGTGAAAGTAAGAGCAATCTTTGCACTCGTTTTTATTGTCTGCGCCGGGTTGTTGGGTGTGGCGTTTTATATGGAGCATGTAATGGGGCTTGAGCCCTGTCCTTTGTGTTGGCTCCAGCGCTTTGGCTTTATGGGTGTGGGTCTGGTGAGCTTGCTGGCGGCGTTACATGGCCCCGGAGAAGTGGGGGTGCGTGTATACGGCTTGCTGTTGGCGGTAACGGCAGGTGCCGGGTTGGGCGTGGCGGGTCGTCAGTTGTGGCTGCAGAACTTGCCTGCTGATCAGGTGCCTGCCTGTGGTCCCTCTGTGGACTATATGCTTGAGGTGCTGCCGTTTATGGAAGTCTTGTCCACGGCTCTCAAAGGCACAGGAGACTGCGCCGCCGTGGTTTGGCGCTTCCTTGGTTTGAGCATTCCGGGATGGAGCGCTGTGTTTTTCGTCCTGTTGGTGATTATGGGCCTGACGATGCTCTTTCACCGGGGTCGCGTGAAAAACTGGCTGGTGAGCTGAAACGGTTGCGAGCGGCAGCCAGCATGGGGTAACTTGACGTGGACTTAATCAATATCAGCGCCGGGGCTGAATGTCAGGATTTCCAAGCGGAGAGCAGGTGTCATGTTGGAAAATTGCCGAAATGCCAGGGAGCGCTGGGGTGGTGTCAGCGAACTTATTGACCGCTGGCTCAAGGATCGTCAGGAGTTGCTGGTTCATTACTGCGAGTTGTCCGGAGAAAGCGACTTCTCGCAAACAGAAGCCCTGAAGCAAAAGTTTGTCCGCTTGTGTGAAGTATTGGTGGACTATGTTTCGACCGGTCACTTTGAAATATACGAGCAGCTCGTCAGGGAGGCCCGAGAGTTCAATGATGGAGGTCTGGAGTTGGCCGGCAAGGTATACCCCCGTATTGAGCAAACCACAGAAGTAGCGCTCAATTTTAACGATCAGCTGGGGGAGGGTGATTTATCCGAACAGGACATCGCTGCCCTTTTTGAGCAGCTTTCTCATCTGGGCGAAACGCTGGAAAGCCGGTTTGAAATGGAAGACTTCCTGATACAGCATCTCCACACGGTGCATGCAGACAAAGTAGCATCGGCCTGATTTGATCAGGTAATAGAAAGGGATAAAAAAAGCCTCAGTAGCGTTAGCGCTCTGAGGCTTTTTTGTGGCTTCAGCCCAGCTGAAGACGGCTTGCCATATTACTCGGAAGCAGAGTCTTCTTCGCTTTCATCCGGGTTAATGGCCAGTAGCTCCACATCGAACACCAAGGTCTCGTTGGGGCCGATTGCGCGGCTTCCGCCCGGGCCGTAAGCCAGGTCAGAAGGGATATACAGCTTGTAGCGGGCACCTTCGCTCATTAGCTGCAGGCCTTCGGTCCATCCGGGAATGACCTGGTTCAGACCAAAGGTCACAGGCTCGCCCCGCTCACGGGAACTATCAAAAACCTCACCAGAGAGCAGTTCGCCGGTGTAGTGCACTTGCACCATATCGGTTGCGCCTGGTTTTGTGCCATTGCCTTCTTCCAGAATTTCGTACTGAAGGCCGGATTCTGTTGTTTCGATGCCGTCGCGCTCAGCATTTTCGGCAAGGAAGGTATCGCCGGCTTCGCGGTTTTTCTGGGCCAGCTCTTCAATTTGCTTGCTCTGCTCTTCCTGTAGTGTCTGCTGGTACTCCATCAGCGCTTGCTGGATTTCTTCGCGGCTCATGCGCTTGGCTTCTTCATCGCCAGCGTGTCCGTGCTGAATACCCTGGAGGAATTGATCCATTTGCAGGCTGGGCAGGTCATTGCCCATGCGCTCGCCCAGCACCAGGCCCATGCCGTAGCTGACTTTCTGGTCGGTGGATTCCAGCTGTGGGTCCGCCGGAGTTTCAGGAGGCGTTGAGCAGCCGGCAACCAAGCCGGTTATCGCCAATGCAAGCAGCGTCTTTTTCATTACATCATCCTTTTGGGTTGTGACAGTTTTGTGGCGCAGTGGGCAGCGGCCCAGCAGTTGTGCTTAATCAGGTGAGAAAAGGTAGCGGGTTCTGGGCGCAGATTCCACTGAACATATGTTAAGGCGCTACAGATTGTTCTTTGTTGGAGCCTGTAGGCCCTCAACTTTCATTGTTAACAGCGCCAGGAGGGCTCAGAGAGAAGGGCGCGCTGTAAGGAGATTGCCAGTCGGTCTCAGGATTGGAGATTCTCGAGGGTGATCTTTGCTTGTCTATTCTTTCAATGGCCAGCGTGTTCCAGGGACCCTGTTCCGGTGGTTGGTCGGCGTAATGCCAATTGCCATCGGTATCCTTCCACTTGAATACAATGTCGGGGCCTTCTGTTGGTATTGGAGAGGGAACCAGGCCTTCAAATGCAGGTATTCCTGACTGCGTTTCTTTGGCGACAGGCTCCGATGCTTGCTCTGCTTCATTCAGGCCAAAGAACATAAGCAGCATCAGCAGCCCAAGGGCAGGGAAAGCCAGCCGGACAAGCCATTTGATCAGCATGGCTGAGTATCTCCCGAGGCAAAGGCAGACATAATGTCGCCTAACGCGTTAATTAACTGCCTGGACTCCGGAATTACACCGGGAGCCGGTGCTGCAGCGGCAAGGTTGGACTGGATGAGCTCGTCACATACGTACATGTTGCGTTGTTCCGGTTTCGGGTCCGCAAAAGACCGCCAGGCTAAAGCCAGTTCGATGCGCTCAGCCTCCAATTCAAGGCTGGCAAGGTTTGTGCGCAGGATCTTGTAGGCTATCTGCGCCTTGGGTACCGACATGCGAATGGCTCGCAAGCTGCCGGTTACACGATCGCGCCACTCTGTTACCGTAGCCTCTTCGATACCGGTATATGCCCTGCCGTTGAGTGCAAGCCATCCCGCGCATAAAATTCGTGTTACGCTCCAGCCCTCATTTTGTAAGGCCAGACACGTTTCTTGCGCCAGCGAGTGCTGCCAGAATGCCAGCGCAAATCGCCAAAGCGGGTTGTCTGGCTCCAGGTCTGCCGGCAACTCCATGGTTTGTATAGATAAACCCTGGCTGGCTTGAAAACTGGCTGGCATGGGCAATGAACCGACTCTGACAATTTCACGTTGATTATATGACAGCATGTTAACGATAACCGATCTCAGTTTACAACGGGGTGGCGTCTGGTTGCTAGATTCTGTCGCTCTGACAGTGCAATCCGGCCAGCGCGTAGCAATTGTCGGGGCCAATGGTGCCGGTAAATCCAGTCTGTTTCAGTTATTACTGGGTCAGTTGTCACCCGAGCAGGGTAGTGTGTCACTCCCTGGCGGTACCCGTATTGCCCACATGGCGCAGGAAGTTGAAGCGACAGGGCGAAGCGCCAGAGACTTTGTTCTTGATGGCGACATTGATCTGCGCCGGCTTGAACGAGAACTTGAGCAGGCTGAAGCCCGCGGCGACGACAATGCCGTTGCGCACATCCACGGCGAGCTGGATATACATGAAGCCTGGTCAGCAGCAAGACGCGCAGAAGCCCTTTTGCGGGGCCTGGGCTTTCAGAATGAAGACGCAGACCGACCTGTATCCGCGTTTTCTGGCGGTTGGCGCATTCGCCTGAACCTTGCACAGGCGCTGATGCGCCCCTCAGACCTTCTGTTGCTTGATGAGCCCACCAACCACCTGGACCTCGATGCCTGCCTCTGGCTCGAAAACTGGCTGCGCCGCTACGATGGCACCCTGTTGTTCATATCTCACGACCGGGACTTTATGGACCGGGTTGCCACCCACGTGGTGCATTTTGATCAGCGTAAGCTGGAGGTGTATACGGGTAATTACTCCGGGTTTGAGCTTCAGCGCAGCGAAAGGCTGGCGCAACAACAAGCAGGTTTTGAAAAGCAGCAAGCGAGAATTGCGGAGATACAGCGCTTCATTGATCGCTTTAAGGCCAAGGCCACCAAAGCCCGTCAGGCGCAAAGCCGGGTTAAATCGTTGGAGCGGATGGAGAAGATTGCCCCTGCGCATATCGATTCGCCGTTCAGTTTCGAATTTCCAATGGCAGACAAAGTATCTAACCCTCTGCTATCGATCAGGCACGGGCAGGCGGGGCACGGTGACACCACCATTCTCAGCAACATCAATCTGACTTTGTTGCCGGGCAGCCGCATAGGGCTTCTGGGACCAAACGGTGCCGGTAAGTCCACCTTGATGGATGCCTTGCTGGGGCAGGGTGAGCAGGGCGGTTCAAGCACCCTGATGTCGGGCGAGCGAACCTGCGGTGAGCATCTGGCGATAGGCTACTTTGCTCAGCACCAACTGGAATCCCTGGATCTTGATGCCAGCCCCTTTCTGCACTTGCAGCGCCTGTCCCCGAAAGCCTCTGAACAGAGCATTCGTAATTTTCTGGGTGGCTTCGATTTTCACGGAGATGAGGCGCTAAGCCCTATTCGCTCCTTCTCCGGTGGTGAAAAGGCCCGGGTGGCCCTGGCGGTTATTGCCTGGCAAAAGCCTAACCTGCTCTTGCTGGATGAGCCCACCAACCACCTTGATCTGGAAATGCGCCAGGCATTGACCATGGCCTTGCAGAACTTTGAGGGTGCCATCGTGGTGGTATCCCACGACAGGCACTTGCTGCGTAACACAGTTGATGAATTCTGGTTGGTGAATGATGGCCGCGTTGTGGAGTACCAGGGCGACCTTGAAGATTACGAAGGCTGGCTGGCAGATCGCCGAAAAGACGATACTGAAGCACCAAAGCGGCAGGCTGCCGGCACCATGAACTCCGGAGGTATTGCAGGGGCTGAGCCAGACGCTGCTGTGGGAGAAAGTGCCGACGACAGGAAAGCCCGCAAGCGTGCAGAAGCAGCCTTGCGGCAAAAACTGAGTCCATACCGCAAGCGCCAGACTGCACTGGAAAAGCAGATGGATTCCCTGAATGAGGTGCTGAGCAATCTTGAAGCGGAGCTTGCCGATCCTGCAGTGTACAGTGATGCCTCGAAAGCCCGTTTGAAGGAGTTACTGGCCAAACAGTCAGATGCGAAAGGCAAACTCGAAGACACAGAAGCAGAATGGCTGGAGGTTAGTGAAACGGTCGAGGCTATGGAAGAGGAGCTGGGAGGGTAGCTGTACCTCTCCCAGCAACAGGTTAGCCGCCCGCCAGTTCGAGTACAAAGTTCTGCTTTGCGAGATATTCCTGTTCGTTCATCAGATCGGCATAGGTGAGCGGGCGCTCATCAAACCAGCATTCCGGGAACGTCAGCAGCAGGCCGTTTTCTCTTGGCTCCAGCGTGAAGGCGGGTGGCGGCTCCAGATTTCGTGAATGCTGGATCAGCACGGCCAACCGCACAAGAATGCAGAGATGCCTGAGTCGCTCCAGATCATCGGGGTCGACCCCGTCAAAAATGGATGAGCTGAATTTGCGTCTATGGCCGCGCACCAGAATCGCCAGCTCCATTTGTGCCTGTTGTGTGAAGCCCGCCAGGTCAGAGTAGCGCAGCAGATAGGCACCATGTTTATGGTATTGGCTGTGGGAAATGGCCAGGCCAATTTCGTGCAGCCGGCAGGCCCAGCGCAGTGCCTCTTCATCGGCAGGGGTGTTCAGCCCCCAATGCTCGGCAATCTGCCCCCATGCAGCAACGGCCGTTGCTTCCACAGCAGCCCCGTGGCTCTGGTCAGCTTGATACCGCTCTTGCAGTGCTGAGATGCTGCGCTCCCGCACATCTTCATGCTTGATTCTACCGGCAATTCCGTACAACAGGCCTTCCCGAAGGGCACCGTCGGTATAGGTCATTTCCTGAATGTTCAGGGACTGGAACACACCCATGAGAATGGCAAAGCCGGCAGGGAAAATATTTTGTCGGTCAGGCCGTAATCCCAATTCGCCGAGTTTTTCGACGCTGCCCATATCCACCAGTCGCCGACGCAGCTCCTCCATGGCACTCCAGGTGACGGTGCCATCGGTGATTTTCAGGGTTGCCAGTACGTTGCAAATGGCTTTGATTGAGCCGGATGCACCGACAGAGCTTTCCCATCCCACTGAGCGAAAACGCCTGCGAATTCCCAGTAGTTCCTGCTCGGCATGGGTAATAGCATTATCCATTTGCTTGCGGGTAATTCGGCCGTCGGCAAAATACCGGTTCCGGAAGGATACGCAGCCCATGTGCAGGCTTTCCAGCTCCTGGGGCTCAAAGCGTTCGCCAATTATCAGCTCGGTACTGCCGCCACCTATGTCGACCACAAGGCGCCGCCCGGCGTCGTCAGAGAGTGTGTGCGAAACCCCCAGATAGATAAGGCGAGCTTCTTCCCGCCCCGCAATGATCTCCGCCGGATAGCCCAGAACCTCCTCTGCCCGTGCGATAAACTGATTGGCATTGCGTGCCACCCGGAGCGCATTTGTACCTACAATCTGAACTCCCTCAGGGGGCGTACCGTTAAGTCGTTGGGCAAAGCGCCGCAGGCAGTCGAGGCCGCGTTGCTGGGCTTCTTCCGTCAGATAGTTGTCGGCATCAAGGCCGTCGCCCAGCTGAACTTTCTCGCCCATTCTTTCCATGGTTCGGATTTCGCCCTGTACTAGCCGGGCCACAACCATATGGAAACTGTTTGAGCCCATATCAATGGACGCAAGCATGTCTGGTTGCGCGGCCAGGTTTTCGGCGGAAGAAGTGTCCGTCACGGTGATCAGGATCCTTTGGTAAGAACTTGCGCGTACTATAAGCGATAATTCCGGGATATGTCAGTCAATACACTGTTGCGCCACAAGCGGAAAGGTGATCAATTTGATTGAGGTCAGAAGATTAGGGATTCAAGCCTGTGGATCTACTGCTTCACATACGCGGGACCAATCGCGTAAAGTAGTCGATAAAGTGATGGGGATGAAAGGGTGTTTTTCGAACAACGGCACCCCTAAAAACAGTCAACTGCACGAGCATTCAGGTGCCGGTGTAACCGCCGAAAGCCTGGTGTAGTGCATGAATCAGGAAAATGAAATGAGCGGAAATATTGTAAACGTAACGGATGCATCTTTTGAGCAGGACGTACTTCAGTCTGACGTGCCCGTGCTGGTAGATTACTGGGCGGAGTGGTGCGGACCTTGCAAAATGATAGCGCCTGTACTCGAAGAAATTGCCGACGAATACGCTGGTAAGCTGAAAGTCTGCAAGCTCAACATCGACGAAAACGAGCAGACTCCGCCCAAGTTCAATATCCGTGGTATCCCGACCCTGATGCTGTTCAAAAACGGCAACGTCGACGCCACGAAAGTGGGCGCACTGTCCAAATCCCAGCTGGCGGCATTCCTGGACAGCAATCTCTGATTTGCATCCTGATTGCCAAAAACCGCCCCGGAGCTATGTTCCTGGGCGGTTTTTTCGTCTAGGCAATCTTTCGCCTGCGCAGCAAGGCAGTCCGAACAGTTTCCGCAGCGACTCCGGCCAGAAGCCCGAAAAACGGGTCGGTCCATACGGTTATCACGGCTGTTATGGCGATAACCGGCCAGCAGGAGGGTTTCGCCGTCCACAGGCGCTTGGACAAGGCTAGTTCAGCGGCTGCCACGAACAACAAAGCCCCAAGACCTGCCATCGGAATCGCCGCAATCATTGCGAGGCCGCCTGGTATCAAGGCAATCAGGAGCAAACTTGTGCCCAGCAGTACCGGCGCCATGCCGGTTCGAGCGCCGAAGCGGTGGTGAGCTGCCACGCCGCCGGCTCCATGACACATGGGTAAAGCGCCGAAGGGGACCAGAAAGAGATTGGCCAGGCCGGTAGAGATGGATAGCCGGGCGGGCGTGACGCGATGGGATTGCTCACCGAAGTAATCCCCAACCACCAAAGCCGTCAGAACGATGGCGTTGGTTAACGTAAGGGCCAATTGCGGCAGGACCAGCGTTGAGAGCCCTTGCTGCCAATCTTTAAAGCCCGGTAGTTCCGGTAATGAAAAAGCAACCGAATCTGCCGCAGGAAAAATGAGTCCTTGGGCGCCCAGCAAAGTACCGAGCGCAACAGAACCAATTAACCCTATCAGCGCTGCAGGCCAATGTGGCAACAGCTTGAGAGTAGCACCCAGTAATGCCAGCGTGACGATGCCCAAGGGCAAGGATGTGGCCATCAGGCCGACGCTCATGTGAGCCAGCATCAGCCCCAGACCCAACTGAAGCCCGCTCAATACTGATCGAGGTATCAGGCGCGCGGCCCCGTTAATCCAGCCGCTCACACCGAGAATCAGCAATATGCCCCCTATGAGAACACCACTGGCTACCAGGCTCTGGGGGCTCACCTGAGTGGTTAATAACAGCGCAGCAACTGCTTTCATAGGCTGCACAGGTACCGGCAGGCGGTAATACAGTCCCGTCGCGATATAGAAAATGGCAAAGCCCAGCAGCACTGGAACCGGTGCCAGCCCCGCCACCCCAACAGCTCCGAGACCCAAGGGAATCAGAGTGCCAAGATCCCCCAAGGCTCCACTGGCGTTTTTCACCAGGTTTTTATGCACGGAAGGCATGATTAATCCGCCTGTATTGTTGTTATGGGCGCTGTTCAAGCGTTATAGACGACTTTCCCCAGTTCACTGATATCGTAACCACCGAGTGTTTCAGCGCGTTGTCTGAAGCGGGCACTGCGGGCAAACGCCAGCAAATGTTGGATCGCCGATTCAAAATAATGGCGTCGACGCATCGCCAGGTCAAAGTGCTCTTGTTGCAGGGGAATAAATGCCAATCCCTGGCGCCGCGCCGCTGCTTCTATCCCTATCCCGATATCTGCCTCGCCCTGACGAATAGCCAAGGCCAGATCGTCCTCACTGAGTGATGGGTGAGGGGCCCATGTAAGTTGGCGGGCATCGATGCGGTGTTGAGTCAGCAGGCTTTGCAGCAAGTGACTGACGCCCGCGTCTGGCTGTCGGTGCGCTACGCGTATGCCTGGGCGTGCTATATCCCCAAGCCGCTCGAGTCCATGTGGGTTATCGGCTGCCAGCAGGAGCCCTTGTTGGCGCTTTGCCCAGCGAATCAGCACCAGATCACGCATACCGCTCAAGCCCAAGGTGTCAGGATCGTTGTAATTCTGACTGTCAGCATGCCAGATATGCATGCCCGCGAGCATTGCCCGCCCGTCAACCAGTCTTTGCACGCCATCGCCGCTGCCCTGGCATAACAAAGCCAGTTCTGCATTGCTCTCCTTTAAAGCCCATTCCAGCAATGGATCCTGGCTACCGGCAAGAACGGGAGGGATGGGAGAGCTGACAGCATCGTCGCCCTCCAGATGGTTCATCAGCCATAAATCAATCCGCTGCCGTGGGAACAGAAGCTTCCCCGTTACACGCACACAGGGGATAACGCCCTGACTGACCAGGTCATAGACCTTGCGTTCTTTCAGGCGCAAGTACTCGGCAGCTTCAGCCGTGGTGAGGTAGGCGGGGAGGGGCATCTATCTCTCCTGCAAGATAAATACAGCGTAAGGCTGTTTTGGGCTGCATATTTTTCAATACGCTGTGCAAAGCGTATCCATAAGCGCCACGATGCTCAAGATCAAGGAGTCGCAGCTGTGGAAAATAATGCGTTTTACGTAGCACTATCGCTACTGTTAAATCTCGACGCTTCGCTCTTTCAGATCGTGGCGCTCTCACTTCAGATTTCACTTCTCGCAGTGCTGATTGCGGCAGTGCTGGGTTTCCCTTTGGGGGCTGCGGTGGCGATATGGCGTTTCCCCGGGCGCGGCGGAATGATTGTTGCCCTCAACGCACTGATGGGACTGCCACCGGTTGTGGCCGGGCTTATGGTGTATTTGCTGCTATCGCGCGCTGGCCCGCTTGGAGAGTGGGGGCTGCTGTTTACTCCAGGCGCTATGATATTTGCGCAGGTGGTGCTGGTATTACCTATTCTGGCAGCACTTTCCCGGCAGAAAGTGGAGGAGCTTCTGGGTGAATACAGGGAGCAGTTTGTTTCACTGGGCATGTCACACTCACGCATGATGCCCACTCTGTTGTGGGACGCACGTTTTGCGCTGCTAACCGTACTGCTTGCCGGCTTTGGCCGCGCCAGTGCCGAGGTGGGTGCTGTAATGATGGTGGGCGGCAATATTGATGGCGTTACTCGGGTAATGACCACCTCCATCGTCTTGGAAACCGGCAAGGGTAACCTGCCTCTTGCACTGGGTCTGGGCATTGTCCTGCTCACGCTGGTGATGCTGATCAATGCTGGCGCCTATCTGGTGGGTGAGTTGACCAGGAGGCGGGTAGGGTGACGGCCTTTCAGGTTCCACGTCTCGCGTCGTCCATCCTGTCTCCGTCACCGGAGCTCTGCTTTAAGGATGTCAGCTTCAGCCATGAGGACAAGGTGCTGTTGGGGCCTTGCTCATTTACCCTCAAAGGCGCCGGTCCCACTCTTGTGATGGGTCCTAATGGAGCGGGCAAAAGTCTTCTGTTGCGGCTGTCACATGGCCTGCTTCTGCCGACCCAGGGGCAGATTACATGGTCAGGTGAGATTCGGCCTCGTCAGGCGATGGTCTTTCAGCAACCTGTGCTTTTGCGTCGTTCGGCTGTTGCTAATCTGATTCACGCTTTGGCAGTTAATAACGTGCCCCGCAGAGAGCGCGTAAAGCTGGCGCACGATGCGCTTGAGCGTTTCGGCCTCACCGCCTGCTGTAATACGCCGGCTCGGGTACTTTCTGGCGGTGAGCAACAGCGCCTGACACTGGCGCGGGCCTGGGTACTTTCACCACAGGTGCTGTTTTTGGATGAACCCACCTCCGCGCTCGACCCGGCGGCGATTAAAGCCGTGGAGGCGGCCGTACATGAGTTTCATCAGCGAGGAACCCGCATTGTGATGACCACCCATGATCTGCATCAGGCAAAGCGACTCGCCGGGGACATCCTTTTTCTGTCGGGCGGGAAGGTGCGTGAGCACAGCCCGGCCGAAGCATTTTTTGAAAAACCCGTCTCGCGAGAGGCGCAGGCGTACATGGCAGGAGAACTGGTCGAATAATTCGGCCCTTCAATAAAAAAGGAGAAAACAAGATGAAGAAGACGTTAAATTTGTTGCTCGCGGGTGTAGCCAGCATGGGCCTCGCGTTTGCCGCTTGCGCTGAGGATTACATCACTCTGGCATCAACCACATCAACCGAGAATTCAGGGCTGTTCGCATCCATTTTGCCGAAGTTTGAAGACACCACTGGCATTCAGGTTCGCGTGGTTGCCGTGGGTACTGGTCAGGCTTTTGAAATTGCCCGTCGCGGTGATGCCGATAGCCTTCTGGTGCACGACACCGCAGGCGAAAAACGCTTTGTCGAGAATGGCTTTGCCACCGAGCGGGCCGATGTCATGTACAACGACTTCGTATTGATTGGCCCCGCCAATGATCCTGCCAATATCAGGCAGGCCCAGAGCGCAAAGGAGGCTTTTGCAGCGATCGCCAAGGCCGAGGCACCGTTTGCGTCACGCGGTGATGACAGCGGCACCAACCGTGCCGAGTTGAGGCACTGGAAAAACGCCGGCGTTGATTCTGACGGCGACTGGTACCGCGAACTGGGCAGTGGAATGGGGCCAACGCTCAATACTGCAGCTGCAATGGATGCTTATGTAATGTCGGATCGCGCTACATGGGTGGCTTTTGGTAACCGCCAGAACCTGACCCTGCTTTTCGAAGGTGATAAGGTGTTGTTCAATCAGTATGGCAGCTTGCTGATGTCTGAAGAGAAACATCCCCATCTCAAGCATGACCTTGCACAACAGTGGCATAACTGGCTGATCTCCGAAGACGGCCAGCAGGCGATTGCCGACTTCAAGGTGGACGGGCAGCAGCTGTTTTTCCCGAATGCCAAATAGGCTAATCTCTGGCATTATCCGAACACATTCCACTCGGGGCCGTCCATGAGGCGGCTTTAGCAAACATGACGATTGACCTCATACTTCCAGATCCTGAAGATCCTCGCCTGTCCCGTGCCGTTGAGGGTGTTGATGAAAACGGCCAGGGCAAATCAATCAGGGTAATAGAAGAACGGCCCCTGACTATCTACCTGAATAGCCAGGAAATCGTCACGGCCATGACCATCGGCGATCACCCGGAGTATCTGGCGCTCGGCTTTTTGTTGAATCAGGGTATGCTGAAAAAGAGCGACCAGATCACCGGGATTGATTTCGACGAAGAACTTGAAGTTGTCGTGGTTCGTACGGCGGGCGTTACCGATGTCGAGGATAAGCTGGAAAAGAAAACCCGTACCTCGGGTTGCGCTGTGGGTACGGTTTTTGGTGACATGATGGCTGGGCTTGAGGGGCTGATACTGCCGGACACGCCAGTACACACCAGCACCTTTTACGATCTGTCCTACCAGATTAACCACACGCCCAGCCTGTACATGGAAACCGGCGCCATTCATGGCACGGCTTTGTGTCAGGGCCGCAAAGTCCTTGCCTACATGGAAGACGTGGGGCGCCACAATGCGGTCGACAAGATCGCAGGCTGGATGTACCTGAGCGGTGTCCCGGCAGCAGACAAAGTTCTCTACACCACCGGGCGCTTAACCTCTGAAATGGTGATCAAAACGGCGCTGATGGGCATCCCGACCCTGATCAGCCGGTCGGGCTTTACGGCCTGGGGTGTCGATATTGCACAGCAGGTCGGGTTGACGCTGATCGGGCGGATGCGAGGCAAGAAATTTACCTGCCTCAGTGGCCAGCATCGCTTGGTGTTTGACCAGGATTTGTCCCTGGTGCCGGACGAAGACAAAAAACAGCGTCGAAAAGGGGCAGTGCATGACTGAGTGCGCGGTTATTCTGGCAGGTGGCCAGGCAAATCGGATGGGCGGTGGCGACAAAGGTCGCCTGATGCTGGGCGACAAGTCATTAATTGACCGTGTCATTGAGCGAATTTCTCCGCAGGTTGAGGCTATTGTACTGAATGCCAACGGGGATCTGAGCCGGTTCGACGACCTGAATTTACCTGTGGTGCCCGACTCTATCGGCGACTTTCCGGGGCCTTTGGCCGGTGTTCTTGCGGGAATGGATTGGGCAGCGGAGCAGGGCCATGAATGGCTGATCAGCGTCGCAGCTGATACGCCTTCGTTCCCCAGGAATCTGGCAGACCGGCTGGCCGCGTACGATACGCCTGTGGTGCTGGCTGCCACGCCAGACCCGGTGCGCGGTCGACTGCCCCAGCCGACCTTTGGCCGCTGGCGGGTCTCGTTGCGGGATGAATTGCGAGCAGCGCTGAACGACGGAGTGCGCAAAATCCGTCAGTGGACTCAAACCCAGGGCGAAACTCTGGTGGTTTTTAATGAAGGCGACTTTTTCAACATCAATACGCCAGAAGACCTGGCCTGGGCGGAGAAAAATCTCAAGTGAATGTTATCGGCATCGTGGGCTGGAAAAACTCCGGAAAAACCACTCTGGCCAGTGCATTAATTCGTGAGCTTTCCGGCAGAGGGTTAACCGTCAACTCGATCAAGCACGCCCATCACATGGTGGACGTGGATCAGCCTGGTACTGACAGCTACAAACACCGCGAAGCTGGCGCCCAGGAGGTCATCCTGGCCGGTGGTCAGCGTTTCGCCATCATGCACGAACTCCGGGGAGCCAAAGAGCCTACGCTGGATGTATTGCTGGCTCGCCTGGGGTCGTGTGACTGGGTAGTAGTAGAGGGTTTCAAAACACACACACACCCTAAAATTGAGGTTCATCGCCGGGAAAGTTCGGGCTCGCCTCTTTTTAGAGAAGATAAAAGCATTGTGGCTGTTGCTGCAGACTACCCGGCTGACTTTCAGGGACCCGTGCTCGACGTAAACGATGTAACCGCTATTGCAGACTTTGTTCTGAGCCGTGAAAAGCCACCGTCGGTATCCTCGGATACCAAACCATCGGATGCACAAAATCCATGAGTATGCTTCGTAACGACTGTTTTGCACTCCCCCCTGGAGTTAACTGGACGCCGGTCGAAGAGGCGCTGGAGCGGCTGCGGTCACGCTTGCACCCCGTAGTGGATGTGCAACGCTCAGTTCCGCTGGCAGAAATTAATGGACGTATTCTGGCAAGCGACGTTTATGCGCCGCGAGCTCACCCCCCAAGTGATAACTCTGCGGTTGATGGCTATGCCTTTGCCGGCCCGCTAACGGAGGTGCCCAGCATTCTGCCTCTCGTGGAAGGTCGCAGTGCCGCCGGAGAGCCTTATAAGGAGCGAGTGCCCGAGGGGTATGCTATACGGATTCTGACCGGCGCGGTCATTCCGGACGGCACGGATACGGTCGTCCTGGAGGAAGACAGCGAAATCACCGGTGGCCGGTTGCACCTGAACGGCACCTTGAAAGCCGGTGCCAATGCCCGCAGAGCGGGTGAGGACATCAAGGTTCAGGACAAGATTCTCACTGCGGGAACCCGACTGAACCCAACCCATATTTCGGTGCTCGCAAGTGTGGGGGTCGAATCAGTTGATGTGTATAACCGGCTACGGGTTGGCGTGCTATCAACGGGTGATGAGGTAAAGCCGGTAGGCGCAGCGGTTACGGACTGGCAGATATACGACGCCAACCGCCCGATGCTGAGCGCTTTGATTACGCAGCTTGGTTATGAGTTGGTTGATCTTGGCCATGTGCTTGACCGCCCGGAAGAAGTGAAGGCCGCGTTGGTGCGGGGAGCGGAGGAGTGCGATCTGGTCCTGACCAGCGGGGGAGTGTCTGCCGGTGACGAAGACCGGGTTTCTGAAGCCCTGAAAGAGCACGGCGAAATCAGCAACTGGCGCATCGCTATCAAGCCCGGAAGACCGCTGGCACTTGCCATGTACCAAGGAACACCTGTGGTAGGCTTGCCGGGTAACCCTGTGGCTGCCTGGGTTTGTGCGCTGAGGTTTGGCGCACCGGCGATGGCTTTGCTGGCAGGGGCGGAGTGGTTTGAACCCCAGGGTTATCTTGTGCCGGCCAATTTTTCGAAGAACAAAAAACGAGGCCGCAGTGAGATGCTGCGGGCCCGGATTCGGGAAGGGCAGGTTGAGGTATTCGGATCTGAAGGCTCTGGTCGGGTAACCGGACTGGCTTGGTCTGAAGGCCTGGTAGAGCTGGATGAGGCCGCCATGCAAATTGAGCCGGGCACCCCTGTACGGTTTATTCCATACGGCAGCTTCGGGCTTTGATCAGTCAACGCTGCCATGGACCGCAAATGCCTCGAGTGAGGCATCTTGCGGTGCCCGGGAACGGTAGGTTTCCTCTACACCCAGCTCGGTCAGCGTGCGGCTGACCATCAGCAGAGTGTTGTCCTCGAAGTCCTCGCACATAGCTCGCATCTGATCGATCTCATCACAGGCCACAGTGTAGGCCGCGTCAAAATCCGGTGCTCCGTAGTGGTCAACAAATGTCTGGGCCAGGGCGGCCCGAATCTGCTCAAGCTCCGCGTCAGTAATATTACACACGCCAACAAAGCTGGCGCGACCGCCAGACTCAATGCTGTACCAGCCATTACTGAAGGCCTGGCGCGCTTTGCCCTTCAGTTCCGCTTCCGACCAGTTAGAGAACTCAAAGCCGCCGGAGATCGCCCATTCGCCGCTGGGTGCAGGTTTCTCAAATACGTTTTCGTCGGATATATCCAGCTGCAGGGTTCTGGCCAGTTTCATACGTGCTCCGCGAATTCAATCAAGCTCAATGTCTCGGTCATCACATCCTGACGCAACAGCATCCGGCCTTTTTCATCCAGGCCAACAAAGAGGCCCGGCCTTGGCCGCTCGACCGACTTGCCCAGCGTGTCGCAACGCGGCCGCCATTCCTTGTGCACGCGCTCAAAGCCACTGTCCATGAAATACGTCAACCATAAAAGCGTGTGCTTGGACCAGCTCTCCAGCAATGCCATGGGCGTCATATCAACGCAGCCTTCCTCGTAAAGACAGGTTTCGTCCGGATTATCTCCAGGCTCGTTAGCCTCCTGAATGAAAGGCACAGTGATGCCGATGACCAGCCAGTTTGGATGAGCCAAAGGGTCTGAAACATCCGCAGCGAATCGAATGCTGCCACAGAGGGCGCCATTGACCTTGATTCGGTCAGGCCATTGAAAATGCACCGGTACTTCAGGTGGTGCCAGAGCGCCAAGGCTCTCGGCAAGGCCTATCTGGGCAACGTAGACTGCTTGAACGGCCTCTTCCAGGGTCGTTTCCGGTGCCAGCACCAACGCCGCCCGCAAGGTGTCGGCTGCCTCAGAGTAAAATACCATGCCTGAATCAACACCTGCGATGGCCCGGCTGACCGCCTTGTTAAAGGGATCGATATGCCTGGGCACTACTTCTCCGGTGAGCAAAGGAGGGAACTGGGGTGATACAGTCATTGGATAGCCCGGGCGTATAATTCGGAGGCAACAATTTCATCCGCGATGCGCTGGAAGCTCATCGCTTGAGGACTATTTGGCTTTGATACCACAATCGGAACGCCGCCGTCCGAACCGATTCGGATATCCAGATCCAATGGAATCTCGCCAAGGAAAGGCGCACCCAGTTTTTCAGCCTCTGCCCGCGCACCACCATGTCCGAATGGATGGTGCTCTTTATTGCACCCGTCACAGATGAAAGAGGCCATGTTTTCGATCAAGCCAAATAGCGGCACGTCCATTCGCTTGAACATATCAATGCCCTTTCGAGCGTCCATCAGTGCAATATCCTGGGGTGTTGATACGACAACCGCGCCGGCAACGAAAAACTTTTGGCTCAGAGTCATCTGAACATCGCCGGTACCCGGCGGCAGATCGACTAACAGCACATCGAGTCGCCCCCACTCTACCTGGTTCATCATCTGTTGCAGCGCACCCATCAACATGGGCCCCCGCCAGACTATGGCTTCATCCTCTGGTGCCATCAGCCCCAGGGACATCAGGGTAACCCCGTGATTTCTCAAAGGCAGAATGGTGCTCCCATCCGGGCTGGAAGGACGACCGGAAACACCCAGCATACGGGGTTGGCTGGGGCCGTATACGTCGGCGTCCAGAAGGCCAACCTTGAGACCTTTTGACGCCAGGGCAACGGCCAGATTGGACGAAACCGTGGATTTGCCAACACCACCCTTGCCTGAAGCAATGGCGATGATGCGATCAACGCCTCTGGGATTTTTGTCCTGAGGCCGGGGTGCGTCCGTTCCAATCAGATTCGGTTTTTTACCAACTTCGGTGTACTCGACCATGGTGTATCCCGTTGTTATCAACTGTCCAGATAGTCATCGCTGGTTCGGATTCGCGGCCGCTCACCGCCCGCCATGGGAGCGCTGTCTCCATGGAACTGAGCCTTGACCCGGCAGTCGTCACACATCTTGATGAGCTGGACATTGTCAGAGTTCTTGTACATCCAGTGCTGGTTTTCCAGCTTCTCGATGATTCGGTTGATGGTGCTTGCAACGCCAAATGGAGTGCCACATTTAATGCACTCGAAAGGATCTTCTCCGTGCAAAACCCGGGCGCTCAATGCTGCCTTGGACACATCCAGCCGGGGCTGCAGGGTAATAGCCGTTTCCGGGCAGGTGCTGTCGCAGATACCACACTGAACACAGGCGTTTTCCGTAAACTGAACCTCCGGGCGGCCCCCGTGATCGCCAAGTGCGCCGGTCGGGCACAGTGATACGCAGGCCAGACAGAGCGTGCACTTATCCGAATCAATTTCGATCGCTCCATAAGGTGCGCCCGCCGGGAGCGGAATCGGCTCTTCAATTTTGTCTGACATGGCTGCGACCGTCACTCGCGTGATGTCACGGCGACCGCCGACCAGCAATACAGGATCACTCACCCGCCCCGCATTGGCACCGGCATCACAAAGTTCAATTGCGGAGATAACCCGTGCCCGGCTTGGCGAGTTGTGAGTGCCCTGAAGCAGCGCCTGGGCCAGTTCGACTTCCGCAGCCACCATCCGCTCATCCAGTTCGTTGTCCGCCAGGATGAGCACCTCGGCATAGCCGGCGCCGAATGCCGCCATTATTTCAGCATGGCCAATCCGGTCTATATGCTCCAGCCCAATCGGCAGCAGGTCATCTGCCAGCCCGTCATCGTATCGCGCCAGGTTGGCAATGGCTTCTGTTCCAGCATCCAGGGAATGAAACACCAGTCGCGGAGATTCGCTGGTATGTTCCCGATAGACCTTTGCCATCACCTCCGCGACCTTGGTGATCGCCTCGAATGAGGTTTCGTTCATGGTAATTGCGGAAGTGGGGCAAACGGCAGCGCAGGCTCCGCAGCCGGCGCAAATATCCGAATCGATCTGGATATGGTCGCCTGCAGAAAAAATGGCTTCTGTGCAGCACACATCCAGGCAGCGTGTACAACCGGGTTTGCTGGCCCGGGAGTGGGCGCACAGGGATTCTTCCAATCTGAAATATACGGTCTTTTCGAATTCACCAACCCGTTCCCGGGCTGTCAGGGCTATGCGCTCCAGTTCGCCAGTCTTCTTAGGGTCAGCCCAGAAATAGCCGTTGCGTTTCTCATGACTCGGAAATGCCGGGGCACCGCCTCTCAGGTCGATAAATACATCGCATTCGCTGCGGGCGGTAGGCTTTGTTTGGCCATAACCCAATTCACCCCGCCCGGCCGGGTTCAGGGTTTGCAAGCGGGCAAACTCCAGTTTGAAATTGCCAAGTGCGCCGTAGGCGCTCGTCAGTTGACCCTTTGCAACATCGTAAGCCGCGGAGGGCAGTTGAATCGGACCGGCATCATTAACAATGCAGGTAACTCCCAGCTCGTCCTGAACCAGCTCGGCCATTCTGATGGCCTGCTCGGTGGGGCCGACAATGCAGCAGATGCCGTTGGACTCAATGGTTTTCGACGGTGCTATGGGCGACGGCAGTTGGGCAGCGGCAATCAGAGCGGCCTGCTTGGCATGCTGGCGCTCTGGCTTTGCATTGGAGGCGCTCCAGCCGGCTCTGTCCCTGATATCAATAGTATGGAAAGGCGCGGCGTGATTATGTTCGGCGAACAGGTCTTCAGACAGGCGTTCGAACAGGGCTGACTGCTGGCTGCATGCAATGAGCACCTCATTGTCTGCACCGAGATGTTCAGCGGCGACGCCTAATTCTGTGCCACACAGTTGATCCACTGCAATCACCTGCGTCGCAGCGGCGGCCTTCTGAAGTGCCTTTGGATCAAAAGACTGTGTCTTGTCACAACTACATAAAAGTAGGGTCTTGTATGCCGTCATCAGGAGTTTGACTCTCTCGTTGTTTTTTACATGCTCTCACCGAATTTGCTAATCGAGCATGCCACAGCCATTTACTTTTGGACAGTTGGATAATCGCTGGGGCCCTGCTATTTTGGGCTTACAAGAAAACAATGAGAATTGCCATGAGTAGTCGGACAGGTCATTGGAGACGCGAATTACAGGTAGGCGCCGTTGTTCGCAGGTCACCGGGGGTGACGCGCTGGGTGCGAGAGATCTGGAAACCGGTAGCTGTGATCCCGGGTGCGCCGGAAGCCTTCTGGAAGGAGCTGGTGCGCGAAGGGGAAGTGGTCGATTATCACGCTGGCACAGTCACGATGGAGCTGTTTCGCGCCGATGTTGAGGGTTACCTGGTATCCCTGAATATGGCGACTCCTTCTGTGTGGATCGTAATGGACAGGGATGTCACGAGCCAATCGCCATCTGGCTGGGTTGTCAGTACCGTCACAGCCAGTGCCCATGAAGCGCTGGATTCTCTCGATAGTGGCGAAAGTATTGTCGAAGCAGTTCCCATTCCAGAGTCTCTTGCGGCCTGGATTATGGAGTTTGTCGACATGCACTATATAGAGGAGCCTTTCAAGAAACGCCGCCGAGACGAGGTTCGTGTTGATGGGTCTGAAGATGCGAAAGGCGATCCACGTATCCGTCAGCAGAGTGATGTCTATCGCGCACCTGCCAACATCAAAAAACCGAGGCTTCAGTAATGGCCGAGTCACGTTTACAGCGTTGGTCGCGTCAAAAAGCAGAAGCTGCCAGGCAACCGGAGTCTTCGGCTACTCCGGTCGTTGCAACCGAGCCATCACCAGAGGCGCAGGAACTCGCTATCAATGAGGCCCTGCCAGAGCATGAAGTGCTTGCGAAGTACGGATTGCCAGACCCGGACGCCATCAAGCTGGGCACCGACATCACCGGATTCATGCGAAAAGAAATCCCCGATCTCTTGCGTCGCAAAGCCCTCCGGGCGCTATGGAAATCCAACCCTGTGCTTGCGGTGCTGGATGGCCTTAATGATTACGATGAAGACTTCACTGCATCAGGTCCTACGATAAAAGGCGCGAAGACCCTGTACAAGGTTGGACAGGGGTTCATCGATAGAGCCAAAAAAGCCGACGAATCAATTGAGGATCAGGCTGAAGAGCCGGCTGGCATTGTGGATAATGTCAGACCTCCAGAGGTTGTCAAACCCCCTAAGCCAGACGTTCGCCTTGAAACCGGGAACGCTTCTGCTCAATCAGAGGTTGCTGTGGCGCGACAGGTGAAAAACGAACCGAATCAATTGGATGAGAGTCAAACGCCACGCTTTCGGCCCCGAATGCGTTTCGACGATTAACGGCAAAGATTTCAGTTATTGGCGAGCTACAGCAAAATTCTCCACTAGCTCATTGTGTGTACTAGACTGATAGTGCAGATTGCAGATAAAAATTAAAGGAACACGATTTGACTAACACTGCAGAAATACAGTGCCCGCGTTCGATAACTGATGAAGATCGTGCCCGCGCTCAGATTTATCAGTTGCTTGGGGTTTTGCTTTCCGGCCCACCCTCGAGTGAGCTACTGAAAGGGTTGGCGTCATTGCAGGGTGATGACACCCCTTTGGGCGGGGCTTCCAAAAACCTGGCAGTGCTTGCGGAGCGGACAAATCCCTATGACGCTGAACGTGAGTACAATAATCTTTTTGTCGGGCTTGGCCGCGGTGAATTACTTCCTTACACCAGTTACTATCTGACTGGCTTTTTGAACGAAAAGCCGCTTGCGGAACTGCGTGCTGACCTCATGGCAAGGGGTATCAAAGCCCGCAGCGATGTAAAAGAGCCTGAAGATCATATCGGAACCCTGTGCGAAATCATGGCCGGTATCATTACCGGCGAGTTTCCCTGCGACAGTGACCTGCCATCGCAAAAAGCTTTTTTTGACGCACACCTGGCAAAGTGGGCGGAACTATTTTTTACGGATTTGGAAGAAGCGCAAAGCGCCATCTTCTATGGTCCTGTGGGCTCGCTCGGGCGGGCCTTTATGGCTATAGAAGCAGATGCTTTTGCAATTCAGTAACCGGAATCTGAGCGATTCCTTAACCCGTGGGGAGGTGTCCTATGGACAACCCGAAGCGTGAAAACAGCCGTCGCCATTTCCTGAAAATGGCAGCAGTTGCAGCTCCGGCTGCCGTTGCAATGGCGGTTGCACCGAATGCCGCAGCCGAGGTCGTTAACCAAAACGTACCGAAAAGCCGCGGCCTGCGTAGCACTGAACACACACGTAAGTATTTCGAATCGGCTCGCTTTTAAGGATGCGTGAATCATTCAAGGTTGCGTGATGCTCTTGAATGACCACACCTCCAGAGAAAACGAGAATAATAAAGAGAGAGGTAAGAGACATGTTAAGGAAGAAGACCAACGGGGTAGCGAAACGCTCCCGTGCAGGCTCTTTGCTTTCATCTCTCGCTGCGAAGACGTTGGATCGCCGTCAATTCTTGACGGCTTCCGGTGTTGCGGTGGGTGGCATGGCGGCTTTATCGCTGACGTCGGGGAGAGTTGAAGCTGCAGCTCCATCGACCAGTGGCAGCGAAGTCGTTCGTAAAAAATCGGTATGTACGCACTGCTCGGTAGGCTGCACCGTCGAAGCTGAAGTTCAAAGTGGCGTATGGATCGGTCAGGAACCTGGCTGGGACAGCCCCTTCAATTTGGGTGCACACTGTGCGAAAGGTGCTTCAGTGCGTGAGCATGCCCATGGCGAACGCCGCCTCAAGTCCCCCATGAAAATGGTCAATGGCCAGTGGCAGAAAATTCCCTGGGACCAGGCAATCAACGAAATTGGCGACAAGATGCTTCAGATCCGCGAGGAAAGCGGACCCGACTCTGTCTACTGGCTTGGCAGCGCCAAGTTCAATAATGAGCAAGCCTATCTTTTCCGCAAATTCGCGGCGTACTGGGGCACCAATAACGTTGATCACCAGGCCCGGATTTGCCACTCGACAACGGTCGCCGGCGTAGCCAATACCTGGGGTTACGGCGCGATGACCAACTCCTACAATGATATTCACAAATCGAAAGCGATTTTCATCATTGGGGGTAATCCCGCCGAAGCGCACCCTGTGTCGTTGCTGCATATCCTGAAAGCTAAGGAAGAAAACAACGCACCGCTGATCGTTTGCGACCCGCGCTTCACACGTACCGCAGCTCATGCTGATGAGTTTGTGCGTTTCCGCCCTGGTTCAGACGTGGCGTTGGTCTGGGGTCTCCTCTGGCACATCTTCGAGAATAAGTGGGAAGACAGAGAGTTTATCCGCACCCGCGTCTGGGGTATGGACGAAATCCGCAAAGAAGTGAAACGCTGGGATCCGGAAGAGGTTGAACGCGTTACTGGCGTCCGGGGCGCGCAGCTTGAGCGTGTAGCCCGCACCCTGGCTAATAACCGCCCTGGCACAGTGATCTGGTGTATGGGTGGTACCCAGCACAGTAACGGTAATAACAACACGCGTGCTTACTGCATTCTGCAGTTGGCATTGGGCAACATGGGCACTTCTGGCGGCGGCACTAACATTTTTCGCGGTCACGATAACGTTCAGGGCGCCACCGATGTTGGTGTACTGGCCGACACCTTACCTGGCTATTACGGCCTGAGCGCTGGTGCCTGGGCCCACTGGGCGCGAGTCTGGGAAGAAGATAAGGATTGGCTGAAAGGCCGATTTGCTGTGTGGGACAAAAACGGCAAATCCAGAGCCATGATGAACGAGAAGGGTATTCCGGTGTCTCGCTGGATCGACGGTGTTCTGGAGGCAAAGGAAAACCTCGAGCAGCCGGACAACACCCGGGCCATGGTGCTCTGGGGCCATGCGCCAAACTCACAGACTCGTATGCTGGAAATGAAGGAGGCTATGGAGAAGCTCGACCTGCTGGTTGTAGTGGACCCTTTCCCGACCGTTTCAGCGGTGTTGCACGATCGCAAAGACGGCGCCTACCTGCTTCCAACAACTACTCAGTTCGAGACCCGTGGTTCTGTAACCGCATCCAACCGCTCGCTCCAGTGGCGCGAAAAAGTGGTTGAACCACTGTTCGACTCGAAGGTTGATCACGAAATCATAAAGCTGTTTGCAGACAAGTTCGGGTTCACCGATCGCCTGTTTCGTAACATTGCGATTGAAGGTGATGAGCCAGTTATTGAAGACATCACTCGTGAATTCAACCGTGGCATGTGGACCATCGGCTACACAGGCCAATCGCCTGAGCGTCTCAAGAAGCACATGAAGTACCAGCATCACTTCGACAGGACCACCCTCCGTGCAAATGGTGGGCCTTGTGATGGGGATATCTATGGTTTGCCCTGGCCATGCTGGGGTACAGCAGAGATGAATCATCCGGGAACACCGAACCTTTACGATATGTCCCTGCCGGTGTCCGAGGGTGGCCTCACTTTCCGCGCCCGGTTTGGTGTAGAGCGCAACGGTGAGAGCCTGCTGGCTGAAGGCGTTTACTCGAAAAATTCGGGCATCAAGGACGGCTATCCCGAGTTCACCATGCAGATGTTGATGGATCTGGGTTGGGACGGTGATCTGACCGCTGAAGAGCGGGCCAGCATTGATGCTGTGGCCGGTCCTGAAACCAACTGGAAGACCGACTTGTCTGGCGGTATCCAGCGCGTGGCCATCAAGCACGAATGTGCGCCTTTCGGTAATGCCAAAGCGCGCACCGTGGTCTGGAACTTCCCGGATCCGGTGCCGGTGCATCGCGAGCCACTGTACACAACACGTCGCGACCTGGTGGCTGACTATCCAACCTATGAGGACAAGACGTTCTGGCGCGTGCCGACCTTGTATGAGTCCATTCAGAAGAAGGACTTCAGTAAGGACTTCCCCATCATTCTGACTTCCGGCCGACTGGTCGAGTACGAAGGTGGTGGCGATGAGACGCGCTCCAACCCATGGCTGGCCGAATTGCAACAGGACATGTTCATTGAGGTGAATCCGCGTGATGCGAATAACCTGAACATTCGTGATGGTAACGACGTTTGGGTATCCGGGCCGGAGGGCGGTCGTATCAAGGTCAAGGCCTTGGTAACTGAGCGTGTCGGCGAAGGCGTAGCGTTCATGCCGTTCCACTTCGGCGGACACCTGGAGGGTAAATCCCTGAGGGATAAGTATCCCAAAGGCGCTGACCCCTACGTTCTGGGTGAATCTACAAACGTTGTTCAAACATACGGGTATGACTCGGTCACGCAGATGCAAGAGACCAAAGCCACCCTGTGTTCGATCATGCCGGCATAACAAGAGGTGTAGACCATGGCACTTGAAGGACAAGCACGCGCAAAATTCCTTTGCGACGCCGAACGCTGCATCGAATGTAATGCCTGCGTAACGGCCTGTAAGAATGAGAATGAAGTCCCTTGGGGTATTAACCGTCGACGCGTGGTAACCATCGAAGATGGTAAGCCGGGCGAGCGTTCGATCTCGGTTGCCTGCATGCACTGCTCAGACGCGCCTTGTATGGCTGTCTGCCCGGTTGACTGCTTCTACCAGACCGAAGACGGAATCGTTTTGCACTCCAAGGATCTTTGTATCGGTTGTGGGTATTGCTTCTACGCATGCCCCTTTGGTGCGCCTCAATTCCCGCAAGCGGGTAATTTCGGCAGCCGGGGCAAGATGGATAAATGCACCTTCTGTGCAGGCGGTCCTGAAGAAGACAATTCGGCAGCCGAGTTCGCCAAGTACGGAAGCAACCGTATTGCCGAGGGCAAACTTCCCCTCTGCGCGGAAATGTGTTCGACCAAAGCCCTGCTGGCCGGTGACGGTAACGAGGTGGCGGACATCTATCGCCAGCGTGTCGTGAGCCGTGGTTTTGGCTCCGGCGCCTGGGGATGGGGCACAGCCTATGAGAAGAAGGGTGCATAAACTGGCCTGAGTGTTCAGGGCCCGAAAGGGCCCTGGAACTTCTTGAGGCACGAACTTCTTCTTGTGGCTTTCGCTGGAGTGCTCTGATGAATATAAAATTATTGGGCGCCGCCTTTCTGGTATTGGTGACGCTTTCGTTCGGTCATGCCTGGGCACAAGAGAGCCCGGGGATTGACCGCTCTGCAACCGGGGGTGCTCAAACCCTGGAAGATATTATGGCTCGTCAGCAGAAGCTGAAAGTTGACGGGGCTTTCCGGTCTGAAAATCTGGGTAACCCGGCCAATGCGGCGCCGATCAGCGATCATTTAGGTACGCGCGGCGGGGTTTCCAGGTCAGACACATATCGTGCCATTCGCTATAACAATTTTGACGCCCGCACACAGGCTCGAGGGCCTGCAGCTGACGTTATGATCCAGGATGGTGGCATGACCTGGCTGAAGCTTCGCGAAGGGCCTGTCATCAATTATGGTGGCGGCGCGCTTTTGTGTTTTCTTGCCTTGCTTGTGGTGTTTTACTTTATTCGCGGCAAAATCATGATCGATGGCGGCCCTGCAGGTACCACGATTCAGCGATTCAAAGCTGTCGAACGGTTTGGCCACTGGTTATTGGCGGGCTCATTTATTGCGCTGGCTATAACCGGGCTCATCACTTTGATGGGGCGGAGCTTCCTGATCCCTGTACTGGGCCCCGAGGTATTTGCAACTTTGGCCGCTGGCTCCAAGTGGGTTCACAACAATATTTCCTGGGCCTTTATGATTGGTCTGGTGATGACGTTTGTTATGTGGGTAGCTCACAATATTCCTGACAAGCTTGATTGGCAGTGGATCAAGGCGGGCGGCGGTATTTTCACCAAAACCCACCCTTCTGCAAAGAAATTCAACGCTGGGCAGAAAATTGTTTTCTGGACCGTTATGGTGCTGGGTTTCTCGGTTTCACTGACGGGCCTGTCGTTGCTGTTCCCATTTCAGTTACCCATGTTTGCCGATACCTTTGGTGTGATAAACAGTGTCCTGGGGACAGAGTTCGCTACGGTTCTGACACCGCATGAAGAGATGCAGTTTGCCAACATCTGGCACTCGGTCGTGGCATTCGCAATGATGCTAGCCATTATTGCTCACATCTACATTGGTACCGTAGGCATGGAAGGTGCATTCGACGCGATGGGTAGCGGCCAGGTTGATGTGGAATGGGCGCGCCAGCATCACGATTTGTGGGTGGCTGAGGTGGAGGCCAAGCAAAGTAAAGGAGAAGCGTCGTGAAGGTTATGATTTCTGCATTTGTCGCCTCGCTGTTGATTGCCACCGCTGCCCCGATGGTACTCGGTCAGTTTGGGTGGTCATCGGCTGAGCAGGGCAGCAGCGCAACGAGCGTGCGCCTTGACTGAGCGATCAGAAGCACACCAAATCGATGCTATCGGTTTGGTGTGCCCCCTTCCTGTTTTACGCTTTAAAAAGCGGGTTCAGGGTTTGTCTTGCGGGACACTGGTCGAATTCCTTGCGGATGATCCCACGGCGCGCAAGGATTTGCAGGCGCTGTGCGATATCGCAGGCCACAGGATCGAATGGGTTCGGGAAGAGGATGCGGGGGTTATCCGTTATTGTATCTGTCTGGCTTGAGCGAGGTTCGGGACTACTTGTCCCAAGCCTCACCACGAGCAACATCTGAAGCTTTTTGCTCTACCCAATGTTCGCCAGCCTCAGCAAGCTCTTTTTTCCAGAAAGGCGCCGAAGTTTTCAGGGCATCCATAATAAACTCGCAAGCTGCAAATGCATCTGCCCTGTGAGCGCTACACACACCGACGAACACAATTTGCTCCTGCAGTAACAGCCTGCCAACCCGATGAATTACCCGCGCTTTACGCACATCCCAGCGCAGGGAGGCTTCTTCAATAAGGCCGGCAATCACCTGTTCTGTCATGCCCGGGTAGTGCTCCAGAAACAACCCCGATACATCCGGTGTGTCGCCGTGGTCCCGCACTAGCCCGGTAAACGTAGCAATAGCTCCAGTGCCCGCGCCACTGTCGCGCAGTGCGGCATATTCAGATCCAGCATCAAAATCGTCAGTCTGGATGCTTATCATATTAACCCCCGGTTACCGGTGGAAAAAAAGCAACCTCATCGCCGGCCTTCACGGCTGCGGCGGGCTTAGCCATAGCCTGATTGATTGCAATCATCACCGGCTGGTTGCCTTGCAGTTGTGCCCAGGGACCGCCGCGGCTTGCCAGCACTGCAAGCAGGTCGCCAGCTGTCTGATTCTTTTCTGCCGGCAGCGTGAGTTGTTCAGTGCCCAACTCTTCCCGGAGGCGGGCAAAAAAACGAACGGTCAGGGTCTGGTCAGTCATGTCAGCTCAACAATTCAGTGAATGGGTAATAAGTCAGCAAGTCGCCCTCTGCAACCAAGGCGTGTTCCGGAACCACCGCAAGCCCAGCGGACCAGCAGGCAGAGCTCAACATGCCAGAACTCTGATTTGCATACGCGGCGATCTGAACTTTGCCGTCAACGGATTCTGTACGCGCACGCAAGAACTCTCTGCGCGCCGAGGGTGAAGTAATATTAAATGCAGCAGGTACCTGCTGACCCACCGGGTGAATTTGCAGACGCCCCTGGCAGGTACGGATGTAAGGCATCCCCACCATCATAAAGGTCACCAGCACTGAAGCCGGGTTTCCTGGCAGGCCGAATACAGGCGTACCTTTGATCGAGCCAAATGCCAGCGGCTTGCCAGGTTTGATCGCCATACGCCACAGAGACAGTTGGCCGGATTCTTCCAGCACGGCTCGCACGTGGTCTTCCTCACCGACAGAGACACCGCCACTCGTAATAACGAGATCCGACGCTGCAGCTGCGCGTTCTAGGGTTTCCCGGGTAGCAGAGCGAGTATCCCGGAGGGTTTCGCACAGCACCACCTCACAGCCGGCTTCTGCCAAAAGACCGAGTAGGGTGAAGCGGTTGGAGTTGTAAATCTGGCCTGGGCCCAGGGGAAGCCCCGGCTCTACAAGTTCATCACCTGTTGACAGAATCGCCACCCGCAGTTTTTTCACCACAGTTACTTCGGCGACACCGATGGAGGCCAGGAGACCCATTTCCTGGGGTCGGATCTTAATGCCTTGTTCCAGGCCCAGGCTGCCTTGGGCCAGATCCTGGCCACGCCTGCGTATATTCTGGTCTGCCTTTACTTCACCGTCGATGAGAATGCCACTATCTGTAACCTCGACCCGCTCCTGCATGACAACTGTGTCCGCACCAGCTGGAATTTCGGAGCCGGTGAAGATGCGAACAGCAGTCCCGGGTTGCAGAGGGCTGGGAGCTGAGCCAGCGGGGATGCGGTCAGATACTGAAATAGCCTGCCCTTGCACATAATCCTCAGCCCGCAGAGCGTAGCCGTCCACCGCACTGTTATCCGCTGGCGGCACATCCGCCGGCACTCGATAATCCTGTGCCAGTATTCTGCCCAGGCTCTCTGTGAGGGGCAAAAGCTCGGTTTCCGTAATCACCGGCGCTTTGCTCAGTAGGTGAGCGATAGCCTCATCAACCGGTGTCAGATTGCCTGCCATGGTTTTCTCTCCGTGTTCAGATTAGCGTTCGGCGCGATTACCAATGACTTCCTGGAGGCGCTCAATAGCGCGCTCTGGTTTACGGCCGACCAGTGATGAAAAGTTGCAGGGGCCGTGGCGACTGTCGAGTTGGGAGCTCAGAATGCCATTCCAGCCCGTGCGACAGGCTCCAGTGGAACCGGGCAAGCAGAAAATAGCCGTGTGATTCGCAAGGCCGCCAAAAGCTCTGGATTGGATCGTCGAGGAGCCGATTTCAGATGCCGAGAGGCGCCGGAACTCTTCGCCAAATCCTTCAATACGCTTGTCCAGCAGTGGAGCAACCGCTTCCGGGGTGCTGTCACGCTCGTAAAATCCGGTGCCACCGGTGATGATCACCACGTGAACATCCGCATCTGCAATCCAGGACGACATAGCCGCCCGAACCAGGTAGATGTCATCTGGCAGTATGCGCCTTGATATCAGCTTGTGCCCGGCCTCAACAACACTGTCTTCAAGAAACTGACCGGAGGAATCTTCATCAAACCCGCGGGTATCGGAGACTGTAAGAATCGCGATATTGAGAGGTTTGAGTTTGCTGGTGAGTTCACTACTCATGAGAATCTGCTCCGAAAATCACAGGAAAAATATTGACTGCCAGTATCCCTTTCAGAAGCGGTGAATGGAAGGGAGTAACCCATCAGGGGGAGGCTCAGGGCGGTGCGTGAAGGCATTTCGTCCGAAAAATTGGCTTTAATTTGGACAGTGGCCTTGACATTGGCCAGCAAGGTAGATGATTATCGGTCTCGCCCTACGAACGTTTGTACCCACTCTATACTGGCTTCTGTTTTTTTCCGGCTTTCATTCGCACCGGTTGTTTCATCTGGCCAGCATCTGTTTCGACAATGAATTACACAATCAGTTCAGGGGCGCCCCTGTCATACCAACTTCCGTTTAATTCCATTCCTGAAAATCTAATAACCTATGAATCTTACTGAACTCAAGCAGAACTCCATGCCCGAATTGCTCGAAATCGCGCAAGAGATGGGCCTCGATAACCTGGCACGTTCGCGGAAACAGGATGTTATCTTCACTATATTGAAGAAGCATGCGAAAAGCGGCGAAGACATATCTGGCGACGGCGTACTGGAAATTCTGCAGGACGGTTTCGGCTTTCTTCGCTCTGCCGATGCCTCCTACCTGGCGGGACCAGACGACATTTACGTCTCCCCAAGCCAGATCCGCCGCTTCAACCTGCGCACCGGTGATACTGTTGCCGGCAAAATCCGCCCACCGAAGGATGGTGAGCGTTACTTTGCCCTGTTGAAGGTTAGCGAGATCAACTTCGACAAGCCGGACAACGCCCGTAACAAGATCCTGTTTGAAAACCTGACACCGCTGTTTCCTGACGAGCGCATGCAACTGGAAACCGGTAACGGTAGCACCGAGGATCTGTCCTCCCGCGTGTTGGATCTGGTTGCGCCTATCGGTAAAGGCCAGCGTGGTTTGATTGTATCGCCACCCAAGGCTGGTAAAACCCTGCTGATGCAGAGTATTGCCCAGTCTATTGCGCGTAATCATCCTGAGTGTCACATCATTGTTCTGTTGATTGATGAGCGCCCGGAAGAAGTTACCGAAATGCAGCGCACGGTGCGCGGCGAAGTGATTGCTTCCACCTTTGATGAGCCACCTGCGCGTCACGTTCAGGTTGCTGAAATGGTCATCGAGAAGGCCAAGCGTCTGGTCGAGCACAAAAAGGACGTGGTAATTCTTCTGGATTCCATCACTCGTCTTGCTCGCGCCTACAACACAGTTATTCCATCCTCAGGCAAGGTGTTGACCGGTGGTGTAGATGCCCACGCTCTGGAAAAGCCCAAGCGCTTCTTCGGTGCGGCCCGTAATGTGGAAGAAGGTGGCAGCCTGACAATTCTTGCAACGGCTCTGGTGAACACGGGTTCCAAAATGGACGAAGTGATCTACGAGGAGTTCAAGGGTACAGGCAACATGGAGATTCACCTGGACCGCAAAATTGCTGAAAAGCGTGTGTATCCTGCCATCAATATCCGCAGCTCCGGCACGCGCCGTGAAGACCTGCTGATGACCGAGGCGGACATTCAGCGTGTGTGGATTCTGCGTAAGCTGCTGCACTCCATGGACGACGACACTGCGGCCATCGAGTTCTTGCTGGACAAGCTCAAAGAGTCCAAGACCAACGACGAGTTCTTCCAGTCGATGAAGCGCCGGTAATAGTTGGAAACTCTGCGCCTCTGGATTTTGGGGTTGGCAGTACCGGGGACACCCTCCCCGGACACGCCGTAAACCCATCCCTGGGGGCTCGGCATTGCCATCCCTGGCAATGCACGGTCCGGGGAGGGTGTCCCCGGTACTGCCGATCAAGCTTTGTGCGCGCACATCCTGTTCTTGCACTCAGTCAGAACCAATCTCTTTGAACCCACGTATATTGCCGGAACTAACCGGAGCCAACGATGAAATACAACGATCTGCGGGACTTCATTGACCAGTTGGAGAAGCTGGGCGAGCTGAAACGCATCTCAGTTGAAGTAGACCCCCATTTGGAAATGACCGAAATCTGCGACCGCACGCTGCGGGCAGGTGGTCCTGCGTTGTTGTTCGAAAACCCCAAAGGCTACGACATCCCTGTGCTTGCCAACCTCTTTGGCACTACCCGAAGAGTGGCGCTGGGCATGGGGCAAGAAGACGTAACTGCGCTCCGGGAAGTCGGCAAACTGCTGGCCTACCTGAAAGAGCCTGATCCCCCCAAGGGATTCAAAGACGCCATCGAAAAACTGCCACTGCTACGGCAAGTAATGCGCATGAGCCCCAAAGTGCTCAGGTCAGCGCCCTGTCAGGAAGTGGTCATAGAAAAAGATAAAGTCGACCTTTACCAAATCCCGGTACAGCATTGCTGGCCTGGGGATGCCGGGCCGCTGGTGACATGGCCGCTGGTGATTACCCGTGGGCCCCACAAAGAACGGCAGAATCTGGGGATTTACCGGCAGCAGGTGATTGGCCGTAACCGACTCATTATGCGCTGGTTGAGCCATCGTGGTGGTGCATTGGATTTTCAGGAGTTCCAGAAACAGAACCCTGGCAAACCTTATCCCGTTGCCGTCGCCCTTGGCGCCGACCCGGCAACCATTCTGGGTGCTGTGACGCCTGTTCCTGATTCTCTTTCCGAGTATGCGTTTGCAGGCTTGTTGCGGGGTAGTCGGACCGAGCTGGTGCAGTGCGGCCTCAGTGATTTGCAGGTGCCAGCCAGTGCCGAAATAGTTCTGGAAGGCTTTATTTACCCGGATGACAACGCCCCGGAAGGCCCGTTTGGGGACCATACCGGTTATTACAACGAAGTAGACGAGTTCCCGGTGTTCACCGTTGAGCGGATTACCCACCGCAAAGACCCGATATACCACAGTACCTATACGGGTAGGCCGCCCGATGAGCCGGCGATTCTGGGTGTGGCGCTGAACGAAGTATTTATCCCCATATTGCAAAAGCAGTTTCCGGAGATCGTGGATTTCTATTTGCCGCCGGAAGGCTGTTCCTACCGTCTTGCAGTAGTGACCATGAAGAAACAGTACCCAGGCCATGCGAAGCGCGTGATGATGGGGGTATGGTCGTTCCTGCGCCAGTTTATGTACACCAAGTTCGTCATCGTGACCGATGACGATGTGGATGCCCGTAATTGGGAAGATGTGATTTGGGCCATGACTACCCGTATGGATCCTATTCGCGACACCACACTGGTCGAAAATACGCCCATTGATTACCTGGACTTTGCCTCGCCTGTATCTGGCCTTGGCTCAAAAATGGGCATGGACGCCACCAACAAATGGCCCGGAGAAACCACCCGCGAGTGGGGGGAGCCTATTGCCATGACTGATACTGTGAAACAGCGTGTGGACGAGCTATGGGGAAGCCTGGGCATTGAAACTCCGGCTAACTGCCCCGACTGATATGGGTAGCAGGCAGTGGAATGTGAGTCTTGAGCCATCGAGCATTCGCTACGCGGCAAGTGCCGATGAAGATTTGCTGAGTGCTGCGGCCAAAGCCGGTATTGCTGTTCCCCATGCCTGTAGAAATGGTGTTTGCGAACTTTGCGAAGCCCATTTGCTCGGTGGCTCCGCTCTGAATACCCGAAGCCAACAGATTATGCCGGTCGGTGCGCGACTGATGATGTGCAGAACTGCTGCGCTCGACCATCTTGAATTGGAGATTAATGCCGTTATGGCAGCAGGACAGAACCAGCCCCGAAAGTTTCAGGCAAACGTCGTGAACCTGAGCTCTATAAGCCACGACGTGTATCGGGTTGAGCTTCAGTTGCCCAGGCGGCGAGAGTTGTCTTTTCACGCCGGCCAGTACTTGTCGATCAATTTGCCGGATGCTGAACCCTGCTATTTCTCCATTGCCAGCAGTCCGGCAGAGCAGAACATTGAGCTGCACATCCAGGCTTCCCCTGAGTGGCTGTCCGCACAGAAGGTCATCGATGCGCTAGCCTCTGGTGAAACGATCACTGTGGAATTACCCCATGGTAAAGCCTGCCTGGCCTGCGCCCCTGAAAAACCATTGCTGCTGGTTGCGGCCGGTACAGGGTTCGCACAGATGAAAAGCCTGGTGGATTATTTGCGCGGCACATCTTCTACCCAGCCGGTAAAGCTGTTCTGGGGCGTGCGTCGCCATGAGGATATGTACCTCAGGTCCATGGCTCGTCAGTGGGAGGAAGAGTGGTCCGCCTTCAGCTTTCAGCCTGTGGTGGGTGATGATGAAGACAGCGAATGGGGCGGACACCACGACCAGCTTGTGCGTGCTGTGCTGGCGTCTGGCACGGATCTGGGTAATGCGGAAGTGCACGCCAGTGGTTCACCCACGATGGTTTACACCTTGATGGACGCGCTGGTGGAAGCGGGGCTCCCACCAACGGCATTCTTTTCTGATGTGCTGGAGTATGCGCCTCGCAATTGAAGTGCTCCGGGCAGGCAGAAGAAGGGTGCGGTCGTTCAGGCTCGGGGCATGGGCAGTTCTGGTAGCCCGTTGTCGGTCGCCAGCCCTTGCATCATAAGCTTGATGCTCATTTCTTCGTCGCCCATATGAGCGCTCAGCCGGCTAAGTTCTGCCAGAGTGTCGCGGCTGCGGCGTAGCTTCAAACTGGTCTCAAAATATTCCCGGGCTTTGCCCCACAACTCATTTCTCAAGCTCAGCCGGCCCAGTGCCAGCAGCAGTTCTGCATTGCTGGGGCGATCTTTTAGCCACTGCTCGGCGGTCAGAAGCTGTTCGTCGGGCTTGCGCCCTTCTACCCGGCCATAAAGATTGACCAGGTCATCGCTCCAGTGGTTGTGCAGAACTTTGCGCAGCAGGGTTTCGGTTTGGGCTTCGTCGCCAAGATCAGCCAGTAAGCGAGCGTAATCAGCAATGGTTTTTTCGTCTCTGCGCAAAAAGCCCGGCAGTTCATCCCAAAGACGGGTGAGCGGCTCAAGTGATGTGTTGGGATCTTGTTGTTGTTGCCGACGGCAGTCTTCAGCGGCCTTTTCCAGCAGGTTGTGCCATACCTGTCGTTCAAGTTCTCCGAGTTCGGACTCCGGAAGTACACTACGTTTGCGCAACTCGGGTAGCAGTTTCGAGAGTTCGCGCCAATCTTCGAGGCGAAGATAGGTGGTTTTCAGTAGCTTCAGAACGAAAGGGTGGTGTGGCGACTGTTTACGCAGACGCACCAGTGTTGCCAGCGCCTGCTCCAGTCGGTTCCCTGCAAGCTGCAGCTGAGCCTGGGTGATGCCCACAGCCATGTCCGACCCTGGAGTGCTTTCAAATGCTTTTCGCAGCAGTTCATCTACGGCTTCATGGTCGCCACTCTCAAACGCTGCCTGGGCTGCTGCCAGATAGTTGATAAGGGGTGTGTCTGCGTGGCTGGCGGCTGAGGTCAGCATCTTGCGGGCCCGTGGCCAGTTCCCTTCAGCAAGAGCCAGCAGGCCCTGAGTCGTGCGCCTGCGGGCCCGACGCTCTTTGCCGCGGGAAACCCAGTTGGCGACAAGCCCTGTGCCTTGCCGCATGCGGCGAATCAGGTTTGTGGTGAGTACGATCAGGGCAACCACAACCACGATGAGTACAAGCCCAACCCAGAAATTGGTTTCTACCAGATAGTTCCCAAGGCTGATGCGAATGTAACCCAGGTCGTATTGCAGCCCGAGTGAAAGTGCGGTGCCGATGAGCAGGGCAAACAGAACAATCAGAAGCAGGCGAATCATGAATCACTGCCTTTGTTTAGCCGACCTGCCAGCCGCTCTTTGAGCAGTCCCAGAGATTTGCTTATGTCTGGCAAGTCCGGAGCAACGTTACGCGCTTTCAGTTCACCAAGAGTGTTGGTCAAGGCGCTTACTCGTGGGTTGCTTCCGTCGTACCAATCCTCAACAGCAGCTTGTGCCTTGGTTAGAGAGCGCTCATAGAGTGTCTGGTTGCCTCTGAGGACGGCCATCTCGGCTTCTTCAAGCATAAGTTGCAGGTTCAGCCGTGCGTAAGCACTTTGGTCTGGCGACAGCAGTGGCTTGACGGATTCGTCCAGGCGACGAACCACAACCACTTGCATCAGGGTGGATTTGATCTTTTTCCAGGCTCTGAGTAGAAGGCCGGGCTCGCCGCCCTCTCCGGGACCTTCCTCCGACTGGGCATTGCCAACAAATCCCGGGGCTTGCTCGCTGATAAGGGCTTGATCGGTTAGCTGGTGTACGCTGTCGATTGCGGCTTCAAGAGTGAGATAGAGGCCGGTTCTGTCGACACTGGAAATGCCTTTAAGTGCCAGGATTTCCCGGGCCAGTTGCTGACGAACAGGGTACACGCCAACATCGTCGGATTCGGTCAGCACTTCATCTGCAGCTTCAAGTGCAGACAGAGCGCCGCGAATGTCCTTTTCAATCAACAGGCGCTGGTTGGCTATACGCAGTAAATACTCGGCCTCTGCCAGCAACCAGTCAGTGCGGGTGCGGTTTCCGGCTTCCAGTAACTCGCGGGCAGTGTGGTCAATCTGCCGCTGTTGGGTGGCGATCAGCTCACGTTGGGAGGCAAGTTTGTCTTCCAGGGCCTGCAAACGTTGGCTCTGTTGGGTTCCCCTGTCGCCATAAAGGCTCTCAAGCTGTGCAGTGTCCTGCTGTAAGCCTTTCAGCAATTGTATGGTTGCCTGGTTATCGTTCCACTGTTGCCAGTTCCACAGCGCCAGCGCGGCAACACAGGCCAGTGCAACTAAGGCGATAACCCAGACCGGCCAGACTTTCTGTCGGGCGAGCGGTTCTTTGGCAATCGGGGCAGGTAATTGTTTTGTTGTTTCGGTCACGGGCGTCCTTACTTGGCTTTTCCGGAGCCACCGTCCCGGCCTGCCAGTTGTTCTGCGACGGCGGCCACGATGTCGTTATCGGCAAGGCTTCCTGGTATACACGGAGCGTTGAATCCCGCCGCAAGAGCCTGGTCGGCGATACGCCGAGCGGGCACGATGACGGGTCTATCGTATAGATTATGGCTGCATTTGGCACATAGTGCGATGAGATTGTTCAAGGTTTCTCCGGAGAGCGCAACAATGGCATCCGGGGCAAACGCAATCAGGGCGGTGTTGATTTGCGCAGGGGTGTAATCCGGACAGAATCTGCGATACAGCGGCATTATGGTAACCCGGGCACCACGCTCTTCCAGCGTTCGGCGGGTTAATTCCCGTCCTTCCTCGCCCCGGGCAACAAGTACACGCTCGCCCTCGATATTTGTCAGGGAGGGAAGTTTCAGCAGTGCTTCGCTGGTCCAACCCTCGTCGGGTTTGCGCGGGGTTACGCCATATTCGGCCAGTGCTTTGGCCGTCCCGGCTCCTACGCCATACCAATTTAATCCGGTAGGTAGTTGCGGCCACCAGGTATCCAGCTCATCGAGCAAAAGCCTTGCTGCATAGGGGCTGACGGCAATGACATGGGAGAATTCGTCAAGGTTGAGAAGGGTGGTGCGTCGTTCCGGGGTTTCTGGTAGCGGCTCTCGGTCTACCAGCGGGAACACGTGCGTCTCAGCGCCGGCAGCCTGAAACTGCCGGGCCAGCCGGGACGCTTCCGGTTCTGGCCGGCATATAAGAACACGCCGGCCGGTTAGCCTGGTTGAATCAGTCTGGAGTGTGGCCATAAACTTCAGCCAGAATCTTGTCTGCACCCAGCGCTAAAAGCTCTTCTGCCAACTCGCGGCCCAGGCGCTCGCCTTCGGCGCGCGGCGCGCGGCCCTCAACACGGAGAATTTTTGTGCCATCCACGGCGCCAACCAGCCCGCGCAACCATAATGTATCGTCGTTTTCCAACAGGGCGTAGGCTGCGATTGGCACCTGGCAGCCACCCTCAAGACGACGGTTCATCGCCCTTTCGGCTTTCACCCGATCGGAGGTATCAGCATGGTTCAGGGGGGCCAGCATCGCCCGCAGTTCGTCGTCGTTTAGCCGGCATTCAATGCCGAGGGCACCCTGGCCAACCGCTGGCAGGGATACTGTGTCTGGCATTGAGTAGCGGATCCGGTCATGGAAACCCAAACGCTTAAGGCCAGAACTGGCCAGAACTATGGCGTCATAGTCACCCGCATCCAGTTTTGCCAACCGGGTGTTTACGTTGCCCCGCAGAACACGAATTTCCAGGTCTGGGCGGTAGGCGCGCAGCTGGGATTCCCGGCGCAGGCTGGCAGTGCCCACCACAGCGCCTTGTGGCAGAGCGTCTACGTTCGCGTAGTTGTTGCTGACAAACGCATCGGTAGGATCGTCCCGCTCGCAAATAGCGACCAGGCCCAAGCCTTCGGGAAAGGCCATGGGTACATCTTTCATGGAGTGCACTGCGAGGTCGGCGCGGCCGTCAAGCATGGCTTCTTCCAGCTCTTTTACAAACAGGCCTTTACCGCCAATTTTAGCCAGAGGTACATCGAGGATTTTGTCGCCCTGGGTTTTGATCTTGATCAGTTCCACAACCACGTTGTCGTGGAGCCGTTCCAGTTCGGCCTTGATGAATTCTGCCTGCCATAGTGCCAAGGCACTACTGCGGGTTGCGACGCGAAGGGTTCGTTTGGACATGATGCTCACTGTCAGTTATGAAAATGTTCGCCAAGGTTACCCTGTGGCGCCGTAAAAGTCCCGCGGATGGCCGCGCTGCACCGCCTGCAATGCGTCAGCCCGGTTGTTGTCTTTGTAACCACTGGCGCACATTGCTGGTGTGCCGGCGACTTACCTGAAGCTCACCCAGATCGTCTCTGAGCAACAGCAGGTTGTGGCCGTCGGGTGTGCGCCTGAGTGCCTGAATATAGTGTACGCCCACCAGGGTGTTGCGATGAATCCGAAGCAGTTGGCTCGGGTAGGCGTTTTCCAGTTCTTTAAGCGTGTAGTCAGAAACAGTCTCACCACGGGTATGATGAATGGTCACGTATTTCTGATCCGCCTGGCAATAGCGGATCCCGGCTATATCAATCAGCTCGGTACCCCGATGGGTGCGAACCGATAGTTGCTCATCTTCCGCTGTTTCCCGTTCGCTGGTGCCGCCTGCGATGCTGTCGGCAAGGGTGCGTAGCTGTACGCGATTAATCCGCCCGGCACGGGCAAGGGCCTCTGCCAGCGCATCTTTGCGCACGGGTTTGAGCAGGTAGGCCACAGCCTGAACCCCGAAAGCCTGAATTGCATAGTTGTCGTAGGCGGTGCAGAAAATGATTGCCGGCGGGTTGCTGAGCTGGCTCAGGCGCGCCGCTGTTTCCATGCCATCAAGACCGGGCATGCGTATGTCCAGCAGCAGGATATCCGGCTGCAGTTCGGCAACTTGAGCAAGTGTGGTTTCGCCATCACCGGCTTCGCCGCAGATCACATAACCCGGCAGGCCTTCGACCAGTCGCATCAGGCGCTGCCGTGCCAGAGGTTCATCGTCTGCGATTAGAATCGTCTGTTTGGTCATGAGTATTGAGTAGTTTCAGGGAGCCGTAAGGTAACGGTATAAACGTCCCCTTGATGGCTGTGTTTGAGTACCGCAGCATCCCCGAATAGCGCCTGCAGCCTTGCCTGAATATTGCCGAGGGCCATTTGGTTGCCGCTGTGCTGACTGCTGTTATTGTCCGGCCTGGGGTTTTGAACGAGCAGATACACGTATTTGCCCCGCGCTTCGGCCTCTATGCGCACCTTGCCACCTTCCGGGCGGGGCTGTATGCCGTGATATACCGCGTTTTCTACCAATGGTTGCAGGGTCAGAGGCGGTATTGCCTGGTGCTCCAGCCCGTCGGCAATGTGCCACTCCAGTTTCAGGCGGGGGCCAAGGCGCAGGGATTCGATGGCCAGATAGCGCTGGCATAGATCCAGCTCTTTCGACATCGGAATGAGTTGGTCGCCGGTGCGCAAGCTGGCGCGAAAGAGCTCTGAAAGATCCAGAACGGCTTCTTCGGCCTGCTCTGGATCTGAAGCAATAAGGCTGGCGATGGTGTTCATGCTGTTGAACAGAAAGTGAGGTTGTATACGCGCCTGCAGGGCTGTCAGGTGTGCCTGCATTTCCGCTTCCCGTTGCTTTTGCCACTGATGCTGCAAGTAGAAGTAGCGAAGGATCATGAGAATTATCAGTAGGGCCATCAGCAGCTTTTTAGCAATTGCCTGCCAGTCGAAGATGCCCGGTTTTGGGTGCAGTACGCTGTCTGCAAACAGGCTGAACGCGAGTACATCTATTAGCACTATGGCCGCAATGAAAAAGGTGGCTCGGGGCACAGACATTTGAGCCAGTCGGGCGCGCAGCAGGCAGATCAGCGCGGCACTGGTGAGGGTGGTCCACTGCACAAACAGCGAGAGAAGTGCGAAATAATTCCAGTCAATCCAGCTGTCGCTGGCCTGAACAATCGCCAGCACCAGAACCAGTAGTTCACTGGTGATCAGAAGCATGAACACAGACCGCACCCGGCAAAGATCGGGCACGAAAAAATTCTGCATGGCGACAGCCTTGTCCCGGCTCAGGGTGGTCTCTTTTCTGCGGGTCAGAATGTTATACTCCCGTCACGATCAATGTGCTCATTCCGCGCGAGGATAGTGCGGGTCTGTCAGCACAAAAGATAGACTATATTCAGTACTCACTAAAGCGTTGTCTGTTGTGGCCAATGAATTTGAACCTTCTGCTTCAAGCCCGGGAGAGTTCCGCCGATTTCGGCTGGGGCGTTTGTTCGATCCATATCAAGATAGTCAGGCGGAACTCATAATGAAACAGGCCACCAATGCCCTTGAATCTGCGGCATCATTGATTCCGCAGGGTGCTGCGTGCGCAGTACTTTGCAAGGCGGTTGTATTGGTTGTTTCATTGCTCGGGTTTGCGGCCCAAAGTGTTGCTGAGTGCCGCATAACGATGCGCTGGGATGACGACGCACCTTACTTTTTCCCGCAGCTGGGCCATGTTGCAGGTATCGATGCTGATATCAGTCGTGAAATTATGCAGCGAATGGGGTGTAACCTTTCATTGGTCAAGCTTCCCTGGGCGCGAGCGCTGGTAGAGTTGCGTGAGGGACGTATCGATATGGTCTCTGGTGCTCATCGGACACCTGAGCGGGAAAAATACGCTTATTACGCAAGTACAGTTCCGACCGTCTCGCCCAACCTGCTGTTTATCCGGCGTTCTGATAGGGCTGAGTTCAGGTTTTCGGGATTGCGAGAGGTTCTGGACTCGGGTTTCAGATTAGGGGCGCAAATCAACGTATCTTATAGTGAGGAATACAGCGCCCTCGTCCAGGATTCAAGGTACAGAGGGAATATCGAGTACACATCCCGCCGGGATTCGCTTTGGAGAATGCTGGCTTTGAATCGTATTGATGGGGTAATTGCGGATAAACTGACGGCTATGCACGAAATTCAAGCGCTGGGGCTTTCTGACCGGATAACGTACAGCTCCATGGTCGTCTCGAACAAAAAAGCCCATTATATTTTCTCAAAAGAATCAGTCAGCCCGGAGTTTGTTGCAGATTTTGATCGTGCGCTGGAGGCCATGCAGAATGACGGCACCTACTCAGCCATTGTTCATCGTTATGTTTGCCCATCCTGTCGAGATATGCCCGATTGATCACACGCTGATGTATACATCTATTTGACTCATTACATGTAACGAGAGTACCTACACCATGACGGACAAGAAACAACCTGATCAGGCCGCAACCTCCGAAAAGCCATGGGGTGGACGCTTCAGCGAGCCCACCGACGCATTTGTGGAGCGCTTTACTGCATCTGTCGGGTTCGATCAGCGCCTGTATCACCACGACATTACCGGTTCTATCGCCCATGCGACCATGCTGGCAGAGGTTGGCGTTCTGACGCTGGATGAGCGTGATCTCATTATTGAAGGCCTGAATGGCGTAAAAGAAGATATTGAAGCTGGGCGCTTTGAGTGGTCCGTCAGTCTCGAAGATGTTCACATGAACATAGAAGCTCGCTTAACGGATCGTATTGGCATTACGGGTAAAAAACTGCACACCGGCCGCAGCCGAAACGATCAGGTGGCCACGGACATTCGCCTGTATCTGCGCGATGAAATCGATGTGATCGCAGAAGAGCTCAAACGTTTGCAAGCTGGCCTGCTGGACTTGGCCGAACGCGAAGCCGATACCATCATGCCTGGTTTTACTCATCTTCAAACGGCACAGCCGGTCACGTTCGGGCACCATCTTCTGGCCTGGTATGAAATGCTGGTGCGGGATGGTGAGCGTTTGCAGGACTGTCGCAAGCGCGTGAATATTATGCCCTTGGGCGCAGCCGCACTGGCAGGCACCACTTACCCGATCGATCGTGCCATGACCGCCCGGTTGCTGGGCTTTGAGCGCCCTTCTGAAAACTCGCTGGACTCGGTCAGCGACAGGGATTTCGCCATTGAATTTTGCAGCTTCGCGGCCTTGCTGATGACGCACATGTCCCGCTTCAGTGAAGAGCTGGTGCTGTGGACCTCGGCGCAGTTTGATTTTATTGATTTGCCGGATCGTTTTTGCACCGGCTCGTCCATCATGCCTCAGAAAAAGAACCCCGATGTGCCGGAGCTTGTACGCGGAAAATCCGGGCGGGTAACGGGCCATCTGATGTCCTTGCTCATGCTGATGAAAAGCCAGCCGCTGGCGTACAACAAGGATAATCAGGAGGACAAAGAGCCCCTGTTCGACACGGTCGACACCATCAAAGGCTGCCTGAAAGCATACGCCGACATGGTCCCGGCCATTCGTGCAAAAGCCGATAATATGCGTGTTGCTGCCAAACGCGGGTTTTCGACGGCAACAGATCTGGCGGATTATCTGGTCAAGAAAGGCATGCCGTTCCGCGATGCTCACGAAGTTGTAGGCAAGGCTGTGGCCTTTGGTGTCGCTGAAGAGCGGGATCTTTCTGATATGACTCTGGAAGAGCTGAAGCGTTTCTCTGACACCATCGGTGAAGATGTGTTTGATGTCCTCACACTTGAAGGATCGGTTCAGGCCCGTGATCATTTGGGTGGAACAGCACCGGCTCAGGTGCGGGCTGCTGTGGCCCGAGCGCGTAAGCTGCTGAGCTGAAACCTGAGCCCCCGAGCTGTTTGTTTTGAGCCCGGGGCTTAGCCGCCGATTCGCCCGGTGGGAAGATCTACCGCCACCGGCTTCAGTTCTGCCAGAGGTTTGGGTGGTCCAAGCCTGAATCCCTGGCCGAAATGAATGCCCAGCGTTCGGACCTTCCGGAGAATGTCATCGTTCTCGATAAAAGTTGCCACCGTTATTTTTCCTGCGTCCTGCGCAATCCGGTGCAGCGCCTCTACCATGACCTGCTGAACCGGGTCGGCTCCCAGTCTGAGCATCAGGCTGCGGTCGAGTTTGATTACGTCTATGGGCAGTTTTGCCGCCAGCCTGTAGCTCTCTACAGATGCGCCAGCACCATCCAGTGCTACGCGACAACCAATCCGGTGCAGGGCATCGCACAATACGGCAACTTCATCCGGGTACTGTGTTGCATGGGCCTCACAGATCTCAAGGCAGAAGGACTCTGCCGGGTAGTTTGAAGCCCCGAGAACAGATTCCATGAAGTCCGCAAAGGTGTCATCCAGCACGCTGGCTAGCGACAGGTTGAAACCGCAATATTTCAGCCTGGGCTCCAGTAACCTGTGTTCTCCCAGCCAGGTAAACGTTTGCAGTATGACTTGCCGGTCCAGTCGTTTGGCCAAATCAAAACGTTCTGCTACCGGCAGAAACTGGTCTGGTTGCAACCATTGTTCATGGGCACTGTTACCTGGAATTCGTGCGAGAATTTCGATGTGATCACCCCAGGTAACGCTGGCTACCGGCTTGAGCGGCTGGAACTCCAGTATCAGCGCCTGCCTGTCCAGGGCTTTTCGGATCCGGTCGACGAGTTCGTTGCTGTCGTTATGATCGGATTCCGGACGTGAGGCGTGGCCAGTATGAATCCGGTTCCGTCCCGATGTCTTGGCGTCATGGCATAAATCCGCTGCCTGCCCCAGCAGTTGCTCGGGGTTAGGGTATGTGTCTTTTCCCATGATCAACAGACCACCACTGGCGGTGGTTTGCAGTTGGTGCCCTTGCCACTCAAAAACAAAATCACGGATGAGGTTCAGAAGGTTGTCTGCAAGCTTACGGGCTGCAGACTCTGTGCAGTCTTCGATGAGTAGGGCGAAGGTATCACCGGCAAGTCGCGAAACTGTGTCCTGTGGCCTGCTCCGCACATCGAGAATGCTGGCCAGTTCCCTGAGATAGCGATCGCAGGCACCGTTTCCTGCAATGTTGTTGAAGTGCCCGAATGAGTCGAGGTTCAGATATAAAAGGCAACTGTCGACCGCATCGTCGCCAGCCTGTTCCACCTGCCGCTGAAGGCGAGCGACAAACTCCCTGCGGTTGGTGAGACCGGTAACCGGGTCGTGTCGGTATCTGTATTCGCTATCACCGGTTTTGCTGGCGCGGTTGCTGATATCGCTGGCTACAACCACAGCACCTGCGGTTTCGCTTTTTTCTGCACCGGAGTCCCCGATTTTGCTGTTTGTCAGGCGCTGGTAGTGAAATTCGTACACAGGCCACTCGCCGCTTTGTTGCGTGACAGGCATGTCGACAATAAAGCTGTCCTGCTCAAAGGCCCGGTGCCAGAGCTGTTCCGCCAAGTGCCGCTCGTTCGGGTGTTTTTCAAGCAGCTGGCGCAGGTTGTCTCCCACCTTGGGCGTGGCGCCAAATATGCTGCCAAACAATCGGGCATAGGGCGCGTTGAAGTGCAGCAGGTTAAGATTTTTGTCAACGGCAGCTATCAGCCCAGGGCTGGCGGCTGAGGTGGCATTCAGTATGTTTTCAGCTCTTGCGCAGGCCAGGTCGCGCTGCATTTCCCCCGTGCGATCGACCAGGGTTCCGCCAAGCTTTCGCACCCTGCCGCCGGTTTTAAGGGCTCGACCATTTAGCGTTGCGCGAATGTTTTTTTCTTTGGCTGTGAGCAAATGAAGCTCAATTGTGAAGGGTGCACCGGTGCGTGCGCACCTGCGGAACAGGGCCCGAACTCGTTCCTGGCCACTCTTGCAATAGAACAGCGCCTGCTCCGGTGTAATTTCTGTCCCCGGTTTCAGCTCCAGCAACCGATATAACCCTTCTGTCCAGGTCATTTGGTTACTGGTGACGTCCAGTTCCCATATTCCGAAGCCCGCAGCGCTTTCAGAAAAGCGTAGCAGGCGGGTGTCTATGGCGGAGTTTTCCTGTTGAGCAATGCGGGCGCTGGCGGCGCCATCTGAATCGCGCATGCTGATACGTAATGAAAGACTCGCCGTGTAGAAAAACCCTTCCTTGTGGCGAAAAGTGACCAGTACCGTTTGGCCGCTCTCGATACGGTGTCGATTGGCAGGTGCAAAGGGGTCGTCTTCTCTGGAAGCCAAGAACCGGTGTACCATAACGCCTTCCAGTTCGCTGGCATCGTATCCCAGTACAGCCTCGGCATTATTGTCTGCAAATAAAACCTTACCTTCGTCGTCAATACGCAACAGGGTCTGGCGACCAGTGCCACTGGATGTATCAGCACGATAACGCTGTATGACAAACTCTTTCACTGGGCCGGGCCTCGGGGTTTCTCAAGCGTATTCCGCTTTTAATTATTGATGGTTGTGCCACGATGAGTTCATCATACTGATAATTAAACCGGAAAGAACCTCTCCCCCGGAGCTGCCTTGACTGCTCACGCTACACCGATTGTCCTGGATTTTGATGAGGGCATTGATCGCAAAACCCTGCGCCGACTGCGGGACAGATTTCTCGTGCTTAACCGGCAGCGCTGGGAGCGAGCCCACTCGTCGCTTTCCTATCGACAGCAGGTGGTGCTGGAAATTTTGCCGCTGGTGTTTCACACCAATCATCCCGCGCTGCCGGGCTATCTGGATGTTGATTGTCCTTACGGTCTGAGCCACTACCAGCCGGATTCAGCCATCATAAGTGCAGCACGGCGCCTGGCCCGTACCTTCAGCATGCGGGATGAAGGCAAGCGCAGGGCCGACCTGGAGGCGCTGTTTCTGATGGGTAGCCCAGGCACCTTGGGCCATTCTGTTACCAGTGATCTTGATGTGTGGCTTTGCCATAGGGACGATCTTCACGGGCATGGGATCAGATTGCTGGAGCGTAAGGCTGAACGGTTAACTGAGTGGGCCCTGTCGTTTGGTATTGAGTTGCACGTGTTTGTATTTTCTGCGGCCGAATGGCGGGAAGGCCGGCAGCGGATAGAAGTGACGGGTGAGAACTGCGGTAGCGCCCAGCACTATTTACTGCTGGATGAATTCTACCGCACGGCCATCCATCTGGGTGGCTGTTATCCCATGTGGTGGCTGATTCCCCCGGAGCAGGAAGGGCATTATCAGAAGTGCGTCGCTATGCTGGTGGACTATCGCTTTATTCGCGGCGATGCATATATTGATTTTGGTGCTGTGCCATCCATACCGACCGGTGAATTTCTGGGAGCGGGAGTGTGGCAACTCTACAAGGGAATCGATGCGCCCTGGAAGGCCATTCTGAAACTGCTGCTGATTGAATGCTATGCCCACACGCAGGATCTACCGGTCCTGTCGCTTATTTTCAAACAGGCAGTGTTCGATGGTGATACAGACGCGGATGATCTGGACCCCTATGTGATGCTCTATCAGCGCCTTGAACAGTGGCTTCTTAGTGACGGTGCCAGTTCGCGGTTGGATTTGGTGCGTCGCAGTCTGTATATCAAGGCGGGTCTGCCACTGACTCGCACCGGGATGGCGGGGCAGCAGGGGGTGGAGCCCTGGAGGGCTCGGCTGCTGAGGAGTCTGGTTGATGACTGGGGGTGGCAGCAAAACCAGCTTGAGTTGCTGGATAATCGTCACCGTTGGCGGGCAGAGGAGGCGTCTTCCCTGCGCCGAGTGGTGGTGTCGGAGCTGACCCACAGCTATAGGCTGCTGTCGAAAATGGCCCGTGATCACGGCGAGCAATCCGCTATCAGTGCAAACGATATCAACTTGCTTGGCCGCAAGCTCTACGCAGCATTCCAGCGCAAAGCCGGCAAGGTAGAGCAGATTAACCCGGGGTTGGTGCCATCACTGGCCGAGGAAAACCTGGCCTTTCATCATCAGTCAGAGCAGGGCGGCACAGGAACGGGCTGGCTGTTGTACAGGGATCTTGAGGACCCTTCGGACGCTTTCTGGCAACCGGTTATCCGGCGTTCGGGTAATCTCGCGGAACTGGTGGTCTGGTGCTACTGCAACGGCTTGCTCACCCGGGCAACTCGCCTCAACGTTCGTTCCGGGCAGGGCATTGCCTCCGTTAGCGAATTGCGGGAAATGCTGGATGCGCTTGCAGGATTTTTGCCATTTCCTGTCGAGCCTGCCGAGCGAGAGGCTCTTGCCCGTGGTGTTCGCCCTCTGCGCAACCTCCTGCTGATTAACGTAGGTGTTGATCCGCAATCCCACCTTACTGAGCGCGGCCTGCACAAGCTCAGTGCCAGGCATGACTCTCTGGGGTTCAGCGGCGGTCGCGAAAATCTGGTTGTTACCATTGACCAGATAACGCTCAACAGCTGGCAAGAGGTTAGCCTTCAGCACTACGCATCCGGGGACACCTTGATTCAGTGCCTGAAGAATGTTCTCGCTTCTGTGGCCATGGCGCCCCATAGCATTCCCGACCTTGAGGTACACAGCCATAACCGGGGACATGGCAATGCTATCGCCAGGAGGGTGCGGGAGCTTTTTGCCGACGTGTTTCGCCAGTTCTTTGCAGGAGGAGCTGGTCCTCATCCCCTGCGTTACGTAATCGAAATGGATCGCCGGTATTTTTTGCTGGAATTCAGCGGCACCGAGCCCGGGTTTATGGCTCTGGAAAGCCGGGCTGCCTTGATGGAGTGCCTTGCTCAGCCTCGCGACACCTATTTGCCTGTTGTGTTTGACCGCCATGCATTGCTGGACGACCCGGGTTTGCGGGCCGCCTGCCAGGCGAGTGAGCCGGACAGCATTCAGGTGTTCTACAGGTTAAGGGGCGAAAAGGTTCTGATTCGGGTGATTGATGAGCGTGGATCTGTTTTTGGTTGGGATCAGCAGGTTGCTGGCCGACGCAATTTGCTGGCCCCATTGTTGCGCTTTCTGGAAAATCTGGTGGAAAGACGCACTTTGCGTAATACCGAAATGCCCGTAGGCCTTGCTGGAGTGCGTTGTTATGAGTTGGTTTCAAACAACGGAGTCTGGCGCCCGGAATATCGGCCGCAAACAGATGCCGGTTCGCCCCTGCCTGGATTTGAGGTGCAGGCTGTGGGCGTGCAGGAGGGTGATAGTCGCGTTCGCTTTGACCTTTACTGCGGTGAACAGGAGTTTACAGTGCTGCAATACGGTGACCAGCTGATTCCAGCTGTTGCTCACTATATTCACTCACTTCGGCAGAGCCGTGATCGTTATCCGGTTTACCTGACGGATGTGCACTTGCCCCACGATCTGGATCCGAGGGTGTATCAGCAGGATATACAGACCAGTCAGTACCTGTATTACCGGGCTTTTCTTGAGGATGCCCTGAACCGTGAACTGGAGTCATTTCTGTAGCTCGCCGGCCTCGCCGTGCAGGGCGTGGGTCAGGTATACTTTGGGCATTATGAACTCAGAGGTGTCAAGTATGCGCGCGAGGAAGATGCCGGTCATGATACTGGTGATGACTGCAGCACTTGGTGGCTGCGGCCAGAAAGGGCCGTTATACCGGGAAAACCCGGAGGCATCGGCCAAGCCAGTTGAGCAGGCAAATAGCGCCGCAACCAGGAACGAGCGCCCGGGCGACCATAGTGCACAGGCTGATGCATTGGCTGAGTAGTCCCGCACATACCAGACACCGCTTTACGAATCAGGAATAAAATGGATTATTTCAACTACCGTGACGGCGAACTTTACGCTGAAGATGTACCTGTCTCCTCCATTGCTGAACGTTTTGGTACGCCAGCTTATGTGTATTCCCGTGCCACACTGGAGCGCCATTACAGGGCCTATGATGAAGCCCTGAGTGAGCGCGAACTTCTTATCTGCTATGCCGTGAAAGCCAATAGCAATATTGCCGTGCTGAATGTGCTGGCACGCCTGGGTGCCGGTTTTGACATAGTGTCTGCGGGCGAACTGGAGCGGGTTTTGCGGGCCGGTGGCGACCCCGGCAAGGTAGTGTTTTCCGGAGTGGGCAAGCAGGAATGGGAAATGCGCCGGGCCCTGGAAGCAGGCGTTCGCTGCTTTAACGTGGAATCTGATACCGAGCTGGACCGGCTTAACGCAGTAGCAGGCGAGATGGGGGTTAAAGCGCCGATCTCGTTGCGAGTGAATCCGGATGTTGATGCCGGCACACACCCGTACATCTCTACGGGCCTGAAAGAGAACAAGTTCGGCATTGATATCGCGGAAGCGCTGGCCGTTTATGCCCGCGCTGCGACCTTGCCAAATCTGGAGATTTTAGGTGTGGATTGCCACATTGGATCCCAGCTTACATCTGTAACACCGTTCCTGGATGCGCTGGATCGTGTGCTGGAGCTGATTGACGCTTTGGCAGACAACGGTATTCATATCCGGCATCTGGATATGGGCGGTGGTTTGGGTGTTACCTACAACGATGAAACGCCGCCTCAGCCTGCTGAATACGTGAAAGCGCTGGATCAGCGTATTGGTGAACGTAACCTGACTCTCGTTCTTGAACCCGGCCGTTCCATTGCCGCCAATGCCGGCATCCTGATTACCCGGGTTGAATTTCTGAAGTGCACTGAACATCGTAATTTCGCGATTATTGATGCAGCTATGAACGATCTGATCCGCCCTGCGCTGTATAGCGCCTGGCAGGCGATTGTCCCGGTGCAGCCTCATCAGGATGCAGAAGAAAAAATCTGGGATCTGGTTGGCCCTGTATGCGAAACCGGAGACTTTCTTGGCAAAGACCGGCCGCTCCAGCTCAAGGCGGGGGATCTCTTGGCGGTGCGCTCCGCTGGAGCCTATGGTTTCGTAATGAGCTCAAACTACAACACCCGTAACCGTCCGCCGGAATTGATGGTTGATGGTGACCAGGTGCACATTGTTCGTCACAGGGAAACCATTGAGGAACAGCTCGCGCCCGAAAATTGCCTGCCCGAATGAGTGATGGGCAGGATATGAACCCGCAGCGTCGCCATCAAGGGCAGGGGCCATTGCTCCGGTTCAGCAAAATGCATGGGCTGGGCAATGATTTCATGGTTGTTGATGCCATTAGCCAACCATTCAGGCTGCGCCCGGAAATGATTCGGGAACTGGCCGACCGGAATTTTGGTGTCGGTTTTGACCAACTTCTGGTTGTGGAGCCACCGGGTTTGCCCGATGTGGATTTCCGTTATCGGATATTCAATGCCGATGGCTCTGAGGTTGAGCAGTGTGGCAATGGCGCCCGGTGCTTTGCAAAGTTTGTCCGCGATCAGCGCCTGACAAACAAGAAGACCATCCGTGTGCAAACGGCCGGCGGCGTAATTGAGCTGCGAATAGCTAAAGACGGCATGGTCATGGTCAATATGGGCGTGCCTGAGCTGAACCCTCAGGCCATTCCTTTTGCCGCTGAGCACCGCAAGAACGTGTACACGGTGCAAGTGGGCGCAGAAACCGTTGAGCTCAGCGCGGTTTCCATGGGCAACCCCCACGGCGTTATTGTCGTTGAGGATGTGGATATTGCGCCAGTGGAGTACCTTGGGCCGCAACTGGAAAGCCATCCACAATTCCCCGAGCGGGGCAATATAGGGTTCTTGCAGGTTATCAGTCGGAACCATGTGCGCCTGCGGGTGTATGAACGCGGTTCTGGCGAAACCCTTGCATGTGGCAGCGGTGCCTGTGCGGCCGTTGTTGCAGGGCGCTTGCGCGGCCTGCTTGATGACCGCGTGGAGGTGGATCTCCGCGGCGGTCGGCTGGTCATCGAATGGAAGGGCGAAGGGTCGCCTGTTATGATGGAAGGCCCCGCAACAAGTGTATTTGAAGGGCAGCTGAGACTGCCCGGTGAATCAGGTGGTGCCCGGCGTAGAAGGCCCAGCCGCCCACACAAACAACGGATCTGATAGCCAGGAGAGCGCAATGACAGACCAAACGGCCCACCAGAAGGCCGGTAAGCTCACCCGGGAAGCGGTGGCTGAGTACCTGAGAGACAATCCCGATTTCTTTGTCGATCAGGACGAACTCCTGCGCAGTCTGACCTTGCCCCACGACAGTGGAAGGGCAATTTCCCTGGTGGAACGCCAGGTACACCTTTTCCGCGAACAGCGGGACACGCTTCGTCATGAGCTGGTTGAGCTGGTATCCATAGCCCGCCATAACGATCGCCTGTTTGAAAAGAGCAAGCGGTTGCTGATGCAGGTAATCGAAGCCCGCAATCTTATGGATATGGCTTCCACCATTGATGACAGCATTCGTGGTGATTTCGGTCTGGATGCAGCCTCTGTGATTCTGTTTGCTGATGCAGCGGTGGCTGGCAGTTCCCAGGGCGCACTGCACGTAGTGACTCCGGCAGAAGCCCAGGAGCATCTCGGCAACCTTCTGGAAGGCAGTCGAGCGGTCTGCGGCCAGTTCCGTGAGAACCAGCGGGAGTTTCTGTTTCCGGATCGCGACGACCCTATTGCGTCCGTGGCGCTGGTGCCTTTGCGTCATGAGGAGCTGGTGGGTGTTTTTGCGGTCGGCAGTTGTCAGCCCGGTTACTTCGATGAGCATATGGGCTCACTGTTCCTAAGCTACATCAGCGATACATTGAGCCGGCTCCTGCCCCCGATGGTTCGTCGCCACACCACTGCTGCCCCGGTCGCTGACCTTGCGACGGAGTCCCGCTAGAGTGGTTGCGGTGTCCATGCCAGCTCAAATACCTGATGAGCTGGGCGGGCACATGGCAGATTTCATGCAACACATGGCCTCCGAGAAGCGCCATTCCCCCCGAACCTGTGACAGTTACCAACAAGATCTGCAGCGCTTGGCGATTTGGCTCATGGAGCAGGGTAGCACTCAGTGGTGTGCTGTCAGCGGTCATGATCTTCGCCGTTACGTTGCTAACCTCAGCCGTCAGGGGCTCAGTGGTCGAAGCATTGCCCGCCACCTGTCAGCTGTAAGACGTTTCTATCAATACCTGTTACGGGAAGGTTTTGCCAAGGACAACCCGGCACTCGATATACGGGCACCCAAGAGCAGCCGTCGTCTGCCCCGCGTGGCCGACGTAGACCAGGTCAACTCTCTTCTTGATGCTGCACCGGACGATCCCCTGGAAGTGCGCGACAGATGCATGTTTGAACTGATGTATTCCTCCGGCCTGCGTCTTGCGGAATTGGCAAGCCTGGATGTTAATTCGGTTGACTGCAAAGCTGGCGAGACACGGGTTGTGGGGAAGGGCGGGAAAACGCGACTGCTCCCGGTGGGGCGAAAAGCGCTTGACGCCATAAGCCAGTGGCTGCCTGTCCGTGCTGGGTTGGCTCCCGAAACAGAACCGGCGCTGTTTGTAAGCCGTCGGGGCGACCGAATCAGCCATCGCAGTGTTCAGGCCCGGCTCAGCCGTTGGGGCATTGTGAAAGGGGCAGATCAGAAGCTCCATCCACACATGCTAAGGCACTCGTTTGCAAGTCATATGCTTGAATCCAGTGGTGATTTGCGAGCGGTGCAAGAATTACTGGGTCATGCGGACATAGCCACAACTCAGGTCTATACTCATTTAGATTTCCAGCATTTGGCTCGGGTTTATGACCAGAGTCATCCCAGAGCGCGCCGACGCAGTTCCCGGGGCCGCGACGACCAGAACGCCGGACAGGAAGGAAGCACTTGATGTCATCCGATCAAACCTGGAAAACCAAGTACTTCCAGGAACTTGAGTCTGCAGAGCAGCGGGAGGCGCATTGGAAAGCCGAGCGCAATGCACTGGAGCGTATGTTGGTGCGCACCAGTCTCGCATCTGCGGGCCAAGCAGCGGAACTCGATCTCCTGCTTGACCAAATCCGGTCGGATCTTCGCAAAAGCAAAGTGGATGTAGACAGCTGGCGGAAACTGCAGGAGCAGATCGATCGCCAGGTTGCTCTGCTCGATGATGCACCAGCTCCGGTAACCAGGAATTCCCAGCCGTCTGCTGTCCCGGAACCGTCTTTGTCAGCAACAGAAGAGCCCCCGGTAGACGTTGCGGATGAAACCGATCAGCCAGCGCCGGTCGCGGATGTTGAAGAACAAAGCCAGCGCCTGCGGATTGCCCGGCGTGTCGGGCACCTCCTTGGCCAGTTACTCAGCCAGGTTTCCCTGGAACCGGACGCCGAAGCCCGTGCGCGAAATCTTCAGAGAGCGTTGCTCTCCAGCGATGACTGGGATGAGTTAAGAGAAGGTTTGAATCAGGTTGCAGATTTGATTGTTGCGGCTGTAACCCGCAGCCAAAGGGAGTTTGAAGCCTTCCTCAAACGTCTGGATGAGCGCCTGGCGATGCTGCAGGAGCATTTCTCCGTTCAGTCATCAGCGCAGACTGAACGCGAGGCTGCAGCGGAAGCGCTTGACCGTAATATTCGTAATGAGATTGAACAGGTTGGCCAACATATCGAAGCCAGCGGTGATTTACAGGAACTGAAACTGTCTGTTACCAGCCATCTCGAATCGATTGGCGAGGCGGTTGGCCGCTTCCGGGTTGAAGAAACAGAACGGGAAAAAATGTTATCTGAACAACTGATGGCCATGCAGGAAAAGATGGTCATCATGGAAACGCATGCTGAGCAGATGCGCGGGCAGATGCGCAAGGAACGTGAGCGGGCGGTGACAGACTTGCTTACGCAATTGCCTAATCGAGAGGCCTGGCAAGAGCGGCTGTCATTCGAGTACAACCGCTGGAAGCGTTATCAGTACCCGCTAACAGTGGGTGTTCTGGATATCGATTTATTCAAACGGATAAACGATTCCTATGGGCACAAGGCGGGGGACAGGGTGCTTCAACTGGTGGCCCGGGAAATCAGAAACAGGTTACGCAAAACGGATTTCGTCGCCCGTTTTGGCGGTGAAGAATTCGCGCTGCTGTTTCCGGAAACGCCTCCTGAAAATGCTCAAGCTGTTCTGGACAAACTTCGTGCCCACGTCAGCGCCTTGCCGTTTCATTTTGGCGGTGAACCGGTAACGGTTACCTTCTCTGGAGGGGTGGCAGGCTTTGGCCCCGATGACACTGAAGAAACGGTCTTTGACAGAGCCGACAAGGCGCTCTACCTTGCCAAAGACAGCGGCCGGAATTGCATCAGGATCGGCTAGTGCAGCACAACTTTTCAGGACATCCCGTGAAGGTCTCCCTTCTGTTTTTAACATACCTGTTGCTGCTGGTTTTTCAGTCCGCTGCATGGGCAGACCCTCCCCAGGCTTCGCCGGCACCCGTATTGGGCAGTAAAGACCTGAGCTGGGTCAGCGAGCAGAAGGAGCTCAGGGTCGGTGTTCGTGCGGACCAGGTGCCCCTGGTGTTTGATACCGGAAATGGCACCCTTGCCGGCACCTACATCGACTACCTTGCCCGGCTATCCGACAAACTCGACCTGCCCATTGAACCTGTTGTGATAGGCGCTGACAGCAGCGCCGAGCCGCAGTTTGAGTCACCTGAAATCGATGCGCTTCTGACCACCAGAGTTCCAGGCTCGCCAGTGCCCGGTGGAAAACGTTTTACTACCCCCCTGATGACCCTCACCTATGGCCTGTTTGTGAGCGCAGGTGATGCCGCTATCCGCTCATTGGCGGATCTTGAAAGCGGTCGTATAGCGGTTTTGGAGGGCGACCCCAACCAGTACAGCATGCTGGATACTGTTGAAAAGTTTACGCCGGTACCTGTTCAGAGCCTGGGGGAAGCAGTCAGTCAGGTACTGTCGGGCCAGGCCGATGCCTTTCTGGGGCCGGTGCCGGTGGTTTCCGACTACCTTCAGTCTGCCATGATTAATGGTATCGGGCTTTCGATGTTGCTTGATCAGAAATCAGTTGATGTGGTGTTTCAGGTAGATGAGCGCAATGAGCCTTTGTTCCGGGTATTGGATAAAACCGTAGAGGCCATAAGCCATAATGAGCACCGCGTGATCCGGCAGTCCTGGCTGCAAGTGGATCTTACTGCGCTGGAGCAAAGTGGTGTGGAGCTCTCCGGTTCCGACCTTGAATGGCTCAAACGTCACCCTGATCTTAAGGTTGCTTTCCGTTCTGACTGGCCGCCATTTGAATACGCCCAGGATGGTCGCGCCACAGGCTTGGTACCAGACCTGGTCGCGCGGCTGGAGAATCAGCTGGGCGTGCGGTTTGAACGAAAAATACTGGAAGACCGCGTGGTTGCAGAGCAGGCACTGATGTCCGGGGAAGTGGATATTCTGCCCGGCTTGTCACGCACCCCAAGAACGGAAGAGTCGTTTCTGTTTACCCGGGCTTATGTGAATGTGCCAATTGCCTTGGCGATACGGGATGACGGGCGCTTTATCGGGGACCTGAGGGAGCTGCGCAGAGAGCGTGTGGGCGTGGTTAATCGCCATGCCGCCCACGATTACCTGCTTATCAATCATCCAAACCTCGACCTTTACCCGATGACGACGATAGAAGCCGGGTTGCTTGCGCTGTCTAACGGCGATCTTGATGTCATGGTGACCCATATCCCGGCCGTCAGTTATACCGTTGCCAGATTGGGGCTTTCGAATCTTCGGATCACCAGTATCACTCCCTATCAGTACGATCTCCGTCTTGCAGTGCGAAACGATAGCCCGGAGCTTCATCGAATCCTGAATAAGGCCCTGGGTAGTCTCAAACCAGCAGAAACCGAGGCTATCTACAACCGCTGGATCCATCTCGATATCGAGCAGGAAACCGACTACACAGTGGTTCGCCGGGTTGTTCTGATCGCTATAGTGGTTGTGCTGATATTTCTTTATTGGAACCGCAAGCTCTCACGGGAGGTAGACGAGCGGATTCGTTCAGAAAACGCCTTGCGCCGGAGTGAAGATGAACTGAGAGCAGCAAAGCTGGAGGCGGAGCGTCTGGCTCGAAAGGCTGAAGCTGCCAGCCGCACCAAGAGCGAGTTTTTGGCCAATATGTCCCATGAAATCCGAACACCCATGAATGCGGTGATCGGTTATAGCGATCTGCTAAGTAACACCGTTACGGACCCTCAGCAGCGCAACTATCTGGACGCCATCCGGGCGGGCAGCCGAAGCTTGCTGATGCTGATTAACGATATTCTTGATCTGTCCCGAATTGAGGCCGGCAAAATGCGGTTGGATTATTCCCCCGTTTCCGTCCGCCGGTTGCTTGATGATGTGCGGCATATTTTTGATCTGCGTGCCCGTGAGCAAGGCATCACACTGGAAGTCAGTGTTGGCTCGGATATGCCAGTCGCCATGATGCTGGATGAAACGCGGTTTCGGCAGGTGCTGTTTAACCTGGTGGGTAACGCCATCAAGTTTACCCATGAGGGTGGGGTGACTGTGCGGGCAACAGTCAAACCGGTTCAGGGCAAAGCCGGAGAAACACCCGAGCAGCAAAGCTATCGGCTCACCATCAAGGTGAAAGATTCGGGAATCGGCATCCCCCCCGACCAGCTTGAGCGTATTTTTGACGCCTTTGAGCAGCAGGAAGGACAAAACACCCGCCGCTATGGAGGCACCGGACTCGGGCTTGCCATTAGCCGTAAGCTGGCCCAGATGATGGGCGGAGAGTTAAGTGTGGATAGTGAGCCGGGGAATGGTTCTGTTTTTACACTCACCCTTCCTGACGTTCAGGCAACAGGAGATCAGGCTGAGGACGAAGGTGAAACCAAAGAATCTGAAAGGCTTTTAGCCCAAACGCTGAGTATTCAGGAACGGGGCTGGCTGAAAGAACAGCTCACGACTGACTTCGGTGACGAATGGGAAGCTGTTCGGGAAAGCGGTGATCCTGAAGAAATGAATGACTTTGCTCGCCGGGTATTGGAGTGGGGCGAACGTTATCGCTCACGGTCTGTAACGCGATACGGTGAGAAGTTGAAGGCTGATGTGGAAGCCTTCAATCTGGACGCTGTTAACAGTGCGCTTGATGTCTTCCCGAAACTGCTGGGCCGGGAAGATTAAGCAAGTTTACAGGCAGTCGAACTGGGAGCGGCGGTCAAAAGCTACAGAAACCATGTCATAGCCGGAGTCTGAAAGGCTGCGAACCAGTTCGCGGTCTTTCAGTAATGCCATACAGACTTTGTGAACACTGGCCTGGAGATGCTCTGCTGCTGGCTGGCTTGCGGCAAGGCGAAAGTCGACCACGAGATACTTGCGATCAATGGCAGAAGTGAGCGGGATGTCTTCGCGTTCAATACTTTCAAAACCGATATAAGTTGCCTGGTCCAGAGGAAATACCTGGCTCATAACAATGTCCAGGTTTTCCGCTTGTGCCAGGGGCGCGCAGAGTATGATTGCAGCGGCTGCCGAACGGATCAGGTTTTGAATAGTCATGGCGGCAGCTCCCCCGGTGTACTTTTTTGTTGGTGCGTAACGAAGTGTAATGTTTGGTTAAGTTTGATTATTGCAAATACTGTCGCCTATTGCGCGAGATTAGGTCTACCTTTTTCAATTGTTTGCAGTTTGCATACATTTAAGCGATATGTTCCGCGGACGGGGGCTCCCCTGACACTGCGCTATCTACTATCATGAAATGAAAACCGACGGCAGGAGAGTTGCCCATGTTTCAGCTTGTGTTCAAGGGCGAGTGTGCCTCTGGCACCGATATGACAACAGCGCGGAACAACGCCCGCACGCTGTTTAAAGCCAGCGTTGAGCAAATAGAGCGCATGTTCAGCGGTAGCCCTGTAGTGATCCGCAACAAGCTGGATGAAGATCAGGCTGAAAAGTACCGCCAGGTGCTACACAAGCACGGCATGGTTGCCTATGTTCAACCCATGCCTGGAAGCCAGCCGCAGGCAAGACCTGCACCAGCGCCTGTACCCGCCCCCGAGCCCCAGCCAGCTAGCGCTGCTCCAGCTCCCGCAAAAGCAGCTTCCGGTTCGGCTACACCTGCGGTTGAGCCTGGTGATCGTTTGCCGGTGGCAGGCGACAAGGTTGATGACATCCTTGCGGGGTCAGCTCTTGGGCTCGACCCTGTCGGGGTAACTCTGGTGGAGCCAGAGGAAGTCGAGCCTCCCATGTTCCAGCATCTTGACGACTGGACGCTGGCACCCCCGGGGAGCGACATAGGTGTTGAAAGGGATCTTCCGCCACCTATGGTGCCAGATGTGTCTCATCTTTCGCTGGTAGACGATGAGTCGAAGAAAAAGTGAATATGGGATGCATGGAGTTTCTCGGGTTTTGACGCCCTATTCATTACTGGCCCTCGCCTGGCTAATTTTGGTATCCCCTCTATCTTTCGCTGCAACGGCCAGCGATGCAGCAGCAGAACGCCCTCGCGTAGGTCTGGTGCTTAGTGGTGGTGGAGCCAAAGGCATGGCCCACGTAGGCGTGCTCCGGGTGTTGGAAGAAATGAAAATCCCGGTGGACTTTGTGGTGGGAACCAGCGCCGGCTCAGCAGTGGGCGCACTTTACGCCTCTGGCATGCCGGTAGGAGAAATCGAGCAGCGATTTATCCAGTTGGACTGGTTGTCGAGCTTTCGGGATGATCCCGGTCGGGCGTACAAACCGGTTCGCCGGAAGCAGGTAGACTGGCGATTTCCCGTAACGCCGGGGCTTGGTGTCAGTTCGGATGGGTTGCATCTGGGTGCCGGCATTATTGCGGGCCAGAATCTTGGTTTTATACTCAACGAGCTGACCCATAGCGTTGCCCTGGTCGAGGATTTCGATCGTTTACCCATTCCTTTTCGTGCTGTTGCGACCGACCTGGAAACCGGTGATATGGTGGTGCTTGGCCATGGTCATCTTGCGACGGCCGTGCGCGCCAGTATGAGCATCCCTGGGGTATACGCTCCGGTCAACCTTGATGGCCGTTTGCTGGTGGATGGCGGCATTGCGAACAACTTGCCGGTCAGTGTTGCTCGCGAAATGGGTGCTGACATCATCATTGCGGTTGATATTACAAACGAATTGATGGGGTCGGATCAGTTGCGCGAAGCCTTCTCTGTGTTTGACCAGTTGACCACGATCATGACCCGGCGCAATGCCGATCAACAGCTAGGGTTGCTGGGAGCCAAAGACGTGCTTATCCGGCCAGATCTGGAAGGTCATGGTTCGGCAGACTTTTTTAACGGCCCGATACTGTTTGAGCTGGGCGCCACAGGCGCCCGCGCGCATGCAGTGGAACTCAACCCCCTGTCCGCATCTGATGAAGCCTGGCGTGCATACAAGTCGCGACTGGTCTCTGCCAGTCACAGTGCAGGATTGATCGTCGGAATTGAGATTGAACATGATCGCCGGCTGGGCCAGGAGTTCCTTAGGGAGCGAATACGGCAGAAAATCGGCGAGCCACTGGATGTGGAGGCTCTGGAGGCAGATCTGAAGCGCATCTATGGGCTGGGCTATTACGAAATTGTGTCCTACTCCCAGTCTCCGTCACCAGATGCAGATGGAACGCTGTTGATCATCAAGGTTCAGGAGAAAAGCTGGGGTCCTAATTACCTGTCATTTGGTCTGAACTATGAAGACAATTTTGACGGTGATACCCGCTTTAATCTTGCGGCATCTGTGCGAATGACCGAGTTGAATGAGCTTGGAGGTGAATGGCAAACCGGAGCGCAGCTTGGCACGGAGCCTTTCATAAGAACCCAGTGGTACCAGCCGATCGATTATGGCTTTGAGCGGTTTTTGCTGGCGGGTGCCGAGTATGCCCGCGACACCGTGAGCGTATATGATTCCGGAGGTAAGCGTGTTGCCGAGCTGGACGTGACGCTCCGCCAAGCGGATCTTGGCTTGGGAATGGAGCTCGGCAGAAACTCCCAGGCCAGCTTCACTTATGCCCGTGGTTACGCCACCGTGGACAAACAGGTGGGTGCGCCAGTCGCGCCCGAAGACGCAGTTCACCAGGGCAATGTCAGCCTCCAGTTGCTGCACGACTCCCTGGACGATGCGTTCTTCCCGAGAGAAGGAGCCTTTGCCGGAATCCGTGGCCGTGTTGAGCGTGAAGATCTGGGGTCAGACCGACATTTCGACGCGATAACGGGGATGGCGCTGGGCACGGGAAGCTGGAAAGAGTTTACCCTGACAGGGCTGCTCTATGCTCACACGGTGACCCGTGGGAATGCGGGAATTGAGAACACTGTGCGCCTGGGTGGTTTCCGGCGGTTATCTGCATACGCTCCAGGTCAGATTACCGGTGACAGTGCCGCTATGGCGTCGGTTTATGCCCGGCAGACATTCGGTGGCCCGATTACGCCCTGGTTTGCAGGGATGGGCCTTGAGACGGGGAATGCCTGGGATTCCCTCAGTGATGCCGGGTGGAATAGCTCGGTGAAATCCTGGAGTGTCTTTGCTGGTGTCGATACCTTCCTCGGTCCTGTGCAGTTAGCTACTGCCTACAGTAGTAAAGACAGCTGGGCGGTTTACCTGAATATCGGCTTTTCGTTTACCCAACTTTTTTATTAAGTCGACCCGGCAGGCAATTAAGTGCCAGAAACTGCCTCACATACTTGCTGGCACTGCTGAACTGCATAACGGTGGAGCACGGAGACGAGTCTGTGTTCATCTCTGTCCCGGAGCGCACCGATAGATTCCCGCATGTGCTCAAGGTTGTCTTCCAGAACCCGTTTGCCGCCCCTCTTGAAAGCGACGAAGGCGCAACGCCTGGCGGAGGGCCATAAGTCCTCAATTGCCGATACGATAAAGTAGTTGTCCGCGTAGGCTAGAGACGCTTTGGTGTACTCAATGCCCAGATCCAGAAATGCCATCAGGTCATTGTTGTGATAGTGGTCTTCCATTTTCTGGTTGAGCTGCTCCAACCGCTCCAGGTCTTCGGTTTGCCACTGGCGAGCAAGCTTGCACCCGGTATGGCACAGATACAGCTCCAGTGTTTCGTATAGGCTGCGCACAAAAAAATCATCCAGCTCTGTTACAAAGGCGCCTTTGCGGGGCACGTTTTTCACCAGATGGCGCTTTTCGAGAAGTAAAAGACCCTCCCGGATCGAACCGTGGCTGACCTCCATTTTCTTGGCCATGGCGGCTTCGTATATGCGCTCACCGGAATCAAGTTGGCCGAAAACGATCAGGTTCTCGATGTGGCGGGCGACCTGTTCGGTCAGTGTCACTTTAGGTTGGAAGGCCTTCATGGATGATGGTCGCTGGGCTTGGTTGAAAGAATGAAGGGAATAGTCGCATATTCACCCATTGCGGAGCCAGCGCACCGGAGGCCTGGTCAGAGCAGAGGTGCCAATAGACGCACTGCGCGGCAGGTCAGCCGGAACGCAATGGAGCGCCCCTGGTAATCCTCCTGCGTCATTTTGCGACAATAGGAAAGATCCTCCGTGAGCATGGCATCCACATCGGAAACAAACGTTTGTGAGGTGTTGATAGCCATTATCTCGAAGTTCAGGCGCATGGAGCGGTTGTCCAGGTTTGCTGTGCCCACAGCGGCATAGTGATTATCCACGAGGACAACTTTCTGATGCATGAAGCCGGGCTGGTAACGATAAATGCCAATGCCTGCCTGGCTGGCTTGAATCAAGTAGGAATAGGCCGCCAGACCAACCAGCCGGCTGTCTGATTTTTCCGGAATCATGATTCGCACGTCTACCCCTCGCAGGGCTGCGAGCTGCAGTGCGTTCACAACCTGAACGTCTGGAACAAAGTAGGGTGACGCAATCCAGATGCGGGATTGGGCATTATTGATGCAGCTCAGGAAAAACAGCGTGCAGGTTTCCCACGTGTCTGCCGGGCCTGTGGGGAGCACCAGAACCTGTTCATTACCAGGCAGCCTATCCTTCGGAGTCCAGTCCAATTGGGGAAACTCATTACTTGCCCAGTTCCAGTCTTCCAGCCAGGCAAGCTGTAACCCGGTTACGGCCGGGCCTTCTATCCGGCAATGAGTGTCTCGCCAGAACCCTTGGCCCAGTGCAGTGCCCATATACTCATCGCCGAGGTTGATGCCTCCGATAAAACCGATTCTGCCATCGCAAACCAGCAGCTTTCTGTGGTTGCGAAAGTTGATCTGAAACCGCAGGCGCCGAATGTTACCGTCACCAAACGACGCCACTTTGGCGCCGGCTTTTGCCAGTTCATTCAGGTAACGTCGGGATAGCCCGAAACTGCCCACGTCATCGTAGAGAAACCATACCTGCACACCCTCGGAAAGCTTTTTCTCCAGCGCCGTTTTGATGCGCTGGCCAATTTTGTCTGAGCGTACAATGTAAAACTCAAGAAGAACATAAGACGTGGCGTTCTCAATAGCCGTAATCAGTGCCTCAAATGTTGCTTCGCCATCCCTCAGCAGCGTGCATTTGTTGCCCTCGGTGAACGGCTGACGTCCGAGCTTGCAAAGAACCTGCATCTGCTTGTCAAGATCTTGCTGCTCCGGCATGGAAAGGGATGTGGTGTGCTGTTCGAAGCGTGTGAGCAGGGCCGTGAGGGACTTGTCTCCCATGCGTCGCGCTTTGACGTACCCGCCGAAGCGCGAACGTCCGAAAACAAAGAAAAGCGGCACCGCAATATAGGGTAAACCAAGCAGGCCAATGATCCAGGCGATGGCGCCCTGGGTCGTGCGGTAGGTCAGCAGAATCCTATAAATACAGGCTGCTGAGCCCAGATAAAGCAGACTGACAGCGATGGCAACTAATGATGTATCAGGCATTATTCATCCGATTTCACAGTAAGGTGCTGCTCGCGGTACTGGGCCGGAGCCATGCCCGTCCAGCGTTTGAATGCGCGGCTGAACGCACTCAGCTCGGAGAACCCGAGAAGAAATGCGATTTCACCCAAAGCGTATTGGTCTGACGCAACGTAACGCAGAGCCTTGTCCTTACGCACATGCTCTACTAGCTCATGAAAGCTGTAACCTTCCTTTTTCAGCCTCCGGTACAGGGTCTGGCGACTCATGTGAAACTGCCGGGCCAGAGTATCTGCATCAATCTTGTCGGTCGCCATCTGGCGAGATATCAATTTGCGTATCTTGCGACTGAAAGAACGTCGGGTTTGCAGGCGTGCCATCAGGCCGTTGACCTGTTTGAGAACGGCTGAATACACATAAGGGTTGCGATGGGGTATTGGGTGACTCATGTGGCGACTGTTGATGGCCAGTCGGGTTACGGCAGCCCCGAATACCACTGGACCACCCAGGAGGGTTTCATATTTATCGGCATAATCCGGGCGTGGGTGGGCAATTTCTGCCCACTCTACTGTCAGCCCGGGATAGATAAAATGCCGGCCTCGCGATAAGGCAGCCGCAACCGTACGATCCATGTCCTGGCGACAATAGTGTTCGGGCGAGTCAGCTTGCCAGGTCAGGATGGCGAGATCGTCAGTCTGCTCGAAACTCAAAATCACTGATTCGTTAATAAGCCTGTGTAAACGCACATATTGGGTGACTGCTTCGCCCAAGGTATCGCAATTGAAGAATACATGTCCCACCAACCCCATGCGCTCCGGGTCAATAATCTGGCCAGCTTTCAGGCCTACCGCCGGGTCGCCCGTGACCCTCTCGGTATGATCCCAAAGGCGGTAGTGCGCCTGCGCAGGTACGCGCCTGTCTGGTTCTCTGAGTGCTGACAGGTCCATACCAAGAATTTGCTCAACCCGTTGCCTGTTCAGCACACCCTGGCGATTCAGGTAGTGAGCCAGCGCCAGCGTACTGGATGCAGCAACAAAGGGTGTTGTTGTCGTGTTAATAGGCGTTTGGGTCACATTTACTGGCTCATTAACGGGTTCTCATGGATTTGTTACAAAATGTCAAGCGATTGGGACAGTCTGTCAACGCGCTTCATCTCTTGTAACGATAGCATTTAAGGCACAGGTTGAAGTAATGGATAACTCATCAAGGAGATGTTTTATGAAACCAGTCATTTTTGTACCGAGCACAGAGTTTGAGCGCAAAAACGTAGCAGCGCTGGCAGAATATCTTGGCGAGATTTACTACTGCTAATTGCTCAGTAAGTTAGCTTATGACTTTTACAGCCGGGCTCTGCCCGGTTTTTTTCTGCCCGAAGAAAGCCCTACCGACAATCCTTCCCCTTGCTAGCCTGACTGGCAGTGTTAATGTAACGGAATCTGAACCTTGTGATACCTGACGGAGACAGCCTGCCTATGAGTGCAATACTGAACCATCGAATTACCGGAGAAGGTGCCCCAATTATTCTGCTGCACGGCCTGTTCGGAGCTCAGGAAAACCTGGGTGCGATTGCCCGGAAATTCCATACGGACTGGCAGGTTCACGGCCTGGATTTGCGCAACCATGGCAGTTCCTTTCATGCAGATACAATGGACTACCCTTCCATGGCTGAGGATGTACTAGCCTACATGGACGAGAAAGGGCTTGATAAAGCCTGCCTCCTTGGGCACTCAATGGGTGGCAAGGTTGCCATGCAGGTCGCTTTGCAAGCGCCGGAGCGGGTGGAAAAGCTGATTGTTGCCGACATTGCGCCGGTAACCTATAAAGCACGGCACGATGCGATTCTTGAAGGCATGATGCGGGTTGATCTTGCCAGTGTGCGCTCCCGCCGTGATGCCGATAAACAACTGGCTGAGTTTGTAGAGATACCTGGTGTCAGGCAGTTTTTGCTGATGAATCTGGAGCGTATTCCGAATGAAGAGCAGCCAAAAGATGGCTCCGTATATCGGTGGCGCCTGAACCTGGAGGCGATTGAGGCTTGTTATGCCAATCTGGCCGCCGCACCCGAGGGCGATATGCCCTATAAGGGGCCAGTGCTGTTTTTGAAGGGCGCTGATTCGGCTTATATTCAGGAAAAGCATCGAGAGGAAATTAACCGACTGTTCCCCAGGGCTCAACTGACCGAGATTGAAGGCACCGGGCACTGGCTGCATGCGGAAAAGACGGACACCTTTGTGGCCTTGTGTCAGCAGTTTTTGAGTGGTGAAGAAGCCGTATAAGCTTCTTAAAAACAACAACAAGCAAACAGGTTGAACGTATGAAATGGTTGATGGGTGGGTTAGTAGTTCTGTTTATTTTACTGGGTGGCCTTTTTATGGCGCCATCACCTATTGATGCCAAAGCCTGGCAACCGCCTGTCCCGGAGGCCATGACCGGCTTGCTTACCCCGAACGAGCATCTGCGGCAGGCAGATTTACTGGCAAAAGGCCAGGTGTATGGCCCGGAAGACACCGCCGTTAACTCCGAAGGTGTGGTTTTTGCGGGCACCCAGGATGGTTACATTGTGCGCGTTCTCCCCGATGGGCAGGTTGAAAACTGGCTGTCTACCGGAGGCCGTCCCTTGGGCATGGTGTTTGACCGGAGTGGCAACCTGATTGTCGCGGATGCATGGAAAGGCCTGCTGTCAGTTACGCCTGACGGTGACATCACCGTATTGAGCACTGAAGCCGAAGGTGTACCCTTCCGGTTTACAGATGATCTGGATATCGCGCCTGATGGTCGCATTTATTTCTCAGATGCCAGTTCCCGCTTCTACCAGCATGATTACCTGCTCGATCTTTTTGAAATGCGGCCCCACGGCCGGCTTTTGCGGTATTCCCCGGAATCTGGTGCAACCGAGGTCCTGTTGAGGGAGTTGCATTTTGCCAACGGTGTTGCGGTGGCACCGGATGGCGATTACCTGCTGGTGAATGAAACCTGGAAATACCGTATCCACAAATACTGGATAAATGGCCCAAAAGCCGGCCAGACAGAGATTTTTGCAGAAAACCTGCCAGGTTTTCCCGACAATCTGGCAGTGGATGAACAAGGCAGGTTCTGGGTAGCCTTTCCCACACTTCGGAATGCCAATATTGATACCTTGCACCCCAAACCCTGGCTCAAAGAACTGGTTGCCAAACTTCCGCAGAGCTTTCAGCCCGCGCCTCAGGAATACGGCCTGGTGGTAGCGTTTAATGGCGAGGGCGAGGTGATCGCCAGTCTGCACGACACCGAGGGCAAACATTTGCAGGAAATTACTTCGGTTAACCCCCACGGCGATTACCTGTATTTTGGCTCATTGCACAGTGATCGCATCGGGCGTTTGTCGTTACAGGATGTTCCGGGCCTTGGAGAGCAGTAATGACTGAAAATAAGCCAATACAATGGGATCTTCCTGACCCTTTTACCCTTGATATTCTGGTGGTTGAGGCCGATACCGACGAGTTGGGGCATGCAAACAACGTGGTCTATGTGCGCTGGCTCGAAGACGTCAGCTGGGCGCACATCAAGAGTCTCGGTATGACCTGGGAGCTGCACGAGGCCACTGGCAAAGCCATGGCGATTACCCGCACAGAGATCGATTATCTTGCGTCTGCCAACCCCGGTGACCGGCTGATTTTGGGCACCTGGCTTACGGGCTTTGACGGCCGTTTTCGTTCTGCGCGGCAGTTCCAGTTGGTGCGGCCAGCCGACGGGAAAACTCTGGTGCGGGCAATGTCGACTCACGCTTGTGTGGACCTGAAAACCCAGCGCCCCTCCCGGGCACCAAAAGAATTTGCCGACATTTTGCAAGCGGCCAGCGTAGCAGGCGGGAAAGGCTTGTAGATTGGTTGTCAGTCACTATTGCCGTCAACTTCTGGTAGTCTGAGAAGAGAATAAGCCCCCTCAACCAAATCAGTCACTATCATCACCTTTTTGCGGAGATACCCATGGATACCCCTATTGACCATAATTCTGAATCGTCCATGAAGAAGGTGGTCTACCACCAGTTTGGTGAGCGTGATGTTTTGGAAGTTGTCAGCTCAGATATTCCATCACCGCAACAAGGTGAGGTGCTGATTCGCGTTCACGGCGCCGGGTTGAATCCTATTGACTGGAAAACCCGCAAGGGTTTCGGATTTGTAGCCCAGCAGATAGAGAGTTCTTTACCATGGACCCCAGGCTACGATGTGGCTGGCGAAGTTGTTGCGATCGGAGATGGCGTAACCACGCTGGCTCCCGGCGACCGGGTTATGGGGCTGGTGGGTTTTCCATTGAATGGTGGGGGCTATTCCGAATACGCGCTGGCGGCGGCAGATGAGTTGGCCGTTGTGCCCGAGGAGCTTGATCTCGTAACCGCAGGCGCCTTGCCACTGGCGGCACTCACGGCCTGGCAGGCGCTGTTTGAAGTAGCTGAGCTTGAGCAGGGCCAGAAGATACTTGTGCACGCCGGTGCTGGCGGTGTGGGGCACTTGGCGGTGCAGTTTGCACTGGCACACGGCGCGCATGTTATTGCCACGGCCTCTGCAGGCAATCGCGACTTCCTTGCAGAGTTGGGTGTGCACGAAGTGATCGACTACAACACCACAGATTTTGCTGACGAATGCTTTGGGCTGGATGTTGTGTTGGATCTGGTTGGCGGTGAGACGGGCAAACGCTCTCTGCGCACCCTTGGGGAGAGTGGCATCCTGGTTACTATTCCTACGGTCACAGCCGATGAGGTTATAAGTGCTGCCGAAGCCCAGGGGCTGAAGGCCTACGGCATGACGGTGCGCCCGGATGTGTTTCACCTTGATGAAATTGCCGAGCTGATTGAAGACGGTGATGTAAAGGTGCACATTGAGAAGGCTTTCAAGCTGGATCAGGCGGCACAAGCCCACGAACTACTTGAGGGTGGGCATGTGCGGGGCAAGCTGGTTCTGGATTGCAGCTAACCCTGAAGTACTTTTGCTGAATTCAGCTTCTGGGGGACGAGCTTTCTGTTGAGGAATCGCCCTCTGAAGCTGAGGGCTCCTTCCCGGGGGCCGAGGGCTCTTTGCCCATGGCCGAAGGCTCCTTACCCATAGCTGAAGGCTCTGCTCCTTCCCCATTGCTTTCCCTGCTTTTCCGCTCTTTGCGATCCTGTGGTGGCACCAGGCTTATCAGGATCCAGTCATCATCTGGTTTCAGGTCATCCATGCTGCGCACTGGTTTGATGCGGCTCTTGCTGTCAAATACAAACAGTACCAAGGCCTGTCCCTGGTACTTCACCAGAAAGTCGTTGTATCCAAACTCTTCGCTGAGCTGGGTGGTTTTTACCGTGTACCCCTGGCTCGCCAGGCTCGCAAGTTTGGCGTAGCTCACGTTGTCGAACAGGCCGCGAGTCATCTGAATCTTCCCTGCGGTCTGGTGCCGTGCCTTCTGGTCCTGGTCGCCTTCCGAAAGGCTGAATACGCTGGTGTCACCGAACCAGTCCAGGAAGTGGTATGTGGCCAGCGAGTTCATGTGCTTGTACGGAGAGATAACCAGCAGGTTGCCGATTCCAGTGAGATCAAGGTGAGTTGAGGCATGCTCGGAAATCGGGTTACCGAAATACACCTTCAGGTTGTCCATCCGCGCCTGGCGCACGTTTTCCCAGTTGGTGTCCGCCAAAGCTACCGGAACATCATGTTTTTTGAGAGCCTGCCCAATCATACGGGCCACCGGGTTAGCGCCTAAAATCAGGAAGCCATACTCAGCCGGCTCAGTGACTTTCAGCAACCGGGCGATAGGCCGTGCAGTCAGGCTTTGCAGCGTAACTGTGGCAATAATCAGTACGAACACCATGGGTACAAGGGCGGCTGCGCTTTCGTAGCCCAGGCTTTGAAGCTGGAAGGCGAACAGGGCAGAAACAGCAGCCGCAACAATGCCTCTTGGTGCAATCCAGCTTAAGAACAGCTTTTCCCGCAAGTTCAGATCAGTGCCTATGGCCGAAAGAAACACGCTGAGTGGCCGTGCGACCAGCATCAGAACAGCGAGAACCACGGCCAATCCCCAGCCCAGATCCGCAATGGCAGCAAACTCCACCCGGGCGGCGAGGATGATAAACAAAGCCGAAATCAGCAGTACGCTCAGGGACTCCTTGAACTCCAGAATGCTGTCTACAGAAACCTGCTTCATATTGGCCATCCAGATGCCCATGACCGTAACGGTGAGCAGGCCGGACTCGTGGGCCATTTCATTGGAGAAAGCATAAACACCCAGCATAAAGGTGAGTGTTGCGGCGTTATGCAAGTAGTGCGGCATCAGGTGCTTGCGCAATACCAGTCCGTTCAGATAACCCGCCAGAGCGCCAGTGGAGAAGCCGATGACCAGGGTTTTACCGAAGATGTACAGGGAATGGCCGAACACGTTGCCCTGGCCCCATGACACTATGCCCTCGAATACCAGAACCGCTAACAGAGCACCTACAGGGTCGATAATGATGCCTTCCC
>Ga0209075_1000055_pt1 | contig 86225 bp, 81 predicted proteins | sample Stecom2011_FD_187523 | JGI IMG/M metagenome (GOLD analysis project Ga0209075, IMG submission 187523) | Agricultural soil microbial communities from Utah to study Nitrogen management - Steer compost 2011 (SPAdes) (version 2) | ecosystem: Environmental > Terrestrial > Soil > Agricultural land... | reverse complement strand
AAGTGAAACAAGCCAGCGCCGATGGTAGTGTGGCACTTGCCCATGTGAGAGTAGGTCATCGTCAGACTCTTAATACCTAAAACCCCCTCCGGATCCCCGGTGGGGGTTTTTTTATGCCTGAGATTTGGTGCAGCACGCAACCAATACACTGCCCCTTAAAGACCCCGGTGATATACTGTGATTACAAAATCAAATGCGATGCGGAGTAACTCAATGTCTGGCAACGATCATCTGGTCATATTCGATACGACTCTCCGGGATGGCGAGCAAAGCCCCGGCGCGACCATGAACAAAACGGAAAAGCTCCGTATCGCGAAGGCGCTTGAGAAGCTTCGTGTAGATGTCATTGAGGCGGGGTTTGCAATCGCAAGCCAAGGCGATTTTGAAGCTGTTAAGTCTATTGCCGAGACGATAAAGGACTCAACGGTTTGCAGTCTTGCGAGAGCATTGGACAAAGACATTGATCGGGCAGCAGAGGCGATTCGCCCTGCTGAGAGGGGGCGTATACATACATTTATCGCTACCTCTCCTATCCATATGCAACACAAACTACAAATGCAGCCTAACGAGGTTGTTGAGCAGGCTGTTCGCGCCGTAAAGCGCGCGCGCAGCCATGTTGATGATGTTGAGTTTTCCTGTGAGGATGCCGGGCGCTCGGAGTTGGACTTTCTGTGCCGAATCATTGAAGCGGCCATAGACGCAGGCGCGAACACAATCAACATTCCTGATACGGTTGGCTACGCAATTCCGGAACAATTCGCTGAAACTATCCACCAGTTGCTTAACCGCATCCCCAATGCTGATAAGGCAATTTTCTCTGTGCACTGTCACAACGACCTTGGGCTCGCCGTGGCCAACTCGCTCGCCGCAGTAACGCGAGGGGCCCGTCAGGTGGAGTGCACCATTAACGGTTTGGGCGAGAGAGCTGGCAATGCATCACTAGAAGAAATTGTGATGGCCGTTCGCACTCGTCAAGATTTGTTTAATATAGACACCCAAGTAGACGCTCGTCATATTGTTCCTGCTTCGCGCCTAGTCTCTACAATCACTGGTTTCCCAGTTCAGCCCAATAAGGCGATCGTAGGCGCAAATGCCTTTGCACATGAGTCTGGCATTCATCAGGATGGCGTGCTCAAGCACCGCGAAACTTATGAAATCATGCGTGCAGAAGATGTAGGTTGGCACACAAATAGTCTTGTACTGGGTAAGCACTCAGGCCGTAATGCTTTCCGTACCCGGCTGCTGGAGTTGGGTATACAGTTTGAGACCGAGACAGAACTCAACGAAGCGTTTACCCGTTTCAAAGCCTTGGCCGATCTGAAACATGAGATTTTCGACGAAGATCTTCAGGCGATTGCCAGTGATACTCGGCAGAAAGACGAAGAGGGGCGCTATGGCTTGGTGTGCCTACGAGTTTGCTCTGAAACAGGCGTCGTACCGAGTGCTACGCTCACGTTAATAATGGATGGAAAGGAGCACAACGTTGAGGCCGAGGGCAGTGGCCCGGTCGATGCTACCTTCAAAGCTATCGAATCATTGGTTGATTCTGGCTGTAATCTGCAACTCTACTCAGTAAACAACATTACCAGTGGTACCGACTCTCAGGGTGAGGTTACTGTCCGCTTAGAGCGTGGTGGGCGAATCGTAAACGGCATAGGTGCCGATACGGACATTATTATCGCTTCGGCGAAGGCTTACATTGAGGCGCTTAATCTAATCAGTCGTGGCGGTATTCGGCAACACCCGCAGGTTGCGGATGTTTAAATGATTCAGACCGAGGTTCAGCGGCAGTTTTACCTGAGTGCCGCAGGTATTCGACTGTGGTACGCACGGCAGCCCTTGCCGGGCGCCGCACCTAGCCCGGAGTTCCGCTTGCCGAAGCTGGACGAGCCGATCCACTCGTCAACGCCTGATTTGGGCTCTTTGAAGCATCATTTGCCCAAAGGACAAGCGCCCTCCCCTAGAGAAGATAAGAAGGGTGCGCAGCGGATAGCTAGCCTTCAGGCCTTAGTCGGGGGTAGTACAAAAGCTACGCAGGCAGAATCAAAACAACAGGATTCCCCGGCAGCTTCAGGTGCCCCCCTTAATGTGCCGGATGACACTGAGCAAACAGGTTCGGCGGTCGAGTTGCAAGCAACCCAAGTGTTGAATCTGAGTCTAGGAGTATTTGCTGGGGCCAATTATGTTCTCGTTGCTCATGTATCCAAAGAAGCGAGTCTAAGGTTACAGGAAACCCTTGCGATCAACATATTGAAGAGTCTCGGGGAGGTGCAGCCAAGGCCCTTAGACTGGGTTCGCTGGCCCGTATTTAATAATCCCCTTGTGCCGGGTAATTCAGCAGCGGGTTTTGTTGCTGTACTGCGTCATGTGCTGCGTGACGCAGGCGACCGAAAGATAGTTGTTCTTGGCGGTCAGAGTTCGTTTGTTGGTGAGGCTGGTGCGGAAAATGGTTGGGTAAATAAAGCGCTCGAACGGTCACCTGATTTAACGTTCGACCACTCACTAACCGAGCTCGCTAGTAACCACGGTTTGAAGCGCTCGTTGTGGCATCAGCTTAAGCTCTTGGTTGCAAAGTGACGCACAGCGACCAAGCTTCAAGCGGGCCTCATGATGAGGGAGAGATTGTTCTCCGGCCTTTAAGGCCGGAAGAATTGCCAGGTATGCTTGAGATAGAACGCCAAAGTTACTCCTACCCATGGTCCGAAGGCATTTTTTTAGACTGTTTCAAGTCGAGTTACCGCCTATGGGGGGCGGCTCTCGAAGGGTCGCTAGTTGGGTACGCGATTGTCTCCTATATACTTGATGAAGCACATCTCCTGAATCTTTGCGTGCACCCTCGCTCTCGCGGTCTTGGCGTAGGCAAACTACTTTTGCGGCACCTTACGACAGAGGCAAATCGTGAAGGTATGAACCAGATTCTCCTTGAGGTTCGTTTAAGTAACAAGGCTGCCAGCAAGCTTTACCGTAACCAGGGGTTCGAAGAGATAGGTCGCCGCCCGCGTTATTACCCTACGCCCTCAGGGCAAGAAGATGCGCGGGTTATGTCGTTGCTCCTGTCTCCATGAAGGTTATCGCTTGTGTTCGCGTAATCACCCCTTAGCCCTTATAATGCCAGCCTTTCCCGAACATCTGACGCAGGTTGCTCTTCGACTATGTCTCACCTTTCCCAGGAAGTGGCCAAGCGCCGCACCTTTGCCATTATTTCTCACCCGGACGCCGGTAAAACCACCATTACCGAGAAGGTCCTGTTATTCGGACATGCTCTTCAGAGAGCAGGTACGGTCAAGGGTAAGAAGTCCGGCCAGCATGCGAAGTCTGACTGGATGGAGATGGAAAAAGAGCGGGGTATATCCGTAACCACGTCTGTTATGCAGTTCCCTTATGGCGGGAAATTGGTGAACCTGCTCGATACGCCAGGCCACGAGGATTTCTCGGAGGATACCTATCGAACCCTCACCGCTGTGGACTCTTGTTTGATGGTGATCGACAGCGCAAAGGGGGTTGAGGAGCGCACGATCAAACTGATGGAGGTTACCAGACTCCGGGATACACCTATTATCACCTTCATGAACAAGTTGGATCGAGATACCCGTGATCCTGTTGAGCTGATGGATGAAGTTGAGGACGTGCTGAAAATCGCCTGTGCGCCAATTACCTGGCCTATTGGCATGGGTAAGAGCTTTAAAGGGGTCTATCACCTTCTCCGCGACGAGGTCATTCTCTACCAGAGCGGGCATGGCCACGAGATTCAGGAGGTTCGAGTGATAAGTGGTCTGGACAACCCGGAGCTCGATACGGCAATTGGTGGATACGCCAAAGATCTGCGTGATGAAGTTGAACTGGTAAAAGGCGCTTCCCATGAATTCGATCAGGAAGCGTTTCTGGCGGGCGAACTAACGCCGGTATTTTTTGGTACAGCTTTGGGCAACTTTGGTGTGGATCACATGTTGGATGGCTTGGTGAGCTGGGCTCCAGAGCCTCAACCGCGCGAGACGGACCATCGGTTAGTGCGTCCTGACGATCAGGGTTTCTCCGGTTTCGTTTTTAAAATTCAGGCAAACATGGACCCTCAGCATCGGGACAGAGTTGCGTTTATGCGCATAGTCTCGGGTAAATACAGTCAGGGTATGAAGGCTCGCCATGTGCGGATTGCAAAGGATGTACGCTTTTCCGATGCGCTGACCTTTATGGCGGGTGATAGGGAGCAAGCTGAAGAGGCTTATGCTGGTGATATCATTGGGCTGCACAATCATGGAACTATCCAGCTGGGGGATACTTTTACCGCTGGCGAGGATATGAAGTTCAAAGGCATTCCAAACTTTGCACCGGAACTGTTCCGCCGCATTCGTCTAAAAGATCCACTCAAGGCGAAGCAGCTGCAGAAAGGGTTAATCCAGCTTTCGGAAGAGGGGGCGGTGCAGGTTTTCCGGCCGTTGCGCAATAACGATCTAATTGTCGGTGCGGTGGGTGTTCTCCAGTTTGACGTTGTGGTTAGCCGGCTTAAAACAGAATACAAAGTAGAAGCGGTTTATGAGCCTATCAACGTTGCAACCGCCCGCTGGGTCACCTGCGCGGATGATCGTAAACTGGATGAGTTTCAGCGCAAGAATAACGACAATTTGGCACTCGATGGTGGTGATCGTTTGGCTTACATCGCGCCCACAATGGTTAACTTAAATCTGGCGCAGGAGCGCTATCCAGATATCGAGTTCCATAAAACCCGGGAGCATTAATCTCTTATTGGTCGGAGGTCAGTTTGAAATTGGTGGATGCTCACTGTCACTTTGACTTTCCACGGTTCGATCGCTGTCGTGCCAGTGAGCTTGAGGCCGCCAAGCAAGTTGGCCTTGTTGGGCTGGTGATTCCCGGTGTCAAGCGCCCGGACTGGGGGCGGGTACGAGATACCGCTCTGGCGCACTCTGGTCTTTATTACTGCCTTGGAATACACCCGTGGTTCGTTAGTGAGCATTCCGCTGAAGATCTCGAATGTCTAAGTCAGACTTTACGGGCCATGCCAGAGCGTTGTGTGGGGGTGGGGGAGTGCGGGCTGGACCGCCTTCGCGGCAACATGAATGATCAATATTCTTGGTTTGAGGCCCAGATTTCGCTGGCGTCTGAGCTGGGCTTAGCTTTGGTCATTCACTCGGTAAGGGCCCACGACGAGGTTCATGCGACATTAAGGCGTCTGAACTGGAGCGGTCGAGCCTTGTTGCACGGGTTTTCTGGTAGTTTTCAACAGGCCAAGAAGTTGATTGATCAGGGGTGCTTTATCGGCGTAGGTGGTGTCATCACCCACTCCCGCGCCAGCAAGACCCGTGATGCGATTGCACGCTTGCCTCTAGAGTCCCTTGTGCTAGAAACAGATGCGCCGGACATGGCGCCGGAGGGTATTGATGCTGGCTCCAATTCGCCGCTTTATCTTCGCAGGATTCTTGATAGCCTCTGTGAGATAAGGGACGAGCCGCCTGACCAATTGGCGGGCGTATTGTTTGAAAACACGGAGCGGCTTTACGGCCAATCTCTATGGTAACGACTTAACAATAAAACAATTCGGTGCAGGGTTGGTTTTCAATATTCGTTCGAGTATACTTCGCGCCCTGGCTTTTCAAGGCGATGTCACTATCTCAGCCCCGAATAGTGTCACTGCCAACTAAATTACAGGTATAGAACCTCCTCCGGGTGTACTACACTTTCCGGTGGCGGTTTTTAACGTTTCTTTTTATAGCGTTCAAGGCGGAATCAATGAAGACTCTGAGTGCGAAACCAGAAACCGTAAAACGTGACTGGTACGTTGTAGACGCAGCCGGCAAGACGCTGGGTCGTCTTTCAACCGAAATCGCCCGTCGTCTGCGGGGCAAGCATAAGCCTGAGTACACCCCTCATGTAGACACTGGCGATTACATTGTTGTTATCAATGCGGGCCAGGTGCGGGTTACCGGCAACAAGGCATCTGACAAGATGTACTACAGTCATACCGGCTTTCCGGGTGGGATTAAGTCTATCAGCTTCGAAAAGTTGGTCGACAAAGCGCCTGAGCAAGTAATTCAGAAGTCTGTCAAAGGCATGCTTCCGAAAGGCCCGCTTGGTCGCGCCATGTTCAAGAAGCTGAAAATCTATGCCGGCGCTGAGCACCCTCATACAGCCCAGCAGCCCAAAGAACTCGACATTTAACGGAAGGCGGATATGTCTGTAGCACAAAATTACGGTACTGGTCGCCGCAAAACGTCCACGGCTCGGGTGTTTATCAAGCCGGGAAGCGGTAATATTTCTATTAACGGTCGCACTATCGAAGACTTCTTCGGTCGTGAGACTTTGCGCATGATCGTGCGTCAGCCTCTGGTTGTTGCCGAGTCTTCAGATCGCTTTGATATCAACATCACTGTTAAAGGTGGTGGTATCAGTGGTCAGGCAGGTGCAATTCGCCACGGCCTGACCCGCGCTCTGATGGATTACGACGAAACCCTGCGTCCAGCGTTGCGTAAAGCGGGTTATGTAACTCGCGATGCTCGTGAAGTTGAGCGTAAGAAAGTTGGTCTGCGTAAGGCGCGTAAGCGTCCTCAGTACTCCAAGCGTTAAGTTCCGCTGGAGCAGATCTCAGGAAAACCCGGCTATTTGGTCGGGTTTTTTTGTTTCAGGGTCAATGGTAGTCAAATTGATCTGGAGCAGAGAACTGGCTCTGGTGGCGGCTTTCCGACTTGTAAGGACATGGTAATTTCATTACCATTTGAGCGCTTATATTTTTGGATTGTGAAGTCCTTTTCGATGCACACTGTCGGCCTTCCGGCGGGCTGTGACATCGCCTGATGGGAGAAAACCATAATGAATAATGGCGACGTGAGCCAAGGTCGACGCCGGTTTCTGATCGGTGCTACGGCTGCGGTCGGTGGAGTCGGCGTCGTCGGTGCGGCAGTTCCTTTCGTGGCATCCTGGAATCCCAGTGCCAAAGCGGAAGCAGCTGGTGCGCCGGTAACCGTCAATATCAGTAAAATTGAACCGGGCCAGCAGGTCACCGTTGAATGGCGGGGCAAGCCAGTCTGGATTATCCGTCGTACAGACGAAATGGTCGACAATATAGAGAAGCTGAACGACAAGGTGAAAGACCCTCAGTCGGAAGCTCCGCAGCAGCCAACGTACATTAACGGTATCCTGCGGTCGCTTAAGCCCGAATTTGCTGTTCTGGTAGGCTTGTGTACTCATCTCGGCTGTGTCCCGTCCTATCGTCCGGAAGTGGCGCCGGCAGATCTGGGTGACGAGTGGTTGGGTGGTTTGTTCTGCCCCTGTCACGGTACCCGTTACGACATGGCTGGTAGGGTCTACAAGGCGCAACCTGCTCCTCTGAACCTGGAAGTGCCGCCTTATCGCTACGACGATGATGCGACTCTCACGATTGGTCTTGATCCGGAGGCAGCGTAATGCAGAAGCTACTTAATTGGGTAGACGAGCGTCTGCCAGTTGTTGATGCCTGGAACAAGCACCTGGCAAAGTATTACGCGCCGAAGAACTTCAACGTCTGGTATTTTTTCGGTTCTCTGGCGATGTTAGTGCTGGTAAACCAGTTGGTAACCGGTATCTGGCTGACTATGAGCTACAATCCTACGGGAGAGGGCGCGTTCGCCTCCGTTGAATACATCATGCGTGATGTTCAATGGGGCTGGCTCTTGCGCTACCTGCACTCTACAGGTGCCTCCGCGTTCTTTATTGTGGTTTACCTCCACATGTTCCGTGGCTTGATGTATGGGTCCTACCAGAAACCCCGTGAGCTGATCTGGCTGTTCGGCATGCTGATCTATCTGGTGCTGATGGCAGAAGCCTTCATGGGCTATCTGCTACCTTGGGGTCAGATGTCATACTGGGGTGCTCAGGTTATCGTGAACCTGTTTGGTGCTATCCCTGTTATCGGTGAAGATCTGTCGTTGTGGATCCGAGGTGATTACCTGATTTCCGGTATTACCCTGAATCGCTTCTTTGCGCTGCACGTAGTTGCCCTTCCAATTGTTTTGTTGGGTTTGGTTGTCCTTCACATTCTTGCTTTGCATGAAGTTGGTTCCAACAACCCGGACGGCATCGAGATCAAGAAAAACAAGGATGAAAACGGCATTCCAAAAGACGGTATTCCGTTCCACCCCTACTACTCAGTGCACGACCTTGTGGGCGTCGCTGTGTTCTTCTTTATCTTCTTTATTGTGGTGTTCTTCTTCCCGGAAATGGGCGGGCTCTTTATCGAGAAGCCAAACTTTGAGCCGGCGAATGCGTTGAAAACGCCTGCGCATATTGCGCCTGTCTGGTACTTCACGCCCTTTTACGCCATGTTGCGTGCGGTTACGGTTGATCTCTTCGGTTTGCCTGCCAAGTTCTGGGGTGTTGTGGTCATGGGTGGCGCAATTGCGATCCTGTTTGTTCTGCCTTGGTTGGACAGAAGCCCTGTTCGCTCCATCCGCTACAAAGGCTGGCTGAGCCGGATTGCACTGACGCTGTTTGCAATCAGCTTCGTTGTTCTCGGATACCTCGGCCTTGTGCCAGCCACAGAAGGACGTACTACCGTCGCGCAAGTCCTGACAGTGGTCTACTTCCTGTACTTTATTCTCATGCCGTTCTACACGCGCATGGAAAAAACCAAACCAGTACCAGAGAGGGTGACAGGATAATGAGAAAGCTGATTTTTGGTCTTTTCATCGCATTCCTGCCAGCCCTCGGTTTGGCGGCGGGTGTGGGCGTTCCGCTTGACCATATCAAGACGGATCACACAGACAAAGCCTCGCTCCAACGTGGTGCGGCTATGTTCACGAACTATTGCATGGGGTGTCACTCCATGGAATATGCTCGCTACAAGCGTGTCGCTGACGATCTTGAGATACCCGTTGATCTCTTTGAAGAAAATCTCATCTTCACCGGTGCCCAGATTGGTGAGCTGATGAAGAACTCCATGAATAAAGACATGGCGGCGGATTGGTTCGGCGCTCCGCCACCGGATCTTACGCTGGAAAGCCGTCTTCGTGGCGAGTCTTGGGTGTACTCATACCTGCGTGGCTTCTATAAAGATGACTCACGCCCTCTGGGTGTAAACAATGTGGTGTTCGACAAGGTAGGTATGCCCCATGTGTTGGTTGATCTTCAGGGTCTGTGCGCGGTCGAGCCTAATATAGGCAAGAAGGCCAGTGTTGAGCCCCTGAGCGGCAACATTAATAACAGCAGTGCGTGCCCCGAGTATGCTACTGAAGGCAGCATGACGGGCGCTGAGTTTGACCGCGCCATGTACGACTTGACTAACTTCATGTCATACATGGCAGATCCAATCAAGGTTGAGCGTGAGCGCCTCGGGATCTTTGTATTGATTTTTGTCGCTATTTTCTTTGTATTTGCCTATCTGCTCAATCGTGAGTACTGGAAGGACGTGCACTGATAAATAGGGTATAATCCCGCTCCCGGAGTTCCAGTGGGCATTAAACGGCCCGCTGGAATTTTTGCGTTTCTCGGGGCCAATTTGGTTTGTTTACTCGTGAGGTAGTTTTATGGGCGTTGTGACCAAGCGGTCATCGATGACATTTTTTTCGGATCCGACCAGCCACTATAGCCACAGAGTGCGCATTGTGTTGGCGGAGAAGGGTGTTACCGTTGATGTCGTAAATGTTGATCCGGATAATCCGCCAGCAGAGTTGGCTGACTTGAATCCGTATAACGCCCTGCCCACTTTGGTAGATCGTGATCTGGTTCTCTACGAGCCGAATATCATGATGGAATACCTTGATGAGCGCTTCCCTCATCCGCCGTTGCTGCCGGTTTATCCAGTTGCGCGCGCAAATAGCCGTCTGATGATCCATCGGATTCAGAAAGACTGGTGTGGTCTGGTTGATCAAATTCTGAGCCAGCCAAACGCCAAAGCTTCGGAAGTTGCCCGTAAAGAGTTACGCGAGAGCTTGCTAGCGACAGCGCCGCTTTTCGGTGAGATGCCATTTTTCCTTTCTGAGGAATTCACGATTGTGGATTGCTCGATTGCGCCCATTCTCTGGCGTTTGCCTTCGCTTGGTATTGAGCTGAATGACAAGCAGGCCAAGCCTCTTCAGAAGTATATGGAGAGTATTTTTGAGCGTGAGGGTTTCAAGGCGAGCCTTTCCGATCTGGAAGAAGATATCCGTAGCTAATTTGACGGATTTCCGCGTTAGGGGATAGGAGGCGAGTCGTGCCTGATAATAAGATCACTATGACATCCAGCCGCCCATATCTGGTTCGTGCATTCAATGAGTGGATATTGGATAACGACTGTACGCCATACATAGTGGTGGATGCGGGTATTCAGGGTGTTCAGGTGCCGACGGCCCATGTGGCGAATGGGCAAATCGTGCTAAATATTAGCCCTGGTGCCGTGCGTGGACTCGTTGTTGGCAATAGCGCACTGGAGTTTAGTGCTCGTTTCGGTGGCGTGCCTATGCAGGTGTTTATTCCGTTGCAGGCCGTCATGGCGATTTATGCTAAAGAAAATGGAGAGGGCATGGTTTTTGGTAGCGAGCCGGGCTCACCGGATCCTGATGGGGCCAATGATCGTGAAGGTTCCGGGCATGGTGCCCAAGAGGAGCGGCCTTCAGGTAGGCCTACCTTGAAAGTTGTGAAGTGACGTTTTGTGAGTAATCGTTGAAAAAAGCTGGCATCCGCCAGCTTTTTTTATCCCCCAAATAGTTTGCTGTCCACTAGTGAGCACAGAGCATTGACTACAACCATAAGCAAAGGCGTGGCCGCTGTTGGTGATAGGTCGTTTAGTGCGATTTCGTGGTCCTCTGCATGCATCAGTGACGTGATGTCAGATTTCTCCCGTGCGCTCAGCACAACCACATTCATTTCGCGGTCGTGGGCGGCCTGAATGGCCTGAATAAGGTTGGCTTTGTGACCATCATCCACGATAACAAACAGTAGGTCGCCGGGTTTGCCTATGGCTTTGACCTGTCGCGAAAAGGTGTCGTTAAAGCGGTTGTCACGACAGATGGCCGAGTAGGTAGTGGCGTCAGCTCCCAAATTGATAGCGGGGAGAGCTGGCCGGTCCTGCTCAAAACGATTGAGGAATGCTGTGCAAAAATATTGGGCTATAACGTTGGCGTTACCATTAGCGCAGGTTACGATTTTTCCGTCATTGAGAAGAGCGTTCACAAAGGCGTCTGCCGCCTGCTCAATGGCCGGGCCAACGGTACTGGCTGCCTGAGCAGTGTGCTCCATATGGCTCGCAAATAGTTGGTTTATCAGGTTGCCCATGTCGTTCATCAAAATCTATGTATCCGCCTGAATTGCATTTTTAATCCACTGTACCCGGTATTTCTTAACGGTGCCGGGGCTGATCGCTACAACGTCTATCCGGCTGATGGCATTCCAAAGCTGATGTCGATGTAAATAAAAAGACGCCGCTTTTAGCAATCTCTGGCGCTTTGGGTAGGAAATGGAGCTGGCCGGATCTACAAGACTACCGTTGCCGCGATAGCGCACCTCAAAGAAAACGAGGGTGTCGTGATGTAGCCCTATCAAATCGATTTCACCACCGCGATTGTAAACGTTGCGCTCTCGGATTTGTACGCCCTGAGCTTCGAGGTATCTAGCGGCAACACCTTCAAAGTGCGTACCTATGGCTTTGCGACCTTCCATGGCTCTGCATTCCTCCCTGAAGTGATGATTAGTTTGTTAGTGCCTCAGGGTTTCTCTCGTCGGGTTCGGCGCTCTGAACGGCGGGCTCTGCCAATAGGTTGGGTGTTCCATTACGGAACTGCGCCCAGAGCTGGTGTCGGTGGATGCTACCCGCTGGAGTCATGGTTAGCACTCCGGTTTGTCCATCGACCGAGGCGGTCTGGACTTGTTTGAGTAGAGGGAGGCGTTTGCTCAATTTCCATGCATCAGCCCCCATGGCAAACAGTCTGCCGAGTTGGCCACGGGTGCCCGGCAAAACGCTGCTAGCCTCGTTGCGTAATGGGTTCTTGTCGTTAAGTACCCAAGGGATATCGGTGAATATCACCTGATTGAGGTCGCGATCTCTGCCTGCATCGGGTGTGCCTTCGTAAATAATCGAAGGCGAGTACACGGGCAGGTCGCCTCCAAAATAATAGGCAAACAGAGGCTTGAATTGGCGCGCAATGGCTGGCTCGGCCACCATGATGATAGCTTCGGCGTCCTGGCGGCGACGCGGTTCGAACTCTACGTTTAGGCCAATGGTGCGCTCTACTTGAATGGCCCGATCCCGCGATACGGTAATGCCTAGCAAGTCCGCGGTGACTGCGCGCAAGTTATCTTCACGGAAGAAGCGCTCAATATCCAGAGCGACGGCTCCGCTTTCCTGCATGCGCTGTGCGAGTGCAGCCTCCACGCGGTCGCCCCATTCGCCTTGGGGAATCAATGCCAAGACCTGATTAATATCTTGCTCTGAAAGCCGGTCTGCAATTTGTCGAGCCTCGTCTTCCGCCGAAAGGCCGAACTGGTATAGGCCGTCAGGCGCGCGATCGCTCTCCGGTAGGTAGTTGAGGCCCAGAGCAGGAACCGGTAGCGTTTTCATCTTAGTGAGGCTTGCCAGAGCCTCTTTTTCAAGCGGCCCGATGATCAGATCGACATCTTCTGCGGCGAGCTCTTTGTAAAGCTCGTCAAATGCCTGACCAGATGTGTCTATGATACGGATATCGGTTTTGCTGCGGTCTGCGGAATCATCTTGATAATAGGCTGCGAGAAACCCGTCACGAATAGCCTTGCCTGCGCTGGCCAAAGGGCCTTGTAGTGGTAAGGCGAGAGCGATTCTGTCAGGCCGGTTTTCCGCAAGGCTGGCAATGAGTTGGAGCTCGGATGGCAGTATTTGTGCGGCTGGGTGTCCGGGCCAGTTAGTTTGCCACCGACGTATTATGCGCCCTTGTTCGTCAATGCTGAGTCCGAGAGCCCGAATGCTGGCGGCAAGTTCAAGCCAGCCCTCGGTCTCGAATCCAATAGACTTTTCCCCTGCGGCTGAGAGTTTCTGGTTTGGGACGGCCTTTAAGAATGCCCAGATTTGGTCGTGAACCTGCTGTGGGTTCACAGTGCCGTCTGTCTGAGAAAGCAGCATCAATGTTCTGGCTGCAGACAGTCTGTCGCCGATTAGAGCATAGGTGTCAGCCTGAAGATTGGCGGCCCTATTGACGAGATCCGAGTTGTAACTTGTGAAGTTGTCTGGCGCTAGTTTCGCAGCGATGCTGCTGGCCCACTGGTGATCTTCTAACGCTACAGCGCTCGCCATGGCGAGCAGTTGCTTTTGTGCCTCCAGTGGTGGTGCGGGTTGCGCCAGTTGAGTGCTCTGCAGTAATGTGCGGGCGGCGCGATGCTCGCCACGATCCTGAAATCGGCTTGCGACTTTCAATAAGTACTGCTGGGCGATTTCAATGTTGCTCTCTTTTGCTGCAAGTTCGAGGGCTTGAGAGGGTGTTTGAGCAACGTGCGAATCCAAGTCGACACTGGCACAACCAGCAAACAGTAGGGTCAGCGTAAATATACTGGCCAGAGCACGACGGGTAGTAGGGTTCTTGGTCATGGCAAGCTCTATAGATTCCGGGGTTTTGGGGCTTGTGGCACCGATCTGATGGTGGCAAGTTTAACAGCTCCCGGGCCAATTCACATGACGCAGGTGTCATGGTGGCGCCGTCTCTTCATTCGAGGCTCACATTTTGAAATCCGAAACGGGTCAACCTGCTAGGCAGGTAATAAAGTCAGGTGGTAAGCGAGGAATGCTCTACATCGTCGCCACACCTATCGGTAACCTAGAAGATCTTTCCCCGCGCGCGGTAAAAGTTCTCTCAAGCGTGGCTGTTATTGCTGCAGAGGATACGCGGCACAGTGGGCGGCTCTTGGAACATCTCGGTATCAGCAAGCCAATGATTGCGTTCCATGACCATAACGAGCGCGATAGGGTCCAGAATATACTGGGGCAGTTGCTGGATGGGGCTGATGTTGCGTTGATTTCGGATGCCGGTACACCGCTTATTTCCGATCCGGGCTATGTGTTGGTTCGCGAAGCCAGAGCAGCGGGCGTTCAAGTGAGCCCGATTCCGGGCCCCTGCGCTTTGGTTGCCGCTTTGAGCGCAGCTGGCCTTCCCACCGATCGGTTTCTGTTTGTGGGCTTCCTGCCAGCGAAACGTGCTGGCAGGCGAGCAGTTTTGGATGAGCTTCGGAAGGAGGTGGCGACACTTGTTTTTTACGAGTCTCCCCACCGTATATTGAGTACAGTTTTGGATATCTCGGAGGTAATGGGAGTGCAGCGTGAGGTTGTGCTGGGTCGGGAGATTACCAAAACTTTTGAGACTTTTTATTCCGGAGAGGCTGCTGATGTACATGCTGCATTAACAGAAGACCCTCATGGCAGTCGTGGCGAGTTTGTGGTCATGGTAAAGGGAGCAGAAAAGGCTGAGGCGGGCTTAATGTCAGGTGAGCTCGATGTCGATCATTTGCTAGGCCTTTTGATGGCAGAGTTGCCTCTGAAAAAGGCGGCGAAGATCGCTTCTGGCGTGAGTGGCCTGAGTAAAAATGAGTTGTATCAGCGCGCCTTGGAGCTAAAAGATAGTGAGGGCTGACTTTCTCGCCTGTGCTTTTCCTTGCATGGTGCGTGGTGCAGGAGTATGGTCACGCCCGAGCTCGCCAGACAGTCGCCGCCGGTTTTTACCGGGGGAGGAAAGTCCGGGCTCCGCAGGGCAAGGTGCCAGGTAACGCCTGGGCGGCGTGAGCCGACGGAAAGTGCAACAGAAAGCAGACCGCCTAAGTGTTCGTGGCTTGTTCACGAGCACCGGTAAGGGTGAAACGGTGCGGTAAGAGCGCACCGCGTGGCTGGCAACAGTCCACGGCGATGGTAAACCCCACCTGGAGCAAGACCAAATAGGAGTCCTATGGCGTGGCCCGCGCTGGACTCGGGTAGGTTGCTTGAGGCCTGTGGTGACGCAGGCCCTAGATGAATGACTGTCCACGACAGAACCCGGCTTATCGGCGAGCTCATCTTTTTCTCTACTGAATAAATGTGTTTATTCTCACAACCGGCTTCTTATAGCCAAAAAATCTTACACCTCACTTGTTTTCTCCAGACATTTTTGCAGGTGTTTGATTTTCCTTCTTTTCTTTTCCGTAATGTCATTTCTGGCTCGCGTTAACCGCTGTAACCTATTGTCATAAAAGGAACTTTCCCAAGAGCGACGCTGTTTACGGCGCTTGCATTGTGAATTGCGTGTTTCTATAGTGTGCACAAGTGGGAAAAAGTGGTGTGTAGTGGTTATTTGTGGTTTTCGAGTCCCCAGAGACAGCGTAGATGAGCAATTTTCTCGGCAGTCATGCCATCAATATGGACGCCAAGGGTCGCTTGGCGATCCCCACCAAGGTGCGCGAAGGTCTCGCGCAGGTTTGTGGTGGGCGTATTGTATTGACGGCGAATGACGGAGATGAGCGCTGCTTGTTGGTCTATCCAGAGCCCGAGTGGGAGATCCTCCGCCCTAAAATCGAGGCGCTTCCAAACATGAATAAGATAGCGCGGCGCTTGCAGCGTTTGTTGCTGGGTAATGCAGCACCCATGGAGATGGATTCCGCCGGTCGCATTCTGGTTCCTCCCACACTTCGCAGCTATGCCCACCTTGAAAAAAAGCTAATGCTGATCGGGCAGGGTAAAAAATTGGAACTGTGGAGTGAGGAACGCTGGTTTGCATGGCTTGATGAGTCCCCAGGCGATGAAGATATGCCGCCAGAGATGGAGGCGCTTTCCCTATGACCTCTGATCGCAAGCCGGAGGCGGGAGCGGAGTTTTCCCATCGCTCGGTGCTTCTGGATTCGGCGGTCGACTATCTGGTCAGCGACCCCGCCGGCAAGTATATAGACGCAACTTTTGGCCGTGGTGGACATAGTCAGCTCGTTCTTGGGCGCTTGGGCGCTTCTGGTAAGTTGCTCGGCATCGATAAAGATCCCGAGGCTATACGCGTAGCCGAAGAGCTTGCAGCAGGCGACTCCCGTTTCAGCTATTTCCATGGCTCCTTTGCGGAAATGAGTCGCGCGGTATCAGAGGCAGGCTGGGAAAAGGTTAATGGAGTGCTGATGGATCTTGGTGTGTCGTCACCCCAGTTGGATGACGCGTCGAGAGGTTTCAGCTTTATGCGCGACGGCCCGCTCGATATGCGAATGAATCCGCAGCAATCCCCAAGTGCAGCAGAGTGGCTGGCGTATGCGGATGAGAGTGAAATTGCGGATGTGATCTTTCGTTATGGCGAGGAGCGCTTCGGTCGCCGAATTGCACGTTCGATTATCGAGCGCCGCAAAGAAGCACCTATCGAAACTACGCTGCAATTGGCGGCGTTGGTCAGTGAGGCAGTTCCTAAAAAAGAGAAGCACAAGCACCCGGCAACCCGAACGTTTCAGGCGTTTCGCATCTTTATTAATCGCGAACTGGAAGATCTTGAGGTCGGGTTGCAGGGGGCGGTTGATCGACTGGCACTGGGTGGGCGGCTGGTTGTGATCAGCTTTCACTCTTTGGAAGACCGTTTAGTGAAGCGTTTTATGCGAGATCTGGCTCGCGGTCCACGGCTGCCCAAGGGCATTCCGGTGACAGCTGCGCAGGAAGCTTCGGACTTTAGGTTGATAGGTAAAGCCAGTAAAGCCGGTGCGGGCGAGGTTAGTGAGAACGTTCGTGCCCGCAGCGCTGTTATGCGTGTTCTGGAGCGTATCGACAATCAACAAGCATCACCAAAAGGGAGCGCATGATCATGGGCGCTGTTGCTATAGAGCCGGAAGTTAAGCCGGCAAAGTTAAACAAGGAAAAGGTTCGCGAAGGCGTTGTTGCTGCCGTCCGGATCTCGCGTCGGGTTTTCGATGCCACGCGGCAGACAAAAGTTCTGATATCTCTGGTTCTGGCAGCGCTGCTTGTCGGTTCTGCTATCGGCGTAGTTGTAAGTAGTCATCAGAACCGGACTCTCTTTAACACGCTGTCTCAACTACAGGCGGAGCGGGACAGTTTTCAGGCCGAGTGGAGCCAGTTGCTTTTGGAGCAAAGCGCAATGGGTGGCCACGGTCGCGTAGAGAAGCTCGCAGCAGAACGTTTCAACATGGTAGCGCCGGGGCGTCAAGATATTGTCTTGGTGCCTTTGATGTCACCGCTGGCGTCCCGGTAGTTTACGAAAATAACCTTGGGGTGATCTGATTGTCCAGTCAGGAATCAGTAAGAACATTAAGCCAAAAGTTGGCGGCGGGCTTAAAGGCTTGGCGCTTTGGCTTCGTGCTGGGTGTATTTCTGGCTGTTGTTCTTGTGATTGGCTGGCGTTTGGTTGACCTACACGTTGTAGATAACGATTTTCTGCGCAAACAGGGTGATGTTCGCACGATTCGTGTGGAGACCATCGACGCCCACCGTGGTGTCGTTACCGATCGTTATGGCGAACCGCTGGCGGTAAGCACACCGGTACAAACACTCTGGGCCAACCCTTCGGAAACAGATCCCGCCGAGCCGCGCCTGGCGAATTTGGCACGGGTGCTGGATATTAGCGAAGCGCGGCTGCGCGAGCGCCTTGCGGCATACGCAGAGCGAGAGTTCATTTACCTGCGCAGAAAAGTGCAGCCGGGTCTGGCTGCAAAAGCCATGGATTTGGATATTCCTGGGATTTATACGCGCCAGGAATACCGTCGCTACTACCCGGCTGGCGAGGTAACTGCACATGTGGTGGGGTTTACCAATATTGATGAGCGCGGTCAGGAAGGAATGGAGCTTGCTTATAACGACTGGCTATCCGGCGAATCCGGCCGCAAGCGTGTTCTAAAAGATAATCGCGGGCGGATCATTAAAGATTTAACGCTGATTCGGGATGCTGCCCCGGGCCATAACCTTGAGCTTAGCATCGACCTTCGCCTCCAGTATCTCGCGTATCGCGAGCTTAAAGCGGTTGTCAGCGCCCATAAAGCGCGAGGTGGCACTCTCGTTATGTTGGATGTTGAGACCGGAGAGGTTCTGGCAATGGTCAACCAGGGGTCTTATAACCCTAACGACCGCAGTCAGTTCGCGTCGGAAAATCTCCGCAACAAAGCCATCACTGATTTGTTTGAGCCCGGCTCCACCATGAAGCCAATTTCAATGGCCGCTGCATTAGAGTCTGGGCTGTATTCGGTGAACGCAACTATTGATACGTCGCCCGGCTACCGGCGATTTGGCCGGTTTACGATTCGCGATTACCGGAATTACGGCGTTATTAGCCTCACCGATATCATCGTCAAGTCCAGCAACGTAGGCATCAGCAAAATTGCCTCGGAGTTGGGTGGTGACACGATTCGCAACCTTTACGCACGGCTTGGATTTGGCCAACCCACCGGGATCGGATTCCCGGGCGAGGCCGTTGGTGTTTTGCCAGCAAGGCCCAAGTGGCGCCCTTCCGAAGAGGCCACTCTTTCATACGGTTACGGGATGAGCGTCAATGCGCTGCAGTTGGCCCAAGCCTATATGGTTCTTGCCAATGGCGGTGTGCGGTACCCGCTAAGCTTGATGAAGTTAAATGAAAAACCCGTTGGCGAGAGGGTGCTCTCCGAGCAGGTAACCAGCGATGTTCGAGCCATGCTGGGAGAGGTCGTTGCCAGAGGGTCTGGTAAGCGCGCCCAGCCGGGATTTTATAGCGCTGGGGGCAAAACCGGAACAGTTCATTTGGTTGGTGCTCAAGGTTACGAGGACAGTCAATACAAGGCGATTTTTGCCGGCATGGCCCCCATCGATAACCCCAGAATAGTGACGGTTGTGGCGGTAGACGCACCTCAGTCTGGCGAGTATTACGGCGGTGAGGTAGCTGCGCCCGTGTTCTCCCGGGTGATGAGTGATGCCCTTCGCCTTTTAAATGTTAAACCAGAACTTGAAGTTGGCACGACGGGTCAGCAGCAGGTACGCATCGGGGAGCGGGGGTGAGCCTATGTGCATAACGTCTCTGAGCACTTTGTTGCAAGGTTTTGCCCCTTTGCCTTCAGTTTTTGATGTGACAATCCATGGGTTGCAGACGGATAGCCGCAAGATACGGGCAGGTGAAGCCTTCATTGCCTTGGCCGGATCAGCCACACCAGCTGACCACTATGTGGATGAGGCGATAAAGGCAGGCGCGACGGTTGTGTTGCTGGAGTCGGAAAACGGTGGTGAGTGTCGAGAGCATCACGGAGCCCTGATTGTACCTGTAGCACAACTGCGAAAGTCGTTGGGGAAGCTTGCTGCCCGTTTTTATGAACACCCATCGCGTCGATTACGATTGATCGGTGTTACAGGTACCAATGGTAAAACCTCCGTTAGCCATTACATTGCCCAACTGTTACAACAGGCAGGCACACCTTGCGGGGTTCTAGGAACTCTGGGTTATGGCATGCCCGGTGCTTTGCACGAGGCGAGCCATACCACACCGGATGCCGTTCAAATCAATCGAGCCTTATCAGGCATTCTCTCCAGTGGCGGTCGTGCGGCTGCAATGGAAGTATCTTCCCACGGTCTGGATCAAGGGCGTGTAGACGGCTTATCTATAACCGGTGCTGTGTTCACTAATTTGACGCGAGATCATCTGGACTATCACGGCTCAATGGAGTCCTACGGAGCGGCCAAAGCACGTCTGTTCGAGCGGGAGGACGTGCATTTTTCCGTGATCAATTTTGATGACCCCTTCGGCCGTCAGCTCTACGAAAAGCTTGAAGGTAAATGCGATCGCATTCGCTATAGCCTACACGAATCCGAAATGGAACTGTGGCTAAAAGAGTTTCACCCCACAGACGACGGCTTTGATGCGTTAGTGGATGGTGAGTGGGGCCTCTTTAGTTTTTCGGCGCCTCTTATGGGGAGCTTCAACGCCAGCAACGTGCTCGCGGCAATTGCTACGGCAATGACGTTGGGTGCGACGGTTGAACAGGTGCAGCACGCGGTGAAACTGCTGGCTCCACCACCCGGCCGGCTTGAACGTTTCTCTGGGGCGGGTGGCGCTCGCGCAGTAGTGGATTACGCCCATACACCGGATGCGTTGGCAAATGCTTTAGCCGCACTGCGCCCTCACGTCACAGGCAGGTTGATCTGCGTGTTCGGTTGCGGCGGCGATCGGGACAGCGGCAAGCGGCCAGAAATGGCGAAGGAGGCGGAACAGAGTGCCGATGTTATTGTTGTTACGGATGACAACCCCAGAACAGAAAGCCCAGTAAACATTGTGCGGGATATTCTCGTTGGCTTCTCGCGCCCGGATGCGGCAACTGTTATTCACGATCGTGCTGAGGCAATCCGTTTCGCTATTAGCATGGCAAAACCAGATGATCTAGTTCTTATCGCCGGAAAAGGCCATGAGTCTTGGCAGGAGATTGCTGGCCAAAAGTTTCCTTTCAGTGATGTGGCGCATGTGCGTCAAGCGTTCAAGCTTGAAGGAGGCGAGCCATGATACGTGCCTTCTCTCTCGCCGAAGCGGTGCGTTTTACTGGCGCCACAAGCGCATTCCACGAACTGGAAACGGTTCAGTTCTCTGGAGTGTCCACAGATACACGCGCCTTAAAAGCCGGCGATTTGTTTGTGGCTCTGCGTGGTGAGAATTTTGATGGCCATAAATTTTTGCAGGCTGCGCAGAAACTCGGTGCAAGCGGTGCCGTGGTTGATGCTCAGGCCGACGCAGTCGATAGCAGTTCCGGTATGCCTCAGTTGGTGGTTGCCAATACCGTGGATGCCTTGGCGAGGCTGGCGGCAGGCAATCGGAATGAAAGTGATGCAAGGCTGATTGCCATCACCGGTAGCAGTGGCAAAACCACAGTGAAGGAACTTGCGGCCGCCATTCTGATGCAAATGGGCCAAACACTTGCGACCCGAGGCAATCTGAACAATCACATTGGTGTGCCACTGACTCTTTTCGGCCTAAATCCGGAGCATCAATACGGTGTTATCGAGCTGGGAGCCAGCGGAATTGGAGAAATTGCCCATACAGTCGCAATCACCAAGCCTGAGGTTGTAATTCTTACGAACGCGGGTCAAGCGCATTTGGAAGGCTTTGGTAGTTACGAGAATATCGTGCAGGCCAAGGGCGAAATTATAGAGGGCGTTGCAGATGCCGGGTTGGTGGTCCTGAATCGGGATGACCCCGCGTTTAACCAATGGCTTGCTCGTGCGGGCAAACGCAGAGTGGTAAGCGTCAGCCGTATTGGCCTCGCCGATGCGGACTACAAGGCAGTTGTAGCTCAGTCGAAAGGTGCCAAGCCTGAGGTGTCTATGACCGGGCCGAACGGTTGGTCTTGCAGGATAGCCCAGCCTTTGGAGGGCGACCACAACGTAACCAACATCCTACTCGCCATTGCGGCAACACGGGAGTTGGGCGCAACAGATGTTGCCATCACCGAAGGGTTGGCAGCCATGCAACCGGTTAGCGGACGTTTGCAGGTTATCAACTTGACTGGAGAGTTGACGGTAATTGATGACAGTTACAACGCCAACCCAGCCTCCATGAAAGCTGCTTTAAATGTGCTTGTAAAACGTGAAGGTAAACAGGTAGCGGTTTTTGGGGCTATGGGAGAGTTGGGGCCAACTGCGCGCAAGTTGCACAGCGAAGTAGGGGCCTATGCTGCCGAGCTTGGTATTGATCGTCTGCTGACGGTGGGTGCCGGTTGCGACGGCTATGCGGAAGGGTTTGGGGCCTCAACCGAGATGTATCAAACACACGACGAGGCCATACAGGCCATCGTTAGCACGAACCATCCAGCCATGACGGTGCTGGTGAAAGGGTCCAGAAGTTCTGCCATGGATCTCGTGGTGGAAGGGATCAAAAACAAGGTGAATAACGCATGCTGCTCTGGCTAACAGAGGTTCTATCACAATATTTCTCGGCGCTGACGGTGTTTCAGTACCTAACCGTGCGCGGGATTCTGGGCACTTTGACAGCCCTGCTGATCTCTTTGGTTATCGGCCCTTTGATGATTCGTAAATTGAGCCAATACCAGATAGGTCAGGCGATTCGCGATGACGGCCCCCAAACACACCTCAGCAAAGCTGGCACCCCCACTATGGGTGGCGCGCTGATTTTAGTATCTATAGGCATAACCACGCTGCTCTGGGCTGATCTCTCCAATCGTTATGTGTGGGTCACCTTATTGGTCACCATGCTATTCGGCGCGGTTGGCTGGGTTGATGATTACCGTAAAGTGGTCGAGCGCAACCCACGCGGTTTGCCTGCACGTTGGAAGTATTTTTGGCAGTCGCTGATCGGCGCTGCCGCAGCCATCGTGCTCTATTTCAGCTCTGCTTTGCCCCAGGAAACATCGCTTTACCTGCCGTTCTTGAAAAACGTCTCGCTGACTCTTGGCCCTGTGCTCTTTATCCTGCTGACCTATTTCGTGATTGTCGGCAGCAGCAATGCCGTGAATCTGACCGATGGCTTGGATGGCCTCGCAATTATGCCCACGGTCATGGTCGCTGGCGCACTGGGCATCTTCGCGTATGTGTCCGGTAACGTGCAGTTTGCGAATTATCTGTTGATACCGCACTTGCCCGGCACCGGCGAGCTTATTGTGTTCTGCGGGGCGCTGGTCGGCGCCGGGCTTGGTTTTCTTTGGTTCAATACCTATCCCGCCCAGGTCTTCATGGGCGATGTTGGTGCATTGGCACTCGGTGCAGCACTTGGTGTGGTAGCGGTGATCGTGCGACAGGAAATCATTCTCTTCATTATGGGCGGCGTGTTCGTGATGGAGACGGTGTCGGTGATTCTACAGGTGGCTTCATTCCGGTTGACCGGACGTCGGATTTTCCGGATGGCGCCCTTGCATCACCACTTTGAGCTTAAGGGCTGGCCGGAGCCGCGAGTGATTGTGCGTTTCTGGGTTATTACAGTCATTCTCGTTCTGATTGGCCTTGCCAGTCTGAAGTTGCGATAGGAAACCGGACTTATTATGAGTGTCATCACGTCAGATCGCCGCACATTAGTAGTAGGGCTCGGTAAAACCGGGCTCTCCTGCGTGCGCTATCTGTCTGCTCAGGGGCGGGATGTCGCAGTGGCTGACAGCCGCGAAGCGCCTCCGTGCCTAGATGACCTGTGTGCCGGGTGGCCGAATATCCCGGTTTATCTTGGGCCGTTCAACCGAGAACTGTTTGCAGGGTTCAATGAGTTGATCGTAAGCCCGGGAATCAGCATTGCTGAACCGGCCATTGCCTATGCAGTGGAGCAAGGTGCGCGCATACGGGGTGATATAGATTTGTTTGCCGAAGCAGCCGATGCGCCCGTTGTGGCTATCACTGGCTCCAATGGGAAGACCACCGTCACCACCTTGTTGGGCGAGATGGCTCGGGCCGCTGGTCGCAACGTTAAAGTTGGCGGGAATATCGGAACGCCTGCACTGGACTTACTGGGACTTGGTGCGGAGCTGTATGTGTTAGAGCTCTCCAGCTTCCAATTGGAAACCACTTCGGAACTCAATGCGCTGGCAGCGACGGTACTGAACGTTAGTGATGACCATATGGATCGCTACCCGGACAAAATGGCTTACTTCCAAGCAAAGCAGAGAATATTTAACGGTTGCCGAAATGCCATTGTGAATCTGGATGACGCACTGAGTACGCCCATGGCGCGAGATACCCTGCGGTTTTTATGTTTCGGGTTCAATCGCGTTAACCCGGAAACGTTCAGCACGCGAGAGGACGATCAGGGCATCTGGATAACCTTTGGGTTCGAAAATCTTTTGAATGCCAATGAGCTAAGGCTTGTGGGCTGGCACAACCTCAGCAATGTGATGGCGGCGTTAGCCTTGGGCCATGCTGCCGGACTGCCAATGAACGCCATGCTGGCCGCTGCCCGTGAGTTCAACGGGTTGCCGCACCGCTGCGAGTTTGTGCGTAAGCGTGCCGGGGTGGAGTACATCAACGACTCGAAAGGAACGAATGTCGGAGCCACCGTTGCCGCTATAAAGAGCTTGGTGCCGGAGGGTAACGGTAAATTAGTGTTGATTGCCGGTGGTGATGGCAAGGGTGCAGCGTTTTCAGAGCTGGCGGAACCCGTTAGGTGCTGCTGCCGCGCTGTGGTGTTAATCGGCCGCGACGCAGATCGGATTGCGGGCGCTCTAGACGTAGACCTTCCAATTTATCGCGCAGAATCTTTAGCCGATGCGGTGAAGAAGGCTGCGGAGTTGGCTCTGGAAAACGACCGAGTTTTGTTTTCTCCAGCCTGCGCGAGCTTCGACATGTTCCGGGATTACATCGACCGAGGTGATCAGTTCCGTAATCAGGTTCAGTCGCTGGGGGAGGTGGCCTGATGCAGGCGGGACTGTCAGCAACGCCAGTACGGACTCAATGGGTGGGGGAAATCCAGCCTCTGCCGGTGCTGGTCATCACCTCGGTTGCTTTGTTGCTTATCGGCGTGGTGATGATTTCTTCAGCCTCCATGGACATGGCGATAGAGACCCTAGGCAATGGCTACCACTATGTGATCCGCCAGCTTTTGTTCGCGGCAATGGGCTGCATGCTCGCGCTGGTGTCGGTCAATGTGCCAGTGGCGTGGTGGGAGCGCAGTGGCTGGCTGCTACTTGGTATCGGTTTTTTGGCTTTGATATTGGTTCTTACTCCCTTAGGGCGCACGGTGAACGGTTCTACCCGATGGATTCCGTTTGGTCTGTTCAACGTGCAGGTATCGGAAGTGGCGAAGCTGTGTCTTATCGCCTATTTCGCTGGATACGTCGTCCGGCGTCGCGAAGCATTGTTAGGAACCTGGCCGGGCTTCTTGAAGCCGCTGGGAATCTTAGTCGTCGCATCGATTCTGTTGATGTTCCAGCCCGATTTTGGTGCCACGGTTGTTCTGGTGACCGCAGCGACCGGTATGATTTTTTTGAGTGGCGTTCGTCTTGGAAAATTTATTCCGCTCGTCGCGGCTATGGCGGCGGCTGGGGTCATTTTGGTGCTGACTCAGCCCTATCGCCTGAAGCGTGTAGTGAGCTACCTGGATCCTTGGAAAGACCAGTTCGATACCGGCTACCAGCTTACCCAGTCCTTGATTGCGTTCGGGCGTGGTGAATGGGGCGGCGTTGGCTTGGGCAACTCGATTCAAAAGCTGTTTTTTTTACCGGAAGCCCATACAGATTTTATCTTTGCGATCATTGCGGAAGAGTTCGGGTTGCTGGGTTCATTGATCGTGCTTGGTCTATTTACCGTGCTGGTTGTAACCGGTTTCGTGATTGCCAGACGCGCTGAAAAAGCGGATATGCCGTTTGGTGCCTGCTTTGCTTATGGCATTACGTTGCTGATAGGCCTGCAGGCGGGTATCAACATGGCAGTCAGCACCGGCTTGTTGCCCACAAAAGGGTTGACCTTGCCATTGGTGAGTTATGGCGGCTCTAGCCTGATGGTTAGCTGTGTGTGTATCGGGATTCTCGCCAGAGTTGAGATGGAACGGCTAGATAGCGAAAAGCAGGCTTCGGAAAAAGCCAGCCCTCGGAAGAGAATGGGGGCGCGTTATGACTAAACCGCGCCGCTTTTTAATGATGGCCGGAGGTACCGGAGGCCATGTGTTTCCTGCGCTGGCCACTGCCCGCGCACTTGAGGCGAAGGGTCACGAAGTGCACTGGCTAGGCGCCGTTGGAGGTATGGAAGAACGGTTGATTAGTGATACGGGTATCCCTTTGTCCCTGATCCATATCTCCGGGCTTCGTGGCAAAGGCAAGCTGGCTTTAATACTGGCTCCTTTTCGGCTCATGCGCGGGTTGGGTGAAGCTTTCACCATAGTACGACGCATTCGCCCCGACTGCGTGGTCGGTATGGGTGGATTTGTGACCGGCCCTGGCGGTGTGGCGGCTTGGCTGACGCGAACGCCTTTGGTAATCCATGAGCAAAACGCCATTGCAGGAATGACCAACCGCCTTCTGGTGCGGTTTGCGAAAACGGTACTGGAAGCTTTCCCCGGAAGCTTTGGGAAGGGGGTAATCACTCGGTGCACCGGTAATCCAGTGCGTCAGGATCTAGTAGCGTTACCGGCACCGGAACAGAGATTGGCCGGGCGTTCACGCGAATCTGGTGAGGCCAATAATGCGCTGCGCATTCTTGTGGTCGGCGGCAGTCTAGGTGCACAAGTGTTCAATCAGCAGTTGCCGGAAGCTTTGGCAATGCTGCCGCAACAGGATCGGCCTCAGGTAAGGCATCAGTGCGGTGAACGCCATCTTGAGGCTGCGCGCGCGTCTTATGAGCAGCATGGGGTTGATGCGGATGTTGAGCCATTTATTAAGGATATGGCGGAAGCCTACAGCTGGGCAGACATCGTGCTATGCCGCGCGGGTGCGCTGACAATTTCGGAGCTTTGTGCAGCGGGTGTCGGAGCGGTGCTGGTGCCGTTCCCCCATGCGGTAGATGATCATCAAACGAAAAACGGCCAGCAGATGGTCAATGCGAAAGCCGCTGTATTGATACCTCAGTCGCGGCTGACCCCAACCGTGCTGGCAGAAACCTTGGGCGACCTTTCCAAGGATCGAATTCGGGTCTTGGAAATGGCCAAGGCTGCACATACTTTGGCCCGCCCTGACGCAACGGAGCGAGTCGTAAATTATTGCCTGGAGGCCGCTAATGGCTGAAACAACCAATCCGCCGCTCGCGTTTCAAGTACCGGAAATGCGCCGGATTCGCCACATTCACTTTGTGGGTATTGGTGGTGCCGGCATGAGCGGTATTGCCGAGGTTCTAAAAAACCAAGGCTACGATGTGTCTGGTTCAGACCTGAAAGAAGGTGTGGTCACTAATCGCCTTAAAGCCATGGATATTGAAATTTACATTGGCCATAGGGCAGAGAATAGCGCCAAAGCTGATGTGGTTGTTGTGTCTTCCGCTGTTGCATCGGATAACCCGGAAATGGTATCCGCCCGTAGCCGACGGGTGCCCATTGTGCCCAGAGCAGAAATGCTGGCCGAAATTATGCGTTATCGCCACGGCATTGCTGTTGCTGGAACCCACGGTAAGACAACGACCACCAGTTTGATTGCGTCGGTGCTCGGCGAAGCTGGGCTTGATCCGACATTTGTAATCGGTGGCAAGTTGAACAGTGCAGGCACCAATGCCAAGTTGGGCGGGTCCCGATATTTGGTTGCCGAGGCGGATGAGAGCGATGCCTCGTTCCTGCATCTAACGCCGACGGTGTCGGTAGTGACCAACATCGAAGCCGACCATATGGACACCTATGACGGCGACGTAGAAAAGCTCAAGCAGACGTTTGTGGACTTTCTCCACAATTTGCCGTTTTACGGGTTGGCGGTGATGTGTGTGGATGATGACTACGTGAACGAAATCATCCCCCGGATCTCCCGCGCCATCATCACTTATGGCATTAGCAATCCAGATGCGGACTATCGTGCCGAACGCATAGTGACAGACGGCCTTAAAACACACTTTGTGGTTAAGCGACCGGGCGGACGTAGCGACCTTAACGTCGAACTAAAAATGCCGGGCCGTCACAACGTTTTGAATGCCCTTGCGGTGATTGCTGTCGCCACGGATGAAGGCGTTGCAGACGAAGCAATCTGTCGCGGGCTAGCTGTTTTTGCAGGGGTTGGACGCCGGTTTCAGGTTTACGGGGATTACCAAACGCCAAACGGCACCGTCACGCTGGTGGATGACTATGGCCACCACCCCACGGAAGTGGAAGCCGTCATTCGAGCCGCTCACGATGCATGGCCGGGTCGCCGATTGGTGATGTTGTATCAGCCTCACAGGTTCAGTCGTACCCGTGATTTGTATGAAGATTTTGTACGGGTTCTATCAGAGGTAGACAGCCTATTGCTTATGGATGTTTATTCCGCCGGTGAAGCTGCCGTGCCTGGCGCGGACGGACGAGCGCTATGCCGCAGCATCAGACAGCGCGGCAAGGTGGAGCCTTTGTTTGTGGAAGACAATCGACAAATCGAAAGCTTGCTGTCCAGTGTCCTGCAAGATGGCGATCTTTTGATTACTCAGGGTGCCGGAGATATCGGTGGTATAGCGATCCGACTGGCAGAGCAAGGAGTCTTTTCAGGTGAGTGATATGCAGCATTCCGCAGTCCCGGCTTATCGAGCCGAACCAGATGTTGTTCGGGCACTGGGGCGTGTGGCTGTTTTTATGGGTGGAGACTCAGCTGAGCGCGAAGTGTCTCTTAAAAGCGGTAAAGCGGTTCTGGCAGCCCTGGTCTCTGCGGGTGTAGATGCCTTTGCCATAGACGTCCAAGGTTGTTTGCTGAAAACCGTCGAAAACCCAGAGTTCGATCGGGTTTTTATTGCGCTGCACGGCCGTGGTGGAGAAGACGGAATACTGCAAGCCATTTTGTCTCAGGCCGGTATTCCGTACACCGGAAGCGAAGTGATGGCCTCGTCTTTGGCGATGGACAAGTTGCGCACCAAGTACGTGTTTGCTGGCTGTGGTTTACCGACGCCAAAGTTTAAAACCATGTCGGCAGCGGATGAAGCGGAACAAATTGTTCAGGAGCTGCGCTCGCCTCTGAGTGTTAAGCCGTCCCGGGAAGGTTCCAGTATTGGCATTCGCAAAGTGTATACCGCTGTTGAGCTAGCTGAAGCCTTCGAGGCAGCGGCCGCACTGGATAGTTCAGTGCTGGTGGAAGAGTGGATAGAAGGGCCGGAATTCACGGTCAGTTTGTTGCAGGACCGGGCTTTGCCAGCCATAGGGCTGAGCACAGACCATGTGTTCTACGACTATGACGCGAAATACCTCGCGGACGATACCCGCTACCGAATCCCCTGTGGCTTAGCGCCCGAGGATGAAGCGAGGCTGCAGAACCTTGCTTTAGAGGCGTTTCGAGTCGTGGGCTGCCGCACCTGGGGTCGGGTTGACATTATGCAGGATGCGGAGGGCGAGTTCTGGTTGCTGGAGGTGAATACCGTGCCGGGCATGACCGATCACAGCTTGGTGCCTATGTCTGCTAAAGCCGCAGGTATCAGCTTTGAAGAATTGGTTGTACGGATCCTTCTAGACACTCTGGAGGGTGCTAATGCTTGAAACACTGCTGATCCGGAGTCGGGCGATACCGTCCGAGCCTCCCCGACGCCGGGGAGCAACGACTCTCGGGCCGGAGAAGGACCGGTTTGGAGTGTTGAAGCAGGTGTTGGCCGCAGTGCCTTGGTTGCAAGCAGGCATGGGTATCGCGATTTTGCTTGCGGCAGGCCTTGTACCCTGGGCAACCGGGAAAGTGCTGGGCGCTATGGACCAGCAAATTCTGGCCATTGATGTGAATGGTGAGTTTGTCGGGGATAGCCGCGTTGCTTTTGAGCGCCAAGCCGGAAACTGGATTGGCAAGAGCTATTTTTCGACGGACCTTTCGGACATCAAGAACGATCTTGAAAAGCGGCCATGGATAGAATCAGTCGCAGTACGCCGCGTATGGCCCGATCGTCTGGAGATCAACATACGGGAGAAAAAGCCTCTAGCGTATTGGACAGACGGACGTTTGGTCAGTCGCACCGGGGAGTTATTTATGCCACCCAACCCCGATGTGGCGGGCAGATTGCCGCAACTCGCAGGGCCGGATGAGCGCGTGCGCGATGTGATCAGCATGGCCCGCACTATGAGCGACAAACTGGTGGCCCACGGTTTGGGTTTTTCCGGGCTGGAGTTGGAGCAGCGTGGAGCTTGGACGCTTCGCCTCTCAAACGGAATTGAAGTGGTGCTCGGTCGGGATCAAGTTGCAAAGCGCTTTGAGCGTTTTATTACAGTTTATGAAAACCGGCTGATATCTCGGTCGGACGAAGTTAGCCGGGTAGATGCGCGCTACACCAATGGTGTAGCCGTTCAGTGGAAGCAGGTTCAGGCTGCTTCCGGCCCGAAAACATAGAAACAGTAAATTCAGACCTACGGTTTGGTGGAACACATGTCATCGGTTGAAACGGAAAACATGATTGTCGGCCTCGATATCGGAACCTCGAAAGTGGTTGCGATCGTCGGCAAACGCAAAATGGACGGAACCATTGAAGTGGTGGGTATAGGTTCCCATCCGTCCCGCGGGCTCAAACGGGGCGTGGTGGTGAACATCGAAACCACGGTTCAGGCAATCCAGCGGGCAGTTGAGGAGGCTGAATTGATGGCCGGTTGCCGTATTCACTCTGTGTATGCAGGGATTGCGGGCAGCCATATAAAGAGCCTTAACTCTCACGGCATTGTCGCCATTCGCGATAGGGAAGTCACTCAGGCCGATATCGACAGGGTGATTGATGCGGCGCAGGCGGTCGCCATTCCAGCGGATCAAAAAATCCTGCACATCTTGCCGCAGGAGTTTGTGATTGATAACCAAGAAGGCATCAAAGAGCCCATGGGCATGTCGGGTGTCCGTCTTGAGGCAAAGGTGCATCTCGTAACCTGTGCCGTCAATGCTGCCCAAAATATTGAAAAGTGTATTGGTCGCTGTGGCCTAGAGGCCGACGATATTATCTTGGAGCAACTGGCTTCCAGCCACGCCATCCTTACAGATGACGAGAAAGAGCTCGGTGTATGCGTTGTGGACATGGGTGGAGGTACCACTGACATCGCCGTGTTTACCGGCGGCGCCATACGCCACACAGCCGTCATTCCGATTGCGGGTGATCAAGTTACCAACGACATAGCGATGGCGTTGCGTACACCCACGCAGAATGCGGAAGAAATCAAAATCAAATACGCCTGCGCTTTGACGCAACTGGCGGGTGCTGATGAAACCATCAAGGTACCTAGTGTAGGTGATCGTGCCCCGCGTGACCTTTCAAGGCAGGCGCTGGCAGAGGTTGTTGAGCCGCGTTACGAGGAGCTGTTTACCCTCGTGCAGTCAGAACTGCGTCGCTCAGGGTTCGAAGACCTGATTCCTGCTGGCATCGTGATAACTGGCGGGTCTTCAACCATGGAAGGTGTGGTGGAGTTGGCTGAAGAAATCTTCCACATGCCGGTACGGCTGGCGTGCCCACACGCGGTCTCCGGTATGACAGAAGTCGTTAATAACCCCATCTACGCCACAGGCGTCGGGTTGTTGATTCACGGTTTCCGGCAAATGGATCTTGGTCGGGCACCGGTGCTCAAGGGTGAAGATGCACCCTCGCTGTTAGAGCGCATGAAAGCCTGGTTTACCGGTCATTTCTGACGGTTCCGGGCAAGCAGTAAACGAAGGTATCTCGAAAATACAATCTCGAATAAACAGTCTGGAACAAGGCTGAAACAGCACGAAGGAGAAGGGGAATGTTTGAACTTGTCGATAATGTCCAACAAAACGCTGTCATTAAAGTAGTCGGTGTTGGCGGTGGCGGTGGTAACGCCGTGCGTCACATGCTGAACAGTGACATTGAGGGTGTAGAGTTTATTTGCGCCAATACAGATGCTCAGGCGCTGACTGATTTGGACGCGCGCCAGATCATCCAATTGGGTGGCAACATCACGAAAGGTTTGGGAGCAGGGGCGAACCCCGAAATTGGCCGCCAATCTGCTCTTGAAGATCGCGACCGCATCGCCGAAGCCATCAAAGGCGCAGACATGGTGTTCATCACCGCGGGCATGGGCGGCGGTACGGGTACTGGCGCAGCGCCTGTTGTTGCAGAAGTGGCCCGGGAAATGGGCATTCTGACCGTTGCCGTGGTGACCAAGCCTTTCACCTTTGAAGGCGGCAAGCGTATGAGCTTGGCCGAAGAGGGGCTCAGGGAGCTGGAAGAGTGCGTTGATTCGCTGATCACCATCCCCAACGAAAAGTTGCTGGCGGTTCTGGGTAAAAAGACCAGTCTGCTGGATGCTTTCGCTGCTGCGAATGACGTTCTGCTTGGCGCCGTACAGGGCATTGCTGATCTGATCACCCGCAACGGTATGATCAACGTCGACTTTGCCGACGTTAAAACGGTTATGTCCGAAATGGGCATGGCGATGATGGGTACCGCACGTGCCACCGGCGAAAACCGTGCACGGGAAGCGGCAGAAGCGGCGATTCGCAGCCCGCTGCTGGAAGACGTCAACTTGCAGGGTGCCAAGGGCATTCTGGTCAATATCACTGCCGGTATGGACCTCAATCTGGGCGAATTCTCCGAGGTTGGCGATATTGTGCGTGAGTTTGCATCGGACTCTGCAACGGTTGTTGTGGGTACCGTAATCGATCCGGAAATGACTGAAGAGTTGAAAGTAACGGTTGTTGCCACAGGTCTTGGCGGAGATCGCGAAAAGCCGACCAAAGTCGTTGATAACACCCGCACTCTGGATGGCAAGACGGATTACAATCAGCTGGACCGCCCTGCAATCCTGCGTCGTCGTGCAGTATCAAACGGCAACGTAGCGATAGATCAGAGCAAAGAAAGCGAAGAGCAGGGTGTCGACTACCTCGATATTCCCGCGTTCCTTCGCAGACAGGCTGACTGACTATCGAGTGCAGCTGACATCTGGGCTTGGGTTATTGCAGTACAAGTAAATCATCCATCCAGATATGGGTGCGCTGAATGCCAATGGCTTGATTGTATGAGGTTTACGCAATATCGAGTCGCGTAAATGGTACTCAGTCGTATTTTTTGATATTCTGCGCGCAAGTTTTTGTTTAGAATATCGCCAATTTTTTACGGAATAACGAACCGATGATCAGACAACGGACACTTAAAAACACGATCCGTGCTACGGGAGTTGGGCTGCACTCAGGGGAAAAGGTTTACCTTACCCTCAAGCCCGCGCCGATAGATTCGGGAATCATTTTCCGCCGCACCGATCTCGACCCTGTGGTCGAAATTCTGGCCTGCGCTGAAAATGTGGGTGAGACCATGCTGTCCACGACGCTGGTAAAAGACGGTGTCCGTGTGGCGACAATAGAGCATTTGTTGTCGGCCATGGCTGGTCTCGGTATCGATAACTGCTATGTGGAACTGAGCGCTGCTGAAGTGCCGATCATGGACGGCTCCGCCGGCCCGTTCGTCTTTCTGCTGCAGTCTGCTGGCATTGCCGAGCAAGAAGCTGCCAAGCGATTCATTCGCATCAAGCGAGAAGTGACCATTGAAGAAGGCGACAAGAAGGCTACCTTCCTGCCGTTTGAAGGCTTCAAAGTGAGCTTCGGCATCGACTTTGATCACCCTGTGTTCAAAGGTCGTGCCCAGACCGCGACCGTAGATTTTTCAAGCACGTCTTTCGTGAAGGAAGTCAGTCGCGCAAGAACTTTCGGGTTTATGCGTGATATTGAAAAGCTGCGGGCAATGAATCTGGCGCTGGGTGGCAGTGTAGATAATGCCATTGTGGTAGACGACTACAAAATCCTGAATGAAGACGGTCTTCGTTACGAGGATGAGTTCGTCAAACACAAAGTACTGGACGCGATTGGGGATTTGTACCTGTTGGGCAATAGCCTGATTGGTGAATTCCGCGGCATTAAGTCCGGTCACGATCTGAACAATAAGCTACTGCGCAAGCTCAGGGCAGAAGAGGATGCATGGGAAGTGGTCACCTTTGATGACAAAGAAACCGCGCCCATCTCTTACATGAAGCCCGTGCTAGCCGTGCCAGCTTAAGGCTGGATGCCTTAATCCCGTACGTGGCTTGCGAGTTTTTCGAGAACCTCGCGTAATTTTTTGTCCTTCGTGTGCCCGGCTTCCTCTTTGAGGAGCCGGGCATTTTCTTTGCTGAGTGCTAACTTTTTAGCCGGTGGTTTGTCGCTAAACCGGGGTGGTACAACTTTTACTTTGAGCTTCCACACAAAGCGGAATAGTTCGTTTTCTCGCAATTTTTCCATGATTTCGTGCTGACGGAAGCGAAGTTGGCTCGCCTTGCCGGCGTTTTCCGCAGAGAGGGTCAGTTCACCTTCCAAGCAGCATACAAAGCGGGTGCCTTCCATTAAAGCTGGCGGTAATGAAGCTATAACTTCTTCTTCCGCTTTGCTGTGAGTGTGGGCTTTTGCGACGAGTTCCCGCAGTCCTGGCGTTTTGCCTAGGTTGTCGAAGGTCAGTTTTTGATCACTTTTTCGCTTCATAGGGCGTTTTCTTCTCGACGATCAGCTTAACGATTGGTTACACTTCGGCACGTTTCGTGCGTAGCACCATAGCTGATCTTGTTTTACCTTGTTGTAAATAAGTATGTCTACCGGGCGCTACGATTTATTAGTACGTAGTTGTTGCTAAGGATGGCAAACCCACTCGGAACTTTCCGGGCTGCGACACTACAGGAGATGGTTGCAGTTCTTAAATGAAGTCAGACAACATTATGAATATTATTCTTGTTGGCAAGAGCCACGGCAAGTCCCGTGTGCTGGCGCTCAATGCCTTGACTGTTGCTGCTTGTTGCTTTGTTTTGGTTGCTCTAGTAGCCGCGGCTAGCTGGGCCGGATACAGTGCTGCAATAGGCCAGACGAAAGACCATGAAGAGCCAACGGACTCCGAACTGGTAGCCCATTGGCAAAATGAGTTGGGCAAGCAGAAAGCGGAGTTGGCCAGTGTTCAGCAGAATGTTCAGGATCAGGTAGATGCGCTCACGCTGCGCCTTGGTCAGATTCAGGGCCGCTTATTGCGCTTAGATGCCTTAGGTCAGCGTTTTGTTGAGTCCGGTCTGGTTGCCAGTGATGAGTTCGATTTCAACCAGCCAGCGGCGGTGGGTGGCCCTGAAGACTCGCTCCCTGCCGACTCTTTCTCGGCGCCCGAGTTGACTCGGATGATTGATGAACTAGAGCGAAAGATGCTGGATCGCGAACAACAATTGCGCCTTCTGGATCAGGTTTCTTCCCGCCAAAAACTTGAAGATGAACTGTATTTGGAGGGGCGTCCGATCACTTGGGGGTGGCTGTCCTCGCGCTACGGCTATCGTTCCGACCCATTTACCGGTAAGCGTACCTGGCACGCAGGCGTTGACCTTGCGGGTAAAGAAGGCAGCGACATTATTTCAGTGGCGGGCGGCGTAGTTACCTATGCCTCCGAGCGCAACGGTTATGGAAATCTGGTTGAAGTAGACCATGGCGACGGTCTGGTTACCCGCTACGCCCACTGCAAGACTATTAAAGTGCAAGTAGGTGATGTGATCCAGAAGGGGCAAGTGCTGGCGCTGATGGGAAGCACAGGCCGCTCTACAGGGCCTCACGTGCACTTTGAAGTTATCCGTAACGGAAAAAGTGAAAACCCGGAAACCTACATTAAAAGAGCCAGCCGTTAATTGATTAGATGTTATCTGGCCTTCCTTCAAGCCCCGCCAGCCGTATCAGGCCCCTTATTGTGCATTGGATAGCTCCTTAACGCTGGGTATGTGAGCCCTGCCTTTTGTACTCCTGCAAAATAAGGTTAGAATGCTGGCTTCCTCCGTTCAATCAAAGAAGCTGTAGTCTATGTTCTCAAAGTTTGCAACCAAGATGTTTGGCAGTAAAAATGCCAGAGAAATCAAGAGAATGCGCAAGCTCGCTTTGCGAGTTAACGAACTTGAAGAGCAGTTTGGTAATCTTGCGGATTCTGAGTTGCAAGGCAAGACGGCCGAGTTCCGTCGCCGGCTCGACGAAGGCGAGAGTTTGGATGCATTGCTGCCTGAAGCCTTTGCCACTGTTCGTGAAGCAGGGCGCCGGGTTATGGGTATGCGGCATTACGATGTGCAGCTGATTGGCGGTATTACTCTGCACGAGGGTCGGATTGCGGAGATGAAGACTGGCGAGGGTAAAACGCTGGTCGCGACTGCTGCCGTGTACTTGAATGCACTGCCAGGTAAGGGCGTGCACGTAGTAACCGTGAACGACTACCTAGCGAGCCGTGACGCCGAGTGGATGGGCAAATTGTATCGCTTCCTAGGGCTGCAGGTGGGTGTTGTGGTCTCTGGGCAACCAGCCGAAGAGAAGCGCGCTGCATACCAAGCGGATATCACTTACGGTACGAACAACGAGTTTGGCTTCGATTACCTGCGGGACAACATGGCGTTCAGCACCGAAGATAAGGTGCAACGCGGCCTCCACTACGCGATTGTCGACGAAGTTGACTCCATTCTTATTGACGAAGCCCGTACACCATTGATTATTTCTGGCGCTGCTGAAGACAGCTCCAAAGCCTATCTCGCTATTAACGAATTGATCCCAAGCTTAGAGAAGGGAGAGGTCAGTGAAGAGGGTGAATCCTCTGGTGACTTCACCATCGACGAAAAGTCCCGTCAGGTAGAATTGACTGAAGCGGGACATGAGCGGGTTGAAGAGCTGCTTCTGGGGCGTCAGTTGCTGGAAGAGGGTGAAAGCCTATATTCCGCTGCCAACCTCAGTTTGCTGCACCATGTCCACTCAGCACTCCGGGCCCACCACCTGTTCCAGAAGGATGTCGATTACATTGTTCAGGGTGGTCAGGTTGTTATTGTTGACGAGCATACAGGGCGCACAATGCCTGGCCGTCGCTGGAGTGAGGGCCTGCATCAGGCTATGGAGGCCAAAGAGGGTCTCAAGATTCAGGCCGAAAGCCAAACACTGGCGTCGACCACCTTCCAGAATTATTTCCGGCTTTACGACAAACTCGCAGGCATGACGGGTACGGCGGATACCGAAGCCTTCGAATTCCGCCAGATCTATGGCCTTGACGTGGTGGTTATACCGCCTAACAAGCCGATTCAGCGTATTGACTACAACGACCTTGTATATCTGACACAGGAAGAGAAGTTCCACGCCATCATTGATGAAATCAAGGATGTGACTGGCGAAGGACGACCTATCCTGGTGGGTACGGCTTCTATCGAGGCCTCCGAGTTGCTGTCTATGCTCCTGAAAAAAGCACGCATCGAGCACAAGATTCTTAACGCTAAACAGCACGAGTCTGAGGCACAAATTATCGCTCAGGCCGGTCGTCCTGGAGCAGTTACTATCGCCACTAACATGGCTGGCCGGGGTACAGATATTGTACTCGGTGGTAACTGGGAGCACGAAGCTGCTGCGCTGGAAAACCCCACAGAAGAAGAAATTGCGCGTCTTAAAGCCGAGTGGACAGAACGCCACAATCAGGTTCTGGAAGCCGGTGGTTTGCACATTGTGGGTACCGAGCGCCATGAGTCCCGTCGTATAGACAACCAGTTGCGTGGTCGTGCCGGTCGACAGGGGGATCCGGGCTCTTCCCGTTTCTTCTTGTCGCTTGAAGATAACCTGATGCGTATCTTCGCACCGGACCGGGTCAAGAGTCTGATGCAGGCCATGGGAATGAAGAAGGGCGAGGCGATCGAGCACCGAATGGTCACCAACGCCATTGAAAAATCCCAACGCAAGGTCGAGGGCCGCAACTTCGACATGCGTAAAACGCTGCTTGAATATGATGACGTAGCCAACGACCAGCGAACGGTTATTTACGATCAGCGAAATGAAGTTATGTCATCAGAAGACGTCTCCGAGATGGTCGATACCATCCGTGAAGACGTTGTGGATACGCTTGTTAGCGAACACATTCCACCCCAGAGCATGCCTGAGCAATGGGATGTGGCCGGTTTGGAAGCGCAACTGCAATCAGAAATGGCCATCGACCTGCCAGTTCAGTCTTGGTTGGAAGAGGATAAAAAGCTATACGAAGATAACTTACGCCAGAAAATTCTTGATGAAATTGTGACGGCATATCGGGCTAAGGAAGAAGTGGCTGGCGCCGAGTCCATGCGTAAGTTTGAAAAACAGGTATTCCTTCAGGTTCTCGATACTTTGTGGAAAGAGCACCTTTCCAACATGGACCACCTGCGTCGTGGTATTCATCTGCGCGGCTACGCCCAGAAGAACCCTAAGCAGGAGTACAAACGCGAAGCGTTTAACCTGTTCGAAACCATGCTTGAAACCATGAAGCGTGATGTAACGCGCGTTCTCTGCCATGTTCGGGTTCAAAGCCGGGAAGAGATGGAAGAGGTTGAGCGCCGTCGCAAAGAAGAACTGGAGCAAGAGCTTGCCAAAGCGCGTCTGCGCCACGATGAAACCAGTGCGACTGCTCAGGGTGAAGGTGAGCGAAAGAATGAGGGGCAGGCAGTCCCCGAAACCTTCGTGCGACAGGATCGCAAAGTGGGCCGTAACGAGCCCTGCCCATGCGGATCCGGCAAAAAGTTCAAGCAGTGCTGTGGCAAGGTGAGCTAACCATACCGCACTGATATTAAGCACAAAGCACGGAGCCCGCAATCGACCTACTGACTGGAAGACTGCGGGTTTTTCGTTTTTAGGCCGACCCGATTCATTATTAGTGACATTAGCAAGACAACAAGAGGAGCAACAGAATGGCAGTTGGACCAGGAACCTTACCCGACTTTTTCCCGGTAGCAGGTGTAAAGCTGGGCATTGCCAGCGCTGGCATTAAGAAGCCGGGGCGTAAGGACATAGTGGTGTTTGAGCTGGCACCGGGAAGCCGCGTTGCTGGTCTGTTCACTCGCAATCAATTCTGCGCTGCGCCGGTTACCCTCAGCCGCAAGCATCTGGCTGAGAAAGCGCCGCGTTATCTTTTGATTAACACAGGAAACGCGAACGCAGGAACAGGCAAACGTGGTATGGAGGATGCACTTGCCTGTTGCCAAGCTCTGGCACAGCAAGCCGGAGTTAGTGTCGCTGAGGTGCTGCCATATTCAACGGGCGTTATTGGCGAGCCTTTGCCTGTTCAGAAAATTGTGGGCGCATTGCCTGAAGCTCTATCTAGCACTGCGGATAACCGCTGGGCAGAAGCTGCGAGCGGCATTATGACTACAGATACCCGACCCAAGGGTGCATCGGTTCAAGTTGATCTAGGTGGCCACACAGCCACTATTTCCGGGATCAGTAAAGGTGCTGGCATGATACGCCCCAACATGGCCACCATGCTCGGCTTTATCGCCACCGACGCCCGTATTGCGCCGGATGCGCTACAGACTTTGGCGTCGGAATTGGGCGAGCAGTCTTTTAACCGAATTACCATCGATGGTGATACGTCCACTAACGATGCCTGCACGCTGATTGCCAGTGGCCAATATAGCGGCCCGGAAATCACTCTCGACAGCCCGCAACTCCACGCATTGCGAAACGCCTTAAAGAAGGTCTATTTAGACCTGGCTCACGCCATTGTGCGCGATGGCGAAGGCGCAACCAAGTTTATTACCATCCACGTTAGTGGTGCTGCAGCCCAGCAAGAAGCACTGGATGTAGCTTATACCGTAGCCCACTCGCCTCTGGTGAAGACTGCCCTGTTTGCATCGGACCCGAACTGGGGCCGGATTCTGGCGGCAGTTGGTCGGGCTGGTGTTGTCGACCTGAACGTGAGTGCTCTGGAAATCTATCTCGGAGACGTATGTCTGGTGAGAGACGGAGGTCGCGCTGAAGACTATTCCGAGGAGCGGGGGCAAGCGGTTATGGACCAGGAAGAGATCACGATCGCCATCGATCTTAAACGGGGCGAGGTTAGTGAGACCGTCTGGACCTGCGACTTTTCTCACGAATATGTCACCATCAACGCTGACTACCGAAGCTAAACATGGGTACAGCAGAACACAATACCCAGGAGGTTCATGTCGCGGTCGGCGTTATCGTTCGCGAGGGGCGCGTGTTGATTGCCCGCCGTCCGGATCATGTTCATCAGGGGGGCTTGTTGGAGTTTCCCGGTGGAAAAGTTGAGCCGGGGGAATCGGTGCAGGCAGCCTTGGTGCGTGAGATTGCCGAAGAGACCGGCTTAGAGATCCCGCGGGAGGCTCTGCGCCCGTTAATTGGTATCCGTCACGATTATGGCGACAAGCGTGTTTTTTTGGATGTTTGGAGAACGGAGCAGGCGCAGGGTGAAGCCCTTGGCCGCGAAGGGCAATCCATAGACTGGGTAAGCCCTGAGAGCTTGCGGGATGACGATTTCCCTGCTGCGAACCGGCCGATTATACGGGCTCTGAAGCTGCCTTCTTTATTGGCGATAATGGGCGATAGCCGTTCCGGCGATGAGGGTGCCCAGCACTTTCAACGCGCGCTATCAGGTCTGCCAAAGCAAGGTCCTTCAGCGCTGGTCGTACTGCGTGCGCCGGATATGACTGCGCAGAACTATGAATATCTAGCTGAGAAAGCTATGGAACTGTGCGATGCAGCGGGCGTTGGCCTTGTGCTGCATGGGTCGGTTGACGTGTTTGATGACAACCCGGATGCGGCCGGGTTGCACATGCCCTGGCGGGAAGCCGAAAAACTTAGGGCTAGGCCAGTACCTGATGGGGTGTGGTTTGGCGTTTCTTGCCATGATGCTCATGAAATAGAGCATGCTGCGGTCATCGGTGCTGATTATGTAACTTTAGGCCCGGTAAAACCGACAGCGACGCACCCCGGGGCCCCTTCGCTGGGGTGGGTAAAGTTTCATGATCTGGTAGCGCGTTCGCCCGTACCTGTTTTCGGGCTCGGTGGATTGGGCGTGGCCGATCTCGACGCAGTGTGGCAGGCGGGTGGTCAGGGCGTGGCCGGTATCCGCTACTGGTGGCCTGAAAGCTGACCTGAATTCGCCGCATAGAAGACTATCTCTGATATGCTCGGCCCGCTTGATCCTTTTTCACAAAGTAACGTATCAATAATTCATTGACTCTTACCCCCGGGAGACGCCGTGAGTAAATTAACCCATCTTGACGACAAGGGTGAAGCCCGCATGGTGGACGTTACGGAGAAAACCGTAACGGAGCGCGAGGCGCGCGCTGAAGCGACGATCCACATGGCAGAGGAAACTCTCAGAATGATCATCGATGGCGAGCACCCCAAGGGTGATGTGCTGGCCGTTGCTCGTATTGCCGGAATAATGGCGGCCAAGCGAACCCACGATCTGATTCCATTGTGCCATGCTCTGAACCTCACCTCAGTCAAGGTGGAGCTTACAGCGGGTGCAGACGGTGCGTCGGTGCATATACTTACCCGCTGCAAACTTTCCGGTCAAACCGGCGTTGAGATGGAAGCTTTGACAGCGGCCAGTATTGCAGCGCTAACGCTTTACGATATGTGCAAGGCTGTTGATAAGGGCATGGTGATTGGCAATGTGCGTCTGCTGGAGAAGAAAGGCGGTCGCAGCGGGCATTGGGTTGCCGCCGACCGCTGATGCCTGATGAGCGCTCCCGTGATAGAATACGCGCCCCGTTTTATTGAACCACGAGGAAAGACTGTGGCTGTTCGTTACATCGAGACCTGCCGGTTGCCGACCCCTTTCGGGGTGTTCGATATGCATGGCTTTGAGGAACCGGACACGGGAAAGGAGCATATTGCTCTAACTCTGGGGTCGTTGGACGGTGACGAACCCATGTTGGCCCGCACCCACTCCGAGTGCCTTACTGGCGACGCGCTTTATAGCATGCGTTGTGATTGTGGCTACCAGTTGGAAGAGGCTTTGCGCAGCATAGCCCGCGAAGGCCGTGGCATTTTGATGTATCTGCGTCAGGAAGGCCGGGGTATTGGCCTGCTCAACAAAATCCGTGCCTACCACCTGCAAGATCAGGGGGCGGACACAGTTGAAGCCAACGAGCGCTTGGGGTTTGCTGCAGATTTGCGTGATTACAGCATGTGTAAGGATATGCTCGCGCATCTAGGAATCAAAAGCTTGCGCCTGATGACAAACAACCCTCGTAAGGTTAAAGCCTTGACTTCTTATGGTATCGAAATAACCGAGAGAGTGCCGCTGCATGTAGGCCGCAACCCGCACAATGAGCAATATCTCGATACCAAACAGAGCAAGCTCGGGCACTGGTTGGAAACCCATCAGGATGATGACCCCCAGCAGTAACCTCAGTCTTGAACGTGTATACAGAGATAAAAAAGCCCGCATCAGGAATTGAACTGAGCGGGCTTTTTGCTTGTGAGTCACTAGATTACGCTTGAGAGCCGCCCTATTTGACAGCTTTCAGGCGCTGGTGCTGCAGGCGTTCCATTCTGGCGTTGATAGCTGCGAATAGCCCCTGAGCGTCTAGCCCACAGTCTTTGAGTAACTCTTCGTGTTTGCCATGATCAATGAAGGTATCCGGCAACCCAAGTTGCAGTACGGGCATGGAAACCTCTTGTCTGTTCAGGAATTCCGTGACGGCGCTTCCTGCGCCACCTGCAACGGTGTTCTCTTCCAGCGTTACCAGCAGGTCGTGCTGTTCTGCGAGCTCCAGAACCAGTGCGTCGTCCAGAGGTTTAACGAAGCGCATGTCGGCTACCGTTGCCCCAAGCTTTTCAGCGGCTTCCAGCGCTGATGTGAGTAGGGTGCCAAAATTGAGAATGGCGATGCTGCTGCCTTCACGAATCTTGCGCCCTTTACCGATTGCCACTGGGGTCAGTTCTTTTTGAATGTCCGCACCCGGCCCGGTTCCACGTGGATAGCGTACCGCTGCGGGCCCTTCAAACATTAGGCCAGTATGAAGTAGTTGGCGGGTTTCATTTTCATCTGATGGCGTCATTAACACCATATTCGGGATGCAGCGCAGGTAACTGATATCGAAAGCGCCTGCATGGGTAGGGCCGTCCTCACCGACCAGTCCTGCACGGTCGATAGCGAAAAGCACATCCAAGTTCTGGATGGCTACGTCGTGAATCAGCTGATCGTACCCGCGCTGTAAAAATGTCGAGTAGATAGCAACTACCGGCTTGGCTCCATCACATGCCATGCCCGCTGCAAGCGTCACGGCGTGCTGCTCCGCAATGGCTACATCGAAATAACGATCGGGGAAGCGCTCGGAAAATGCCAGTAAATCCGAGCCTTCGCACATGGCGGGGGTGATGCCACTCACACGACCATCCAGTTCAGCAGCGTCACACAACCACTGGCCGAAAACGTTTGCGTACTTTTGTTTCGTCGCAACAGGCTTGACAGGTTCGGGTTTGCTCGCGGGTACCGGTTCAATCTTGTTGATAGCGTGGTAGCCAATAGGATCGGCTTCAGCCGGGGCGAATCCCTTGCCTTTGGTGGTCACCACATGAAGGAACTGGGGTCCGTCGAGTTCGCGGATATTTTCCAGCGTTTCAATGAGCAAAGGCAGGTCGTGGCCATCTATTGGACCAATGTAATTGAACCCAAGTTCTTCAAACAGGGTGCCCGGCACAATCATGCCTTTGAAGTGCTCTTCGGTTTTCTTTGCCAGCGCCATCAGGTGCGGTGCGCTCTGAAGAACCTTTTTGCTGCTATCGCGAACCTGATTGTAGGTGCGACTTGATAGCAGTTTGGCGAAATAATTAGACAGACCGCCGACATTGCGAGAAATCGACATGTCGTTATCGTTCAGAATGACCAACATGTCCGCGCGCAAGTGACCTGCGTGGTTCAGTGCTTCAAAAGCCATTCCGGCCGTCATGGCGCCATCGCCGATAACAGCGATGCTCTTGCGACCAGTTTCCTGCTGCCGAGCGGCTATCGCCATGCCCAGAGCGGCGCTAATAGAGGTGCTGGAGTGGCCCACACCAAAGGTGTCGTACTCGCTTTCAGCGCGCTTGGGGAAGCCTGCCAGGCCGTCTTTGCGACGAATGCTGCCCATACGGTCACGACGGCCTGTGAGAATTTTATGCGGGTAGGCCTGATGGCCCACATCCCATACCAGACGGTCCTCCGGTGTATTGAAAACGTAATGCAACGCCACGGTGAGTTCGAGCACACCAAGTCCTGCCCCGAAATGACCACCCGTCTGCCCAACAGACCACAACAGGAATGCCCGTAGTTCTCTGGCAAATTGAACAAGCTGGTCAGGCGGCACCTCCCGTAGTTGGGCGGGTACCTCAATCCGGTCGAGCAGCGGCGTATTAGGTCGCTGGGACGGGATTTCCTTGAAAATATAAGTATCCTGCATTTAATCGGGTCTTTTCCGGAATGTTCGGTAACTGGCTGGCATTATAGGGGAACAGTGGCAGCTATTTCACACCCTGTGCCTTATGTTACGAAATTGTACTTGGCCAACAGAAGGCTTAATGGGTTCTTGCCACCACATAGTCCGCCATGGCTCTGAGAGGGTCGGCCTCCGGTCCGAAATCCTGCAAGCTCTCAAGCGCGCTGCTGAGCAATGATGAAAGGTGTTCCCGTGCGCCTGCCAACCCCAGAAGAGCGGGGTAGGTGGGCTTTGCACGGGCGATGTCTGAGCCTTGGGGTTTCCCTATGGTTTCTGTATCGCCTTCAATGTCCAGAAGGTCATCCTGAACTTGAAAAGCCAGACCAAGGGCTTTGGCATAAGCCGTCAGTGCATCCAGAGATTGTTTGGTGACCCCGGGTGCTGTCAGTGCGCCAATGCGAACGCTGGCTTCAATCAGCGCGCCGGTTTTGTGTCTGTGCATACTCTCGAGCTGTGCCAGAGTCAGGCTTTTTCCTACCGACTCCAAGTCAATGGCCTGACCACCAACCATACCGCTGTGGCCACTTGCATGAGCCAGCTCCCGAATCATTGCGAGGCGCGCAGGCGCCTCTATTTCGGGAGCCTCAGCCAGCCATTCAAAGGCCAATGCCTGCAGGGCATCACCTGCAAGAATCGCTGTGGCTTCATCAAAGGCGATATGGGCAGTAGGCCGCCCCCGACGTAGTTCGTCGTTATCCATGGCCGGAAGGTCGTCATGCACAAGTGAATAGGCATGGATCAGCTCGACCGCACAGGCGGGCACCAAAGCGGCATCCATAGGTTGCCCCAAAGCGCTTGCGGCGGCCAGGCTTAGTGCTGGCCGAATTCGTTTCCCGCCGCCCAGAACACTGTATCGCATAGCTGCCTGGAGCCGCTCAGAGGTGGAGCCAGACGCAATACGGCGATCCAGCTCTGCGTCCACACGGCTGCGACAGGTTTCCAGGTATTCCATGGTAGACAGAGTTCCGTTATGCATCAGTCGGCGTCATCCGGAGAGAAGGGCCGGGTTTCAAGGCTGCCATCGTCGTTTTGTACCAGTTGTTCAACCCGCTGTTCGGCGTTTTTTAAGGCCTGCTGGCACGTGCGAGTTAGTTTTACACCGCGTTCGAAGGCCGTCAGGGACTGCTCAAGAGACAGCTCCCCCTGCTCAAGATTGCGAACCAGTGTTTCCAGCTCATCAAGGGACTTTTCAAAGTCGGCAATAGATGTGGCGTCTTGTTGACCGGCCATCGGTGGCCCTCCGATTGGGTGGACGAATTTTGTGGATTATATCAGAGGCTGAGCGCTATCGCTGCCAGTGGAACTCACGGTATTCCTCCGGCTGCCCTTCAGGCGCCCAGCTCTGTTCAGTAACATAAATCTCTCCGGAGTTCGATACGCTGACTATAGTCGTAGCGCGGGTGCCGTACTCGGTGCCGGTTATAAACGGTGATGAAAGAAAGCGCTCGGTGTCGCGGTGCACGCCGGTGTTGGGAAGCAAGTGGTCTGGTGCTGGTGTCGTGTCTTGTAGGAGCCCGGTAAGGTCTTTGTGCAGCATTTCTGCATCCTCCCGGGCAGACTTCACTGTGTGACCAACCGCTTCTCTCAAGCGCAGTAGTTTTGGCCAAGGCGTTTGGAGCAGGTGATTGCTCAGGCCATAGACCCCTCGGTAAATGCTGCGCCCGGGGTGCGCGTCGCGGTTGCTGTAGTACCAGCCAGAGTACCAGCCAGAGTCCTGGTCAGAGCACCAACCCTCGGTATTACCGAGGCGAACAAGATTGAAACCTGCGTAGCGTGTGGAAGTGGCCGACAAACTTTCTTGCAGCTGCACCTCGGGTTCCGCCAGAGCCCGAAGTGGGAGCTCTCCACGACTGATATGACCAGCTTCCGGTGAGCCTTCGCGAACGTTGGTCACTGCGCTTACCGAGCCTTCAGGGGACACCGCCAGCCAAGTGCCGCCGGATTTCAGATCCCTTCCAGAGAGCACCCGGTTACCCGCTTCGGTTGTCCACCAATCTAACGGTGCTGTAGGTCGGCGAAAAAACTCATCTCTATTAGCGGCAACCACCAAGGGAAAACGGGCACTCTGGCCAAGAGAAAATGCAATTAGGCACATGGGGAGCTGCTCTCTGAAGGCAATGGGTATTCGTTAATGCTGAAATTGTTGCTCATGTGTATCATACCAGCCTTGTTTTCCCGGATGTGTGAGAGTGTATGTCCCTGTTATCCGTATTTGCCATCTATATGGTGCTCGGTGCGTTCGCCGGCACTCTTGCAGGCCTTTTCGGGATTGGTGGTGGTCTTATTATTGTGCCGGTACTGATTTTCAGTTTCGGGGCTCAGGGCTTTAGTCTGGAAATTGCGGCACATATGGCCGTTGGAACCTCATTGGCGACCATTGTGTTCACCTCCCTTAGTTCCATTCGCTCCCACCACGGTCACGGGGCGATCCGCTGGGATGTGTTCCGGCCAATGGCTTTCGGCATTGTAGCAGGCGCGCTTATAGGCGCCTGGACAGCGGCGCTGTTAAGCGGAGCCATGCTGGAACTTATTATCGGTGTGTTTGTCATTCTCGTCGGGCTGAAAATGCTGTTCGAAGTAAACCCCTCGCCCAGCAGAAATGTTGCAGGTAAAGTCGGCCTTGCCGGTGCCGGTGCAGGTATTGGATGGGCTTCAGCTATTTTCGGGATAGGCGGCGGAACGCTAACGGTGCCTTATTTGAGCTGGAGCAATGTTCGCATGCAGCAGGCGGTAGGCACCTCTGCGGCCTGTGGGCTGCCGATTGCGGTTGCGGGTGCCGTGGGCAATGTCTGGACAGGGTGGAGTGAACCAGCCCTGCCTGAATACAGCTTTGGTTATATCTATTTACCGGCATTGATCGGGATTATTCTTACCAGCGTGCTGTTTGCACGTGTGGGAGCGAATTTGGCGCACCGGCTTAACGCCAAAGTTTTGAAACGCGTGTTTGCCATCCTGCTTCTGCTGGTTGGCCTTCGTTTTTTACTGAGCTAAGAGGTTATTGATGCTTCAGCATCCACAGATAGATCCGGTCGCCATCGCTATAGGTCCCTTAAAAATTCACTGGTACGGACTTACCTATCTAGTCGGTTTTCTCGCGGGCTGGTGGCTGGGCAGGCTGCGCACACGCAAGCCTTGGGCTCCAATCACCGAAGAGCAAATGGGTGACCTTCTGTTTTACCTTGCCCTTGGGGTCATTCTTGGCGGCCGCTTCGGCTATGTGATCTTCTATAACTTCGACAGCTTTCTGGCCGACCCCTTATGGCTACTGCGGGTATGGGAAGGCGGCATGTCCTTCCACGGTGGCTTGCTGGGGGTTATGTTTGCCATGTGGTGGTATGGCCGCAAAGTTGGCACTGGCTTCTGGCGCCTCGCTGACTTTGTTGCACCCTTGGTGCCCGTTGGTCTTGGGGCTGGGCGAATTGGCAACTTCATCAACGGCGAACTCTGGGGCAAACCTACGGATGTGCCATGGGGCATGGTGTTTCGCCAAGCGCCGGATGCCTTAGCTCGCCACCCATCTCAGCTCTATCAGTTTGCACTCGAGGGCGTGGTATTTTTCATTATCCTCTGGTGGTTCTCATCAAAGCCACGCCCCAAGATGGCCGTATCTGGCCTGTTCTTGATTTGTTACGGAATTTTCCGTTTTATGGTGGAGTTCGTGCGCCAACCTGATGCCCAGCTTGGCTATTTGGCATTCGACTGGCTCACCATGGGGCAGGTGCTTTCCTTCCCGATGATTTTGGCTGGCGTGGTTCTGATGTCCATTGCTTACCGGAGAAACGCAGAATGAAAGCCTATCTCGATCTGATGCGCGATGTGGTCGATAACGGTTACGACAAAGGCGACCGCACCGGCGTTGGTACCCGCTCAGTTTTCGGGCGCCAGATTCGTTTTAACCTCCAGAATGGTTTTCCGCTGGTAACCACCAAAAAGGTACACCTGCGCAGCATAATCTATGAACTGCTCTGGTTCCTGAAAGGCTCCACAGACAACAACTGGCTGAAAGAACGTAAAGTCTCCATCTGGAACGAGTGGGCGTTGGAAAACGGCGACCTCGGCCCCATTTACGGCAAACAGTGGCGCAGCTGGGAGTGCCCGGATGGCCGGGTATTGGATCAGATTAGCGAAGTCATCGACCAGATTCGCAACAAACCAAATTCCCGACGTCTGATCGTGTCTGCGTGGAACCCGGCAGAGCTTCCGGATGAATCGATTGGCCCTCAGGAAAATGCCGAGAAAGGCCTTATGGCGCTGGCTCCTTGCCATTGCCTGTTCCAGTTCTACGTGCTCGACGGCAAGCTCTCCTGCCAGCTTTACCAACGCAGTGCTGACCTGTTTCTGGGGGTACCGTTCAATATTGCATCCTATGCGCTCCTGACCCACATGATCGCTCAACAATGTGATCTGGACGTTGGTGAGTTCGTTCATACCTTTGGTGATTGCCACCTGTATCAAAACCACCTCACCGATGACATAGTTTTCGAACAGCTAAAGCGTGAGCCGAAAGCTCTCCCTAAGCTAGTCATCAAGCGTAAGCCAGATTCCATTTTCGATTATGAACTGGAAGACTTCGAATTCGAGGGCTACGACCCATATCCCGGGATCAAAGCCCCTATCGCAATATAGATCAGGCAGGCTTCCCCTAAAGTTTGATCGCAAGGGTGCGGGAAGGGCTGTCCAAAAATGTGCGGAGCCATGGGTGGAGTGCGAAGCACTTCACGGGCAAGCCATGGAAGGCTTGCCCCGGACCTTTAGCGCGACGCAGGAGCAGTAAGCGCTAAAGGGCGGAGCCAAGCGTACACGGACGTATTCACAGCGTTTTTTGGACAGCCCTTCCCGCACCCTTGCCGCCACTCAACTCTGAGGAACATTATGCGCAAGGCACTCATAGTAGCCATGTCCCGAAACCGCGTTATTGGTAAAAATAACAATCTGCCTTGGTATTTGCCGGGCGACCTGAAGTACTTCAAGCAAGCCACCATGGGCAAGCCCATCATCATGGGCCGTAAAACCTGGGACTCTATAGGCAGACCGCTGCCCGGCCGAATGAACGTAGTTATTTCGAGAAACGCAGACCGGGAAGCACCCGCAGGAACCACGAGCGCAAAATCACTGGACGAAGCCCTGATAAAAGCCGAAGCACAGGCCGAGTTGGACGGTATCGATGAGGTAATGATAATCGGGGGAGGGCAAATCTACACAGAAGCGCTACCCATGGTAGACCGCATCTATATTACGCAGGTGCACGCCGAAGTGGATGGCGATGCGTATTTTCCTGAAGTGAACTGGGATGAGTGGGAAGAAATCGGACGGGAGGATTTCTCCGCGTCCGATAATAACCCTTACGACTACAGCTTTGTCGTCTATCAGCGCTTGGCGTCTGACTGACGAGGAGGCCGCTTGCCCGCAGGCTTGCCGCCTTTGCCAGGTGGCTTGCCTCGAGCACCAGCGCCACCAGGGCCGCCGCGCCCTTTGTAGCCACCTTTAGGCGGCCCCTTGCGGAATTCGCCTGAACGACCGCCACCCTTACGGTCACGGCGTGCGGGCGCAGACGCAGAGACTACCGGCAGCGCCTCTGGCTGCTCCAGCGGCAACGAACCAGGCTGCATAGCTTCCATCCAGCAGGCCAAAGCGCCCGCTACCATGGCAATGTCCATTTCGTTGCGCTCGGCGATTTCATCCAGCAAAGCCATGGATTTTGCGAGCTTTTTATCCTCGGCAAAGCCCAGTAGTTGGCTCTCGAACTGCTCTTCGCGCATTTTCTTCAGTTCAACCGGCGAAGGCAGCTCATAAGCTACCATGGGCGAGTTGGTGGCACGCTCAAGAGTGCGCAGCCAGCTCCGCTCACGGGGAGTTACCAGCAAAATCGCCTTGCCAGTACGCCCGGCGCGCCCTGTGCGGCCAACCCGGTGGATATAGGCTTCCGTATCGTAGGGCACATCATAGTTGATAACGTGAGTGATTCTGGGAACGTCCAAACCACGGGCGGCTACATCGGTAGCGACAATGATGTCTTTCTTACCGCGTTTCAGGTCTTCAACCGTCTGTTCGCGCTGGCGCTGGTTCAGGTCGCCATTCAACGGCGCCACTGCGTGCCCGCGGGCACTGAGCTTTTCAGCCAAAAGCGTGGTTTCTGCTTTAGTCCGTACAAAGATAATCGCAGCCTCAATAGGCTCGACTTCAAGAATACGAGTTAGTGCATCCAGCTTACGCTCTGCATACACGGGAAGAACAAACTGGGAAATGCGCTCTACGGTACGAGTTTCGCTTTCGATTTTCACTTCAACCGCATCGCTAAGATAAGTCTGGGCGACCTTCTTAATTTGCGGTGGCATAGTGGCGGAGAACAGTGCGCGCTGACAGTTTTCCGGTGTCTTGGCAAGAATGGCTTCTACATCATCAATGAAGCCCATGCGCAGCATTTCATCGGCTTCATCGAGAACCAAGGCTTTTAGATTGCCCAGTCTCAAGGTGCCTTTGCGAAGATGGTCGAGCATACGGCCGGGCGTACCAACAATAACCTGTGCACCGCGTTTAAGGCCTTTAATTTGAGGATAAAAATCCTGACCGCCGTAAATCGGCAACACATGAAAGTTGCGGTATTTAGCGGCGTAAGAAGTAAAGGCTTCTGCAACCTGAATGGCCAGCTCCCTTGTGGGGGCCAAAACCAGAATTTGAGGTTCGCTTATTGAGGCATCAATTCGGCTTAGCAGCGGTAATGCGAAGGCAGCGGTTTTACCCGTGCCGGTCTGGGCAACGCCCAGTAAGTGTTTGCCAGCGAGCAGTGCGGGAATGCACTGGGCCTGGATGGGCGTTGGGGTTTCGTAACCAATAGCGGATACAGCTTCAAGTACGGCTGGATCCAGCCCCAGTTCGGCAAAGGACAATTCAGACATTGATTTACTCGGTATTCGGGAGGTAGAGCATTGCCGGGCAATGCATTATGTGGCGATATTATAACCGCTTTTTGCCGGATTTAATACGTAAAATCTTTGGCAACCTGTAGGTAGTTGCCGGGGCGCTGTCATTGCATTGCAATCGCGTTTTGGGCAGTCTTTAGACCTCCACCGATAGGTTGCTAACAGGAAAGCACTATGACCTTTGATGAATTGATGACTGCTGGCCGTGCCAGCAATGAGTTGGTGATGCCTGCAACTTGGTCGCAGGGGCGCGCAACCTTCGGCGGTCTGGCAACCGGCTTGCTATTTGACCGAATGGAGCGAGCGGTAGCCGATAGTAGGCCTATGCGGTCCATGAATGTCTCATTTGTGGCGCCGGTAGAAGCGGGTGTGCCAGCCTTATTTGAAGTGCAAATTCTGCGCGAAGGTAGGTCCGTGAGCCAAGTCGAGGGTCGGATTATCCAGAACGGAGAGCCCCGATTGATCTGTATTGGTGCCTTTGCGGGTGACAGGGAGTCCATAGTACAGGTTGACGGAGAACCCGCTCCCGATGCAAAACCGGTGGATCAATGCCAGAGCTTGCCATTTATTGAAGGTGTAACCCCCGGTTTCATAGGTTATATAGAAATGCGTTGGGCCTACGGTAGCATGCCATTTACCGGTGGGAGCGGTCGGGAAATGGGTGGCTGGATGCGGTTCCGGGAAGTGCCAAAAACACTTACCGATGCCCACATAGTGGCGCTGGTCGACGCTTGGCCTGCGCCTGTTCTGCAGCACTTTAAATCTGCTGTGCCAGCCAGTTCATTGTCCTGGGCTTTGGATATCATTCACCCGAGACCAGCTTTGAAGGCCGACGATTGGCTGTTGTACAAGGCGAGCATTGAACAGGCGGGAGATGGCTACTGCCATTTCAACGCCCGGGTATGGACCCCGCGCGGAGAGTTGTTGGCAGTCAGCCGCCAGACGGTCACAGTCTTTGGTTAAATGGCGCTGTTTCTCTCTGGCTAAATGGCGGCTCAGGCCGCTATTTCAGCTTTGAGTGCGTCGATAATGATGCGCGCAAAGTCCTCTGGAGAGTCTTCCTGTAGAAAATGCCCGCCGCGCAAGGTGATGTGAGGCTGCCCGAGTGCGCCGGGAATGCGGCGCTGCATGTATCGGTCTCCACCACGGGTTATAGGGTCGCCGCTGCTAAAACAGGTAATAAAGGGCTTGCGCCATTTTTCCAGAACTTTCCAGGCGGCTTTATTTGCGCTGCTTGACGGATCTTCAGGTGATATGGGCACCAGTTTAGGGAATGCGCGCGCACCGGCTTTGTACTCGGTGGAAGGGAAGGGCGCTTCGTAGGCTGCTAATTCGTATTTGTTCAGCGTGCGTTCAGTGCCTAGCTGTACAATCCTGCTAACCGGAAACCATGGGCTGTGAGTAGCAAAGGCTTTCCATACGCTGAATGTTGCAGGCGCACGCACTTCACCTGTCGGTAGCATGCCGTTGCCAACAATGATGCGCTGGAACCGGTCTGGTAGCTCAGTCGCAAGCCTTAATCCGAGTAGTGAACCCCAGTTTTGGCAGACCAGAGTGATATTCCGAAGATCCAGAGCTTCGAGCCAGTGGGTGAGCCATGCCAGATGGCGATCGTAACTGTAGTCGTTTACGGATGCAGGCTTGTCTGATTTGCCAAAACCCACCAGATCTGGCGCCAATACGCGGTGGCCTGCCGAAGCAACGATTGGGATCATGTGGCGGTAAAGGTATGACCAGGATGGCTCTCCATGCAGCATAAGAACGGGCGATGCGCCAGTTGGGCCCTCATCAACATAGTGCATTCGGAGGCCGGGCTCGACATCCAGATAATGGGGAGTAAACGGGTAATCTGGAAGGTCTGCGAAGCGGTCTTCGTCGGTTCTCAGAATACGCATGCCATCGACTGTCCTAACTGATTGGTTGCGTGATTGCTGCGGATTCTCTTTTCGGAACCGGTACAGCAATCTTCAGCCAATAGGATAAATCAGTTCGAGGGCCGGTGTGTTTGAGTTGCGTAACAGAGCGTTGCTGCTTTGAATCAGGAATTGTTCGGGTCGACGATCGGCCGCCGGTTCGAGCGCTTATCCTCCCAGCTAAGGTCTTTGGGATCGTACCACCCTATGGCGTTGAGCACTTTTTCACGGGTTGCGGCAGAAAGGGTTGGCCAGAGTTCTTGGAAATCATCCAGCCCCTGATCGCGCATCCTTTGCTGTTTGCTCTGAAGACGGTTAATAATTCGCGGCAGTTGCAGGGCTTCCCCCAACTGTCCCGGCACCAGCACTTCTTGGCCCAAGACCTTTTTGCGGTGGGTTCTGGCTGCCAAAACCCGGCGCAACTCTGCAGCGGCCTCCAAGGCCGTTTCCGTGTTAAAGGTTTCCAGTTCCAATGCCGTGACCTGTTTAATAGTTAATCAACAACTTTTCACTATAACCTGAAGCATGCACGAGTGGCCATGAGGTCGTGGTAGGCTATTGCGCCACTGAATCTGACAGGGACAAAGCAGAACTATGTACGCAAAACTTGAGACGCGGACCTTTCTTGCCATGCTGGTAGGAGTATCTCTGGCTTTCGTGCTTCTTATGAAGCCTTTTATTGGCCCTATCTTCTGGGCCATCGCCATTGCCTTGATTTTTCACCCGCTGCAGGTTTTTCTGGTGCGCAAACTTGGTGATCGGCCCAACGTGAATGCGTTGATCACGCTAACAATTTGCATGTTGATTGTCGTAATTCCTGTGTTGATACTGGTTACGTCTCTGGTGGCGGAAGGGTTGGGTATTTATCAGAAAATTCAGGAAGGAGAGATAAAGCCCGGAGAATATATCGATCAGGTGAACCAATCTTTTCCAGCCATACAGGCATTCCTTGCGCAATTTGATATTAACTTTAGCGAAATTCGTGATCGGGTTGTTAGCCTATTTGTGGGTGGTAGCCAGTTTCTAGCTAAGCAGGCGTTAGGCATAGGCCAAAACACTTTCCAGTTTTTCCTCGGACTGGCACTTATGGTTTATCTGGCATTCTTTCTGTTGCGCGATGGCAGCAAATTGATTGACCTGATGATCCGGGCACTGCCTCTGGGGGATGAGCGCGAGCGGCTGCTGTTTGCAAAGTTCGCCGAAGTGACCCGTGCGACAGTTAAGGGCAACTTGTTGATTGCCATTATTCAGGGGGCCCTGGGAGGCATCATTTTTTGGATTCTCGGCATTACAGGGGCTCTGCTTTGGGGAGTGGTTATGGCCATCTTTTCGCTGCTTCCCGCAGTAGGTGCTGCGCTGGTGTGGGTGCCTGCCGCAATTTATCTTGCCGCTGTGGGCGATATTATTCAGGCAGTGGTGTTGACGGTATTTGGCGTAGTTGTGATAGGGCTGGCGGATAATATTTTGCGACCGATTATGGTAGGTAGGGATACAAAACTACCAGATTACATTGTGCTGCTATCAACGTTGGGTGGCTTGGCCATGTTCGGCATTAACGGCTTCGTGATGGGCCCACTTGTTGCGGCTCTGTTCATGGCGTTCTGGGGAATATTTATTCGGGAGTTCAGTGAAGAGTCGCAAAAGGTTGGAATGACGGGAGATGATGTCGATTAAGGCGACATGAGACAAAAGTATGTTAGGCTTTTATGAAAGACGCCTCAGCCTGTGGAGATTGGCACCACATAACAAGAAAGAAGCGGATATCGCAAAGATATCAGGAGTAAAACAGGTGAGTATTATGAAAAACACCATTGCCCGTTTGAGGCACATAGCGCTCGCATTTGGCGCTGCCGCACTGCTAGGTTTCGCGCCCGCCGCCTTCGCGGATGAAATTGTGGCGCTTAAGAATGCCCTGTACGGTGCAGGTTACGACATCACCAACGTGAACCCTGGCATGGACCCTGCAACTCGGTCGGAACTGACCCGTTTCCAGAAGGATAATGGTCTGCAGGCAAACGGTATTCTCGATGAGGCCACCAAAAACGCACTCGGCTTGATTCGTGTCGAGTTGGCTGCCGCCACAACCAGCGCTAGCCCTACAAAAACGCAAGCTGCCGCGCCTGAAAAGCCGGAGCCAGTTGAAGAAGAGGCGGTTGAAGAGGAAGAGGACGATGGTGGTTGGTCTTTCTTCTAAAGCCAGCACCTTATAACAGAAAAGCCCGCACAGACTTCATCTGTACGGGCTTTTTGTTTAAGAGTCCAAGCTAGCCGAGCTTTTCCAAGTCCCTTACCGCGCCTTTGTCGGCACTGGTGGCCAGCAGTGCGTAAGCCTTTAGAGCAGCAGATACGGCACGCGCTCTTGGTTGCTCAGGCTTCCAGCCTTTGGCGTCCCGAGCTTCGCGACGGCGGTCCAGTTCTTGCTGGTCCAGTTGCACATTAATCGAGCGCTGGGGGATGTCGATCAAAATAGTATCGCCATTTTCGATCAGCCCGATTGCCCCACCAGCAGCAGCCTCGGGTGACGCGTGACCGATGGAAAGCCCGGAAGTGCCGCCGGAGAAGCGTCCGTCTGTCAGCAGTGCGCAGTCTTTACCCAGCCCTTTGGATTTCAGATAGCTTGTGGGGTAGAGCATTTCCTGCATGCCGGGGCCGCCCTTGGGGCCTTCGTAACGGATGATGACAACATCGCCAGGCTTGACTTGATCGTCCAGGATGCCCGCAACCGCAGCATCCTGACTTTCAAATACCTTAGCTTTGCCCTCGAAAACAAAGATGCTCTCATCCACGCCAGCAGTCTTTACCACGCAACCGTCGACGGCGATATTGCCATAGAGAACAGCAAGCCCGCCCTCAGAACTGTATGCGTGTTCGACAGAGCGGATGCAACCGGCTTCGCGGTCGCCGTCTAGGCTGGGCCAGCGCGTACTTTGGCTGAACGCTGTCTGGGTAGGAATACCGGCTGGCCCGGCTTTATAAAATTCCACAACCTCGGGGGGCGGGGAGCGCATAATATCCCAAGTTTGAAGGGCTTCTTTCATGGTTTTACTGTGCACAGTTGGCAGGTCTGTATTGATCAGTCCGCCACGTTCAAGCTCACCAAGAATGCCCATAATACCACCGGCGCGGTGTACGTCTTCCATGTGGTATTTCGGCGAATTCGGCGCGACTTTGCAAAGTTGGGGAACCTTGCGGGAAAGCTGATCGATCTCGTTCAGGGTGAACGGCACCCCGCCTTCTTGTGCAGCTGCCAGAAGGTGCAAAATGGTGTTGGTGGAGCCGCCCATGGCGATATCCATAACCATGGCGTTCTCGAAGGCAGCCATGGAAGCGATGCTCCGCGGCAACACACTGGCGTCGTTTTGTTCGTAATACCGCTTCGCATTCTCCACAATTTGGCGGCCAGCTTTTAGGAACAGTTGCTCGCGGTCGGCGTGGGTAGCCAGCATAGAACCATTGCCGGGCAGGGCAAGACCAATGGCCTCCGCCAAACAGTTCATTGAGTTGGCGGTGAACATGCCGGAACAAGATCCGCAGGTAGGGCAGGCGCTGCGCTCATATTCCGCAACCATTTCATCGTCTGCAGTTGGGTCTGCGGCAATGACCATGGCATCTACCAAGTCCAGCTTGTGCTCGGATAATTTGGTTTTGCCAGCCTCCATAGGGCCACCGGATACGAAAATGGCGGGGATGTTCAGGCGCATGGCTGCCATCAGCATACCCGGTGTGATTTTGTCGCAGTTCGAGATGCACACCAGAGCGTCGGCACAGTGGGCATTGGCCATGTACTCTACAGAGTCGGCGATGATTTCACGGGAGGGCAGGGAATAAAGCATGCCGTCGTGGCCCATGGCGATGCCATCGTCTACAGCTATGGTATTGAACTCTTTGGCCACGCCGCCAGCAGCTTCGATCTCGCGACAAACCAGTTGCCCGAGATCTTTGAGGTGCACGTGCCCGGGCACAAACTGTGTGAAGGAGTTGGCAACCGCTATAATCGGCTTGCCGAAATCATCATCTTTCATGCCGGTGGCGCGCCAGAGGGCGCGGGCGCCAGCCATGTTACGGCCTGCGGTGGAAGTCCGCGAACGATACTGAGGCATGGTGTTCTGGTCTCTCTGTAAAGGTACTGGGTGATTGCTAATGAAGAGACAAAGTCTACCAGATTAGACCTCAAGCGCATGACTGTTTTGCTGTGCCGTGGTTACAATAGTTAACAGATGCGATAAATCAATGCCTCGCTTTGACACAACTAAGGAGATTGCTTATGGCTAGCCAGGAAAGCCTGCCGCTACGCCGCCTGAAAGAGTTTCAACCGCTGAACCGTCTGACCGATGAGCAACTGGTGGTGCTGGCCAGCCGGGCAGAGCGCAGGACCCATGGGCCGGGACAGCGCGTGTTAGAGCGCGGTGTGCGTGACGGCCTGGATTATTTTCTGGTAACCGGAAAGGTTGAGTTGGAATCAGTGGATGGTCGCAAATCGGTCATTGAAGCGGAAACCGAACAGGCGTTGAACCCCATCGCCAGGCTGCAGCCAAGAATGTACGACGTTACTGCGGTAAAGCCCTGTGAGTTTCTCGTGGTGGAGCAAGATGTGCTCAACCAGCTTCTGCGTTCCGCTCCGGTTGCTCAGGTAGAGATGGATGCCGGGGAAAGTCAGACGGGAGGTGAAAGCGAGGAGCATCACCTTTTGATGGAGTTTTATGCGGAGTTGCGCTCCAACCAGCTAAAGCTACCCAGTGTTCCCGATGTGGCGTGGAAAGTTCGGCGTTTGGTTGATAAAGACGACACTACCGCAGAACAGGTAGCCAGCGCAGTGTCGGCTGACCCTGCTATGGCAGCCAAGCTGGTACGGGCCTGCAACAGCCCATTATACCGGGGCTTCAGCGATGTGCGTAATGTTCGTGAGACGGTTGTACGACTTGGTATGCGCACGACTCGCCAGTTGGTAACCGTATTTTCAATGCGGGAAGTGTTCAAAAGCCGACATCCGTCTTTGCAAAAAGAGATGGAAAACCTCTGGCGGCACTCCAGAGAGGTAGCAGCGCTTTGCTGGGTGTTGGCAGACCATGCCACCCGCCTGAACCCCGAAGAGGCGCTTCTGGCAGGCTTGCTTCACGACATCGGCGTGGTTCCGGTTTTGGTGCAGGCCGAGCACCACGTAAACTTGTTTGCTGACGATACCAATTTACAAAATGCCATCAAAGAGTTGCGAGCTGATGTGGGCACCGCCGTTCTGGGAAGTTGGTCGTTTCCTAAGCCCTTTGTTGAGGCTGTGCGCCATGCGGAAGACTGGAGTCACGAAAGTCGGGAAGCCGAACCCCAGCTGGTTGATGTCGTTATTGTGGCGCAACTGCACGCCATGATTGGCTCTAACCAGAATGAGGGCTTACCGTCGTTCGACGAGGTACCAGCCTACCGTAGGCTTGGAAACCTTGAGCTGAATGCCTCACGCAGCCTTGAGGTTCTGACCGAGGCGCGGGCTCGTGTAGACGAAGTACAAAAGCTGTTGTCGATTCGATGAAAGTTCCTGTTTTTCCTCTCAACTCGGTTGTTTTGCCGGGAGGGAGAGTGCCGTTACAGCTGTTCGAGCCGCGTTACCTAGATATGCTGACCCGCTGCATGAAGGAGGATCAGGGGTTCGTGATCACCCTGCTTCAAAATGGTTCGGAAGCAGGCCGCGTGGCATCGTTCCACGAAACCGGTACCTATGTGCGCATCATAGACTTTCAGCAACTGGACAATGGGTTGCTGGGAATTACGGTAGAGGGCGATGCCAAGGTCTGTATCACCCAAAGCTGGCAGCAGGATGACGGGTTGAATATGGGTGAGGTTGAGTTTTTGCCGGTCGAACAATGGGCGGAAATTCCCGCCGTGTTTCACGAGTTGTCTTCGGTGGTGCGCGCTCTATTTCGGCACCCGGTGATTGATGAGCTGGGCATGACTGTCGATTACGAAGATGCCCGTGATATTGGTTGGCGGCTGACTGAATTATTACCTTTGGACAAGCTGGAGAAGCAGCAGCTTCTGGAAATGCAGGATCCAGTGGCGCGCCTCAGCCGCCTGCAAGAACTGCTTGAGGTTCTTGAAGAAGGTTGAGACCGCTACGGCGAATGGGCGTAATGTTGGATGGCCTCTGGCCACATAACCCAGACATAGCCACCACAGAAAGCCAGCCAGATTAGAGCGGCGGAAACAGTCAGAATATCCGGTGCTATGGGCACTCGGTCGAACCGGCTGAAGCTGGCTCTTGTTGCTCCGGTGATTGCCAGTCCCAGCAGTAACCCTCCCACAATATCGCTAAACCAGTGCACGCCCAGATACAGTCGGCTAATAGCGACGGGGATTAGGGGTAGCGAGACCAGCATGTAAGTTTGCCAGCGTTTGCTGTTACGGGTTTCAGCTGCCACAAAACTGGCTAGCAGAGTAACGAATACAGTAATGCCTGTGGTGTGACCACTGGGGAAAGAGCCTGATGATGGTGGATTGACCACCTGATCGGGGCGATCAATCCCAAAAGCGGCTTTGAGGATCGTTACCAGCACCGCTGTTATAACCGCTGCCAGCACAATATGAATGGCGGCCGCATAATGGCCGCGGAACGCCAGAGCAAGACACGCCAGCACCGCGGCTGCGGTCAACACCGGCGGGTCGCCAAGAAGTGTTGCGACAATGGCAGGTGCGTCAAGCAAGGGCTGGCGCAAGTCACTGAACCACTGCATCACCAGTTGATCGAAAGGTTCGATAACGTCGGTCATGGTTGCCAGTTGGCCCCAAAGAATAAACAACGCAAGTGTGCCAAGGGCAAGCATTAGCGACGCAAGTGGAAATTCACTCGCTTGTGCAGGGCGTTCGTTGGAATACAGGCGCCAGAAACGATGGGTGGTTTCATACTGCGCCATCCGCTGTTGCAGCCAAATATAGGCGCGGCTGTTGTCGCCAAGGCCAAGCTGAAAACGAAAAATAACAAGGTAGATCGCCGCCAATGTTGCGATGCTGACAGCTGTCACCAGATAGGCGTGGGCCGGAAGCTGAACTTTGCTCGACAGTGCGCTGCCCACCAGAAAGCCCGGCAAAATATACGCGGGTGCCCAGGCAATGGCAGAGCCGATATTAAAGGCTAGAAAGCGCCGCCAAGACATCATTAAAGCGCCAGCAATTAGGGGGATCACTGGCCTGACCGGCCCCACAAAGCGACCAATGATGATGCTCTTGCCGCCGTGCCTATGGAAAAAGCGCTCACCTTTGACGATGAGTTTGGGGTATCGGCTCAGAGGCCAAACGCTGTTCAGCCTGCCTTGAAAAAGCCTGCCGATGGCAAAGCTCAGGGCGTCTCCAGCAATAGCTCCCATACCCGCCCACAGCAATACGGCCATTAGGGGCATTCCAATTTGTGCAGCTAATGCAGCAATGGCGAAAAGGAGGGCAACGCCGGGCACAATAATGCCGGCAATTGCCAGAGACTCTATAAAGGCGGTGCTGAATAGCGCAAGAGACACCCAGCCCGGGTTGGCACTCAACCATGCAGTTAGGTCTGTAAGCCAGGCGTTGCTCATGTCCGGAGAGTTTCTCCCGGACTGAACCAGGCCGAGTCAGCGCCTCGTCTGCGCGCTTCCAGCATCGCTTGATGCGCGCGCTTGCGCAGGGTATCTGTGCGGGTGTCACTGGTGCCTCTCGTGGTGCAACCAAGGCTTACAGTTGCCTTACCAATCAATGGCCAGTGATTTTCGGATATGGTGCGCCTGATTCGCTCTGAAATCACCCGTACGCCTTCCTCTGGAGTGAAGGGCAGGATAAGGAAGAACTCAGAGTCATTCAGGGTGTAAAGGGTGTCCCCGGCGCGAATCAGTCCAAAGAGGTGCTGTGTCATGTCGCGAAATAGCGCCTGCATGCCAGACTCCCCATGGAGATCTGCGGCTTCGTCGGCGTAATCGATGGTTAGGTTAATAACTGACAGGCTGTGGCCCGTAGCAATGGCGCGGCTGATTTCCTTTTGCAGCGTTTCGTCAAGAAAGCGTGCATTGTGGGCGCCCGTGACGGGATCGGTAATGGCAAGGTCTTCAGCCGACTGCGCCATATGGTCGTATTGCCATATATAGAGTGCCGCAACGGTTAGCACGATGAATAGTCCGCTGATAGCAGTGACGGCATCTGTTGGCGACTGCTTTACAAAGAGCAGAATTGCCATAGGGATGAGCAGAAGCAGTGAGAGCATCAGCGCATGGCGCAGTGGCAGAATAAGCAGATTAAGCACTAACAGCGGCATGGCCCAATGGGTTATACCTGTAGCGTCCATGGTCAGCATGGCCGCCAGAAGACCGCTGTTCAGGCCAGCTAGAATGATTAAGTGGCCGGGCGCCGAAAGCTGGTGCCTGCGGCTCAGGAACGTATAAGCAAGGCCGCCAAGCGTCAGCGTGGCCATGCCCGCTGCAAGGTAGAAAAGTTCATAGAAACCATATCGGAGGTTTTGTAGCGCCAGTGTAAAAATAAACAAGGTCGCAAGGCCATAGCCAACGCTGTGAGTCCAGGTTCTCAGGCGGGTTTCTGTCATGGCGCAGACCCCTCCATACGTTGCTTGGGCGGCGTAACAGGCGCCCAAGTGCTATAGGCTTGAGTTCGATTTCCGCCCTGCTGCTGTGCACGGCGCAATGCGTTAGCGGCGCTTTGCTGCAGGCTGTCGGCGTCGTCACCAATGTTCAGCCCGGCGATACCGGTGCTAACCGTTAGGTTCATGCCGTGGGTTTCGAGCAAGGTGCCAAGTCCCTTGCGAATTGTTTCGGCTCGGGTGACGGCTTCTTGCGTAGCGATTCCCGGCAGTATTACAAGAAACTGCAGATCTGCCGCCCGGTAGTAGGTATCGAAGTCCCTAAGTTGAGAATGCAGAAAGCGCCCGATTCGCGGAAGAATGGAACGTATATCCTCGTCCGGGTCGTTGTCACTGGCGTGGGCGTCAAGGCCTATCATGATTACGGACATGTCCGTGCCCTCGCGCTCGCTGCGCTGGATTTCCTTGTGCAAGTCGGCAGACAGGTATTCCCGGCTGGCCGCTTGAGTGAGTTCGTCGGTGCGCCTTAAGGGTGCAAGCTGGCGGGTTTTGTATTCGCGCAGGAAGATGAGTACAGCAGAAAGCAGTATGGTTAGCAGCAGTGCGCTGATCATCTGGTGCCGGTCGGCTATACCTTCGGCCCAATGGGCAGCGGCCATTGCAAGAACAACAATCACCACAGTTATCAGCGTTGCAAGGCCCCGGGGTAGTAGAGCGAACACTATCAGTGCTAAACCGTATAACCAGTGGCTAAGGGCCCAAGGTCCGGTCCAGAAGCTGGTAAGCAGGAGTAGTATCAGTGTTGCAAGAAATAATTTTTGAACCACTGGCCAAGGGCGTAGCTCCCGCCCCGGGTGAAAGCTACGTCCGCTGACAACGACACCGGCAGCCGCTGCGGCGGTTGCCGCAGTGAGGGGTTCGCCCAGCACGGCGCACAGGGCTGCGATGCCCACAAGAATAGCGAGGCTGGCGCGTGATAACCGGTTCAGCAAAAACTTGTCGGCCGTATGGGCCATGGTATTCGTCCTTTTCCGGAGTTCCCGTTGTACCACAGCAGTATAATATCTGTTTGGGGTGCGTACTTGAAACGGGAAAGGTAAAGTTAGGGCCTTATTCCTGAATTCTGGCAGAAAATACATAAGGTAAAGGGATGGATATTGCAGCTTACATGGCCGAAGTCGGTCAGCAGGCCCGGGCAGCGGCGACACTCATTGCCCGTTCTACAACAGACGTGCGAAACCGAGCGCTATTGGCGACCGCCGAAGCCTTGGACGCCGCACGCGGTGAACTGGCAGAGGCCAATGCCCGTGATCTTGCCAGCGGGCAGGCAAACGGTCTGGATGCTGCCATGCTGGACCGGCTTGAGCTGACGCCCGCACGGGTGGACGCGATGATTGAGGGGTTGCGTCAGGTTGCTTCTTTGCCGGACCCTATCGGCGTAATTACGGATATGACCTACCGTCCCTCCGGCATTCAAGTGGGCAAAATGCGTGTGCCTTTGGGTGTTATTGGCATTATCTACGAATCCCGTCCGAATGTGACGGTTGAGGCTGCCAGTCTCTGCCTCAAGTCCGGCAATGCAACGATTTTGCGGGGTGGTTCTGAGTCCATTCACTCCAATCAGGCCATTGCTTTGTGTCTCGCCCGGGGTCTTGCAGAGGCCGGGCTGCCGGAATCGGCGGTACAAGTGATTAAAACCACCGACCGAGCTGCGGTTGGCGAATTGATTACCATGCCGGACTATGTGGATGTCATTGTGCCCAGAGGTGGAAAGGGTCTGATCGAGCGCATTAGTAGAGATGCTCGTGTGCCGGTTATCAAGCATCTTGACGGCGTATGCCATGTTTACATCGATAGCCATGCCGATCCGGAAAAAGCATTGAGCGTTGCGGTGAATGCGAAAACCCACCGGTACGGCACCTGTAATACCATGGAGACCTTGTTGGTAGACGCAGAAATTGCGGCGGATATCCTGCCGTTGCTTGGTGACGCTTTTGCTAAAAAAGGTGTGGAGCTACGCGGATGCGAGCAGACTCAAGCAATTCTTGCGAATATAACAGCTGCCACGGAAGCAGATTGGAGTGAGGAATACTTGGCGCCGGTTTTGGCTATTCGTGTGGTGGACGGGTTAGATGGTGCTATCGCACATATTAATCGATACAGCTCCCAACATACCGACAGCATTATCACCGAGAACTACACCCGTGCCCGGCGCTTTATTACCGAGGTGGATTCGAGCTCGGTAATGGTGAATGCCTCTACCCGTTTTGCTGATGGCTTCGAGTATGGTCTTGGTGCTGAAATTGGTATCTCCACCGATAAAATACACGCCCGTGGGCCGGTGGGGCTTGAGGGATTAACGTCGCAAAAATACGTGGTGTTTGGCGACGGTCATATCCGGAATTGATGCTGATGCACGTAATTTATGGCGGTACCTTTGACCCCGTGCACCATGGCCATCTGCGTCTTGCGCTGGAAGTCAGCGAGCGCCTTGGAAAGGTACCGGTCAGTCTGATGCCATGCCACATTCCCCCTCATCGTGGCGAGACAGGCGCAACGGCTGAGCAGCGGCTGCGCTTGCTGGAGCTGGCAATTGCCGGTGAGCCTGACTTGCGCATTGATGACCGCGAACTACGACGCGGAGGAGCGTCCTACACAGCGGATACATTGCGCCAGCTGCGCGGTGAGCTAGGGATTAATGTGCCGCTGGCGATAGTTTTGGGTACCGATGCCTTCGCGGGCCTTGATCGATGGAAGGAATGGCAGCACATTCCGGAGCTGGCCCATATCATTGTGGTGCAGCGTCCCGGCATCATTCTCGACCCTGACGGTGAGCCAGCTAGGTTGCTAGTGAAGAACGCTGCTGGTAGTGCTGGCGCGCTTCACGGCTGCGCGGCGGGGCGCGTTCTAAAGCTCAATCCGCCTTGGCTTGATATCTCTGCCACCGGTATTCGCGACCGAATCAGCCTTGGTCAATCGCCCCGTTATTTAGCGCCCGATTCGGTCCTGGCGGAGATTCAACACATGGGGCTTTACGGGGCATGCCCTGCGAAGAACTTTTAGTGTTACAATCGCGATCGAAAATGACTTTTCGGGTGGCCATTCCGGCCGGCACCCGGACAACAGGGTAATTATGCAGGCAGAGCAACTCAAAGATCTGATAGTGAATGCACTTGAAGATGTGAAAGCACAGGATATCAGCGTAATTGATGTTCGGGATCGCACCAGCGTTACCGACTTCATGGTTCTGGCGTCCGGAACATCCAACCGCCACGTTAAATCCCTTGCGGATTCGGTTGTCGTAGACGCCAAAGAGAAAGGCGTTCGTGTCAGCAGCGTAGAAGGTGGTGGCGGCAGTGACTGGATTCTGGTGGATATGGGCGATGTGATTGTGCACGTAATGTTGCCCGCTACCCGAGAGTTTTATGATCTGGAGCGCTTCTGGCGTGACGCACCGGATGTCGGTGCTGCGGGCAGCGAGTAATCATGCGGTTGCGCCTGATCTGTGTGGGGCAGAAAATGCCCGACTGGGTCAGCAGGGGCTACGACGATTACGCGCGTCGCATGCCTCCGGAAATGCCTATTGAGCTGGTAGAAATTGCCATGCCCCATCGTGGCAAAAATCCCGATATTGCGCGGTTGATGCAGCGCGAAAGTGACGCGATACTGGCTGCAACTGGCGCCAAAGACAGGGTTGTCGCGCTGGAAGTGACTGGCCGCCCTTGGTCTACAGAAAAGCTGGCAAGCCAGTTGGAAAACTGGCAGCAAGATGGGCGAGATGTAAGCTTCCTTGTGGGTGGCCCCGACGGATTGGCAGAACCCTGTCGCCAGCGTGCAGATCAGCAATGGTCGCTTTCCCCTCTTACCTTGCCCCACCCTCTGGTTCGGATACTGCTGGCAGAGCAGCTTTACAGAGCCTGGTCGATTACCCGTAACCACCCGTATCACCGGGCTTAGGAAGCATCCATGCCGTGGGGTGAATTCAAGGATACTGCAGCCGAGCGCAGGCTGTTCCAGCGCCGTGCCACCGTTATGCTGGTATTCGTGTTCTTACTTCTGGCAGGGCTCGTGGCTCGCATGTACCAGCTGCAGGTGGTCGAGCACGATATTTACACCACTCTCTCCGATAGAAACCGGGTACAAGTTCAGTCTGTGCCGCCTCCCCGTGGGCTTGTTTACGATCGCAATCAGGTTTTATTGGCGGAAAACCGCCCCGTCTTTAGCGTAACCCTTGTGCCAGAGCGGGTTGGTGACGTGGATGCCACGCTGCAGCAGCTTGTCAGTATTCTCGATGTGTCTGATGAGGATTTGGAACGGTTTCAACGCCGCTTGCGCGAGCCTCGTCGTCCGTTTCAGGAAATACCGCTGCGATACGACCTAACAGAAGACGAAATTGCACGCTTGGCGGTGCTCAGGCATGAGCTGCCAGGGGTGGAAGTTGAGGCAGAACTGGTGAGGTATTACCCCCACAGTGAACTGACGGCCCATGCTCTTGGTTTTGTTGGCAGGATTAATCGCGAAGAATTGCAGCGCATCGACTCGGTTAACTACGCAGGTACCAACTACATCGGAAAGTCCGGAGTAGAGCGATTTTACGAAGAATTGTTGCACGGAAAAGTTGGTTACCAACATGTAGAAACCAACGCGCGAGGGCGCACCCTCCGGGTGCTAGACCGGGAAAACCCGGTACCTGGCGAAGACCTTCAGCTGCATTTGGACCTGCGTTTACAGAACCGCGCCCACGAACTGCTCGACGGCCGTCGAGGTGCCATTGTTGCTATTGAGCCTGCGACGGGTGGCATACTTGCCCTTGCCAGTGTGCCGGGCTTTGATGCTAATAAGTTTGTCACCGGTATCAGTGTTCCGGATTATCGTGAGTTGAGTGACAGCAAAGATAAACCCTTGTTTAACCGCGCTCTTCGAGGCCAATACCCTCCGGGGTCCACGCTCAAGCCTATGTTGGCCATTGCGGCCCTTGATAGCGGTGCCGTAACACGAGATCACACCATTTGGGACCCGGGATTTTTCCAGATCAACTCTGCTGGCCGTCGTTGGCGGGACTGGAAACGGGGCGGCCATGGCTGGGTTGATCTCACCTACGCAATGGCGCAATCCTGTGATGTGTACTTTTATGAAGCAGCTGTGGAAATGGGTGTCGACACCATGGTCAGCTATTTGTCCCACTTCGGATTTGGTGAGGATGCCACATTGGATGTATCCGGAGCCTTGAGCGGCCTTTTACCGTCGCCGGACTGGAAACGTGCAACCCGAAATGAGCCCTGGTACCCGGGGGACACGGTTAACTTGGGTATCGGTCAGGGCTTTATGCTTTCTACGCCTTTACAACTCGCTACTGCCACCGCGCTTATCGCTAATCGAGGGGAGTGGGTTGAGCCGCGCCTGCTCAAAGACATTCAGGGCGACCGCACGCCAGATGAATTCCTTCCTAGCGAAACCCACGAGCCTTTAAAGCTAAAAGATCCCGACAATTGGGAATATATAGCGGATGCCATGGCAGAGGTGATGCACGGCGTTAAGGGTACAGCCCGTGGCGCGGGGCGAGGTGCCCCATACCGAATGGCTGGAAAAACCGGTACCGCTCAAGTGTTCAGCCTGGCAGAAGATGAAGAGTACGACGCCGAAGAGGTGAGGGAGCGGTTGCGCGACCATGCCCTGTTTGTCGGTTTCGCACCTTTGAAAAACCCACAGATTGCCGTTGCCGTTATTGTAGAAAACGGTGGTGGGGGCAGCAGTACCGCAGCCCCTGTGGCTCGCGAACTGTTTGACGCCTGGCTACTTGAGTTTTCGACTGTTGCAGATGGCCCGTCAATCAGTAAAGCCGACCCTACGAGTGAGGCTCCTTAATGGCTACTCGGGAAGTGTTCAGTTCAACGGCCAGCAACCCTCTTGGTCGCCCTACGGGAGTATGGTCAGCACTGCATCTAGACCCTATTCTGCTGGTACTGCTTGTTGCCTTGGTTTCCGGCGGTTTGTTTGTGCTATATAGCGGCGCCGATCGTAACCTTGACGTGGTAAAGGCTCAAGGTGTGCGTTTTGGGATCGCTTTTGTTGTGATGTTGGTTTTCGCCCAACTTGATCCATCGGTATTTCGACGCTGGGCGCCTTGGCTTTACATTGTTGGTCTTGCCGGTTTGGTTGCCGTGTTGTTTGTGGGCGTTGGGGCGAAAGGCGCCCAGCGTTGGTTAGCCTTGCCTGGCTTGCCCCGTTTCCAGCCCTCGGAGCTTATGAAGCTTGTGGTGCCCATGATGGCGGCCTGGTATCTGTCGCGGCATTTTTTGCCGCCAAAACTTTCTCGCATCGGCGTAGGGCTGGCCATTGTGCTACTCCCCATGGTGTTGATCGTGAAGCAGCCCGATCTCGGAACCTCGCTCCTTGTGGGCATGGCTGGGCTTTTCGTGGTGTTTTTCGCTGGCATGAGCTGGAAACTGATCAGTGCGTTCTTGGTGATGGTATCCGTAGCGGCGCCGTTGATGTGGTTTTTCGGAATGCGTGAGTACCAGAAACAGAGAGTGTTGACGCTGTTAGACCCCCAAAGCGACCCATTAGGCGCAGGGTGGAATATTATCCAGTCCAAAACCGCCATTGGCTCGGGCGGTGTCGATGGTAAGGGTTGGCTGCAAGGCACCCAGTCTCACCTTGAGTTCCTTCCGGAAAGCCACACAGATTTCATTGTGGCGGTGCTGGCGGAGGAGTTCGGGTTTATAGGGGTTTTGATTCTGCTCAGCGTGTATTTCCTGATTATTCTGCGTTGCCTCTTTATATCAGTGACCGCCCAAGACTCTTTTAGTCGACTTGTTGCGGGGGCGCTGACTATGACTTTTTTCATCTATGTGTTTGTCAATGTTGGCATGGTAAGTGGTTTGCTGCCGGTGGTCGGGGTGCCTTTACCGCTAATTTCCTATGGTGGCACCTCAACCGTGACACTCATGGCGGCGTTTGGCATTTTGATGTCCATACACACCCATCGCAGGATGATCACCGCCTGATGTCAGGCCGGTAATGGTGATAGAGGTCGGTAACCCGTTACAATGACAGGTAGAGCCGCGTTTGTGTTTATCCTGCGGCGGGCATCTTAAAGGACATTCAAACGGTGATAGTAAATCGCTCAGGCTTATGGCTGGTATTATTGGCGGTATTGGTGCTGGCCGGCTGCGCCTCGGCGCCTGGCCCTGTCGAAACAGACCACTCGGCACGCTATACGATTTCACAGGATAGGGCGCCCACCGGAAACTTCGATGTGTCCGGGTTGTCAGACGCTATACCCATGTATCAAGCCCAAGTTAAGGCGGGAAACAAGTCGCCTTATAGGGTTTTGGGTAAGCGCTACTCGGTAATGGATAGCAATGACGGATATGTCGCTCGCGGTGTGGCAAGTTGGTACGGCGAAAAATTCCACGGCCACAAAACATCGAATGGCGAAATCTTCGATATGTATCAGATGTCTGCTGCCCATAAGTCGTTACGAATACCGAGTTATGCAAAGGTCACCAATCTGGACAATGGTCAGTCTGTGATTGTTCGGGTTAACGACCGAGGGCCGTTTCACGGAGATCGCCTGATTGATTTGTCCTATGCGGCGGCCAAGAAACTGGGTTACCAGTCACACGGAACGGCCAGAGTAGAGGTGGCAGCCATTACGGTGAACCCAGACGGCAGCATGTTCCTTGCTGGCCAGCCTTTTACTCTTGAAGGCCGACCAACGAAACGACCAAACCAAAATAACGTTGCTGTATATGGTGACCAACGTGGCGGGCTGTTTGTTCAGCTTGGCTCGTTCGGCAGCCGCTCCCCTGCAGAGAAACTGCAGGATCGCGCTAGAGGCGTGCTTAGTGAACCCGTGCGGGTGCGCTCTGTAGATACTGCGTCGGGGCGATTTCACCGGGTGCAAGTTGGCCCTTTTCAGAACGAAGCGAGTGCCCGAGAAACGCAGAGTCTTCTGGAAGCCCAAGGATTTTCGCAATCAATAGTGCTAACCGACTCCCACTAGATGGTAGGTCGCACATAAAAACACACTTAACGACGAATGAATGGACCCATGGCATTAAAATCAGTTTTCCGCTCACTCTCTTCTATTTCAGCCTTTCTCGCTTTCGTGCTGATGATCTCTGTGTCAGGCAAGGCAATTTCCCAGACAGTGCTGATTCCTTCTCCGCCACAGATTGCTGGTAGCTCCTATGTGCTTATGGATCCGAAAAGTGGCCGCATCATAATGGAGAGCAACAGCAATGAGCGCTTGCCACCCGCCAGTCTGACCAAAATGATGACAGCGTATATTGTTGAGCGGGAGCTCGATGAGGGCCGAATCAGTATGTCTGACATGGTCCCCATTAGTGTGAAAGCCTGGAAAACAGAAGGATCCCGCACGTTTATTAAAGAGGGAACCAGCGTGTCGGTCGAGGATCTTCTGAAAGGTGTGATCATTCAGTCGGGCAACGATGCATCTGTCGCGCTGGCGGAGTTTATTGCGGGCAGCGAGGGCGCGTTCGTAGATATTATGAACCAGCAGGCTCAGCTGCTGGGCATGAAGGATACGCACTTTGAAAATGCAACGGGCTTGCCTGCCCCCGATCACTTCTCCACCGCCTACGATCTGGCTGTTCTGGCCCGTGCGATCATTAATGACTACCCGGAGAACTACCCGATCTACGCAGAGAAGCACTTTACCTATAACAACATCCGTCAACCAAATCGCAACAGCTTGCTGTGGCGTGATGACAGTGTTGATGGACTCAAAACTGGCCACACCGAGGAGGCAGGGTACTGTCTGGTAGCTTCAGCCAAGCGTAATGATACCCGGTTTATTGCGACCGTTATGGGAACCAGCAGCTCTCAGGCTCGATCTCAAGAAATCCAGAAAATGCTCAACTACGGCTTCCGCTACTATGAGAGCGAGCGCTTGTTCCGTGCCGGTCAGGAACTGATTGAAGCCAAAGTGTGGGGTGGTCAGTCCGATAAGCTTTCTGTGGGCATGCTTGAAGATGCCTACGTAACGATTCCGCGTGGGTCTCGTGACAGTCTTGAGTCTAGCGTAGAACTCGATTCGGTGATTAAAGCACCCGTGCGTGCTGGCGACGAACTGGGCCGGGTAAAGGTTTCGTTTAACGGTGAGGTGCTGATTGATCAGCCGGTACTCGCCCTAACTGAAGTGCCTGAGGGCGGTTTGTTCAAGCGCATTTGGGATTCCATCAAGCTGTTTTTTGTTCAGCTGTTCCAGTAAGGGCGAGTTGAGCCCGGGAGAAAAACTATGAGTGAGCCGAAAGCACCAAAAATCGAATTTCCCTGCGATTACGGTATCAAGGTGATTGGCGATGCAGCACCAGACTTTAAAGAGTTTGTGGTGACGGTTGTTGAGCGGCATGCTCCGGGAATAAAAGAAGAAGATGTTTCCGTTAAAGACAGCAGGGAGGGGCGCTTCTGCTCGGTTCGGCTGAACATTATGGCTACGGGTGAGCCTCAACTGAAGGCTCTTTTTGAAGAGCTCAAAGCCAGTGGCCGTGTACACATGGTGCTCTAAACGCAATGCCTGAATTGATTGTCAGATCGTTGGGGCGGCAGCCCTATCTGGAAACCTGGGAGGCGATGAAAAGCTTCACGGCGCACAGAGACGAGCATACCAGCGACGAACTCTGGTGTTTGGAGCATCCTCAAGTTTACACACAGGGTCAGGCTGGCAAAGCAGAACACATTTTGGCGCCGGGCGATATTCCTGTGATTCAGGTGGACCGTGGAGGGCAAGTAACCTACCACGGCCCCGGCCAGTTGGTGGTTTACCTCATGATTGGCCTCACTCGTCGCAAGATAGGGGTGAGAGGTCTGGTTGATATCATTGAGCAGGGTTTGGTGCGCACGCTTGCAGAACTTGGCATCACAGCAAGTCCCCGGGCTGACGCGCCGGGTGTTTATGTAGGTGATGCAAAAATTGCCTCGCTAGGGTTGCGAGTTCGTCGGGGCTGCTCCTTCCATGGTTTGGCGTTAAATGTGGATATGGACATGGAGCCGTTCCGGCGAATCAACCCTTGCGGTTACGCAGGGCTGGCTATGTGTCAAATCCGCGATTTTGTTGTGCCTGTAGGTATGGGTGATATCGAAAAGCGACTGGTAGCCCAGTTGGTTTCAGGCTTGGGCGATTGGTCGGTGAGTTACCGAAGTACCAGAGAGGGCTAGACCGCTTTTTCATCTTGATGGGCGCAAACTCGGTTACGGCCTAGAGTCTTGGCACGGTAGAGGGCTTCATCTGAACGCTGAAGAAGCTTGTCGATAGACTCAGCGCCTTTGATGCTGGCTACTCCGAGGCTCGCTGTACACTGCACAGCGTTTTGTTCAACGGTTATGGCCTTTTTAGCAATCGCTTCACGGATTCGATTGGCAATCTGCACTGCTTCGTCTTCTGCGGTTTCCGGGAGTAGCACCAGATACTCCTCACCGCCCCAGCGCGCAATAGTGTCTACCTTACGGCACTATTGCGCAATGTGTCTGCTACCAAAACAATTAGCTCATCACCTACGTGGTGTCCGTAAGTATCATTTACACTCTTGAACAGATCAATATCTGCCAATAGCACAGAGAATGGCCTCTCACTGCGCAGATAGCGCTCATACTCTGCCTCCAGTTGGTCCAAAGCCTCGCGCCGATTTGCAAGCCCGGTAAGCGCGTCATGCTTTGCGGCATATTCGAACTCCTTGGCCATCGCCAGAAGACCGAGCTTACTGCGTCGCCGGCTCCGATCAAGTATGTAGCACGTGACCATCTCAAAACCTAGCGCCACCACCATAGTTATCCGAAAACTGGCGCTATAGGGCAACTCCAGTAATTGTACGGCAAGTGGGCTAAATAACAGAATGACTCCCGTAAAGCCCATGACACAAGTACCGACACCAACTCGTGCCTCGCTTATATAAAATACGATAGGTGGATAGGCAAAGAGCCAAACAATGGCTGAACCATCCTCTAAGGCGAAAATTGCCAGATAGCAGAACATAATGGTTGTTAGGACTATAAATGCTCGGCGCTGAAAGGTCTTGTGGCCACATGCAACGTATACCAGCAGGTTGCTAAGCATCAGTGTGGCAAACAATATGAGCAGAGCCGATGTAATATGCTCCCCCCGACCCATAGAGCGGAAGGCAAAAAATGCCAGCAAATGACCTGATTTGCGAGTAGGGCTTTTGGCCAGACGGACAGGTATAAACCGGCGGGCCTCGGCGAACAATGGCCGCCACGCCGGAGGTTCGGGGCGAATTGGAGAGGTCAGTTGGCTGTGGTATCCGTATAATGACAGTGGTCACCCACAGCTGTTAGGTTAAGACATTAGATCAGAGATTCAGTCAGCTTTTTAAATTCTCAGATTCGGACAGGTCATACATGTCATCCAGACGCACAGGTAATTCAGTCTCCCGCATAAAAACAGGCAGTTTTGAACGCCGGCTGAGCCTAACTCGCGCGGGGCTCTTTGCCGGTACGCGTGTCGCGTCGCACATGGCGACCAATTGGTTCAGCAGCAAAGAGAAACGGGATGAGCGTCACCGCGCCATGCTATCCAAACAGGCGCACCTTTTGGTTGATGAGCTGGGAAAACTCAAAGGCAGTGTGGTTAAGATCGGTCAGGTTATGGCCCTGTATGGTGAGCACTTCTTGCCCGAAGAGGTCACCGAAGCCTTGCATACTCTGGAAGACCAGACAACTTCGCTGGAGTGGTCGGCCATTGAACGTGTACTCAAAGCCGAAATTGGCAGTGAGCAACTTGCCGAACTGGAGATAGACCCCGAACCCATTGGTGCTGCTTCGTTAGGACAGGTGCACCGTGCGAAACGGCGTAGCGATGGTCTGGAATTGGTGCTGAAAGTTCAGTACCCCGGTGTTGCCGATGCCGTAGACAGCGATTTAAACGCGGTAGCCCAGCTACTTAGAGTGGCTCGATTGGTGAGCTTTGGGCCTGAATTTGAGGATTGGCTGGAAGAGGTGCGGCAGATGATGCACCGGGAAGTAGACTACCGTCTTGAGGCCCGCACCACCGAGAAATTCCGACAGATGCTAAAGGATGACCCCCGGTTTGTGGTTCCCCGGGTGCTACCAGAGTATTCCGGCGGGCAGGTGATTGCGTCCACCTACGAGCATGGTCATTCCGTCAGCGCGGATGTGGTTCGGGAATTATCGCTAGAACGCCGAAGCGCACTAGGAAAGGCTGCGCTGGAGCTCTTCTTCCGTGAGCTGTTCGACTGGGGTGAAATCCAAACGGATCCCAACTTCGGCAATTACCGCATTCGCATTGCGGGGGAGCAAGGCAAGGGCGTGGAGCACGACCGTATAGTGCTGCTGGATTTTGGTGCGGTACAGTCGTATTCGCGAGAGTTTCTCGACCCGGTTATCCAGATGATTCGCGCCTCTTACGAAAACGATCTGAATGCAGTGATCGATGGCGGCGTAAAGTTGCGTTTCATGAATACCGATTGGCCCAAAGAAGTGCTGGAGAAGTTTGGTCAGGTGTGTATGTCGGTTTTGGAGCCGCTGTCCAGTGATCACAAAAGTTGGCCTGATTACGCCGTTAACAGCAAAGGCCAATACCGCTGGAAGCAGAGCGATCTGCCGTCGAGGGTTGCCCGTCAGGCAGCGCGGTCAGCCATAAGCCGTTACTTTCGAGTGCCGCCCAGTGAGTTTGTATTCCTAAACCGTAAACTCATCGGGGTGTATACCTTTATTGCCGTACTGCACTCAGAGTTCAATGGCGAACCCTTGTTACGCAAATACCTTTACGGCGAGGGAGATGATAAGCCCGATGCTTCGGCAACCAGCCAGATCACGAAGGCGTAACGTATCCCCTTACCAATGCCCACTAGCACGATGAAGTTGAGCCAAGGCACGCGCATTACGCCGCCTACCAGCGTTAGCGCGTCGCCGCCTATGGGCAACCAGCCTAAAAGCAAAGACCATTGGCCATAGCGGTTAAAGCTGTTTCTCGCCTTGTGGAGCTGGGTTTCGCTAATCGGAAACCAGCGTTTGTGCTTTAGGCGGTCGATCTGCCTGCCAATAATACCGTTAACCACGGATCCCAAGGTGTTGCCCAACGTGGCCCAAACCCACAGCCACAGCATAGGGTACCCCTGAACAACCAGTGTGCCTGTCAGTATTTCCGAATAGGCTGGCAGTAATGTGGCCGCCGCAAACGAGGTCAGAAATAATGTCAGGTAAACCACAGAGTTCTCCTAGCGGTGATGGGGTGTTCCTCCTTTTTCGGCTGAAGCCCTCTACGTATGTTCCGATACTATAGTGGGCATTCAAAGCTTCAATTTTTAATTTTGCGCAATCATGTCATCATGATTTCAGGCGTTTTAACAACCTTTTTTATAGCCCCAGATGTGTTCCGGGCTAAGCATTCCGGAGAGTTTTATGGAACAGGTAACAATCTATGGTCGTTTAAGCTGCGGGTTTTGCGTACGTGCAAGAAGTTTGTGCGAGTCTCGCAACATGCCGTATACCTGGGTCGATATGATTGAGCATGACATGACCAAAGAAGACATTGCTGACAAAATTGGCCGCCCGGTTTACACGGTCCCGCAGATTCTAGTGGGTGACAGGTACATAGGTGGCTACGACGAGTTCTCCAGCTATGTGCGCCAATTGGAGGTATAACACACCCCTATCTTGTCAATTGGCTCAAAGATAGGGTGAGAATAAGATTTATTGTCTCATGCGCTGAATTGCTGAAAGGTGAATATCTTGTCTTTTCTGTGGCCGAAAGAGCCGTGTTACAGCTGCTGTTCGATCGGGATACCGCTAGAGGCACAGCGCCACTGCGCTACTTTTTCTTGTAAAAGAGCGTCAATCGCTGGGTAGACGTGTAGGTTTTCCTGACTGATCGGGTAGGTTAGTCCTAATCCTTCTATAATCAGATCTCTTAGGCAGCGGAACGATTTTGGTTCAGTGGGCAGGTCGGCGCAAGTGCCCCAATGCTGTTGATTTTTGGTGGTCTTTTGTATGACCTGCCATGAAAAGGTATCTGCCTTAACTGCGAGTAATTGCATTTCCCCATCCAGCAGATCCTTGGTAGGAGCGTCGGGTACAGCCTGATTTATTTCTTCACTTGGCGAGAGCGTTATGTATAAAGCGTGCTTTCGAACTCTGCCGCCGATGTTCGTTTCGGACTTATACTCCGGGACTAGCTGGGAGACGGTGTTTTGATTCAGGAAAATACTAACGTTGTAGCCGCCGCCTTGCGAGTCAAATTCAGCAGAGGATGTGCCTGTTTCGCCAACGAACACCGCGTACTCTGGAGGTATACAGAGAAAAGACCCTGCGTTATCTATGCTTGTGGCATTTTGGGACGTGCAAGCACTTAAGCTCAGTATCCCAATTAGTAGGTAGGTGAGCGCTTTCATGGTCAATCTGAGGTATCGCAGTCGTGACAGTATAGGTTACCGTACAACTCTAACTCCCAATTATCCGGCACTGCGCCAAACCATGTGCCTCCGTAGGAGTCTGGAGGGATTCCGAACAGCGAGAATGCAATATGGTGGTATTTACTGGTCTGCTTTTTGCTCAATAACCCTGGCTCGGTACCGAGCTTTTTCTTGTAATCCCTTTCAACCGACATCGCGTGGTGCCAAGCGACTTCTAGGCCCACTTCTCTAACTTTCATCCGCATTTCTGCGACAGTGCCTTTAAATCCAGCTTTCTGAAGTCCTACTGAGATGTTCATACAGTGGAGCGGGCCATGAATTCCCAATATGGAAAACCTTTATGAGCCCAGTATTCGGCGTCACCGAGAATTATTTCGCGTTTTAGGTCGTCAGCGGATTTGCACCAAAGGCCGTATCCAATTCGGGCGATAGGGTCTTGTTTACGAAGACGACTGAGCCAGAATTTCTCTAGGTTTTTCTGAGCTAGGAGTGCTCGCTCTTGTGGAGATATGGAGAGATCTGTCATTGCCAGTTCCTTTGGCTGAATGTCCTTTTTGCAACCAGACTTGCGCTAGTTAGAAGAAGTCTATTTTAGAAACCCATAAATTTGAATGCCGTGAGATGATACATAGCATTGATGAAGTTAGTGCTCACAAACTCAATCAGCCGATGCTGCTGCTTCCTGAAGGCAAAAGCAGCAGCGTTCCCGGGCATTCTTGATGAAGCGTTTGTTGGCTAATCGGAGTATGGGGTGTACTAACCGTTAATTCAATCAGAGCTGAAAACTGGTCTTCAGCTTCTTTTCTGTCAGGGTGTTCTTGAGCTTCGCAACCTTAGGTAGGCCGTTCTCGAAGGGTGGAAAACTCTCGCCAGCAATAAGCGGTTCGAGATAGTCCCTGCACTCTTCTGTAATGCCAAAGCCGTCATCTGTGATGTAGTGAATAGGCATTTTCTTTTCCTGATTCGCCACTTCGCTTAGCGGAGCTTCACCAATTGACCAGACGTAAGGCTTTGTTTTTTCGCGAACAATAGTGGGCATGATCGCTTGCTTTCCGGCCAGTGCCATTTCTACCGCTGCCTTGCCAACTGTGTATGCCTGCTCAACGTCTGTAGCTGAGGCAATGTGCCTTGCGCTGCGCTGCAGGTAGTCGGCAACCGCCCAGTGATACTTGTGCCCCAGAGCCTGCCTGACCATATTGGCCAGAGCTGGCGCTACGCCACCCAACTGGGTGTGGCCGAAGGCATCTTTGGCACCGGCATCGGCCAGAAAGCGGCCATCTTCGTACTGGGCGCCTTCAGAAGCAACCACCACGCAGTAACCATATTCCTTTACGCAGAAATCGACTCGCTCCAGAAAGGCTTCGCGGTTAAACGGAATTTCCGGGAACAGAATAATATGGGGTGGCTCGCCCTCGCCCTGGCCGGCCAGTCCACCGGAAGCGGCAATCCAGCCCGCATGACGACCCATCACTTCAAGAATGAACACCTTTGTGGAGGTCTCACACATGGATTTGATATCCAGACTGGCTTCCAAAGTGGAGGTCGCAATGTACTTGGCGACGGAGCCAAAGCCCGGGCAGCAGTCGGTAAACGGAAGGTCGTTATCAACGGTTTTGGGAACGCCGATGCAGGTAATGGGGTAACCCATTTTTTCGCCCATCTGGGAGACTTTATAGGCTGTATCTTGAGAGTCACCACCACCGTTGTAGAAGAAGTAGCCAATATCGTGGGCGCGGAATACTTCAATAAGACGCTCGTACTCCCGGCGATTTTCCGAGAAGTTTTTCAGCTTGTGACGGCAGGACCCGAAAGCACCGCCGGGGGTGTGAATCAGCTCCTGAATGGCCTCGTCACTTTCGAGACTGGTATCAATCAGCTCCTCGTAAAGTGCGCCCAGAATGCCGTTGCGCCCGGCGAATACTTTGCCGATTTTGTCCGGATGCTTGCGCGCGGTCTGGATGACCCCGCAGGCACTGGCGTTGATGACGGCGGTAACACCGCCAGACTGAGCGTAGAATGCGTTCTTGATGGCCATCTCGGGATGGAACCTCCTGCTGGTTCGACAATGGCGCAGATGATACGTCAAATGCTGATGATTTTCATGGCTGGAAATGCGGATAGCGATGCTCTTGACGGGATGGGGCGGATACGGGAGGCTTGTCGGGTTTCAACGCAGAGGACAGTCGGCGAATGCATATTCATATACTGGGGATTTGTGGCACATTCATGGGCAGCTTGGCTGTTCTGGCGAGGGAGCTTGGCCACAGGGTTACCGGTTCTGATCAGGGCGTTTATCCGCCCATGAGTACCCAGTTAGAAGCGCAAGGTATCAGCCTGATGGATGGCTTTAGTGCAGAGCACCTGAAGCCAAAGCCTGATCTAGTGCTGATTGGCAATGCGATGTCCCGGGGCAATCCCGAGGTGGAAGCCGTGCTCAATCGCAACATTGATTACATGTCTGGCCCCGAGTGGCTCGCCCGCGAAGTGCTTCGGCACCGTTGGGTTATGGCGGTGGCCGGTACCCATGGAAAAACCACCACCACCGCCATGCTGCTCTGGATTTTAGATCAGGCAGGGCTTGCTCCGGGGTATTTGGTGGGTGGGGTGCCCAAGGATTTTCCAGTTTCGGCCAGCCTTGGTGACAGCGACTTTTTTGTCATTGAAGCCGATGAGTACGACAGCGCCTTTTTTGACAAGCGTTCCAAGTTTGTTCATTACCGCCCCCATACTCTTATCCTGAATAATCTTGAGTTTGATCACGCCGATATTTTCGACAATGTTGAAGCGATTGAGCGTCAGTTCCACCATCTGGTTCGTACGGTTCCTTCCCAAGGATTGATTATTCGGCCGAGCTTGGATGAACATCTGGACAAAGCTCTTGCTATGGGGTGCTGGAGCCCGGTGCAGGATATGGCTATCGGTAGCGAAATAGCCGCTTCGGTTGATTGGCGTGCGGAATTGTTATCCGAGGATGGCAGTCGATTTATGGTTGTTCACCATGAACAGCCCGTTGCCGTGGTGAAGTGGAGCCAAACGGGCCTGCATAATGTTCGCAACGCTCTCGCAGCTATTGCGGCGGCAAAACATGTGGGCGTAACGCCGGATCATGCGGTGGCGGCGCTGTGCCGTTTTTCCGGTGTGAAGCGTCGTATGGAACTACTTGCAGACGTTGGCGGCGTGAAGGTCTACGACGACTTTGCCCATCACCCAACGGCCATAGAAACAACGCTGGACGGGTTGCGCAATCAGGTGGGCGAGGAGCCGGTTATTGCTCTTATCGAGCCCCGCTCTAATACGATGAAACAGGGTGTTCACCAGCATAGGTTACTGCCGAGTGCCGCGTTGGCAGATAAAGTCTATTGGGCCAATCTGAACAACATGGACTGGCTACCGGAGTTGGTCTCCGCATGGCAGGCCGATAACCCGGACTCCGGAAAGCACCTTGTAGAGACTAGTGTAGAAGGGCTGATCGAGCGTGTAATGGCTGATCTGCCGAGCCCCTGCCACATCGTTGTCATGAGCAACGGTGGTTTTGGTGGCATTCACGGTAAGCTCATAGCCGAGCTTGAACGTATCCATGGCTAAACCGGCTCACAAGGAGTTATATCGTTGACTCAAAATACGCCCGATAGTCTGTCGGAAGCTCGAACTATAAATCTGGCGTTCACCGGGGCTTCCGGTGCCCAGTATGGGCTGCGCCTGCTCCAATGTCTGGTGGCAGCAGGCTGCAGGGTTCACGTAATGGTGAGCAAGGCAGCACAGATTGTTATCGCGACTGAAACGGAACTAAAGCTGCCGGGAAGCCCGTCAGCTATGCAAAAAGCGTTATCGGAATACGCATCTGCCCAGCCCGGGCAAGTATTGGTGTTTGGGCGCGAAGACTGGTTTTCGCCTCCCGCTTCCGGGTCTGGGGAAAAGGCACCTTTGGTGGTCTGCCCTTGCAGCACCGGAACCCTGTCAGCACTGGCCACCGGAGCCAGTAATAATCTGATTGAACGTGCCGGTGATGTGGCTCTTAAAGAGCGACGCCAACTTATTCTAGTGACCCGCGAATCTCCGTACTCGCAAGTGCATCTGGAAAACATGCTGCGGCTGACCCAAATGGGTGCTGTCATCATGCCTGCCAGTCCGGGGTTCTATCATAGGCCGGAGTCTGTGGAGGATCTTGTGGACTTTATTGTGGCCCGACTTCTTGACCACCTAGATTTACCTCAAGACTTAATGCCCCGCTGGGGCGAGGCTCGGGTTAATGCCAAAGTGGACCGCAACGATGGTTTTGGTCAGCAGGATTGATGGTTTTAACCATTGAGCAATTGTGGCTGCCAGAAGAGACTTGGTGAACGTTAATTACAACATTGTTCACTGACTGAGGTTTACCATGATTCCACGCACGCTCTTCGACGCAGACCTTGACGGCTTTCGTGATTCTGTCCGGAAATTTCTTGAGCAAGAGGCCGCGCCATACCACGAGCAGTGGGAAAAGGATGGTCAGGTCAGCCGCGAACTATGGCAGAAAGCCGGTGAGTTGGGATTCCTGTGCCCAACCATGCCTGAAGAATATGGCGGTGTAGGTGCAGACTTCCGCTACAGTGCGGTGATTATGGAAGAAGTCTCCCGCGCGGGTCTTTCTGGCATCGGCTGGACATTGCATTCCGACATCGTTGCTCCCTACATTCTGAATCACGGCTCGGAACAGCAGAAAAAACACTATCTGCCTAAGATGGCCTCTGGCGAAATCATTACCGCTATCGCTATGAGTGAGCCGGGTGCCGGTTCCGATTTGCAGGGCGTAAAAACGACTGCGTTAAAGGGTGGCGACCACTATATTTTGAATGGTTCCAAAACCTTTATCACCAATGGCCAGATGGCTGACCTAGTGATTGTTGTTGCCAAAACCGACCCCAAAGAGGGCGCCAAAGGCATCAGCTTGCTGCTGGTTGAATCCGCCTGGGAAGGGTTTGAAAAAGGGCAGAACCTGAATAAAGTGGGCATGAAAGCTCAGGATACATCCGAGCTGTTTTTTCAGGATGTAAAAGTTCCGGTTACTCACCTCTTGGGCTCCAGAGAAGGGCAGGGCTTTATTCAGTTGATGCAGGAGCTGCCTGCCGAGCGTTTGCAGATCGGACTAACAGCTATTGCTGCCGCAGAAGCCGCTTGGCAGTGGACGCTGGATTACGTGAAAGAGCGTAAAGCTTTTGGTAAGCCGGTGATTAAATTCCAGAACACTCGTTTCAAAATGGCGGAGATGAAAGCAGAAATAACCGCCGCCAGAGTATTCACCGATCGCTGCCTTGAGCTTCACCTTGATAAGAAGCTCGATATTCCTACTGCGGCTATGTTGAAACAGTACACAACAGACCTGCAGTGCCGGGTTATGGATGAATGTGTTCAGTTGCATGGCGGCTACGGATACATGTGGGAATACCCGATTGCCCGCGCCTGGGCTGATTCGAGGGTTCAGCGCATATACGGCGGAACCAACGAGATAATGAAAGAGATCGTTGCGCGGGCGTTTTAAGCTGCTCTAAACGAAACCCCGGGGTCATTCCCGGGGTTTTCTTGTTACCAATCTTTACAGATTGCCAAACCTATCAAGGTCTCTGGCCGCCACATCCCCTAAAGTATCGGCACAACCTCTAACAAGGATAAACGGTTGCCGTGATGAGACCCCTTATATTCCTGCCTGTTTCTGTACTTTTTCTCGCCATTGCCGGTTGCGGCAAGGAGTCCGATGAGCTGCCGGAAGACGGGCGCGACTTTGACGGTGTGCAATACAGCGATCCGGCACCCTATACCGGCAGGGTGATAGACGGCTACCTGAAAAATGCTCGCGTATGGCTGGATATGGATGGCGACAGCCAGTACACACCTGGGCCAATGGAGTATGAGCTGGCTTCCGGGCGCAAGGTTGTCCTGACTTCCGGAGAGCCAACTGCCATGAGTGGCGAAGGTGGTCAGTTTACGCTGGATACATCAGAGCTCGTGATCGAGCCGGAGATCGGCCCCAATATTGATCCGCGCGCATTTCCCCTCCACGCTCTAGCGCTTCCCAGTAAAACGGTAGAACAAACCCGCAGCGGGGATGCTGCTGTTCCCCGTGCGTTTATGCTCTCGGCAGAGCCGGGTGTTCGCAATATTACGCCGCTTACAACCCTTGCCCGATTCCGCCGTCTTATAGCCTTGGAGTCCTTGTTTGGGACGGCAGATTCGTCGGTGGCCAGTCTGGTAGGCATCAACCTATTGCGAGACTATGTGCTTGCCGAAGACGATCAAGCCCATGCCTACGCGCGAGCTATGGCACGCTTTATGGCCAGCCAATTTCCAGATGCCTATAACGATTTACTGGCCAAGCCTGATAGCGATGGCACCGAGCGCCTGCTAACTCGTCCTGCGGCGTTTTTACTGGGCGTATCTATGGTACAGAACGCGGGTGATGTGATTGCCGCTGTCGATTCAGCGGCTCAGGGTAACTATGCAAACGTGGATGTTGACCTGATTGATTTGCCTCAGGTGCCGCTGGAATTGAGTGATCCGCTGCTGCTGACAAGCCAGCAAATCTATGCCCAGCCAGACCGCTCAGACAAGCTTCCGGCCAACCGTTCGGATTTACTGATTTCCGCCGAGCTGACGTTTGATTACAGCGAGGACGGGCGCTTGCAGTCCATATCTTCAGAAGGCTGTCTTGCGCCCTCCATGCAAGAAATTGCAAGGTTGGTCAGCGTTAATGGGTATATGGCACAACTAAGCACTCAGTGGTTGCCCTCTGCATCTTTGTCGCCACAAAGCAAAATTGCCTACGATAACCCCGGCGTTGATGAGCGCTTGGTATTTGATTGGGCTAACCGCTCGGCCAGTTTCGAAACCGTCACCACCTGCTACCAGAATGAAGGCATAGTGCCCGGGTCGACAGAGTTGGGAGGAAACCCGGAGGTAACTTATAGCTGGAACTTTGACAACGGCCAGCTGAGAGAATTGGTTGCGCAGACCTCCCCGCAAGGTGGCACTTCAACTCGCACCTTGGTCCCTGAGCTTTCCAATGCACCTGCTGGCTTCCCCGGTTACCAGCTATTGGAAGACGGTGTTGAGCTGGAATCAATGATTTACAGCGGCGGGCTCCAAAGCTGCACGATTGATGAGAAAGTGGATGCAGAGAACGCAGCGCAGGTAGTTACAGGGTTCCACGAGTATGCATTCTCTGGCTACGAGCCCCAGCCAGTTGGGTTTGTTGGGCTTTCTTTGGAGTTTGATACCCGAGCCGGCCTTAATCGGCCTCTAAGTTACGGGTTCCTCGCGCCACAACTGTCACAGCTTAGCAATGTAGATGCTGAGAACGGTTTTGAGTGGGCGTTGTATTATCCCGCAAGAACCAGCGAAACCCCTCGAGGCGGCACCCCCAATCTTATTCAGGAGGCGTTCCTTAAGACTTATGGCGGCGGTCGTGCTTGTGGTCGGGAATTTGAGAAGGTGCCCTCCGGCGTATTTGCACGGGTAGCCTATCGTTACCAAAACCTATCGGAATACCTTGTCGAGCTGCTGGAATGACCAGCGGCTTCGCGGTGCTAGGGAGCTTACCTTGCGCATAGACAAAAGCACCCAAAAAAGCATGCAGTGATGCCTGATGTGGTCTATCGGCGATAATTGATCAGTATGGGAATGCTCATTTCTCGGAGAGAGAAATGGTGCCGAGGAGAGGACTTGAACCTCCACGCCCTTGCGAGCACTAGCACCTGAAGCTAGCGTGTCTACCAATTTCACCACCTCGGCAGGTGATTTGCAGATGTGTCTTTAGTTTGTTGAAAACCGGACACTTCTGCCACAGATGAAAGTCTTGCCTCATCTGATGGCGCGTACTTTAGTAATTCCCGCTTAAGCTGTCAAACATTTTTTCCTCATGTAGGCGGCAGGTATTTGTGCCTATAAAAGGTGGGTTGTTAGGCAGGTTGCCTGTACCAACGTATACTATGTTGCAAATGAATATGAACAGCGCCGCTGTGGCGCCGCATTGAGCAAGGATTTTAATGGTTTCCAGAAATAAAAAGCGTAAAGACCCTCATGCTAGTCGTGAGGCTCAAAATTACGACAACCCGATTCAGAGTCGGGAATTTATACTTGCGCACCTGAAAGAGCGGGGCGCGCCGGCAACGCACGAAACATTGTGTTCCGAGCTTGGTCAGACAGACCCGGAAGGTATCGAGGCACTCAGGCGCCGGCTTATTGCCATGTGCCGGGATGGTCAGCTTATTTGTAATCGCCGTGACGCGTATCTGCCCATTGAAGAGGCCGACCTGGTCAGCGGTCGTGTTATTGGGCACAAAGACGGTTTCGGGTTTCTAGTGCCAGACGACGGCGGGTCGGATCTGTTTCTCACCGCGCGGCAAATGCGCCAAGTTTTTCACGGCGACCGTGTTGCCGCCCGGGTAGATCGGGTAGATGAAAAGGGCCGACGTGAAGGTGTTATTGTTGATGTTATTGAGCATCGCACTCACCAAACGGTTGGGCGCTTCTTTAAGGAAAGTGGTATTGCGTTTGTAGTGCCAGAAAATGCCCGCATTAACCACGAAGTGCTGATACCGGATGAGCATGTAGGCGACGCCTATCCGGGGCAATATGTTGTTGTGGATATTGTGCGCCAGCCTACGGTTCGTACCCAGCCCACGGGCAAAATAGTCGAGGTTTTAGGGGAACATATGGCCCCTGGGATGGAGATTGATGTGGCTATCCGCTCTTACGACATTCCTCACAGTTGGCCAACCGAAGTGGGCGAGCAGGCGGCGGCTATTGCTGCCGAGGTGGAGGAAAAAGATAAAAAGAACCGGGTAGATATCCGCAACATGCGGCTGGTTACCATTGATGATGAGACGGCCCGGGATTTTGATGATGCCATATACTGCGAGCCCAGAGGGCGGGGTGCGTATCGCTTGGTGGTGGCGATAGCTGACGTCTCTCACTATGTGCGTACAGGTTCGCCGCTCGATGAAGAGGCTTTGCGTCGGGGCAACTCTGTGTACTTCCCGGATCACGTGGTGCCTATGCTTCCGGAGAAGCTGTCCAACGGTTTGTGCTCATTGAACCCCGATGTGGATCGCCTCTGCATGGTGGCAGACATGACCATTAGCGCAGCTGGCAACATCAGTGGGTACACTTTCTATCAGGCGGTTATGCGCAGCCATGCGCGGCTTACTTACAACAAAGTCAGCGATATGTTGGAGCGGCCAGATTCCGAGCCCGGGTATCGCTTGTCTGCTCAGTATGCCGACGTACTTCCACACCTACATCATTTGTACGATCTTTATAAGCTGCTGCGCAAAGCTCGAACGGAGCGCGGCGCTATAGATTTTGAAACGACGGAAACCCGCATTGTTTTTGATGCGCAGCGCAAAATCGAAGAGATTGTGCCAGTACACCGTAACGACGCCCATAAAATTGTAGAGGAGTGCATGCTGTGCGCAAACGTGGCAGCGGCGCGATTCCTCAAAAAGCACAAAATGCCAGCGCTATACCGAGTGCATGATGGCCCTTCGGAAGAACGGCTCAATTCGGTGCGTCTGTTTCTAGGTGAGCTTGGCCTGCAGTTGGGCGGTGGTGATAAACCTACCTCAGGGGATTATCAGGCGTTACTGTCCCAGATCGTTGATCGGCCGGACGCCAACGTTATCCAAACGGTTATGTTGCGCTCATTGAGTCAGGCTGTTTACAGTCCGGAAGAGAGTGGTCACTTTGGCCTAGGTTTTCCAAGCTACGCCCACTTTACTTCGCCGATTCGCCGTTACCCTGACCTCATTGTGCATCGGGCAATTAAGTCTCGCATCCACAATCCAGAAGTCACAAAAGATGTTGTGTCGCCAGCGGTATTTGATTCGACGCTGGTGGAGTACCCCTACGATTACGCCAAAATGGAGCAGTTGGGCGAGCACGTGTCCATGACCGAGCGCCGCGCTGATGATGCTACCCGTGATGTCATGGCGTGGCTCAAATGCGAATTTCTCAGCGACCACGTTGGCGAAGAGTATGACGGGGTAATAGCGGCAGTTGTGCCGTTCGGTTTCTTTGTTCAGCTCTCTGGCGTGTACATCGAAGGCTTGGTGCATGTCTCTACCCTCAATGGCGACTACTTTCATCATGACCCTGCTAAGCATCGCTTGATTGGCGAGCGCACGGCTATCAGTTTCCGCTTGGGAGATGAATTGCGTGTTCGTGTCGTGCGGGTGGGCATGGAGGATCGCAAGATTGATTTGGAGTTGGTCAGCGAGCCGAAGCGTCGGCAAGCGGATCGTGACGCTTTGAGCGTTGCCAAGCGTGACCCGCGTGGCAAAGATGGGAAGCGTTCCGAGAAAGGCCGTGGTCGCGGAGGTGCGCCCTCTGGGGCTAAATCCGGGAAGGGTGAAAAGCCCGGCAAAAAAGATAAGCCTGCAAGTGCGAGCAAGCCTCGCAGTGCGAAAGCCCAATTGGTAGCGGATGCAGCTAGCGAAGCCGGTAAGAAGCCGAAAAAAGCGTCGGGAAAGCCCGCAGGCCCAAGCAGACCGCGGAAGCCGCGCAAGACAGATAAGTAATAGGAAGCCGAATCAGTGTCTGAAGAATTTGTATTTGGCTGGCACGCGGTTGAGGCTGTTCTCAAGCGTGAGCCAGAAAGGCTACAGCAAGTCTGGATTCAGACTGGCCGGCAGGATAAGCGTGTAAAAACCATCACGGACACACTAGAAGAGCTGGGTGTTCGATGGGCGGTTGTTCATCGCCGTGAGCTCGATGAGCGCGTTGGTGGGGTTCATCAGGGTGTTGTTGCTGCGGTTAGCGAGAGTAGGGAGTGGAGTGAAGGCGATCTT